>Ga0207646_10003513_pt1 | contig 17655 bp, 20 predicted proteins | sample KBSK5502metaG_FD_184343 | JGI IMG/M metagenome (GOLD analysis project Ga0207646, IMG submission 184343) | Corn, switchgrass and miscanthus rhizosphere microbial communities from Kellogg Biological Station, Michigan, USA - KBS K5-50-2 metaG... | ecosystem: Host-associated > Plants > Roots >... | reverse complement strand
CCGACGGCAAGGTGTTGAAGGTGGGCCGGCACCGGTTCGTGCGGGTGAAGCTCCGGTAGACCACCCCACGAAAACTGCGTTTTCGCGGGGACCCCGGTTGATAGAATGCCGAATGCATGTTCGGAGGTGAGGTCTGATGTCGGGGCATAGCAAGTGGGCCGGCATCAAGCACAAGAAGGCGATCGTCGACGCCAAGCGCGGGCAGGCCTTCACGCGCGCCAGCCGCGAGGTCACGATCGCGGCCAAGGAGGGCGGCGGCGACATCGACGGCAACTTCCGGCTGCGCCTGGCGGTCCAGAAGGCGCGCGAGGTCAACATGCCCGCCGACAAGATCCAGGCCGCCATCGACCGGGGCACCGGCGCCGGCAAGGGCGATGCGCTCGAGGAGCTGCGCTACGAGGGCTACGGCCCGTCCGGGGTGGCGATCCTGGTCGACGCCATGACCGACAACCGCAACCGGACGTCGGCCTCGCTCAAGCACATCTTCGGCAAGTACGGCGGCAACCTGGCCGAGAGCAACGCCGTGGCCTGGATGTTCGACCGCAAGGGCATCATCGAGGTCGACGCCAACGGCAAGGACCCCGAGGAGATCGGGCTGGCCGCCATCGAGGCCGGGGCCGAGGACGTCCAGGTCGAGAAGGGCTCGGTCGAGATAACGACCTCGCCGGGCGGCCTGGAGGCGGTCAAGAACGCGGTCGAGCAGCTCGGCGTCAAGGTCGAGAACGCCGAGATCACCATGCACCCCAAGCAGACCGTCCCCGTCGAGGAGGACAAGGTCGCCTCCGTGCTCCGGCTTTTGGAGCACCTGGAGGAAGATGATGACGTCCAGCAGGTCTACGCCAACTTCGACATTCCAGCCGACGTACTTGAAAGAGCCTCGGCCCAGGTATAGCCTCACCGGGGTCCCCGCGAAATCGCCAGATTTCGTGGGGTGGTTCGACATTCCAGCCGACGTTCTTGAACGAGTTTCAGCACAGGTCTAAAGAGCTCTACCTCGGCATCGACCCCGGACTCGCCAGCACCGGCTGGGGACTTCTCGATCCCAGTCAGAAGGTGCTCGCCTGCGGCACCATCCGCACCTCCCCCGGCCCTGACGGGCCGCGGCTCTCGGCGATCGCCGGGGCGCTGGAAGACGTCCTGAGCGAGCATGCCGTGGCCGAGGCGGCCCTCGAGGAGCTCTTCATGGGCAAGAACCGGACCTCGGTGATCGGGGTAGCGCAGGCACGGGGGGTGGTGCTGCTGGCGCTGGAGCGGGCGGGCATCCCCTGCTTCGAGTACAAGCCGTCGCTGGTCAAGTCGGCGCTCACTGGCTACGGGGCCGCCTCCAAGGAGCAGATGGCGCGCATGCTCGCCCTGCAGGTGGGCGGCGCCGGCCGCATCGACGACCACGCCGTGGACGCGATCGCGATCGCCGTCTGCCATGCGCGCTCGCGGCGAATGCGCTTGGCGGTGGTCCGTTGATCGGATATCTGCGGGGAACCGTGCGCCGGGTCGGCGCCGACCAGGTGCTCGTGGAGACCGGCGGGGTCGGCTACCAGGTCTCCGTGCCGGCTGGTGTTCGCCGGCTGGTCGGGCCGGTGGGCTCGACCGTGGAGCTCCACATCCACACCCACGTCCGCGAGGACCAGCTCGCGCTCTTCGGCTTCGCCACGCCCGAGGAGCTGGAGATGTTCGAGATGCTGATCCAGGTGGACGGCGTGGGCCCCAAGGTCGGCCTCTCGATCCTCGGCGCGGCCTCGCTCGAGGTGCTCAAGCGCGCGATCCTCGGCGAGGACGTCGCCCCGATCCGGCGCGCGACCGGGGTGGGGCCGCGCACCGCGCAGAAGGTGATCATCGACCTGAGGCCCAAGCTGGAGGCGGAGTCGGCGCTCCTGGCCTTGCCCCGCGCCGCCGCCGCATCCGGCAACGGCGCGGTGCCCAAGCAGGTCGAGCAGGCTTTGCGCGGTCTTGGCTACAGCGCCCAGCAGGCGCGCGCCGGCATCGACGCGGTCGATTGGGCCGCCCAGCCCAGCGCCCAGGAAGCGCTGGCGGCGGCGCTGAAAGCGATGGGGAGGTGAATCCCGTGGTCGACCCACATGAGCTGCCGGAGGACGAGCAGCTCGACCTTACCCTGCGGCCGCGCACGCTGGCAGAGTACGTGGGCCAGGACCAGGTCAAAGAGAACCTGTCGATCCTGCTGGAGGCGGCCAAGCGGCGCGGCGAGCCGGTCGACCACATCCTCTTCAGCGGACCTCCAGGCCTGGGCAAGACCACGCTCGCCAACATCGTCGGCAACGAGCTGGGCGTCTCCGTCCGCACCTCCAGCGGGCCCGCCATCGACCACGCCGGAGCGTTGGCCTCGATCCTGCTCAACCTTGCCGACCGCGACGTCTTCTTCATCGACGAGATCCACCGCTTGAACCGGATCGTCGAGGAATCGCTCTATCCGGCGCTCGAGGATTTCCGCTTCGACTACGTGATGGGGAAGGGGGCGGGGGCCAACTCCGTCAACCTCCAGCTGCCGCGCTTCACCTGCGTCGGCGCCACCACGCGCCAGGGGTTGCTCTCGGCGCCCATCCGCGACCGCTTCGGCGCCACCTACCGGCTCGACTTCTACACGGTGGAGGACCTGGAACGGATCGTGCGCCGCTCGGCGCGGATCCTGGAGCTGGAACTGGGCGACGAGGCGGCTGCGGAACTGGCCGCCCGCTCGCGAGGCACGCCACGGGTCGCCAACCGGCTGCTGCGGCGGGTCCGCGACTACGCCCAGGTGCGGGCCGACGGCCGCGCCACCCTGGAGGTCACCCGCGCGGCGCTGAAGATGCTCGACGTGGACGAGCTGGGCCTGGAGCCCCTGGACCGGCGGCTGCTGGAGACGATGATCACCAAGTTCGGTGGCGGGCCCGTGGGCCTCGACACCATCGCCACCTCGCTCTCTGAGGAGCGGGAGACCATCGAGGACGTGCACGAGCCCTACCTGATCCAGATCGGCTTCTTGGCCCGTACCTCGCGCGGCCGGGTGGCCACCGACCTCGCCTACCGCCACCTCGGCCTGACGCCACCGCCGCGCGAGGTCGAGCAGCAGAGTCTCCTCTGAAGCCCATTACCGCGCTGCGCATGGTGCGCCGCTTGGCGCTTGCCCAGCCCGAGGCCGAGGAGCGGCTCAGCCACGGCTCGCCGGCCTTCTTCGTGCGCAACAAGCAGTTCCTGCACTACTGGAACAACCACCACGACGACGGCTGGCACGCGCTCTGGGCGGCGGCGCCGGCCGGCGCCCAGGAGATGCTGGTCGCCGCGGAGCCGGGGCTGTTCTTCGTGCCGCCCTACGTGGGTTTTCGGGGCTGGATCGGCCTCAACCTCGACCGCGCCACCGAGGACGAGATCGCGGGGGTCGTCGAGAACGCCTGGCGAACCGTGGCCCCGGCGCGACTGCATCGCAACGCCTGACCCGCTCCCTCAGGGGGAGGTGGACAACCAACCGCGCCACGCGTAGCCAAGGACGGCCAGGGGCAGCAGTAGGCTGACCACCAATGGGTGGTATGGGTTGCGGGGCGCGCCCAGGAGGACCAGCGCCGAGACGACCAGTCCTACCACCACCAGCCCGCCGGTCGCCGCCAGGTAGGCGACCCAGAGCCGCTCCCGGTCCCGGGCCGCGGCGCTGATCCCCAGAACGCCGCTCACGATCGCCAGCAGCAGGCCAAGCCCGCCGCCGATGCCTGCCAGCAACCCGAAGACGAGGTCGGCCGGCCCCTGGGGCCCAGTGGTGGCGGCAGTCGGCGCCGACACCAGCTCGAACTCGAGGAAGGCAGCAGCCTGGGCGGCCACGAGGAGCAAGACCGCGGCGCCCGAGACCGCAAAGAGGGTGCGTCTCATCTCGGCACTTTGGGGTACAACCAAGGCCAGATGACCGACATCGGAAAGCTGGTTCTCACGGTCGGGGTCCTGATGGTCGTGCTCGGCGCTGCGCTCATGCTCTTCGGCCGCCTTCACCTGCCCGGCGACCTGACCATCCGCCGCGGCAACCTGACCATCTTCGCCCCGCTGGCCACCAGCCTGGTGCTCTCCATCGTGCTCACCGTGGTGCTGAACCTGCTCCTACGCGCTCGGTAAACTTCGGCAGGCTTTGCAACCAGTTGCCTGTACCGACCACCAGGACCGCATGACGACCCAATCGGCCGTTACATGCAACTAGTTACCAGCTGGCCGGTCCGCATCATCGTCCTCGCCCTACTCCTCGGCAGCATCTTCGTGGACGGCGCCGCGTACTGGTACCGGCTCGCCAACCACTACCCGCTGACCGGTTACGTCTCCGACATGCCGCCGCACTTCGGCGACTGGCAGCTGTACATCCACCGGGGCCTGGACATCCAGGGCGGCACCCACATGGAGCTGCAGCTGAAGGACCCGCCGGCGGGCCGCAACCTCGCGGACGTGCAGGCGGAGGAGATCGCGATCATCGACCGCCGCATCAACAGCCTGGGCGTCAACGAACCGCTGGTGGCGCCGCTGGGCAACGATCGCATCGTGGTCGAGCTGGCGGGGGTGCCGGCCAGCAAGGCCCAAGAGGTGATCGGGCGCACGGCGCGGCTGGTCACGACCACCTGGACGGAGGATCCGAACAGCAAGTACGACGGACCCCAGGGCGTAACCGCGGGCTACAAGCCGGCGATCAGCAGCCTGTCCGGCGACATGATCACGGGTTCCCAGGCACAGCTGGACGCCAACGGGGTGGCCTGGACGGTCCAGGTCACGTTCAACTCCCAGGGCACCGACCTCTTCGGCAAGCTGACCCAGGCGGCGGTCAACGCCTGCCCCGGGACCGGCACCGACTGCCCCAAGCGCCACATCGGCGAATGGCTCGACCTGACCCCCGACGACATCGCCCACTGGGACGACCCGGGGTACGCGGCCCAGATCACCCAGGACATCGACCACGGCGGCAAGCTGGTCACCAACCCGACCATCCTCGACCCCATCCCCAGCGGCACCGCCGTGATCTCGGGCAACTTCAGCCAGTCCAGCGCCAAGGACCTGGCGACGCTGCTCAGCTCGGGCGCCCTGCCGGCTTCGATCACGATCCTGACCAGCACCGACGTCAGCGCCAGCCTGGGCGCCGACTCGATCAAGAAGTCCTTCGCGGCCGGCCTGCTCGGCCTCGCCGTCGTGGTCCTCTTCATGATCGCCTACTACCGGCTGCCCGGCTTCCTCGCCAGCGTGGCGCTGATCTTCTATGCGGGGGTGGTGCTCGCCCTTTTCAAGGTCGTTCCCGTGACCCTGACGCTGGCCGGTATGGCGGCCTTCATCCTCAGCGTGGGCATGGCGGTCGACGCCAACGTGCTGATCTTCGAGCGCTTCAAGGAGGAGATGCGCGCCGGGCGCACCATCGGCGCCGCGGTCGACGCGGCGGTGCGCAGGGCCTGGCCGGCGATCCGCGACTCCAACATCTCGACCCTGATGACCAGCGGCATCCTCTACGTGGTCAGCACCAGCGGTCCCGTCAAGGGCTTCGCCTTCACCCTGGCGATCGGAGTCGCGATCTCGCTGATCAGCAGCATCGTCGTCACCAACAACCTGCTCGCGATCGTGACCGCCGGCGGCTGGGCACGACGCCAGGGCCTGCTCGGCTTCAGCCGTGGCTGAGGCCCTCGACCGCCCCACCGGGGCGGTGACCGAGGAGACCGCCGACACCGCGGTCGCCGCCCGCCGCCCGCGCCGCCTCGACATCGTGGGCAGGCGCAACTGGTTTTTCGCGGCCTCGCTGCTGATCATCCTTCCCGGCATCGTGTCGATGGTCTTCCAGGGCTTCCTGCTGGGCATCGACTTCGCGGGCGGCACGGAGTTCAATCTCCAGTTCAGCGCCCCCCTCAGCCAGGCCCAGGTGGAGAGCGCCCTCAACGCCACCGACACCCCGGGCACCGTCCAGGCGGGCGCCAACGGCAGCTTCGTCATCCGCACCGGGTACGCCGACCCGCAGCACCAGAAGGCGCTGATGGACTCCCTCGGCCGGCACCTGAACACGACGGTGACGCCCCTCGACGTGACCACGGTCGGCGGCACCATCGCCGGCGAGACCGTGGTCCGCGCCTTCGTCGCCATCCTGGCGGCCTCGGTCCTGATACTGGGCTATCTGACCTTCCGCTTCCGCCGCGTGCAGGGCGGATGGCGCTCGGGCGTGCAGTTCGGAGGCTCGGCCCTGCTCGCCCTGCTCCACGACGTGGCCGTGCTCGGCGGTGCCTTTTCGATCCTGGGCAAGGGCGTGCAGCTCCTCGGCATCCCGGGCCAGCGCCTCGGGGAGATCGACGTCCTCTTCATGACCGCCGTGCTGACCGTGGTCGGCTTCTCCGTCCACGACACGATCGTGGTCTTCGACCGGATCCGGGAGAACATGATCGTGGCCCGCTCGCTGACGTTCGAACAGGTGGCCAACCTCTCGATCATGCAGACCGCCGCGCGGTCGATCATCACCAGCTTCACCGTGGTGCTGGTCCTGGTCGCGCTGCTCATCGCCGGCGGTGACAGCCTGAAGGGCTTCGTGCTGGCCCTCCTGATCGGGATCGTCTCGGGCACCTACAGCTCCGTTTTCAACGCCACCCCGATCCTGGTGGTCTGGCGCAGACTCGCGGGAGCCAGCCGGTAGGCTCGTAACCTCGGAAGCCGTTCACATGCCGACCTGGCCCATACAGACGATCCGCGAGCTCCTGGAGCCGACCCTGGCCCACATGGGCTACGAGATCTACGCCCTCGAGCAGGCGGGCAGCTCCGGCCGCACCCTGCGGATCGCCATCGACCGCCCGGAGGGCGTCACCGTGGCCGACTGCGAGCGCGTAAGCAAGGTCGCCGGGCCGCTCCTGGACCAGGCCGACCTGATACCTGGCGGGCGCTACGAGCTCGAGGTGTCCTCGCCGGGCGCGGAGCGCCCGCTCAAGACCCGCGCCGACTACTACCGCTTCGTGGGCAAGAAGGTCAACGTCCGCTACCAGGTCGGCGACTCCGAAGCCGTCCTCGAGGGCGAACTGGTAGCCGTGGATGACGCCGGCATCGCCGTCCAGGGCAAGCGCGCCGACGTCCACCACATCCCCTGGGCCGACGTCCAGGCGGCACGGCTCACCGTTTCGCTGTGAGCACCGACGCGCCCGTCGACCTCCGGGAGGCTCTGCGGCAGCTCAACCAGGAGGTCGGGGTACCGCTGGACCAGCTTGTGCACACCGTCGAGCAGGCGCTGGCCCTGGCCTACAAGCGGCAGTTCGGGAGCGAGGGCTTCGTGCAGGCCCGGCTCGACCCCGAACGCGGGGGCCTGGTGATGACCGCCACCCGCACCGCCGAGGACGGCAGCCAGACCGTGACCGAGCTGCCCGTCGACGACTTCAAGCGCAGCGCCGCGCACACGGCCCGCAAGGCGGTGCTGGGGCTCCTGCGGGGCATCGAGCGCCAGCAAGCGCAGCAGGCCTTCTCGCAGCGCTACGGCGAGCTGGCCAGCGGGTTGGTCGACCGCATCGACCCGCAGGGTGCGATCCACGTCGACCTGGGCCACATCGAGGGCGTGATGGGGCTCGAGGACCAGATGCCGGGGGAGTCGCCGGCGGCCGGCCGGTCGATCTCCTTCGTGATCCTCGAGGGGCGCCAGGGGGCGGGCCAGCGCACGCCCGTGGTGCGCATCTCGCGCGCGCACCGCCTGTTCGTGCAGCGGATGCTCGAGGCCGAGGTGCCCGAGGTGGGGGCTGGGCTGGTCGAGATCAAGGCGATTGCCCGGGAGGCAGGGCTGCGCACCAAGGTCGCCGTGGCCAGCAACGACCCCGGCGTCGACCCGGTAGGCGCCTGTGTGGGGCCGAAGGGGGTGCGCCACCGCTCGCTCCTGGAGGACCTGCCTGGCGAGCACGTAGACATCGTGGCCTGGAGCGAGGACCCCGCCCTCTTCGTGGCCGCCGCGCTGGGCCCGGCACCCGTGAGCGCGGTCGAGCTCGACCCCGGCACCCGCACGGCGCGCGTGCTGGTCCCGAAGGACCATCTCTCGCTGGCGATCGGACGCGACGGCCAGAACGCCCGCCTGGCGGCGAAGCTGACCGGCTGGCGGGTGGACATCCATGCCGAACCGGGGTCCCCGTGAAGCCTGCTTCACGGGGTGGAAAGCGCCGGCATGAGCCGCGGCGCACCTGCGTCGCCTGCCGGCAGGAGGGCACCAAGGACGAGCTGATCCGGCTGGTCCGCGGGCTCGACGGGATCACGGTCGACCCGAGCGGCCGCGCCCCAGGCCGAGGCGCTTACCTGCACCGGCGCCCGGAATGCCTCGAGGCGGCGCGCAAGAAGGGCGGCCTGGCGCGGGCGCTGAAGGCCCAGGTGCCCGATTCCGTCTGGGCCGCCCTCAGGGGTTAGCTCCAGCCCTCCTGGGTAGAATCTTCGTTCGGGCCTAGATGAAAGTACACGAGCTCGCCCGCGAGCTGGACGTCAACGCGAAGGAGCTGCAGAACTTCCTGCAGCAGAACCGCCTGCTCTCTAGGAACCCGGCGTCACCGCTGTCGCCGAGGGCCATCGAGGCTGCACGCGGCCAGTTCGGCGCGCGCGGCGGGGTCGCGGTCAAGGTGGCGCCCAACGGCGAGCGCAAGATCGTGCTGCCGCCCAATGTGTCGGTCAAGGACCTGGCCGACAAGCTGGGCGTCAACGCCGTCGACGTGATCAAGAAGCTGATCTCCAATGGCGTCATGGCCAACATCAACCAGGTCATCGACTTCGGCACCGCCGAGATCGTGGCCGACGAGTTCGGATTCACGGTCGATCCGGTGGCCTCCGAGGACCTGGTCTCCACCGAGGCCGAGGGCGAGAACGTGGTCGCCACCACCCGCGAAGAGCTCTTCAGCATGGCCAACGAGGACAAGGCCAAGCTCAAGCCGCGGCCGCCGATCGTCACCGTGCTCGGCCACGTCGACCACGGCAAGACCTCGATCCTGGACGCCATCCGCAAGACCAGGGTCGCCGCGAGCGAGGCCGGCGGCATCACCCAGCGCATCGGCGCGTACAAGATCGAGACCGCCGACGGTGAGCCGGTCGTCTTCATCGACACCCCCGGCCACGAAGCCTTTACCGCGATGCGCGCCCGCGGCGCCTCGGTCACCGACGTTGCGGTCCTGGTCGTCGCCGCGGACGACGGCGTGATGCCCCAGACCGTGGAGGCGATCCACCACGCGCGGGCCGCCAGGGTCCCGATCGTGGTCGCCATCAACAAGATCGACAAGGACAACGCCAACGTGGATCGCGTCCATGCCGAGCTGGCCGAGAACGAGATCGTGACCCGCCACTACGGCGGCGATCACGAGTGTGTGCACGTCTCCGCCAAGACCGGCCAGGGCCTGAACGACCTCCTGGAGACCATCGTCCTCTCCAGCCAGATCCTGGAGCTCAAGGCCAACCCCGACCGCCACGCGCTGGGCACCGTGGTCGACGCGCACCTGGAGCGGGGCCGGGGCCCGGTGGCCACCGTGCTGGTCCAGAACGGCACCCTCCACGTCGGCGACTACTTCGTCTGCGGCCACCTCGCCGGGCGCGTGCGCGCCCTCGCCGACGACCGGGGCGAGAGCGTGACCGAAGCGCCCCCGGCCATGCCGGTCGTGGTCTCAGGCTTCACCGAGGTCCCCGTGGCGGGCGACATCTTCCAGGTCGTCGGCTCCGAGAAGGCCGCCCGCGGGATCGCGCTCAGCAAGCTGCAGGAGAAGCGAGCCACCGAGGCCGCCCAGCAGTCGACCCCGCGGATCACCCTCGAGGACCTGGCCCGCCGCGCCCAGGAGGGCGAGGTCAAGGAGCTCAACCTGGTCGTCAAGTCCGACGCCCAGGGCGCCCTGGAGGCAGTGGTCGCGGCGCTCCAGAAGATCGAGGACCCCGTCGTCCAGATCAAGGTCGTGGGGTCGGGCGTGGGCGCTCCCAGCGACTCCGACGTTCTGCTGGCCAGCGTCTCCAACGCGATCATCGTCTGCTTCAATCTCAAGCCGACCCCGGCCGCCGAGCGGGCGGCCGAGAAGGCGCGGGTCGAGGTTCGCTACTACGACGTCATCTACAAGCTGACCGAGGATGTGGAGCGGGCCGCCAAGGGCCTTCGCGAGCCCACCTACCGCCAGATCCAGGAAGGCCGGGTCGAGGTCGTGATGCCGATCAAGATCCCGCGCCTGGGCATCATCGCCGGTTCCCGCGTGGTGGAGGGGAAGGTGTCGCGCGGCGGCTATGCCAAGCTGTACCGCAACGGCACGCAGGTGTGGGAGGGCCGCATCGCCTCCCTCAAGCACTTCAAGGAGGACGTGCGCGAGATGGTCGCCGGCCAGGAGTGCGGCATCGGCCTGGAGAGCTTCGAGGACATCCAGGGGGGCGAGACGATGGAAACGTTCCGCCTGGAAAGAGAGGAGCTCTAGAGGTGCCGCCGGGGAGTCCAGCCGGATCTTCGCCGCCCATGCGCCGCATCTGCGGCGTCGCCTTCTGCGCTACTCGCTCGAGCAGCTAAGGCTGCGCTCCCTCCGTTGCTCGGCGGCTCCTTGCATCTGCAGCACCTGGTCGATGAATCTCTCGGCCGACCCCCCGACAACACCTCTAGCTCGGGCAGCGGCCCGGCCATGACCTCCTATCGCACCACCCAGGTCGGTGCGCAGGTCAGAGAGGAGATCATGCGGATCATCCAGAGGGAGCTCAAGGACCCCCGCATCGGGTTCGTGAGCATCAACGAGGTCCGCATGTCGCCCGACCTGCGCTCAGCTCGCGTTCGCGTCAGCGTGCTCGGTGACGAGGACGAGCAGAAGGCCGCCCTGGCCGGGCTCAACAGCGCCCGGGGCTTGATCCGGCACGACCTCGGCCGCCGGCTGCAGAATCTCAAGTTCTCGCCCGAGCTGCGCTTCGAGCTCGACCCCTCGATCGAGTACTCGGTGAGAATCGCCAAGACCTTACGGGAGATCCTGCCACCACCAGAGCCCGAGGCGGAGTCCTAAGCCGTGGCCACGCCCGCGCTGGCGACCCAGTACGCGCGCGTCAAGGAGCTGGTCGACGCCAACGAGCAGGTCCTGATCTTCGGCCACAAGGACGCCGACGGCGACACCCTGGGCTGCAGCCTGGCCTTCGCCGAAGCTCTGCGCGTCCAGGGGAAAGAGGTGTGGGTCCTGATCCCGCCGCCGCTGCCCGAGATGTACGAGTGGCTGCCCGGCTTCGACCGGATCGTGGAGGGCCCTCCGGTCGGGGTCGACCCCGGGCTGGTCATGTTCTTCGACGCCGGCAACATGGAGCGCTCGGGTTCCGCGGTCCAGCACATCGCCAGCCACGCCACCATCGTCAACATCGACCACCACCGGACCAACGCGATGTTCGGCCACCTCAACGTGATCGAGGACTCGCCGCCCGACGGCGACGCCTCGGCCGTGGGCCAGATGGTGCTGGAGATGTTCGAAGAGTTCGGCTGGCCGATCACCCCGACCATCGCCACCAACCTCTACACCGCGCTGATGACCGACACCGGCGGCTTCCGGCACGAGAACACGACGCCCAAGGCCCTCGAGGACGCCGCCCGGCTGGCCCGCCTGGGCGCCGAGCCGAGCTACATCGCGACCATGGTCTACAAATCGCGCCCCCTGACGACCCTGCGACTGCAGGCGCTCTCTCTGGCTTCGATGCAGGTGGAGATGGACGGCCGCCTGGCCTGGGCGAAGGTCAACCGCCGGATGCTGAAGGAGGCGGGCGCCGTCATGGCCGAGTCGGAGGGGATCATCGACACCCTCAACTCGATCGCGGGGCTCGACCTCGCCATCCTCTTCAAGGAAGTGAGCGGGAGCTTGACCAAGATCAGCGTGCGCAGCCGGGGCCCGATCGACGCGGCCGCCCTGTGCGGTCGCTTCGGCGGCGGCGGGCACCTGCGCGCGGCCGGCGCCGAGATCCGCCTGCCCCTTCAGCAGGCGATCCCCGCCGTCCTCGACGCCGCCAAGGAGGCCATCGCCGCCGAGCTCCGATGAAAGCCGGCGTTCTGAACGTGATCAAGCCCGCCGGCGCCACCTCGTTCGCGGTCGTCAAGCGCCTCCGCGACCTCACCGGCGCCCGCCGGGTCGGCCATGCCGGCACCCTCGACCCCTTGGCCACGGGTGTGCTGCCGGTGCTCTTCGAGTCGGCTACGCGGCTCTCCGAATACGCCCTCCGCCTGCCCAAGGTCTACGAAGCCGACGTCCACTTCGGGGCCACCACCGACACCGACGACGCCGAGGGCGAGCGCCACCCGGTCGCCGACCCCAGCGGCCTGACCTCGGCGGCTGTGGCCGGGGCCTTGCGCCTTTTCGTGGGCCGGATCTCCCAGGAGCCACCGGCCTTCTCGGCGGTGAAGGTCGACGGCGAGCGGTCGTACAAGCGCGCCCGCAAGGGCGATCTGGAGCGGCCGGCCGCGCGCCTGGTGGAGGTGTACAGCGCGGAGATGCTCGGCTTCACGCCGGGACCGGAGGCGGTGGCTCGGGTGCGGGTGGTCTGCGGCAGCGGCACCTACCTGCGCTCGCTCGCCCGCGACCTGGGTGGCGCCCTGTCGGTGGGCGGCTACCTGGGCAAGCTGGTGCGCACGGCCTACGGGCCGTTGCGGATCGAGGACGCTGTGGAGCTGGCCGCGCTGGCGAGTCCGGCCGACGCCGAGGCGCGGCTCCTGCCGTCCGAGGTCATCCTGCCCGAGATGAGCGCCGTGCGCCTGACGATCGAGCAGGAGGCGCAGGTCCGCCAGGGGCGGCCGGTGCGCGTGCTGCCCGAACCGGCGCCCGGCCCGCTGCGCGCCCACGGCCCTGAAGGCAGGCTGGTCGCGCTCGGGCACACCGACCCCCTGCGCAGGACCTTCGTGCCCGAAAAAGTGTTGAACTGAGTGTCCCGAGCCGGAAGCCCGCCGGCAATTCATCGGCTCCGGACGCCGACGGGTGCGTCACGGGGCCCGGCCCCGCGTCGTCACGCATCATTGATGCGCTCCTCCTAGTGCCACCCCTTCCTTCGCCTCGACGCCCGGACCGGCGGCCTATCGGCCGCCTGCCGCGACTTGCGCGTCGAGCTTCCGGCCCGGGACACTGACCGCGATGCAGACTCACCGCGGGGTGCCCGCCCGCCCGCTCGGACCCGCGGTCATCACGATCGGGAGCTTCGACGGGGTGCACCTCGCGCACCAGCGGCTGTTTCGGCAGGTGGTCGCGGACGCCGGGGCTGACGCCGCGCCCGTGGCCGTGACCTTCGAGCCCCATCCCCGATGCGTGCTCCAGCCCGACCACTGCCCGCGCCTGCTCACGGTCTTCGACGAGAAGGCCGCGCTGATCGAGGCCAACGGCTTGAGCGACCTGGTGGTGATCCCGTTCGACCGCAACTTCTCCCAGAAGTCGCCCGCCGAGTTCATGGCCTGGCTGAGCGACGGGATGGAGGTGACGCAGGTGGTGGCCGGCTATGACTTCGTGTTCGGCCGCCAGCGCGCCGGCAACTCAGTGTGGCTGCGCGAGCGCGGCTACCGGGTGGTCGAGGTGCCCCAGGTGGAGGTCGACGGCCGCCTCGTCCACAGCTCGGCGGTGCGCGGCCTGGTCGGCTCCGGCGAGGTGGGCGCCGCCGCCGAGCTGCTCGGCCGCCACTACTCCCTGCACGGCGTCGTGGTCGAGGGCCACAAGCGCGGCCGGGAACTCGGCTTTCCCACCGCCAACCTGGCGGTCGACCGCGACAAGGCGGTGCCCGGACCGTCGGCCTACGCGGGTTGGGCCCGCACGCCGTGGGGCGAGCACATGGCGGCCGTGTCCGTCGGCCACCAGCCGACCTTCGGCGGGGGCGATCTTTCGATCGAGGCCCACCTCCTCGACTTCGACGCGAACCTGTACGGGCAGGACGTGGAGGTCCGCTTCGTGCAGCGCCTGCACCCCGACATCCGCTTCCCGACCGTGGCCGCCCTGGTCGAGCAGATCGGCCAGGACGTCGACGACACGCGCCGCCTGCTCGCGGCGGGATGACGAAGGTACTGGTCGTCGGCGGTGGACTGGCCGGCTGCGTGGCCGCCGCGGCAGCCGCCCGCGACGGGGCCGAGGTGACGTTGGTGTGGCGCGCGCCTGGCGCCACCGCTCTGTACGCGGGCGGCATGGAGATCGCAGGCGACCTGGGGCTGCTGCCGGCGGGGCACCCACTGTGCCGGCTGGGCATGGACGCCATGCGCATCGGGTCCGAGCTGGACGACGCGGTCTCGGCCCTCACCGGCTGGCTGCAGCGGGCGGGGCTCGAGCTGGCCGGCTCGGCGCGGCGGGCCGGGCTGTACGCCGACCTGCAGGGCCGCCCTCGCCCGGCCAACCTGGTGCCGGCTTCGGTGGCGCCGGGCGAGCTCTCCGGTCTGCGCGGGCGCCGGATCGCGGTCGTCGGCATCGCGGGCGTCTCCGAATACGATGCCGAGAGCACGGCGCAGGCGCTGCAGGAGCTGGGCGGCGTCGATGCCTTCGCGCACGAGGCCGAGGTCGGTGACCTGCCGCCCGGAGCCTCGCTGACCGACCTGTACGGCCGCGCCGCCCCAGAGCTGCGCGGCTTGCGGGCAGAGGCGGTCGCCTTCCCGCCGGGCCTCGCCGGCCTGCCCGAGCGCGGTTTCGAGCTGCTCTCGGTGGCGCCCGGGCCTCACGGCCTCCGGCTGCAGCGCGCGCTGGAGGCCATGGTCGGCGCCGCCGGCGTGCGCGCGGTCCGGGGAGCCGTCCACGGCTTCGAAGGCGGTGGCGGCCGCCTGCGCGCCGCGCTGGTCGGCGACCGGGAGCTGGCGGCGGACAGCTTCGTGCTGGCGACCGGGCGCTTCATCGGCGGCGGCCTGGTCAAGCGCCGGCGCACCCACGAGCCACTCCTCGGGCTGGGCGTGTTCTGGGAGGGCGAACCGGCGGCCGCCAGCCGCCGCCTGCCCCGGCTGGAGTACCTGGAGCCTGGCCCCGCCTTCCAGGCCGGGCTGCTGACGGACGATCGACTGCGGCCACTGCGGGAGGACGGCCAGGTCGCCTACGACAACCTGCGCGCCGCCGGCGCCGTGCTGGGCGGCTGGGACGAAGGCGGCGAGATGGGGTTCGGTGTACCGCTGCTTACCGGCTGGCTCGCCGGTCGCTGGTCCGCCTCGTGACCACCCCACAAGATCTGCGATTTTGCGGGGACCCCGGATGAGAGCCGTGAACGACCTCTGGCCCCGGGCCGTGATGGCGCGCCGCGGGGGCGCGCCCGAGGTCCGGGTCGAGGTGCGGCGGCCGGCAACCTACCAGGAGGTCGCCGAGATCCTGCGGTCGGGCGCCCGCGTGGTCCCCTTCGGAGGGCTCAGCGGCGTGGTGGGCGCGGTCGCCGTGGAGGCCGGCCAGGTGGCGCTCGACCTCGGGGCTTTCGACCGCATCCTCGCGATCGACGAGGTCGACCTCACGGTCCACGTGCAGGCGGGCGTGCGCGGACTCGACCTCGAGCAGGCGCTCAACGCGCGCGGCCTGACGCTCGGCCATCACCCCAGCTCGCTGCCGTCGGCCACCGTGGGCGGGCTGGTCTCGACCCGTTCCTCGGGCCAGGAGTCGACCCGCCACGGCTCGATCGAGGACATGGTCCTCGGGCTCACCGTGGCGCTGCCCGACGGTTCCCTCGCCCGGCCGCGGCCGGGACCGAGGTCCGCGGTCGGGCCGGCGTTGCACCAGCTCCTGATCGGAGCCGAGGGCGGGCTGGGCGTGGTCCTGGACGCGGTGCTGCGCGTGCACCGCCTGCCCGCGGCCGTGGCAGGCCGCGGCTGGTTGTTCGAGGACGTCGACAGCGGGCTGGCCGCGGTGCGCGAGGTCGTCCAGGCCGGCATCCGGCCGCTGGTCCTGCGCCTTTACGACCCGGAGGACAGCCTCTTCCAGGGCGTGGGTGAGGCGGGCTGCCTGCTCTTGGCTGCGACCGCGGGCGACCCGGAGGTCGCCCGCGCCGAAGCCGGCGTGGTGGCGCGCGCGGCCGCCGGCGCCCGCGACCTGGGGGTGGAGCCGTGGGAGCGCTGGCTGCGCCACCGCTACGACCTCTCGGCACAGCGCATGCTCGACATGCTGGAGCCGGCGGGCGCTTACCTGGACACCATCGAGATCGCCGCCGCCTGGAGCGCGCTGCCCGGCGTCTACCGCGAGGTCAAGGCGGCGCTGGCGGCAGGCTCCGGTCTCGCCCTCTGCCACTTCAGCCACGCCTACGGGCAGGGCTGCTGCGCCTACTTCACCTTTGTTGGCTCGGCTCCCGACGAGGCAGCCGCGCTCGCGGCGTATGACCGCTGCTGGGCGGAGACCATGCGCATCTGCCTGGAGCGCGGCGCCACCATCAGCCACCACCATGGCGTCGGCCAGGCGCGCGCGGCCTGGGCGCGCCAGGAGCTGGATGGCTGGTGGCCGGTCTGGGAGAAGGTGCGCGACGCCCTCGACCCGGCCGGGATCATGAACCCTCGGGCGGTGGGAGGTCGGTCATGAAGCCGGTGCTGGTCGTCGTGAACCCGGTCTCCGGCGGGGGCCGCACCGCCAAGCGCTGGCCGGAGTTCCAGCGGGCGCTGGCGGCCGCCGGGCTGGAGGCCGAGACGGTGTTCACCGGCGGCCCAGGCGACGCGACCGGGATCGCCCGCCAGGGCGTGCGCGAGGGACGGGCCTTGGTGGTGGCCGCCGGCGGCGACGGCACCATCAGCGAGACCGCCGCCGGCTTCTTCGCCGAGGGCGCGCCGATCTCCGGCGAGACGGGGTTCGGGGTGCTCCCGACGGGGACCGGCGGTGACTTCCGGCGCACCTTCGGGATCCCGATCGAGCCTCGCGCCGCCGCCCGCGTGCTGGCAGACGGCGGCCGGCGCCGGATCGACGCCGGCCTGGTGCGCTACGTGGACCGCGAGGGCCATCCCGAGCAGCGGACCTTCGTCAACATCGCGGATGCCGGGATCGGGGGCGAGGTCATCCACCGCGTCAACACCGGGCCCAAGGTGCTGCCGGGCGCGGCCACCTTCTTCCTGGCCTCGGTGCGCGCGCTGCTGGCCTGGAAGAACCGGCCGCTGGCCGTGACCATCGACGGCCTGCGCCGTGAAGTCGTGGCACAGCAGGTGGTGGTTGCGAACTGCCAGTACTTCGGCGGCGGCATGAGGATGGCGCCCATGGCCGAGCCGGACGACGGGCTGCTGGACGTGATCGTGGTCGGGGACGTCAACGCCATCGAGAACGTGCGTGGCCTGGGGCGGATCCGCAAAGGCACCCACCTCGACGTGCCCAACCCCAAGGTCAAGGCCTACCGGGGCAAGCGCATCGAGGTCGAGTCCGACTACCCGATCCCGATCGACGTCGACGGCGAGGGACCGGGCACGGTCCCCGCCATCTTCGAGGTCATCCCTCATGCGCTCACCTTGATGGTGCCCACCTGACGCACGGAGTCATCGCGACTCCGCACTACCTGGCCAGCCAGGCCGGGGTGGAGGTGATGCGCGAGGGCGGCAACGCCGTCGACGCGGCGCTGGTGGCTGATGCCGTGCTCTGCGTCGTCTATCCGCACATGACCTCGATCGGCGGCGACCTCTTCGCGATGCTGTGGCCGGCCGGAGAGGCGGAGCCGGTGGGATACGAGGGCGCCGGCAGGTCCGGCAGCCTGGCCACCATCGAAGCCCTGCGCGAGCGCGGGCATTCGGTGATGCCGCCGCAGGGGGTGCTGACGGTCACGGTGCCCGGGACCGTGGAGGCCTGGGGCCGG
>Ga0207646_10003511_pt1 | contig 17663 bp, 10 predicted proteins | sample KBSK5502metaG_FD_184343 | JGI IMG/M metagenome (GOLD analysis project Ga0207646, IMG submission 184343) | Corn, switchgrass and miscanthus rhizosphere microbial communities from Kellogg Biological Station, Michigan, USA - KBS K5-50-2 metaG... | ecosystem: Host-associated > Plants > Roots >... | reverse complement strand
GTCTGCGTCACTAAATTTTCCTGAGACCAGAATCCTGACGGTATCGCTGTGAGGGGTACAGGTCAAAAAAGCAGGTAGAAGCTTTTTAGGTGGTGGTGTGTTTGTTTTCTGCTGACAGTAGATGAAGGTGGCTCGCAGCAGTCGGCCTCCAAATAAAGGGTTTAGCCGGAGAGCAGATATTCAAGCTTGCCCCTATATCTTGGGTCTCAATGCGAAGAAAAACGGATTCTGAGCCGTTTTAAGCCGCATTTGCCCTGAAATTGTCAAGTCTCAGAGCGGCTCAAACCCGTAAGTTGAACCTTTCCGCAACGGAGATTGTTTAAGAATACGTTTTTCTTTGAACGGCTTTCATCATATCATGGCCGGTCGCGCTGACTGATCTAAAGCCTGATGGGAGTCGATTCTCGCCTCACACTCGGCCGATCCTGCTTCGCAACTCTTGCCGTAATTTTAGTTTTGTTCCGGTTGGGAGCGGGGTAATCGAGGGTGACCTTGCATCACGGTTTCAGCGAGGGAGGGTATGCCGAGACGAAGAAAGACTGAGACGAATTCTGAAGCTGGAAAAGAGGGACGTCTACGTGCTGTCATCCTAACAGCGCAGGCAAATGAGTGGCAGGCGGTTTGTCGCTACCTCACCGATCAAAGAGAAGAAGGGCACCCACAGGGAACTCTCTACCAACGTGGCACCTTTGCTGTCCATAGCGACGGCTGGGATGTCGCGGTAGCCGAGATCGGTACAGGCAACAACATCGCCGCCCTTGAAACGGAGCGGGCCGTCAGCCATTTCCAGCCGGAAGTGGCTTTCTACGTCGGCTCCGCCGGCGGCCTGAAGGATGTCCAGGTCGGCGATGTGGTGATTTCGACAAAGGTGTATGGCTATGAATCGGGGAAAGTCACCGATGAGGTTTTTCAATTGAGACCTCAGGTTGGCAACGCCTCATACGGACTCGAGCAGCGCGCCCGCGCCGAAGCAAGGAGCGCTGCTTGGCTCAAACGACTAGATAATGACGCCCGGCAAGCGAATCCGCGCGCTCATCTTGGCCCGCTGGCCGCTGGGGAGATAGTCATTGCCTCCAACGCTACGCAGGTCCTCGACTTCCTACGGAATCACTATAACGACGCATTAGCCGTTGAAATGGAAGGGCGTGGCTTTCTCGATGCTATCCGCGCCAACCAGTCGGTGAGCGCAATTATCATCAGGGGCATTTCAAATCTGCTCTACGGTACAGGCGGAGAAGCCACGGCAGAGTCTAGGAGAATCGCTGCGGAGAGCGCAGCAGCTTTCGCTTTCGAGATGCTCTCGAAGCTCCGCGAGCCGAAGGAAACTCGCCACGCTTCGTCCACACCACGGAAGGTCGCGACGGTTTCGCGCCACGCTCGCGAGCAAGCCGAACCGGCATCTCCAGTAACCCATTCCAGTCACGGCATTTCGATCAGAACCGCGTCGGTTGAGGCACTAGCCTCTATCATTTTCGGCGATTTGAAGCCCATCTGGTGGCTGGGCGGGGGCTCGGCAGTGAAATCCGGCATACCACTTAGTGAGGAACTCTTTCATAAGGCCGCCAAGTGGCATTACTGTCACCTCAACGGGCGGCACTTCAACGACCTAGAGGTGAAACGCAGTGACTGGCTGCAAACCGTCAGGCATGAACCATGGTACAACCCCGGTTCACTGGCTGACAGCTACCCTGCAGCTGTCAGCCATCTGCTTCAGCCGCGCGATAACCGTCGCGAGTTCTTCCTTAGCCTGCTTAATCCCGAAGTCCCGCCCAGCAACGGCTACGAGAGGCTGGTTGAACTGATGGCGCTTAAGATAGTAATGATGGTGCTGACGCCCAACTTTGACCGGGTGCTGCCCGACTTGTGCCGCAGCCGGGCGCGCGTACACCATGTTGACGTGATCGATAACGCGGCGGCGTGGCGGCAACTGAGCACTAGCCCCCGCCATCCATTCATTGCTTACCTCTACAACTCGCTTGATGATTACATCGACCGGTTCGGCAATGAACAGATTTGTCCGCCAGACAGCGTGGTAATCGAGCGGCTCAAGCCAGTGCTGCGCGATCATCCGCTGGTGGTGATCGGTTATCGCGGGGCGGAAGAAGCCATGATGCACCATCTGCTGAGTGCCTTGCTTGAGGCGACCGATTACTTCCATAACGGCATTTACTGGTGCGCGCTAAATTATACTAAGCCCGACGATCTGCATCTATTGGTACGCGAGCTGGCAGCGAACATGCGTGGAAACTTTCAGGTGGTGCCGATTGACGGCTTTGACGAGTTGATGGAAAAGCTCTGGGCGGTGTATCACCGAAGGCGGCCTCCCCAGGTTTTTACTGATGCACCGCCACCACAGATGAAAGTACCGGCCCCGACCTTCGATATGCAGCCTGTTGATGCTGATGCCGACGCGGAACTGGAATGGGCGGGGATGCGCAGCCGCATGGTCAATTACTGCGAAGCGATGGACATCCCCGTGCCGGAGAAGGTCAGCAGGGAGTGGCTCACTGGCCAACTCGTCGATCTTGACCTCGCGGTCAGGGGGGACAATGCACAGATTCGGCCAACGAAAGCGGGCTATCTTCTTTTCGGTTACAAGCCTCACGAACGCCTTCCGGCGGCGAGGGTGCTGCTGCGCTTCCACGGGAGCGACGGGAGAGCAGAAGAAGTTGTCACCGGTAATCTATGGGTTCAGCTCGCGGCGATTACTGATGTGCTAGCGGAATTCAACCGCCCATTCCGACTCAAGGGTGAAAAGTCCGAAACCGTATATCCCTACCCGCCGCTGGCGCTTAAAGAGGTAATCGTCAACGCGCTGGCACACCGGCGGTACGACATTGAGCAGCCCGCGGTCATCGAAATCTTCCTTGACCGCATCAGCGTCACCAACCCGGGCGGACTGATAGATGAGGTGGCTCGCGAGTTTGCAGGGGCTTCAATCGTCAGCCGCTTACAACACTTGCAGCAAGAATCCAGGAAGATCAAAGGTTACCGCAACCCCGCGATCGCCGACCTTTTCTACGGCAGCGGTGACATGGATAAGGAGGGTTCCGGACTGCCGGATGTGCTCCGGCTTGTGAGCGAGAACGGCGGCAAAGTAACCTTCGACCCGATCAACGACAACGCAGCCTTTCAAGTCGTCATCTGGTCACGCCCTGAAGCTGTGGATCAGCAGACGAGAACGGCGACGCCGACCGTAATCTCAACACGGTACGCCGCCAATCTGCTCGAAGTGGCCGAGGCGCCCGATGCTGTCTGGCAGGCTCCCACAAAATACAGCTACGCCAAAGATGTTTGGGCCGCCACAGACGCGCCCTGGCTGCCCCCGTTCATCACCTACGGGCAGCAGATTCACACCTTTTTTGATCTGAGCGACCGGGCGAATCCGCTGCGCGAAGTGATTGACGTCCGGGGCATCAGCCGGATAGACACAACGGAATTCGCCGACGAGGATGATGGGCGGCGAAACCTCGTTCAACTGATGAATGTCTGCCTGTACCGGCACATGCAACACTGCGAACTGCTGGTGGACAAACGGCGCAGGCGAGCATTCTTCGCGCGCACCAAAGAAGGAGTTCGCACCGTCGCTTATCAAGCGCGCCTGCGCCGCTCAACGCGCACGGTGGTCAAGCCGATCCTTTCACCTACGACGCAGAAAATCCGCTACTGGGAGCATCAGTCATTCTCCTTTGGGTTTGAGCGGTTTGGTGAAGCGTGGGTGCTACAGATCCTGCCTGGGTACGTCTTCACACGCGACGGGGAGTGGAACTTTCTTTCTGGTGAGCGCGTCAACTCCCTCTCGACTAGACGCGCGTCGCGTGATTACAACAACAAGGTTCACACCGACCTGGTCTTCTGGTCATGGGTTCTCTCAGGCGGCGTGCAAGGATTGTTTGCCCTTCAGATGGGGCCAACTACTGAAGAGTTGAAGAGGATTCGCGCGCTTTTACGGAAGAAGGCTGGGCGAACTAAAAACAAAACTGTTCGGGGCGGAAAGAAGGCGGCTAGCATCATCAACCTTGAACATCCGCAGTTCTTGCTGAATGCCTCGCTCCCGGCCCTGACGGTTCACAGCTTAGTTGAAATAGCTGAAAACGATGATGAGGCTCTTTCAGAGTTGGAGCGCAAGGAGCAGCGTAAGATAGAAGAAGAGTTGGCGGTACTCGCGGAGGAGTTAGAGGAACAGATTGACGACTGAAGGCACATAATGACAATCAGAATTGAAGTGACGGAGTTGCCGCCGCCGCTGCTGGAATTCGGCAGCCCTGGCGAATTCACCGAACAGAAAGAAGGGCTGACCCAAGCCGGGCCGTTCGACCTGCGTTTCGGCGGCGCGCACCGCACGCAGGTACGGGTTGGAATCGTTGGGCCTACTGCCATGATTGAGATGGCACGGCAGTGGTACGAACGATGCAGGAAACCGATCATGTCGAGCATGACAAACCTCACGCAGTACCCTTTTTTCCCGGGGTTTGATGAGACGTTCAAGGCCTCGCTTGTATTGGACGATCGCTGGGTGGTTGAGTATGACGAGACTGAGAATGAACTGGGGAAAGCACTCGAACTGAAGAAGCCAAAAGAACGCTTTGAACGAGTCCTTGACCTCTATGCTGCCGGCATAAAAAAGATTGCCGATCTTGAGATCAAACCGGATCTGGTGGTCTGTTGTCTGCCGGAGACAGTCATTCGCAGCTGCTGGAGTATCTCGAATGATTTGAGCGAGGCCGAGTGGAAAGCCATCAAAAAACAGCAGCGGGATAAGGGCGAAATGCAGCCTGGTCTGTTTGATCAGGTAGAAGTAGATGAAACAGCAGAAGATCTCTTGTTCCGCGATTTCAGGCGCGCGCTCAAGGCCCGGGCAATGCGCACCAATATGCCGATTCAGATCGGTAGGGAACACCTTTTCAGCGATGAGGCGGCTGGTCAGGATGCCGCCACCAGGGCTTGGAATATGAGCGTGGCTATGTATTACAAGGCCGGCGGCATCCCCTGGCGGACCAAAAAAAACGGCCCTGAGACCTGCTTTGTCGGTATCGGCTTTCACCACTTGCGGACGAACAAACGGCATCTGGTTCATTCGAGCATCGCGCAGGCCTTCTCGACTGAAGGAGACGGATTCGCCTTGCGCGGTGAGAGTGTGCCATGGAATCCCGACCAAGGACGTGAGGTGCATCTGACTGAGGAACAAGCCACCAAGCTAGCGGAGAAGGTCCTCTGGCAATATCGCGAGCGTAGCGGCTGCGACCCTCTGCGCGTCGTGCTACACAAAACCTCAAAGTTCAACCAAGCCGAAATGGCGGGCTTCCGCCATGCCTTCAAAAATATCCCACTGGTTGAAACCATCAATCTGGCTTACTCACTGTTTAGGTTAGTACAGTTCGGCCCCTACCCGCCCAAGCGCGGCACGTTGTGTCGGGTTAATCAGGACAAGAATTACCTATTTACCTCTGGCTATATGCCCGAATGGAAGACGTACCCTGGCCCGCATATCCCCAGACCTTTCGAACTCTCAGCAGGCCGCGAAACAGACATCGTTCGAGCGGCGACGGACGTCCTCAGTCTGAGTCGTATGAACTGGAATACTGCTCAAAGCAACAGCAGTGTCCCCGTCACGCTTTACTTTGCCAGACAGGTGGGCGGTATCATGTCCGAGATCCCCGAAGGTGAGGAGCCAAAGCCGTCTTACCGTTTCTACATGTAGAAGGGTCTAAGAAGAAGATCGAGGCCGCATAGATGCTGACCAGAGCACAGTGTGATACGAGGCACCACATTGGCGGATAAAGATGGTTGCACTTGTTGCTAAGTGTGGCTATTCTTATCCATTGTGAAATCTCCACAAAACAGTTCGGAAGCTGCTGAATCGCTGTTCCGCCAGCATGGAGGAATGCTGCGCGCTTCTGAAGCTATCGCGCTCGGCATTCACCCGCGCACGCTGTACCAGATGCGTGATGAGAATCGTCTGGTGGCCGTCAGCCGGGGGCTTTACCGCCTGGCTGATCTGCCAGAACTGTCAGAGCCTGATCTGATTCCGGTTGTCACGCGCATTCCGCAGGCCATGATCTGCCTCATCTCGGCGCTCGCCTTTCACGAAATCACGACAGAAATTCCGCACGAGGTTTTCATTGCACTGCCACGAAAGGTAAAAAAGCCGCGGCTCGATTATCCACCGCTGCGCGTCTTCTGGTTTTCCGGCGAAGCTCTCACCGCCGGGATTGAAGAACACAAAATTGACAATGTCCCCGTCAAAGTCTACGGGCCAGAGAAAACCGTTGCCGACTGCTTCAAGTTCCGCAACAGAATTGGCGTGGATGTTGCCATAGAAGCGCTCAAGCTATGCCGTGAGCGCAAAGGTTCGACGCCGCGAAAGCTGCTGCATTACGCGCGCATCTGCCGCGTCGAACGGATTATGCGGCCTTATATTGAAGCCTTAGGATGACGCGACGATGGACAAGCGAAAACTGACCAACCTGCCCGCCTCGGTGCATCGGCGGCTGTTGAATCTGGCAAAGGAGATGAAGCGGCCATTCAACGAACTGCTGCAATACTACGCGATGGAGCGGTTTCTCTTTCGCCTCAGCAATTCGCCTTTCGCTGATCGGTTCGTTTTGAAAGGCGCGCTAATGCTGCGCGTGTGGGATCTGCCGCTGGCTCGTCCGACGATGGACATTGATATGCTGGGGCGTACGTCCAACACGGTCGAGAACCTGGTTGAGATCATTCAGAAATGTATCGCGGTAGAAGTGCCGGGCGACGGTGTGAGTTTTGATTCCGGCAGCGTACAGGGCGAACTGATCACGCTTGAGAAGAAATATCAGGGCGTCAGGATTCGCGTGCGCGGACGACTGGGAAACGCTCGGTTATCTTTGCAACTGGATTTTGGTTTCGGCGATGTAGTCGTTCCGGGGCCGGTTTGGATTGATTATCCCGAACTACTAGATTTCGGTCAGCCGCACCTGCTGGGTTACACACCGGAGAGTGCCGTGGCCGAGAAGTTTCAAGCGATGGTCGAGCTTGAAATGGCAAATACGCGTCTCAAGGACTTCTTCGATTTGTGGAAGCTGTCGCGAACCTTGTCGTTCGATGGCGCAATTCTCACTCAGGCTCTCGCTGCTACATTCAAACAGCGCGGAACGCCGTTGCCAGCCTTGCCGCCTTTGGCGTTGACCGCTGACTTTTCTGACGATCCGGTCAAGCAGGCTCAATGGAACGCTTTCATCCGCAAAGGGCGGTTGGGAGAAGAGGCGCAAACGCTGAATGAAGTGGTGAATGCGATTGCTGATTTTCTTCTGCCGCCTACGTATGCTGCGGCATCAGGCAGCCCCTTCACCAGGCGCTGGCCTGCCGGAGGAATCTGGCAGTAAAGCATTAAGCCTTACCAGATTTCCGCTCAGTTCTGCTGCACCTATCGTAAAGAAGGCGGTTGAGGGGGCTATTGAGTTCGTCAAGAAGTATCTGGCGCGTGAAGTAATGAGATGGTCCGACGGACAGAAGTGGCTCAGCGAGGGCGGGCCATAACCTCGCCTGTCCACTGCATCGTTTTTCCGCCTCTTCGCAGCTCTGCCGACCAAGCGATATTCCTGACAGTGCCGACATTCCATCACCACCTCTTTAGCAAATTGCGGCTTTTTTCGTCACTGTTGGCAGGAGTTTCGGTTGCGACCCCCCGGCCTGCGATTTTCACCTTGCGTTATGATCCTTTCCGCCAGTTCCCGACTGGGTTGGTCATTCTTTAGCCCCGCATTCAAAGCCGCCTCCCATGCTTATGGAGACACCCGTAGAAGAGATTCACGAACCGCCTATGGTTTTATTCGATAGCGACGACCGCGAGCCGTCCGATTTTTCGGATCCTCTGCCAACCTCTCTGCCCCAAACCAACGCTGATCCCTATCGCCGCGCCCTGGTGCTTGATAGCGACCGCTTTTTTCGCTATGCGATGGAGCGCGCCCTCAGTCGTGAAGGCTGGACGATTGACGCATTTGCCGGAATCAACGGCGCCCTGCCGCTGGCAGCAACCACCTCCTGGTCATTGATTATCTGCGGCACCAATCTCCGCGAGGGCACGCCCAGATATGTGCTTCAAGCTTTCGCCGAGCGCATCCAAAACGGATTGACAAGTCTAGTCGTGGCAGCGGACGAGGCTTCGACCGAGGAGGCGATGGATTTGATGGCCCAGGGGGCAACCGACTACCTGGTCAAGCCGCTTCGACCGGCCGAGGTCTTGGAGTTCGCCCAGAAAGCGCGTGAGCGCGCCCAAGCTGCGGATGAAGAGGCGAAGCGCGCCATGGCTGAAACCGCTTCTGTGCAGACGATCAAAGCGGCGGACACTAAAGAGTACACCATCGCCGGAAGAAGCCCGGCGATGATCGAGGTTTCAAAACAGATCTCCAAGGTCGCCAAGACGGACTACCCATGTTTCATTTCGGGCGAGACCGGCACTGGCAAAGAAGTCGTCGCCCGGAACATTCATCGGCACTCGACGCGAGCCAAGGGACCGTTTATTGCCATCAACTGTGGAGCACTGACTGAGAGTCTGCTTGAGTCCGAACTCTTCGGCTATATGAAAGGCGCCTTCACTGGTGCTGCTGCCGACAGGCGCGGGTTGTGGGAAGAGGCCGATGGAGGGACGCTCTTTCTTGACGAGATCACGGAGACGCCACTCTCTTTCCAGATCAAACTTCTGCGTGTCCTGCAAGAGGGAGAGATTCGCCGCGTCGGCGCCACGCGCAGCGTGCGGGTGAATGTGCGCATCCTCGCCGCCTCCAACCGCGATGTGGCCGCCGAAGTCGCCGCCGGGCGCTTCCGCGAAGACCTCTACTACCGCCTCAACATCATCTCGCTCAAACTCCCGCCGCTGCGCGAGCGCGATGGAGATGTCGAACTGCTGATCGAGCACTTCTTGAAAAAGGCGAGGCGGACAGTCCAGTTGTCATCCGAAGCCGGGGCGCTGCTGAGACGCTACTTATGGCCCGGCAACGTGCGCGAACTTGAGGGCGCCATCACTCGCGCCGCCGCCCTCTGCGACGGCATCATTCGCGTCACCGACCTTCCCGACCAGATTATCGAGTATTGGAAAGGCCCGGCGCGGGCGGAGAGTAAACTTCAACAGGCGATCTCCAGAGAAGAAGAGTGGCGCACCTTGGATGAGATCATTGACTGGTGGGTCTTGCTGACCTATGAGCGGACCGGGAGGGTCAAGCAGCCCGCAGCCGATCTGCTGAAGATTCACATCTCGACCTTCAACAAATATCTCCAACGGGCTTTGAGCGACCGGCAAGGCGCTCAAGCTGCGGCGCTCGCCGCGCAGAACATTGCCTAGCAGCCCGCGACCAAGCGGCAGAGAAGAAGCCGCGCCCGCGTCACTGGCGTTTGAAATTCTCAGGATCAAGGTTGTGAGTGCGCAGCATCCGGTCAATAGTTTTGCGGTCAACCTGGCTGAGGCGCGCCGCCTCGCGTTTGTTTCCGGCCGAGGCGGTCATGACTTCGATCAAGTAGCGGCGCTCCTGTTCGAGGAAGGTTGGAAGCCGCTCGTGACCAGTTCCGGCACTGAGGGTCCCTCCGGCCTGCCATTGCCGGATCTCGGCGGGAAGGTCAGGCTCATGAATAAGGTTGCCTGGGCTGATAGCAACCAGGCGATAGATGATGTGCTGTAGCTCACGTACATTGCCGGGCCAATCGTATTGAATGAGCCGCTCCAGAGCTTCAGGCGTAAACTCAATCTGCCGCGCGTTGCTTGCGGTAAGCTGGCTGATGAAGCGATGAATGAGCAGAGGGATGTCGGCGCGCCGCTCGCGCAACGCCGGCAACCTCACTGTGATCGCATTCAGAGGGTAAAACAAATCCCGCCGGAAGCGGCGCTCGTTGATTGCTTTCTCCAGGTTAAGGGTGGACGCCGTCATCACGCGGACGTTCACCGCCACCTCGCCAGCCGTTCCTGTCGGCGTGATCTTCCCTTCATCAATCACGCGCAGTAGCTTGGCCTGGAATCCAAGAGTCGTCTCGGCGATGTCATCGAGAAAGATCGTGCCTCCGCAAGCCTGCTCAAAGAGGCCCATCCGATTGAACCCGGCCCCAGGCGTAGCACCGCTAGTCTGGCCGAAAAGATCAGATTCCAGGCGCGGGCCAGGCTGCGCTCCGCAAGCGACCGCGATGAAGGGATGGGCAGCGCGGGCGCTGTAGCGGTGAATCGCCCGCGCCGCCAGTCTCTTACCCGTGCCCAATTCACCCTGGATCAAGATGGGAAAGTCGGTGGAAGCGGCGCGCGCAATTTGCTTGAAGACGCTGACCATGGCCGGGCTTTCACCCACGATCTCGTCTCCTGAGTTGTCGAACTGGCGAGGAAGCGCACTCCTTTTTGAAGCGCGGCGCTCTTTGATCAGATGGAGCCGCTCGTTGATGTGATCAATCGTGAAGGGTTTGAGAATATAGTCTACCGCGCCGCCCTGCGTCGCCTTCACTACGGAATCGAGGCTGCTGTAGCCGGTCATCATAACGATGGCGGCGTCGCTGCGCAGTTCCTCTTTGAAAGCTTTGAGGACCTCCAAGCCGTTGAAACCATCCATTCTGACGTCGCAGAGCACCGCATCGAATTTAATCGCGCGGCCGAGAGAGACCGCCGCCTGGCCGCCGCTGGCTTCATTGACCTCGCACCATTCGCTGAGCGTCGCAACGAGCAGTCTCCTGATGCTTTCATCATCGTCAACAACCAATACTCTAAAGGGCATTAATTCGCGTGTATTTTATTGGATAAAGTTTTAGGTGTGCGGCGGATATCATTGCGATGTGCTTACTCCAGAATGCTCCCGCTTACCGCGCGCTTCAACAGTTCCAAAGCATACATTAAGTACCGAAGTTCATCTGTCGATGACTGACTCTGTCAGTGGTTGACAGATCTGAGATACCTGCGGCTCGCTCTGAAGCGACTGCTAGACCCTTCCGGGGAAACCACCAAGCTCTTCAGCAATGATCTGGTAACATTCGCAGGCTGTAGCTTCAAGCCCTTGACGATTGAGCACTGTGATTCGCCCGCGCGCATAGCGGATCAGCCCCTTCTTCTGTAGTACGCCGGCTGCCGTGCTAATGCCGCTTCGCGAGACGCCTAACGCCAGAGAGATGGACTCGTGCGTCAGGGCCAGAGTCTCCGACCGCGCATGATCCTGAGAGGCCAACAGCCAACGCGCAAGCCGCTGCTCGGTAGAATGGAACATGCCGCAGGAAGTGGACTGAGCTATCTGCCTCACTAACACGTGCGTGTAGCTGAGCAAGAGGTCTTGCAATTCTCCGCCGCGTTTGACCTCGGCGCGCAAGACTTCAGCCCTCACCTTCAGCGCTTGTCCTCCGATCTGCACGCGCACGGAGTATGGAGTGGCCCTGTTCCGCAGCAGGCTTGGAATCCCGATCACGCCTTCACGCCCGACCATAGCTACTTCCACACTCTCCCCTTGGCTGGTCGTCGAGAGCAGAGAGACCGCTCCGCTCACGATGAAGTATGCTTGATTGAGTGTGTCGCCAACTTCATAAAGCGTCTCTTCGGGAGCCAATCGCGTAGATCCTAAAGAGGAGCGGAGACGACCCATCTCCTCGCGAGATAAGGCGGCGAGCAACCGGTTCTCAATTGAGAGGTTTTGTCATCAATCTCTTGCAGAGGTGGGGGAAAGCCGAGATGGCTATCTCAAGCTAGGCGCCGGTTCTCGCCTCCGCGTAAATGGGATTCTTCTTCGGACAGGCTGATTGTTAGGCGCTCTCGGGCGTTGCACTAAAGATCGAGGCGTGCTTTGGATGACCAGGAAAGATGCCGCGGATGGCCAACGCTTTGAAATAATCTGACAGACCTTTACCTTTCTCATGTTGATCAATCAAAAGTTTAATTTCAGGGCCAACTGGATGGAGCGTGGCCCGCCGATTTGATAGAGCGGACTAAACCCTCCGAAGACGCCTCCACTACCCAGCCCTCTGCCCAGCATTTGGCTTGACTGCCCGAACAGGTTGCTGATGACCAGCACTCCGCTCGCAGAGACGGAGCCAAGTGATCCTGGGGGATCGGCGAAATTGGGGTGGTTGAAGGCATTGAAGAATTCAGCCCGGAATTGCAGGTTTACCCGCTCCCCGAGATCAAACTGGCGGCGCAATGCCAGGTCTACCTGGTAGACAGAAAACCCTCTCAGCGCGTTCCGCCCAAGGTTACCTTGCCGGGGCATTGACGATGAGGTAAAAGCTGCCGGATTGATTCGCTTCCCTCCCCCGACTAAAGGATCATCAAGGTAGAGCGGAACACCTGGAACCAAGTCCGGGCGAAACGAGAACGGCCCGAAACCCAGGTTTCTCATCACAGTGATATTGACAGGTGTCGCCGAACGAGCAGCGACAATAGTGTCAATCGACCAATGACGCAGGAGGGCCTGACTAAACAGATGGTTACCGGAAGAGAGAATGTTATACGTGACAGCTCCCGCGAAGGCATGTCGCACATCGAAGTCGGATGGCCCGCGGTCTGTGCCGGGGGCGATTCTCTCGCCGGGCGGATTGACGAGAGAGTCATTAGAAGCGGTGTCAACTGAGCGGGATAATGTGTATGAAGCCAGCGCCTGAAGACCTCTCGAGAGATGACGCTGAAATTGCAACTGAAATGCGCGGTAGTCAGAAGTCGCAGAATTCCTCGTGATCGTGACCGCAGAATCAGGCCCAAAAAGAGAGGCGCTCAGTCCAGCAGTAGTCATCAGCCGCTCTTGCCGGAGGAGGCGTCGGCCCGCTGCGGCGATATATGAAGCAGAGATAATCTGACCCGCCCCGAGGGATTGCTCTACAGTCGCGTTCCATTGATATGTTCGCGGCAGCTTAAGCTCGGGATCGCTCGTGGTGATAGAGCCGAGCGGCGGATCAAGGCTAAAAGGCAACGGCGCTAACTGATCAGGAGTCAGCGGGAACGTGACATTGGTGAGGATTTTGGTTCTGGCAAACGGAAAACTGGCGGTCGCATTGCCTACCGAGCCAAATCCCAGATCGTAAAAGACGCCGAATCCACCGCGCAGCACGGTTTCTTTCCCAGGCCGCTCAGAAAGCTGATAGGCAGCGCCGATGCGCGGCGCAAAATTGTGGTAACTGGTTTGATAGAGAGGCGCGCCTTGGGGAGCCAAAGTCAGATGAGACGGATCATTGAAGGCACTGATCCCGACGAGGTCCTTGCCGTCTTTTCCTGAAGGGGAAGGATTGACTTCCCACCTCAGTCCATAAGTGAAAGTGAGTCGGGTGGTGACGCGCCACGTGTCTTGTCCATACGCCGAAAGGTTCCTGAAGACAAGTGTCATCGGATCGCTTGCGCTGATGGTTACGTCCGCTCGCCCAGCAGTTATTCCATCTATCCCGTTGAACGTGACATTCTGCTGATACCCGCGAAGGCGGCTGATCGGCGAGAGCCGCCGATAGTCAATCCCGAATTTCAGCCGGTGGGATCCTGCCATGAAGCTTAAGTTGTCAACGAGATTGATTTGCCTCTGGGAATTATTTGCGTTTTCCCCTACCAGAAAGCTGGTGGATGTCCCTCCGAGAATGGTCAGAACAAAGACGGCATCTTGGTGCGAGGTAAAGAGGAGCGAATCAGGAGGCGGCGATGCCCCGCCAAAACTGTCAAGCCACAAAGAACTGCTTGCTTTCACCCTACTGTAATTGACTCGGAACTCATTGCCGGCCGTTGTCGTGATCGTCTGTGTCACGCCTAAGGTGATCGTCCGGCTATCGCCTCTGGTTCGATTCAAGCCGCCCAGGCTCAGACCGGCTCCGCGTTGAAAGGTTTCAGAAGGGGCGTGACTATATCTCCCGAACAGGGACAGCTTACTATTGATCGAGTGATCTAGCCTGACGCTAGTGGCGTTTAAGCTTGCCGGGTCCGAATAGCTGGCGGAATAGGTTGCTAACCCATTGGCGAAGCCCCTGCCATTAGGAACCGGGAACGAATTGAGAAGCCGTTTGAGCTCGGCTGAAACTCTTGGATCTTGGCGTGCGGCGAGCGACGGAACTTCGGTCGTTTTAGTTTGTGGCAGGCGCAACCTTAAGCCTTCGTAGGAAAGAAAGAAGAATGTTCGATGACGGCCATCGTACCAAGGTTTGCGCCCACGCTCATTGAAGGGCGGAAAAAGGATTGGGCCGCCCAAGACGAAACCAAAGTCATGCTGCCGGAGAGTCGGCTTCGCCAGATTCCGCGCGTTATTAAACCAGTCGTTAGCATCGAGCGCTTCGTGGCGGAAGTATTCGTAGAGTGTGCCGCCGAGTCGGTTCGTCCCTGAGCGGGTGACAATTGAGATTTGTCCTCCCGGCGTGCGCCCGAATTCGGGGGCGAAGACAGAAGTTTGAATCTTGAATTCTTGCAAAGCGTCAACTGAAACCAGATTGTTCGTGCCACCAAAAGCAGTAGTCGCGGGCAAGGAGCCTCCGGCAGTTTGGCCGAGCATTGTCGCAATCACACCGATGTTCGCGCCCACCCCGTCAACCATGAAGTAATTGGCATTGGCGCGCTGCCCGTTCACACTGAACTGACCTTGCTCATTGAAGTTTGACTTCGTCAGGACCACGCCCGGCGTGAGGGTCAGGAGCGACTGCAAGCTCCTCCCGTTGAGCGGCAGGTTCGCGACAAACTGCCGCTCAATGAGGAGGCCCACGGCAGCAGATTCCTGAACGCCGACGGTTGCTTCAACATTGATGGTCTCGTCAACTTTGCCCACTCGCAATGGAATTTGGAGCGTTCGCTGGTCATTGACGTTGAGCGCCACGTTCTTAATTTCTACTGGCGCAAAGCCGTCACGCCGCACCATCAGCGTGTAGGTGCCGGGTGGAAGCAGCGGGATCGTGAAGAAGCCGCCGTCATTGGTGGTCGCTTGCCGCTGCACGCCGGTGCTTGTGTTGACCACCAGGACAGTGGCTCCCGAGACCATTGCCCCCCGCTCATCCATGACCTCGCCGCTGAGCGTCGCCTTCGCGCTCTGCGCTGGCGCGAGGGCGAAAGGGAAAAGAAGAAAAGCAAGCAGCGGGAACAGGGTGGCTTTGAGGTGACGGTGAAACATAATAGTCCGCTCCTGATGTTTCGCGAAACTTCATCTCTCGCTCGGCGCCGCTGTCAGGTGTCCTCGGCGGGCGAATGACGACTATCGGCCATCGGCTATTTGAGCGGCCAACCTTTCGGCGCTGCGGAGCGCGCGCCAGAACTGCGGCGACTTGATCGCCGATGGGCTCCCGCTCTCGGTGGAGATGGCGAGCGCGGAGCGCACCACCTGGTCGTTGGCCGAACCCAGCTCAAAGAGGCTCCCCACCGCTCGCGTCAGCGCGTCGTCATCCACGATCTCGCCTGTGTCCGGCGGTTCGGCGAAGGGCGCGCCGGGAAAAAAGACGGGCTGCAATTCGAGGCGCAGCGCACGTGTGTCTTGCTCAAAGGCGCGGGCATGGCCCTTGAGGAGCGCAAGCCACTTGGCTCGCCCTTCCGGATTCAGGGTGCGCAAATCTTCCAGTGAAAATTGATCGAGCAATCTTTTGAGCGCCCAGGCGTGGCGCATGGCCTGATGCGAGCGGTTAATTACGCGGTCGGCGAAACGGCGCGCCTCCTCCTCGGAGAAATGGCGGCGCAAGTCAGCCTCGACCGGAATGGCGTTACCTGTCGGCCCGATCCGCTGGACGATTGCAGCGTCGGAGTGTACAAGTTCGGCATTCGCTTTGGACGATGGCTGCTGCTTGAGCGCTTCGGCGACCGTACTCACTTCGATTTTGACCGCCGGGTTGCTCATGACGGGACCGAGCGCGCGCAGAATCTCCTGCTTGCGCTCGTTGGTCTCGACGATGCCTTCGACGAGCAATTCCCCTTCGTGCCTCCGCACGACACTCAGTTGCTCACCCAGGTCGGCTCCGGCTTGATGGAGCAGTCGCAGGACTTCAATCTCCAGTTCGGCGGTCGCCCCAGTTGGAGACGGAGAGACCAGGAGAGTTGGAGATGGTGAAGCCAGGGCCAAGCCATCGCGCTTCTCTGTCTCTGAATTGCCGCTCGCGTGACCGAGCAATAATGGTTCGGGCTCAAACACGGCGGGCGCGACGGCTCTGGTCGGTCGCCGCTCGTAACTCGTCTCCCAAAAGCGGAACTCGCGCAATTGCGGGCCACCGGATTGCGAACCTGGGTCTTCACCGCGCAGGAGCAGAATCTGCTCGACGGGGTGGAGATCGGCTTTGCCGAGCACGAGCGTCGCTTTCAGGATCCCTGGCGCGCTCCTCGCTTGCCGATTTTCGTAGTTGATCTGATAGGTCGTCGCGCGTTCCTCGACCTGTGCCCCCTCCATATTGCCGATGAACGCGGCGAAGTCTTTGGCGGATGGCTCTAGTTGCCAAACTTCATCGAAGGCCAGCGGCTGCCGTCTCTGGCTCCCGGTTCCCGGCCTCAGGCTTTGCGGTTTGGCTCCGCGCCGGTAGATCGTGCGCGATCCGTCAGGGCCGGTCCATTCGCCGGCGATGAGTTGATTCTGCTCATCATAGAGGCGCAGCGCCTTGATCCCTTTCTCTGCGCTTTGCCAGACCTCGATCTTTTGCCGCGCGATCACACTGGCCTGGCGGAATGAGTTGACGGCTGGCTCGACGCGGCGTACTTCGAGATGGATCGTGCGGTGCAGCACCTGATCGGGCTGCGCTGCCGCCGCCTCTTCAGCAGCCGTGGAGCGGCGCAATAACTCTGCGGCCAGGATCGGCGCCGACGTCAGGCGTGCCAGCAGCAGCGCTACGATTACTAGGAGAGAGGCCATCATCGTTATGGTTCCGGGCCGCAACCATAGTCCCAAGTTCGGAGTCCAGAGTTTGGAATCAAGCCAGCGCTGACGGATCTTAGCCCATAGATGACGGCTTTGATCTGGGTCGCCCGCTTCGGATGCTGGACTCGGGACTTCGGTCTCTAGACCATAGGCTGCTTTGAGGGTCGGATCGTGGTAGACCACGCGAAGCGCCGGCCACGGCTCGCTGAAATCTAAAGCCAGTTCGAGCGCACGGCCGTCGCTGAACTCGGCCCGCGTTCTTTGCTCAAGGGCGCCGTCAGTCGGTGGCTCGACATTAAAAAAGCTCAAGCGCAATCCCTGCTCGCTGAACACCTCGATGAAGCCCACCTGCTCCGGCAGGTTAATGATAATGGTCTGTTCGTTGCACTCTAGGCCCACCCGCTGCGAGCCGAGGATGAAGCCGTTCACCGACACCAGCAGTTCTTGCGGGCGGTGTTCCAAGACCTCCCTTAGGCGGCGGCGTGATTTCCGTTTGAACTCATCAGCCGAACTCGAGCCTGAAGCGCCATCTGAAGGCGGGCCGCCTGATCTGCCTTTCGGGCGAGGGTCTTTACCGACCGTATCCTCCGGAGATCGCTCCGAGAGCGGGGCCAAACCGAGCAGCCGGTTGACTTCATCCAGACACTGCCGGCAGCTCACCAGATGAGCCAGGGTAGCGCAATCTATCGCTTCGTGCGCTTCAGGCTCATCCGCGCGATATAGCTGGCGTAGTTGCGCTCCCGGCAGACACGCGGAGGGGCAGGATCGAAAGATGCTCGTACGTAGAGCGTGTCGCATAAATGCGGCGCAAATTCGGAGTGCTTTTCAACTCATCAGAGTTGAAAAGCACTCCATCTCTCTGATATTTCCTGTGGTGTGACCCAGACAGGAGAA
>Ga0207646_10003509_pt1 | contig 17668 bp, 16 predicted proteins | sample KBSK5502metaG_FD_184343 | JGI IMG/M metagenome (GOLD analysis project Ga0207646, IMG submission 184343) | Corn, switchgrass and miscanthus rhizosphere microbial communities from Kellogg Biological Station, Michigan, USA - KBS K5-50-2 metaG... | ecosystem: Host-associated > Plants > Roots >... | reverse complement strand
CAACTCGAGGCAGCGCAAAAGAAAGGCGTCGCAATTCAGAAACACGAATTTCAATACGCGCTTAGCTCGGTGAATGAATCGCGTAGCGATGACCTGACCGACGCGGTCTCGATGAAGATCACGACCTCGGCGCGAAAAGCGCCAATCGTCGCGCGTTCGGCCGGACAGAAAAATTATCTCGAGGCGATCGACAAACACGACATCGTTTTCGGAATCGGGCCGGCCGGCACTGGCAAGACTTATCTTGCAGTCGCGATGGCGGTCTCGGCGCTAAAGAAAGATCAGGTGAGCCGGATTATTTTAACGCGGCCGGCGGTCGAAGCGGGCGAAGCGCTCGGATTTTTGCCCGGTGAGCTCGAACAAAAGATCGCGCCGTATTTGCGCCCGCTCTACGACGCGCTGCGCGACATGCTCGAGCCGGAAGAGATTGAGCGCTCGATTGCGCGGCAGACGATCGAAGTTGCGCCGCTCGCTTACATGCGCGGCCGCACCTTGAACAACGCGTTCGTGATTCTCGATGAAGCGCAAAACACAACCACCGAACAAATGTTCATGCTTCTCACGCGCATCGGTCCGCATTCCAAATGCGTAATCACTGGCGACGTGACCCAGGTCGATTTGCCGGCGAACAAACGTTCGGGCGTGGTGGAGGCGCTCCAAGCGCTCAAGAGCGTGAGCGGCATCTCGATTGTCTATCTCAACGAGCGCGACGTGGTACGCCACGAGCTAGTTCGTTCCATTATCACGGCTTATCAACAGCACCGTTCGCCCGCGCCGTCATCGCGCAGATGAACCAGGATCGACATCCACCATGTTCGACTTCTTAAAACGCAGACGACTTCTTCGACGCGGACTCGCTTCAAAAAAACAGCGCCGTCGCCGGACGCGGAACGAGCTGCTCCACAGCCTCGAGTCCGCCCGTTACGTCAAAGTAATTATTCTGGCAGCGTTCGTCGGCGGACTCGCGTTTCTGATTTTCAGCGGCCAACAACCGGAGCCGACCAAAAGCTTTGTCATCGCGCTTTTGTTTTTCGCGACCGCGATCGCGGCGATGTGGATCAATCATCCGAAGACATTTGCTCAGAACTCGCACGTGTTTCTCATCTTCGGAATTATCTTTGTTCAACTCGCAGCGATCAAAGGCGTGCTCATTCTATGCAGCGAGCACGCCTTCAAATTTCTCTCGCCGGAAATGGGCTGGTTGCTCGCGCCTTATGCATTCGCGCCGCTGGTCCTGAGCGTTTTGCTCGGCCGCAATCACGGACTTTACGCCGCCTTCTTCGTCAGCTTTTGGAGCAGCGTTCTCTTTGTCAAAATCGACGCGCCCCTGCTCGTCATCAGTTTGATTAGCGGTTTCACCGCCGTTTATCTGACGCTGCAAGTTCGCCGCCGCGGCAAATTAATCCGCGCCGGGCTCGGTGTCGGCGTCGCCACTTGGCTGTCGTCGCTGAGTTTCGGAATGATCGGTCCGATCAATTTGTTTCCGCCGATGGACAACGATTGGGGAATGATCGGTCTGCAAAGCGCGCTCGCGCTCGGCAACGGAATCGTCACGGCGATGTTGGTCGGCGGCGCGCTGCCGCTGCTCGAACATGTCTTTCAAATCACGACCGACGTTTCCTGGCTCGAGCTTTCGGATTTGAATCATCCGTTGCTGCGACGGATGACGATCGAAGCGCCCGGCACCTATCATCATAGTCTGGTGGTCGCGAATTTGGCCGAATCGGCCGCGGAAAAAATCGGCGCGAACGCCACGATGTGCCGCGTCTGCGCGTATTTCCATGACGTCGGGAAATTGGTGAAGCCGCAATACTTCACCGAGAACATGAGCTTCGAGCGCAATCCGCACGACGATCTCGCGCCGAGCATGAGCGCGCTCATCATCATCGCGCACGTCAAAGAAGGCGTCGACCTCGCGCTCAAACACAAACTCAACCAGCAGATTATCGACATCATCCAGCAGCATCACGGCACCTCGCTTGTTTATTATTTTTACCAACGCGCGCTTCAACAGCAGGAAGACGCGCGCGTCGGCGGAAAAATCATGAACATCCGCGAGGAAGATATTCCCGAAGTGGAAGAGGAAAGTTTCCGTTATCCCGGAGCGAAACCGCAGACCAAAGAGAGCGCGATCGTCAGTCTGGCCGACATCGTCGAAAGCGCGTCGCGTAGTTTGGAGAAACCGACGCCCCAAAAAGTCGAGCAGCTCGTCAATGAATTGATCGAGGAACGCATCGCCGACGGTCAGCTCGACGAATGCGATCTCACGCTCGGCGAATTGCGCGTCATCGCCGAACGGTTCCGTTTCACGCTCATGACCATGCTCCACACCCGCATCGCGTATCCGAAAGGCGAATCAAGATTCACTCCGACGGACGAAGACAAGTTGCGTATGCGCCCCGACGTCATGGCGTCGCTGCGCAAACCCGAGTCCGCGCCGCCGGTGTCAGCCGCCTAATTTCATTTCTGTCATCTCGACCGAAGTGGAGAGATCTCTAAATATTTCTGGACGTCGGCTTGCTCAGAAATATCTAGAGATGTCTCGACGTTGCTCGACATGACAAAGAAAAACCCAGCGCTCGAACAATTGCGCCAGCATCGTGCCGAAACCGCCGTCATTCTCGGTTCCGGGCTGAATTCGCTCGTTGTCGATCCGAAGAAAGACGAAATCATTCCATACGCCGCGTTCTCGGAAATTCCGCAGCCGACCGTTCCCGGTCACGCCGGCCGATTCGTTCCCGGCGAGATCAAAAAGACGAAAATCGTTTTCGCGAAAGGCCGAGTCCATCTTTACGAAGGCCACTCGGCCCGCGATGTCACATCGATCGTCCGCGTTCTCGCCAAAGCCGGGATCAAACAACTAATCGTCACCAACGCCGCCGGCGCGCTGAATCCAAAATTCAAACCGGGCGATTGGATGATGATCACCGATCATCTCAATCTGACCGGGACTTCGCCCCTGATCGGTTGCGCCGATTTTCTCGACATGACCGAAGCTTATTCTCGACGGCTTCAGGAAAAATTCCGCGCCGCTGCAAAGAAGCTTGCCCACCGTAGCTCAAGCGAAGGCGGGATCGACACCGTTCTGCACGAAGGCGTTTATGCGGGCTCAATTGGTCCGCAGTACGAAACGCCGGCCGAAGTTCGCATGCTCCAAAAGCTCGGTGCCGACGCCGTCGGCATGTCCACCGTTCTCGAGGTGATTCAAGCCCGCGCGCTCGGCCTCGAAGTCGCCGGCTTTTCCTGTTTAACGAATCTTGCCGCCGGCCTTTCCAAAGAAAAACTCAGTCACGAAGAAGTCTTGGAAGTCGGAAAAAAATCCGCCGCAGATTTCGCACGACTGCTACTGGCAGCGCTGTTGAACTAAGCTAGCGAGTCTCATTCGCTTCGACCGTCGCGCGAAGGAATGATTTTAAGAATGAATATTCACCGCGTGCCAACCTTACGCCGAACCTTTTGAAAAGAACACCGGCTAGCAAAATCAGCGGAGGAAACACCAGCGCCGCGAGTAAATCGGTTGTGCCGTGGTCCGTCGGAGGAGCAACAAGGATAATCAACCCTTCCAGGAACATTAATCCTCCAATCAGCCAAATGCCGATCAACCAGATCCGCCAGAACACGCGGTGAAATGTAGCAGGTGCAAGCTTTCCAGAAATCGCCGTTCCGCTGTCACGCGCTTCCAGCTTCGCAACTAGAACCGGTCGAAATGAATTTCCATACCAGCTTCGCTTCCGCAATCGGATCGATTTTTCGGAAACCCGTCCTATGACCGGCTGGCTACCGGGGGTCCGAAGAAGGGAAACTTCTCGATCAATAGCATTCGCCAGACGTTGCGCGCATTCGTCTGGCGGAAATGGAGAGAACAACGAGATCTGTTCGGCACGCATGTCTCATAACTCCGGCGGTCTAGCGCGCGGTTCGCGGTCTTTGGCGGTGGCGGTAATTGGTTGAGTGACGAACGGGCCGCCTTCGAGCGGCGCGGATTTGGTGAACGCGACGTCGGGCATTTCGCTAACGAGACCTTCCAGCGGAAATTCTTTTCGTAACGGGAAGAACGGATAGCCGTCCCACATCAGAATCCGGCGGAGATCGGGATGGCCTTTGAATTTGATGCCCATCATGTCGTAAATCTCGCGCTCATGCCAATTCGCGGTCGGCCAGATATCGGAAACGGTGTCGACCGTTTCATCCTCGCCGATCTTGAGTTTCAATCGGAGATGGACCGCGAGCGTCATCGAATAAAGCTCGTAAACAATTTCGAAGCGCGGATCTTCGCCGGCGTTGTCGATGCTGGTGATGTCGATCAAATAATCGAACGAGAGATCGTCGCGGCAAAGTTTGGCGATCTCGCGCAGATCGCTCGCCAGAATCGTGTAGGTCGTCTCGCTGCGAAATTCGGTTTTCGCTTGAAGCTTTTGCCCGAACAGCTTGCCAAGCGAGCCAAGTAGTTCCGGTCCGGTCATAGTTTTGCCACGGATGAACACAGATTTTCACAGATAGATATCTGATGGCTTTCTGATCGGTGTTTCATCTGTGTAAATCTGTGGCTGAAATTTACGCGACCGCGCCGGTTAACTTCTTCGTCCATTCCGGTTTTTGCGCGGCAAACGATTTCTCGCCGGAAATCTTCTCCTGCAATTTCATCAGACCGGCGAGAAGCGCTTCCGGCCGCGGCGGACACCCGGAAATGTAAACATCGACCGGCAGCAGTTGATCGATTCCCTGAAGCACGGCGTAGGATCGATACATTCCACCGGTGGAGGCGCATGCGCCCATGGCGATGACCCATTTCGGCTCGGGCATTTGTTCGTAAATCCGTTTCACGGCCAGCGCCATTTTGTAAGTCACGGTGCCGGCAACGATCATGACGTCGCATTGCCGCGGCGAAAAGCGCATCACTTCGGCGCCAAACCGCGCGATGTCGAACCGCGATGCGGCGGTCGCCATTAACTCGATCGCGCAACAAGCCAGGCCCATCGGCATCGGCCAAAGCGAATTCTTGCGGACCCAATTGAAGGCGGCATCGAGTCGAGTAAAGATGACGTTGCCTTCGATCTTGGAATCGTACGCCGTTGGAACTGTTTCCGGCATGACGCAACATTAAGATCGCACCCCGTCGTCGCAAGAGAAAAGGGCCACCGATTGACACCGATGAAACACAGATTACGGAAAGCGCAGCTGAGAACTTGAAAACATCTGTGTAAATCTGTGTTCATCTGTGGCTAATTCAGCCACCCAAAGAATGACCGACCAAACGACACGCACACACCTCGACGAGCTCGAGAATCAGAGCATTTTTATTTTTCGCGAAGCATATCACGCGTTCAAGAACGTCTGCATGCCGTGGTCGATGGGAAAAGATTCGAACGTGCTGATCTGGCTGGCGCGAAAAGCGTTCTTCGGCCGCGTGCCATTTCCCGTTTTGCACATCGATACCGAATATGAATTTCCGGAAATGCTCGAGTTCCGCGAATGGGCGAAGAAGCATCACAACTTGAACTTGATCGTGAAGATCAACACCGAAGCGCGCGCGCGCGGGATCGGTTACGAGACGCACGATCCGGTCACGGTGACTCACGAATTGAAAACGGCCGCACTTCAGCAAGTGCTCGCCGGATATAAATTCGATGCGTTGATCACCGGAATCCGGCGCGATGAAGATCCGACGCGGGCGAAGGAACGATATTTCTCGCCGCGCAATGCGCAGTTTGAATGGGATTACAAAGATCAACCGCCGGAATTCTGGGGACAATTCGCGACCAACGCGGCGAAAGGCGAGCACGTGCGCGTCCAACCGTTGCTCGATTGGACCGAGGTCGACGTCTGGCGCTACATCCAGCGCGAGAACATTCCGATTCCGCAAATGTATTTTGCGCGGAACGGCAAACGTTATCGCTCGTTAGGCTGTCGCCCGATTACCCATCCGATCGAAAGCAACGCGTCGAACATCGACGAGATCATTGCCGAGCTCGAAGCCACCAAGGTCGGCGAGCGCGCCGGCCGCGCGCAGGATCATTACGAGCGCAACGCGATGCAGAAGCTAAGAGCGAAGGGATTCTTATGACGAAAGAATCGCTACCGTTGCGAGTCGTCTTCACCGGTCACGTGGATCACGGGAAGTCGACATTGATCGGCCGAATCCTGCACGACACCGATTCGTTGCCGGAGGGAAAGATCGACATGGTGAAGAAAGCGTGCGCGGCGGAGAAAATGGAATTCGAATTCGCGTTTGTGCTCGATGCGCTGCTGGAAGAGCAAAAGCAGAACGTCACGATCGACACGACCGAGATCCGATTTAAAACCAAGCGGCGCAAATACATCATCATCGACGCGCCCGGTCATAAGGAATTTTTGAAAAACATGATCACCGGTGCGTCGCGTGCGGACGCAGCTGTTCTGGTGATCGCGGCGAACGAAGGCGTGAAAGAGCAAAGCCGGCGTCACGCCTACTTGCTGAGCATGCTCGGGATCAAACAGCTCGCGGTGGTGGTGAACAAAATGGATCTCGCGGATTTCTCGCAGAAAACATTCGACGAGATTGAAAGCGAGTATCGAAAGTTTCTGAAAGAGCTCGGCCTCGGAGCGCGCCTGTTCGTTCCGGCGTCGGCCAAAAACGGCGAAAACATCGCGAAGTCGAGCGAGAAAATGAAATGGCACAAAGGCCCGACCGTTCTCGAGGCGCTCGATCTGCTTGAGCCGCGAAGCGCTGATGTCGATCTTCCGTTGCGCTTTTGCGTGCAGGACGTTTACCGATTCGACGAGCGGCGGATTATCGCGGGCCGGATCGAAACCGGAAAACTCAGGGTGGGGGACGAGCTGGTTTTTTCGCCAGCGAACAAGGCTTCGAAAGTGCAATCAATCGAAGGTTGGCCAGACAAAGCGAATGGGGAAGCGATCGCCGGAGATTCGGTCGGTATTACTTTGAGCGAACAGATTTTTGTGGAGCGCGGCTACGTCGCGTCGCAGCAAACCGAAACGCCGATCGAGACAAATCGAATTCACGCGGACGTGTTTTGGATCGTGCGCGAACCGATGCGCGTCGGTCATCCTTACGATCTGCGCCTCGCGACTCAAGATGTGAAATGCGAAATCGTTTCGATCGATGAAGTGATGGATTCATCGACGCTAGAAGCGACGAAAGAAAAACGTAATCAGCTGGAACGAAATGAAGTCGGTCGAATGACGATTCAAACGCGAGCGCCGCTAGTGATCGACAATCACGAACGCATTCCCAAGCTCGGCCGCTTTGTCATCGCGCACCATGGCCAGATTTGCGGGGGCGGCACAATTGTTGGCGGCGTTTACACCGACCGGCGGACAGCGACGAAGAGCAAAAATATTTTCTGGGTCGAGGGAAAAATCACGGCGCAAGCCCGGGCTGCGCGAATGGGGCATCGCGGAGCGGTGGTTTGGTTTACCGGACTTTCCGGCGCGGGAAAATCGACAATCGCACAAGCGCTCGAGCGGGAATTGTTCGCGCGCGGGATGCACACTTACGTGCTCGACGGCGACAATATTCGGCACGGTTTAAATTCGAATCTTGGCTTCTCGCCGCAAGACCGAGTGGAAAATATCCGCCGCGTCAGCGAGGTCGCGAAGTTGATGGCGGATTCCGGCGTGGTCGCGATCACCGCTTTCATTTCGCCATACCGGCTCGATCGACGTCGCGCCCGCGAGATCGCGCTCTCAGGTAACGCCGAGTTCATCGAAGTTTTCGTCGATGCGCCGCTGGAAGTTTGCGAAGCGCGCGATCCGAAAAATCTCTACAAGAAAGCGCGCGCCGGCGAGATCCGCGAATTCACCGGCATCGACGCGCCATACGAAGCGCCGGAAGATCCGGAGATTGTCGTGCACACGGACAAGCAGACGGTCAACGAATCGGTCGCGACGATTCTCGAAGCGCTCTTGTCGCGAATAGAATCTCAAGAAAGCAATGGCTAGCCAACAAGATGTCGATCTTACGATTCGTCCTGTAGAAGCGAAGGACGGCGAAGCGCTTGCCGATTTGATGACGCAACTAGGTTACGAAACGCGCGCGTCTGAAATGCAGATGCGAATGGAAGCGATTCTGGCAAACAAGAATTACGCGACGTTCGTTGCGGTGAGCGGCAGAAAAGTCTGCGGGATGATTGGAACTTTCACGTGTTGCACCTACGAGCATAACAGTCCGTCCGCTCGAATTCTCGCACTGGTGGTTTCTGACGAAATGCGCGGCCGCGGCGTTGGACACGCTCTGATCGCGGCCGCAGAAAAAGATCTGGCGCAAAAAAATATCAAACGCGTGGCGGTGAACGCGCGGTTCGAACGAAAAGAAGCGCACGAATTTTACGAAAAGACCGGTTACAAGAAAAACGGCTTCCGATTCGTCAAAGAACTTCCGATGCCGGCCGACTAAGTCGGTCCGTTAACTCGCAGCTGGATAGTGCAGGCTGACAACGTTGACCCGGCTCGACTCGATCACGTCGTGCACAATTTTGCCGAGCTCGGCCGCTTCGTAGGGTTTGGCGATGACGCCGCGGAATCCGAAATCCTGATAGCGACTCATCGTCGCGTCGGTCGCATAACCGCTGGAGACAATCGCGTTCACGGTGGGATCAATCTCGAGCAATTTCTTGAGCGCCTCTTTTCCGCCCATGCCGCCGGGCAGTGTTAGATCGAGAATGACAAGATCGAAGCGTTTGCCCGAACGAAGTTTTTCCTGATAAAGCTCGACGCCCTGGAGCGCGGTTGCCGCTTGCGAGACTTTGTAACCGAGCCGCGTCAACGTGAATTCAACCAGATCGCGAATGGCGTCTTCATCATCGACGACGAGAACGCGCCCCGTGCCCGACATTTCGGGCGTTAATTTCTTCGGCGCTTCAACCGGCAATTCTTCGTCCGCGGCGGCGGCCGGGAGATAAATCGTGAAAGTCGTGCCGACGTGCACTTCGGATTCAACAGTCATCAAACCGTTGTGATTCTTGATGATTGAATAAGCAGTCGCCAGTCCGAGCCCATTGCCTTTGGCTTTGGTGGTGAAGTAGGGATCGAAGATCCGCTTCATATATTTTTCCGGAATACCTACGCCTTCGTCGCGAATGCGGATCCGAATGTAATCCCCCGGCACCAGATCGGGAATTACGGCGTCGTCGCTGTCGTAACAGAAATTGTCGCAATTCACATAAAGTGTTCCGCCGTTCGGCATCGCCTGGTCGGCGTTGACCACAAGATTCGCGATGACCTGACTAATTTGTCCGGCATCGATTTCGGCCGATGCGATATCCGGCGCGATTTCAAATTCGCTGCGATTGTGGCTGCCACGCAGCGAGAAACTGACCGTATCTTGAAGAAGTTTCGCGATCGGCGCGGTTTTCTTAATCGGTGCGCCGCCGCGAGCGAAGGTGAGAAGTTGTTGAGCTAGGTCGCGCGCGCGAAGCGAGGCATTTTTTGCATCGTCCAATCGCTCGGCCATTTCGTCATCCGGCGGAAGAAGCAACGAAGCGAGCGATATGTTTCCGATAATCGCGGTGAGAAGATTGTTGAAATCATGCGCGATGCCCCCGGCGAGAAGTCCGAGTTGTTCAAGGGTTTCGGTTTTGCGGCGCTCAGCCTCGGCTCGTTGACGCGCAGTGATGTCACGAAAGACGAGAACCACACCGGAGATTTCGTTTTTGCCGTCGCGAATCGGCGAGGCGGCTTGCTCGATCACGCGTTCGCTGCCGTCGCGAGAGGTGAGCGTCACGTTTTCGGGAAGATTGAGCAGGATCGATTGCGCCTCGCTGCGGTAGCCGCTCTTTTGTGATTTGGCCTGAGTGGCAAGATCGACAGTCACATCGAAGACCGACTTGAGCGGCTGACCGATCCCTTCCTGTGAAGTCCAGCCGGTCAATTTCTCGGCCTCGCTGTTCATCATGATGACTTTGCCGTTGACGTCGCAGGTAATAACGCCGTCACCAATGGCGCGCAGAGTTACGGCGAGACTTTCTTTTTCGGAGGCGATCTGCTGTTCGAAACGTTTTCGCTCGGTTACGTCGCGCACCATTGCGACGTAGAGTCGCTGTTGCTCGATGATCATCTCGCTGAGCGACATTTCCACGGGGAAGGTGACGTGTTTCCGGGTGCGTCCGAGCGCGAGCGTGCTGCCGCCAGTCTGGCGCATGATCTCGGCCCAATTGCAGACCACGGGCTTTGCGTCGTGCTCGCTTTCGTAACGCTTCGGAACGAGGCGGGTGAAATTGTGGCCGATCATTTCGTTGTCGCGACAGCCGAACATTTTTTCAGCTGAGGGATTCATCGAACGAATGACACCACGTTCGTCGACGGTGATCATGCCATCGAGAATGTTCTCGATGACCGAGCGAATGTGCGTCTCGGCGCCTTCCAGCTCAGCCAGTTGCCGGCGAACAAGAACAAAACTGTAGCTGTTTGAAACCACGAGCAGGCCAATCGCGAATAGCGCGACCAGCGCGAGAGCGGAAGTGCGATAAATTCGCTGCCGGGTCGCGGCGTTTGCGCGCAGCTCGTAAAGGTTAAGCTGGTTTCTTTCGAAATCGGTAAGTTTCACGCGAATGTCCGCCATCACGGTTTCGCCGCCACCGATCAAGGCGAGCGCTTCAGCATCTTTTCCGGCGCGTTTGAAATCGATCTGGGGATTCGCCGATTTATTGATCCAGCGCTCGACGTTCGAGCGAATCTCAGACAGAAGCTGCGCCTGCGGCGGAGAATTCGCGACCAGGATCGAAAGATAGCCGTCGTAAGTGTAAAAATCCGCGACCGCGCGCTTGTACGCTTCCGCGAAATTATTTTCGCCGGTCAGCAGATAACCGCGCTTCTCTTTTTCCATTTCCACTACAGCGCGATCGAGCTTTGGCAGAAAATCCAGGATTTGGGCCGATTGTGTGGCCCATTCCTGGTCCTGCATCCGCTGATTGAGCACGATCTGCTCTTCGTCCTGCAACGATTGCAAGACTTCGCGCGCCTGATCCAGCAACGAATTGCCAAGCGGGAAGGAACCGACGGCGTTCGTTTCCGTCGTTGTCGGCGCCGTCCCTTTGGTCCGGCGCGCGCTAATTTCCGGCGTGGCCACGGTGTCGAGCCACTTCTGCACAACTTCCTGGACCCGGATGATGCGTTTTCGTTGGCGCGGATTGTCCAAAATGAGCGCGGTCAAATCTTCCGTGCGGCTTCGGATCAAGTCGCGCTTCTTTTCGAACGGCCCGATATAATCCTCTCTCCCGCTCAATAAGTAGCCGCGATGTGCGCTTTCCAAAGCGGCGATGTCATTCTCGATCAAACTGCTTAGACGTATGACTTCAATCGTGTGAGTGCGGAGCGACTCCTGATAATGATTCCGAAGCGTCACCAGGAGGAAAATTCCAGCCAGCAAAATGATCACGACTACGCCAACGGTCGTTCCCGAGAGGAGCTTGAGATGAAAATGGCGCTGACTAAAAAGCCAGTCGCCGACCCGGCCGAAGATCGACCGGCGCCGAGTTTTCGGGCTCGTTGGTACGGAGGCGTCGACCGACGGATCTACCATAAATGCGTGTAAAGCAGCTCTTCTGCCACCGTGCCTGCTTCATGCCGCCCGGCGCCTAACAACCTTCAAAGCAAAGTCAGTACCAAACTTTTACGAGGTATAGACCTTCTGCCGGCGCGACCAAACGAAACCCTTCCGCGCGAGAAGATTTCAATCGCGCAGTAATTTCGTCGACACTCATCTTGTGGAGCGCGACTCGCGTCATTGCTCCGACGATCAAGCGAACCATTTTGTAAAGAAAACCGTCGCCCGCCACGTTGATCGTCAATCGTGGTCCGCTTTTTCGAACTTCAAGGGAATGAATCGTTCGCACTGTGTCCTCGTCTTTCTTGCCCCGATTAGCCGCGAACGGAGCGAAATCGTGCCGCCCGAAAAATTTTTTTCCGGCCGCCTTCAAAAGATCGACATCGAGCGGCGCCGCGATATGCCAGGCGCGGCCGAACTCCAGCGGCGGAAGAACCGCGCCATTCCAAATCCGGTAGCAATAAAGTTTTCCTTTCGCCGAATAACGGGCATGAAAATTTTCGGAGACGTGATGACAACGAAGAATTCGGATCGTCGCGGGCAAGTTTGCATTTAACGCTTTGAGAATGACTGACCGCTTTAAGCGGTCAGTCGTGTCTGGCGGAAGATCGACATGGGCGCATTGCCCGAGGGCGTGAACGCCGGCGTCGGTTCGGCCGGCCCCGTGAATTCGAATTCGTTGCCCGCTGATTTTTTGAAACGCGCTCTCGAGTTCGTCCTGAACGGTTTTGCGATGCGTTTGGCTTTGCCAGCCGGCAAACGCAGCGCCGTCGAACGCGACGATGAGTTTAAGGCGCTGTGACATTTCGTTCCCGATCGAGATAGGTTTGCAAAATCATTTGGGCCGCGACTTGATCGACAATGTTTCGCGTCTTGCGCGTTTTTTTCCCGGCTTCGCGGAGCGCGCGTTGCGCGGCGACAGTCGTTAGTCGTTCATCCCACGTTTCAACTGGACACGGAAGTTCGGCTCGAAGTCTGGCTGTAAACGCGAGCGCTTCGTTTGCCGATTCGCCAATTTCGCCGGTCATGTGTCGTGGAATGCCGACAACCACTTTGTCGATCTTGCGGTCCCGAACGATTTCGCTGATGCGCTTTATCGAATCTTTGTTCGCCGGAATTGTCTCGAGCGGATGCGCCAGAAGCCGGAGTTCGTCGGAAATCGCCAACCCGATTCGGGCCCGACCGAAATCAATTCCCAAGACGGGATTCACTGAAGTTCAGGCGGCAATTTGCCGACGAGATTTTTGATTTTCTCGGCGTCGTGCCGATCACAAATCAAAATGGCGTCGCCTGTTCGCACGACGATTAAATTGTGGACGCCGACAAGCGCTACGGTCGTTTCGGCGTCGGCGTCGTTGAAAACAATGTTGTCGCTCGAATCGAGCGCTTCGATCGCGCGGTTGGCGATGTTTCCGTGTTCATCTTTTTTGAAATAGCGCGCCACCGCTTGCCAACTTCCAACGTCATCCCAATCGAAGCTCGCCTCCACCACCAGAACGCGATTGGCTTTTTCCATGATCGCGTAATCGAACGAAATTCGCGGCAGTTTGGCGAAACGCTCGCGCAAAACTTTTCCGAGATCTTTGGAAGAACGCACTTGTGAAATGAAATCGGCGAGCTCCGGCGCGTGACGATTGAACTCACTCAAGACCGTCGGCACCGACCAGACAAACATGCCTGCGTTCCAACGGAAATTTCCTTTGCGCAAAAAAGATTCGGCAAGATCGACATTCGGTTTTTCACGGAAGCGGACGACCTGATGGACCGCAATTTTCTCGCTGCTGCCGCGCAATTTTATTTCTTTGCCTTGTTCGATGTAACCAAAACCCGGACACGCCCAGGTTGGTTTGATTCCGATTGTGACCAGCGCGCCGGTTTCTTCCGCCGCCGCCGCTGCAGTTTTCATCGTTGCCTGAAATTCCGTGCGGTCGCCGATGACATGATCGGCCGGAAACGCGAGCATCGTTGCGGAATGATCGCGCGTCGCGACCCAACCGGCGCCGAGCGCGACTGCCGCCGCGGTGTCGCGTTTCGCCGGCTCGGCAATAATATTCTCCTTCGGAAATTTTTTGAGCAGATCGCGAACAGCTTTTTCCTGTTCAGCGTTAACGAGAATCAGGACGCGTTCGTTAGGCACGAAGCCCTCGAGTCGCGAGAGCGTTTCTTCGAGCAAAGTCCGTTTCGAAACAAGGCGCAGTAATTGTTTGGGACGATTTCGCCGGCTCAACGGCCAGAAACGCTCGCCACTGCCGCCGGCGAGAATGAGCGCGTAGATCGGATTCGACATTTTAATCGTAGCTCTGCGCCACACTCACCCACGTCCGCCGGTCGGACGGATTCGTCCCGTGGCGAACTCGCCCTACATCGGCTCGCTTATTCATGCTGAACGTTGGATAATTTATTGCCAGTAGCGCAGATCACGCCAGAAGGCAGATTTTCCCGTTTCTTTTTCGCAAACGGGAATTATAAGTAGCCGATGTCTCCCTCGGTATCCATTCCAAAAACATCCGAGCAACTGCCGCTAGAGAATTTGCTCACGCTCACCCGTGCCGCAATTGGGCTGGGAATTGGAATGCTCGTCGCCGACAAAATCAAACGACCCGCGCGCCAGACCGCGGCCATTGCATTGATGTCGGTCGGTGCGTTGGCCGCCGTTCCATTTTTGGTCAAGATCGCGCTCGAGCGGATCAACCGGCCGGAAACTGATCGTGGCAGTCGCGCTCGCTTGCGTTCGATTCGCGCCGATTCCGGTTATTCCACCGAGACAGATATCTATTAAGCGGCTGAGTGCCGAAGAAGACATCGGCACCTACAACGCGCCTTGATTCAACCGGCTTCGCAGATTAAGCCTCTTCGCACATGGCCCGAACATCGACATCGTCTGACGAACAGCTGCGCGAATTTTGCCGCGAGATCCTGAAACAGGAAGCGATCCTGCGGCAAGGCGGCGGCAAAGCCGGCCTCGAACGGCAACGGAAGCTCGGCCGTTTACCGGCGCGTGAGCGGATCGGCCATCTTCTCGACAAGGACGCGCAATTTTTTGAGATCGGACTTTGGGCCGCCTACAAAATGTACCAAGATTGGGGGAACATCGTCGCCGCGGGAACCGTTGCCGGAATCGGAAATGTCTCGGGTGTCTCCTGCATGATCATTGCCAACGATGCCACCGTGAAAGCGGGCGCATTCTTTCCTGCTACCTGCAAAAAACTTCTCCGCGCGCAACGGATCGCTTTTGAATGTTCGTTGCCGATTATTTATCTCGTGGATTCCGCCGGCGTGTTCCTGCCGATGCAGGATGAAATTTTTCCAGATGAAGACGATTTCGGCCGGATCTTTCGCAACAACTCGGTCATTTCCGCGGCCGGCATTCCGCAATTCGCCGCGATCATGGGAAACTGCGTGGCCGGCGGCGCATATCTGCCGGTTCTCTGCGATAAAATTTTAATGACCGAGGGCAGCGGCCTTTATCTCGCCGGTCCGTCGCTCGTCAAGGCCGCGATCGGGCAGGTTGTCGATCAAGAAGAACTCGGCGGCGCGAAAATGCATTCAGAGATCAGCGGCACGGTCGATTTCTACGAAAAGACCGACGAATCATGTTTGAAACGATTGCGGTCATTAGTGGCGCTTTTGCCGGAAGCGAAAAGTGGAGGCGAGGCTAAGATCGACAAGAAATCTTTCAAGACCGCGAAGAATCCGGATTCGCTTTACGATCTGGTCAGTCTCGACGGCCAGAAAAACTACGATGCGCGCGACCTTCTGGCCGCGATTGTTGATTCAAACTCGATCGACGAATACAAAGCGGATTACGGAAAGACATTGGTGACAGCCTACGCGCGCATTGCCGGCCGTGTGGTTGGAATTGTTGCGAGCCAGCGGCTTCAGGTCCGCACGAAAAAGGAAGGAATTCAAATGGGCGGCGTCATTTATTCCGACAGCGCCGATAAAACCGCGCGATTCGTGATGGATTGCAATCAAGACGGATTGCCGATCGTCTTTTTCCAGGACGTGACTGGATTTATGGTCGGCCGCGACGCGGAGCAAAGCGGAATCATTCGGAGCGGCGCGAAACTCGTGAGCGCAGTCAGCAATTCGGTTGTTCCGAAAATCACTGTTGTAGTCGGCGGATCATTCGGCGCCGGGAACTACGCGCTTTGCGGCAAGGCGTACGATCCACGCTTCATTCTCGCTTGGCCAAATGCGCGTTACGCGGTGATGGGCGCAGCGCAAGCATCGGATACCGTGTTCTCAATTCTGGCGCGCGCGAAAGAGCGCGGTGACAAAAAAGCTTCGCACGAAGAGCTCGATGACCTTCGCAAGAGAGTTAAGGCGAGTTACGAAGAGCAAACCGACATTCGTTACGGCGCCGCGCGTGGCTGGGTCGACGCGATTGTTCAGCCGCACGAGACACGCGAAACATTGATCCAACTGCTTCAATACGTGTCGCGGCCGATGCCGAAGGCGCGATTTCATACCGGCGTGATTCAAGTTTGACCCGTGACTTCTGAATTCTGATCTCTGATTTATGCCTGTCGTTCTTGTCGAGAAACACTCGCCGCAGATCACGGTCCTAACTTTAAATCGCCCGGAGCGGCGCAACTCACTCACGATCGAACTGCTCAATGAATTGATCGCCGCGATCAAAGTGGCGTCAGATCAACGCGAAGAGCGCGTTTTAATTTTGCGCGGAGCGGGCGCGGCCTTTTGCACGGGGCTCGATTTGAAGGAAGCGGCCGATCAAACTAAAGCGCATGCGACCGCCGAGGGGGTGGCGAAGACGTTAATTACGCTCGCTGAAACGCGCTTGGTCACGATTGCCGCGGTTCACGGCGCGGCCGTGGCCGGCGGTGCCGGAATCATGTCGGCGTGCGATTTTGTCGTCGCTGCCGAGAAAACAAAGATCGGTTATCCGGAAGTCCGGCGAGGATTGGTCGCGGGATTAGTAATGACGTTTTTGCGCCGCCAGGTCCGCGAACGACATCTGCGCGAGCTCGTGCTTGGAGGCGAACTGATCGACGCCGAACGCGCGCGCGAGATTGGGCTCGTCAATCGCGTCGTCGCGCCTAACGAACTAATGAACGAAGCGCAAAAGTTTGCCGATTCGGTTTTGCAAGGCGCGCCGAATGCGATAGCGCAAACGAAACGCCTGATCGAAGAACTTTGGGCGACGTCAGTGAAGGAAGATGTCGATCTTGCGCTGAAGCATCACATGCAAGCCCGTGAGTCCGCAGACGCGCGCGAAGGCATCGCGGCGTTCAACGAAAAACGCAAACCCAACTGGTCGAAATAAAGATTCGCTTAAACGTTCGGGATCGACGGCGCGCCGCCTTGATATTGGGCGCTGCCGAAGCCGAGGATCGGCCAAAATATAAACGGCAAAAAGATCATGCCGATCGCGAACCCGACACCTTTGCCGAAGCGCTTGGAGATATCGACGTTCAGAATAATTAAGATGATGACGTTGACGAACGGGATCAGCATCAATAACAGCCACCAGCCCGGGCGACCGGCGACTTTGCACATCACATAAAAGTTGTAGATCGGAATGATCGCGGCCCAGCCCGGCTGTCCGGCTTTACTGAAAACTTTCCAGATCGCCGCGATCAACAGGATGATGACAATGAAATAGCAAATCCAGAAGACCGCGCCGGGACCTTTGGCTTCGGCGTAATCGGATGTTTCCTGCGCGAGGAACAAATACGGTGTGAGAAGTAGTAGGCTCATAGTGGATTTAAGGCATTGACTCTTCAGGCTTAACGAAGTGCCCGACGGTGAGCAAGCATAATATCTGAGATTTGTTGCGCCCACGGATCGGCGCCCGCTCCTATCGCTGGTCTGGCGGAATCGAATCCGCGATGCGCTGCAAGGTGTGCGCCGTGGTTTGAGGAAGGCCGGCGTAATAGGTCGATCCGACAGCGGACGAATTGAAGATAGTGCGAAACAAAATCGCTGCGGCGAGATAGGTGCCGGCTGCTGATGGATGTTGCGTCCCGTCAAGCAACGCGATCGTCGATGCGTCGCGCCCGGCACGCTCAAACCCAACACCGACGGGCGCTAATGTCGCGCGAATGTTTTGCGCGAGCGCGGCGTATGCCGAATTCAAACGCCTTTGCATTTCAACCGGCGAAC
>Ga0207646_10003508_pt1 | contig 17671 bp, 16 predicted proteins | sample KBSK5502metaG_FD_184343 | JGI IMG/M metagenome (GOLD analysis project Ga0207646, IMG submission 184343) | Corn, switchgrass and miscanthus rhizosphere microbial communities from Kellogg Biological Station, Michigan, USA - KBS K5-50-2 metaG... | ecosystem: Host-associated > Plants > Roots >... | reverse complement strand
TCCGTTACCGGCGGCGGTGATCGCGCTCACGCTCAACACGGCCGCCTTCAACGCCGAGATCTGGCGGGCGGCGATCATGGATTTCCCGCGGGGGCAGCTCGAGGCGGCGTCGGCCATGGGCATGACCGGGAGCGTCGCCTTTTGGCGCATCGTGTTCCCCCAGATTTGGCGCGCGAGCCTCCCCGCGCTCGTGAACGAGATGACGCTCCTCATCAAGGCGAGCCCGGCCATCGCGATCATCGGCGTCGTCGACCTGACCCGAAAGGCGCGTCAGATCGCCGCCACGACCTACGAGCCGCTGCCGCCGTTCGTGGCAGCGGCCGTGGTGTACGGGCTGGTCCTGGCGCTGCTCGTCGCGGGCGCGCGGAGTCTCGAGCGCTCGTTGCGGCGACGATACGGGACGCTGTGACGTTCCGGCTGGACGTCATCTGGAAGGAGTGGCTCCAGTTTGCGCTGGGGCTCGGCAACACCGTCTGGCTGTGCGCCGTGTCGATGCTGCTGTCGCTGCTGCTTGGGGTGCTGTTCGTGGTACCGCTCATGTCCCGGCGCCGCTACGTCCGCGTGGTAGCGCGGACGGTTGTCGACAGCGGCCGCTGCATCCCTTTCCTGCTGCTCACCTACCTCGTGTACTACGCGCTCCCCTCGCTCGGCCTCAGCCTCGACAAGTGGACGGCCGCCCTGATCACCCTGGTGCTCTACAACACCGCCTACATGGCGGAGATCCTACGGGCCGCGTGGGTGCATCTGCCGCTGGGGCAGACGGAAGCGGGCCGGGCCTTCGGATACACGGGAATCAGACTGTTCCGCCGGATCATCCTTCCTCAAGTCCTGATCGCCGTGGGACCCGTGGTCGGGAACCAGCTAGTCCAGCTCATCAAGGACTCCGCGTTCCTGTCCATCATCACGCTACCCGAGCTGACCTACGCGGCGAACTCCGTCCAGTCCTTCTATTTCGTCCCGTTCGAGTCATTTCTCGTCGCCACCCTGCTGTACTGGGGCCTGTGTGGCGCCGTCGAGTATCTCGTGCGGCGCGGTGAGCGGCTCGCCGCCATGGTGCGGCGCGGTCATGGCAACTGATCCGGCACCGGCGGTCGAGCTGCGCGGCCTCGTCAAGCAGTTCGGTGGGCACGAGGTCCTGGCCTCCATCGATCTCGAGGTCATGCCGGGCGAGACGGTGTGCATCGTGGGGCCGAGCGGCTCGGGGAAGTCGACGCTCTTGCGGTGTATCAACTGGCTGGAACGGCCGGATCGGGGAAGCGTCTTCCTGCACGGCGTACGGGTCGGCTACCGCCGCTCGGACGGCGGCAATGTCCTCATGTCCGATCGCGAGCTGGCGATGCTGCGCACGCGGGTCGGGATGGTGTTCCAGCACTTCAACCTTTGGCCCCACATGACGGCCCTCGGCAATGTCATCGAGAGCCCGATCCACGTCCTCGGCCGCCCGCGCGACGAGGCGGTTGCGGAGGGCGAGCGACTGCTTGAGAAGGTGGGACTCGCCGACAAGCGCGACGACTACCCCGCCTTCCTCTCCGGCGGGCAGATGCAGCGGGTGGCCATCGCCAGGGCGCTGGCGATGCGCCCCGACGTGCTCCTGTTCGACGAGGCCACGAGCGCGCTCGATCCGGAGTTGGTCGGCGAGGTGCTGGCCGTGATGAAGGATCTCGCGCGCGAGGGGCGAACAATGATCGTGGTGACCCACGAGATGAAGTTCGCGCGCGAGGCGGCGAGCCGCGTCGTGTTCCTCGATAATGGGCGGATCGTGGAGATCGCGCCGGCCGACGTATTTTTCGAGAAACCTGCCAGCGAGCGGGCCCGGCAGTTCCTGGAGCGCTACCGATAACGGAGGACCCCATGGACATCGAATTCCTGACGTATCCCGACGCCCCGCCCCCACCGCCGACCGCGGCCTACAGTCACGCCGTGCGCGCAGGTGACTTTCTCTTCGTCACCGGACAGCTCGGCGTGGACCCGAAGACGGGAGCTCTGGTGCCGGGGGGCGCGGTCGAGCAGGCGCGTCAGATCATGCAGAACCTCCAGACCGTCCTCCGCGGGGCCGGGTCGAGCCTCGAGCGCGCCGTGATGGTCCGAATCTACCTCGTGAACTTCGCCGCCGACTATCCCGCTGTGAATGCGGTGTACGCCAGCTACTTCAAGCTGGGGCGCTTCCCCGCACGGACGACGGTGGGCGTGACAAACCTGGCCCAGGGGTCGCTCGTCGAGATCGATCTCATCGTGCGGTGCTAGGTCGGAGGCGGGCGGCGCGTGGTGAGGCGTCAGGAGCCACCGCGGCCATGGCGGTCACGGCGCGCGCGCGATGACCGCCACCGGGCCGCCGCCGCTCGGTCCTTGGTGCTCGGCCCCGCCAGACACGTAGACCATGGGATCGCCGATGACCGACGCGATGACAGCGGCCACGGCGGCGCGCGCGTGGCGCGTGTGGTTGATGTCGGAATCGTCCATCATGGTGTGGCGCCGCCCCCGGATCCGTCCGGCCGGAGACGCCTCCGCTTTCGCGAAGATCCCGACCACGCGCGCTCGAGCGTCGGGATCGCTCGCCGGGTCGACGGCGACGCCGGCTGAGGCGAGCGCGCGGCGCACGGCGGCGGCGTCGATGGCGTCCTCCATCACATCGTGGCCGATGACTAGCTCGCTCGCCGCGCCCTCCGCGTTGCCCAGCACGAGCACTTCGCAGTTGTCGAGCTCGACGCCCGCCGAGGTCGACGCCACGCGGGAATAGAGATCCCAGCGGCGGCCGATGGCCTCGTCGGTGATCGCGTCCGCGGGCACCTCGCCCAGGGCCATGGCGACACCGAGCGCGGAGGCAGCGCGCGAATAACCCATCGAAGCATAGGTGTTCGTCGTGACGGTGAGTCGGCCACGCCGCGCGGCATCCGTGATCGCGTCCACCGTGAGCAGGGGGCACTTGATCTGTACGAAGTGAACATCCGCGGCCGTCGCAATGCCGGCGGAGCCCATTGCCCTCCGTACCGAGTCCTCCACGACGCCGACCATGGCCATAGTGCCCTGCTCTTCGGCGGCGAAGGGGCGCGTGTGGTGGATCCCGGCGACCAGTCGCTTGCCCGGCTTCGGCGAGCGGCCGTTCATCTCGCGCCGGGTAAAGATCGTCACGTGCGGCGAGAGCACGCCCTCGGTGCCACCAGACATGATGAAGAGCGCGCGGCGCGCGACCTCCGTGACGGGGACGCGGAGACGCTCGGCGATCAGGGTCGTGTAGGCCACGGTGGCGAACCCGCGACTCCAGTCGTTGACGCAGCCGTTGCCTTCCGTCTTGCCGAGTACGCAGATGATCTCGGCGGGATCGACGGTGCCGTCGTCGATGAGGTGCCGGAGGCCGGTCACGTCGTCGGGGGCGAGGGTTGGAATGCGATGGACCTCGATACGGTGCACGTGAGCCTCCTCCACGTTGAGGGTTGGCGAGGGCGACCCCGGTCAGCGTCGCTCGCGCCGGAACGGGACGCCGAGGGCGGCCGGCAGCCGCGCTGACCGGCCGAGCCCGGCTAGGACGGCCAGGGCCACCACGTAGGGCGTCATCTGGATCACGTAGGAGCTGACCGGCAGCCGGAGGCCCTGCACGCGAAGCTGCAGCGCATCGGCGGCGCCGAAGAGGGCGCAGCCGAGAAAGGTACCGAGCGGCATCCAGCGACCGACGATGATGGCGGCGAGGGCGATGTAGCCGCGGCCGTTGGTCATGCCGTCGGTGAACGTCCCGACTTGTTGGAGCGAGAGGACCGCGCCGCCCAGCCCCGCCAGCGCGCCGCAGGCGAGCAGTGCGCCCACCCGCACGCGCGCGGGATCGGCGCCCACCGCGAACACCGCGTGCGGATTCTCACCGGTGGCGCGCAGCGTGAGCCCGGCGCGCGTCCGCGCGAGGAACAGAGCCACCGCGACCGCCGCCACGCCCGCGAGGTAGGTGAGCGGGGGTTGCCGGAAGAGGAGTGGCCCCACGACGGGAATATCCGCGAGGACGGGTATCGGCAGCGGCTTCAGGGTGACAACGCGGATGATCGGCGCCTCGCCGCGCGCGAAGAGGCCGCGGAGCAGGAAGCTCGTGAGCCCGAGGGCAAGAATGTTTACCGCGAGTCCGGTGACCATCTGGTCAGCGCCGAAGCGCACGGTGGCGATGGTGACGATGAGCGCCACGAAAGCGCCTCCGAGGACGCTGGCCACGAGCCCCCAACCGAGACTGCCGAGGACCTGGCTGGCGATCACGCCTGCGAAGGCGCCCGCGAGCATCATCCCCTCGAGCCCCACCGCGAAGATGCCGGCACGCTCGGAGAGAATGCCGCCCAGGGCGGCGAAGAGCAGCGGCGTGGCGATGCGCAGGCTGGCGGCCAGGAACTCCATCACGTCCTCAGGCCCGCCGTGCCGGTGCGGGCAGGGCGACCGCGGCCAACACGAACACCATGGTGAGTCCCTGGATCACCAAGACGAGCGGCGAGGGCACCCCGACCGCGCGCTGCATCGCGAGGGCGCCCGTCTCCAGGAAGGCGAAAAACAGCCCGGCGGGCAGCACGCCGAGTGGATTCAGGCCGCCGATGAGCGCGATGGAGACCGCGGTGAAACCGAATCCCGACGAGAAACCCTCGATCAAACGGTAGTGCACGCCCAGCACGTCGAGAGCCCCGGCGAGGCCGGCGAGGCCGCCCGCGACGAGCATCACGGACAGCAGCGAGCGCTTCATAGACACTCCAGCATAGATGGCTGCATGCGCGCTGGCTCCGCGGAGGCGGAGCCGGAAGCCGAAGGGCGTCCGCCACAGCAGGAGGTGTGCAGCAACGACGGCGGCCACGGCGACGAGGATGCCGACATGGAGGTCGGTCCCGCGGACGAGTCTGGGCAGCCACGCTGCCCGCGCCAGCAGTGGCGACTGAGGAAAGCCCGCGCCGGGCTCGCCGAGCTCGCCGTGCAGCATCTCGCTCACGAGCAGGACGCCGATGAAGTTCATGAGCAGGGTAACGAGCACCTCGTGCACGTTGCGCGTGAGACGCACCAAGGCGGCGAGGGCGGCCCAGGCGGCGCCGGCGAGCGCGCCGACCAGGGCCGCGACGATCGGGAGCACCCCGGCGGGTGCGGCGGGCAGCGCGAGCGCGACCCACGTCGCGGCCATTCCGCCGACCGCGATCTGGCCTTCGCCGCCGATGTTGATCACCTGCGCACGAAAGCACAGTGCAACCCCGGTGGCGGTGAGGAGATACGGGGTGGCCTTGTTCAGCGCCACGGCGATGCGATCGCGCGAGCCCAGCGCGCCGCTCGCCAGCGAGCCATAGGCAACGAGGGGACTCTTGCCCGACCCGAGCACGAGCAGCCCCGACAGCGCGAGCGCCAGACCGACGCCGGCGAGGGCGAGAACGAACGGGCGAGCGGCGGCGGCGGCGCTGAGCACACGCGTGAACGTCGTGTCGAGCGTCTCAGTGGACGTCACGATGCCCGGGTCGCGGAGCGGGCTCGCTCGTGCTGAGGCCGTAGGCGAGCGCGGCCGATGACGTCTCCTCGAGCGCGCCCGCCATCATGAGGCCGAGACGGGTGAGATCGGCATCCTCGCGGCGTACGATGCCGACCACGCGGCCGCCGTACATGACGGCAATGCGGTCGGCCACGGCGAGGATCTCGTCGAGCTCGGTGGAGACGTAGAGCACGGCCGCGCCGGCCTCGCGGAGAGCGAGGATCTTCTCGATCACGAAGCGTGTGGCGCCGGGATCGAGTCCTCGCGTGGGCTGCACCGCGAGCACCACGCGCGGCGCGCGTCCCAGCTCGCGGGCGAGCACGACCTTCTGCTGGTTGCCGCCGGAGAGCGTAGCCGCGAACGCCTCAGGACCGCGGGCGCGCACCCCGAACTCCGCCATGCGCGTCTCCGCGAGGGCGCGCGTGGCCACGCGGTCGAGCCACCAGCCACGCCGGTGCGGGGGCGCGCCGACGTCGCGCATGGCGAGGTTTTCGGCAATGGTCATAACGCCCACCAAACCGGTCGAGGCGCGATCGGCGGGAATATACGCGAGACCGGCGGCCAGGCGCTCGGCCACACTCGCCGCGGTCACGTCCTGGCCCTCGACAAACACGCGGCCCGTGTCGGGCGCTCTCGCCCCCGCGATGATGTCGGCCAGCTCACCCTGGCCATTGCCGTCCACGCCCGCGATGGCGAACACCTCGCCCTCGCGCACGGAGAAGCTGACGCCGCGAACGCGGGGCGCGCCCGCAGCATCGCGGGCGCCGAGGTCGGAGACGAGGAGCAGCTCGCGGCCGGGAGCCCGCGCGCTCCGCTCGACGGGCGGAGGCAGCTCACGGCCGACCATCATGTAGGCGAGGTCCTCGCGCGTCGCGCCCGCCACCGGGCGCGAGCCAGCCACCGCGCCATCCCGGAGGACGATGACGTCATCGCACAGCTCCAGCACCTCGCTGAGCTTGTGGGAGATGAAGACGACCGAGCACCCGTCATTGCGCAAACGCCGGAGGATGCCGAGGAGGACCGACACTTCGGGCGGGCTCAGGCTCGAGGTCGGCTCGTCGAGGATCAGCAGCACGGCGCCCTGGAGCACGGCCTTGACGATCTCCACGCGTTGCTGCGCGCCGAGGGACAGCTCGCCGACGAGGGCGGACGGGTCAAGCTGAAGGCCGTAGGCGTCGCTCGCCTCCTTGATCCGACCGGCCACGGCGTGGTGGTGGAGCCAGGTGCCGTCGTCGTTCCAGGCGAGCATGACGTTCTCGGTCACGGTCATGGCGAGCACGAGCATGAAGTGCTGGTGGATCATGCTGATGCCGGCGGCGATGGCCCCGCGGGGCGTGTGGCGCGCGAGTACGCGTTCCCTGAAGACGATAGTGCCCGCGTCGGCGGGGACCATCCCGAACAGGATGTTCATCAGGGTGGTCTTGCCGCTTCCGTTCTCGCCGAGCAGCCCGATGATCCGGCCGGCGGGAACATCGAAGTCGATGCCACGGTTGGCGCGCACGTCGCCGTACGCCTTGGTGATCCCTCGCATCGTCAGCATGGCGACCGTGCGCGCTCCCTGGAAACGTCAGGCGCCGCCGCGCGCGTCGTCCTTGGCCGGCGTCACCTTCAGGGCGCCCGAGGCGAACTTCTTCTTCAATGCGTCGATCTCGGCGATGACCGCGGCGGGCACGGCCGGATTGAAGCCGCTGCCCTCGGTGTAGAGCAGGTCGGCGCCGCTCGTGCCGGGAGTGTGGTAGCCGTACGCCACGTACGCCGTGGTGAGCTTGCCCGCGCGCAGGTCGTGCACGGCGGTGACGTACACGTCGGCCCATTTCTCGTAGATGTTCGTGAGCACGCGTTCAGGCGCGATGGCCGTGTGGCCGAACGATCGGCCGACCGCGTAGACGTTCTTCTCCTTCGCCGCCTGGATGATGCCAGCGTGTCCGGCGTTGAGCTTGCCCGCTATCACGTCCGCGCCACCCGCGATCAGCGAGAAGGCCGCCTCTTTTGCGGCCGCCGGATCCTCCATGCTCTGGAGATAGACGACGCGCACCTCGGCGTCCGGCCGCACGCTCTTTACGCCGAGGCGAAAGCCGCCGATGCTCGCGATCATGTTCGGCAGCCCTTCCAGGCCCGCCACGGCCGCGACTTTGGCGGTCTTGGTCATTCGTCCCGCGAGGACGCCGACGAGATAGCCGAACTGCTCGTTGGCGAGGTCGACGGAGATCACGTTCTTGGCGCCGCCGGAGCCCGAACCCACGAGGAAGAATGTCTTCTCGAACTCCGGGCCCACGCGCTGCGCGGCGGAGAGGAAGCGGCCGGAATGGCCGATAACGGGGCTGAAGCCGCGACGCGCGTAATCCTTCATTGCCTCGATGTGGTCAGCGGCCTGGACGTTCTCCGAATACGCAATCTCCATGCCCTGGTCCTTGAGCTTCTGCAGCCCGGCGTAACCGGCGGCGTTCCAGCTCTGGTCGTTGATCGAGCCGGGCAGGAGCATCGCGACCTTGCCCGCCTGCGCGCTTACGCCACTCCAGCCGGAGAATCCCAGAGCAAGCACGCCCACGACGGCGACGAACGAGACGAACGGCTTTCGCATAGTGATCTCCTTGGTCGAGGGTTTCGTGCAGAACATAGCCGAACGGGCAGGACGTGTGCCAGTGCTCAACTATGGAATACATCGGACGCGCCACCGAGCTGCGCTGCCTCCGCCGCGGGCATCGCGCCCCCCCCAACACTCTCTGGGCACTCTTGCAGCGGAGAGACCGGCGCGAACCGCTTGACCCGTGCCGTCGTAGTCGCCGCCGTCTCCGAGAGTACCGAACCTTGTTCTGACCAGCCAAACAGCAAGGGCATGACGCTGGACCGGAACGGCGGGTTCCGCGGAGGTTGGAACAGTCAGCTGAACCTGTCCTTCGCCAAAACCTCGGCCGGCAGGCAAGTGGTTGATCTGTCGGTTCTGATCCGTCCACGATCTCTTCGATGATCACTCCCCTGCTCCACGTGCTTCGGCTCCTCCCCTTCCTCTCCGGCAGCCATCGCCTACTCGCCCTCGAGAACCTTGCCTTGCGCCACCGGCTCGCCGTGTACAAGAGGCCGGCGCCCCGGCCGAAACTTCGCATGACGGATCGCTTCTTCTGGGCAGGGCTGGCCAGGGTTTGGGCCGGGTGGAGACGGCCCCTCGTGATCGTGATCCCCGACACCGTCCTGCGGTGGCAGCGGTGTCGCTTCCGCGAGTACTGGACCATGCTCTCCGCCCGCCCCACCGGCGGCCGCCCGCCCGTCCACGCCGAGATCAAAGTCCTGGTCGTGCGACGGCCGCGACTAACCCGCTCTGGGCGCTCGGAGAATCCATGGTGAGCTCCTCAAGCGCTCGGCATCCACGTCGCCGAACGCACCGTCCTCCCGGCTGCTCCCGAAGCGGCGCACGTCGCCGCCCCAGACCTGGCGGACTTTCCTCGCCAACCATGTCCGGGACCTGGTCTCCCTCGATTTCTTCACCGTGCCCACCGCGCGCTTGCGCGTGCTCTTCGTTCTCGTCGTGCTCGCTCACCATCGTCGGCGCGTTGTCCACTTCAACGTGACCGAGCACCCCACCGCCCACTGGACCGCCCAGCAGATCGTGGACGCCTTCCCGAACGACTCCGCGCCGTCCTATCTCCTGCGTGATCGTGACCCCGTCTACGGCGAGCAGTTTCGGCACCGAGTGAAGGGCATGCGGATCGAGGACGTCCTGACGGCGCCACAGCCCCTGGCAAAATCCCTTCGCGGAGCGGCTTCATCCGCTCGATCCGGCGCGAGTGTCTCAATTACGTTCTCGTCTTCGGCGAACGCCACCTACGCCGCATCCTGGCCTCCTACTTCGCGTACTATCACCATCGCTCCTCACTTCTTTCCGGCCGCTATCCGGTCCTCCACTGAGAATCTCGTCCTACGGAGCAAGGCCGACAGCCAGAGGGCGCCGGCAACCCCTGCCTCCTCCCAGTCTCCAGCATCCTGGAGTCCCTCAGCCGAGCACGGACGTTCGCCCAGCGAGCCCGGACGCAGTTTTGGCGAGCGACACCCCGCCGCCGCAAGCTTAGTGAACGGAGCCACCGCACCGATGAAGACGAGTTCTATCGCCGAACGGTCTTCCGAAATCCCGGTGAGCTCCCCCAGCAGCTTCGCCGATGGGAGCATGAGTACAGTCAATCGGGCCCGCACTTGGCCCTTCGTGGAAGCACCCCGGCCGAGCGGCTCTGCGAGCTCCGCATCGCCTGCGACCGCGTTCAACAATTAGCTTGAACACCACACCCTAGCGCCGCCCGTGGTGGCTCAGGCGTACAGGAGGCGGGCGCCACCGCAATCGGAGTGGCCGAGCCCGTTGCGGGTGACGAGGATGCCCACGTCCTGCATCCCGCGCACCGGGGTGCCACACTCCACGCACTTCCTGCCTGCCTTCTCCCACAGCGCATAGCAGGCGCCGCACACACACGCACCCTGCGCGTCCTGCCCACGGCGTGCGTGGCGCTTAGGCACACGCGACTTACACAACTCGCACGTCACCTTGCCGAATTTGAACATCCCCAATTTCCTCCGTCGTCAAATCGTGCGTCGACAATCCGGCGCAGATGGATCGGGTTTGGAGCAGTACTCCGAGGTCTTCGCGTCATCCGATCCTCCTCGGTATCTGCCTCGATGTCAGAGTGCGTTGTCGCCCTGCTCGCCGGTTCTGATCCGGAGCGCATCTTCGAGCGGCTCGACGAACACTTTTCCATCGCCGATGCTACCTGTCCTGGCGGCTCCGATGACGAGCGCGACGACCTTGTCCGCCAGACTGTCGCGAACGACGATCTCCACCTTCATTTTCGGCAGGAAGTCGACCGTGTACTCACCGCCGCGATACATCTCGGTGTGACCCTTCTGGCGGCCGAAGCCGCGGACCTCGCTCACGGTCATGCCGATGATGCCCGCGCTCGTGAGCGCTTCCTTTACGTCGTCGAGCTTGAACGGTTTGATGATCGCCGTGATCTTCTTCATCAGTTTTGTGTCCTTTTAAACCGAGCGCTCGGGCGCCGTCGTGGCCATTCCGGGTGGTCTCACTGCGGACGCCCCTATGGAGTGGGCGAGGGTCGCCGGGCCTTGCACCTCCGCGTAGCCGTGGGCACCCATCTCCGGCACGCCGAGGCCTCGAGCTCGACCTCGGGCGACACGCGCATACCCATGACCGCGTCCATGACCTTGAAGAACACCCACGATGCGCCGAAGATGAACCCTAAATTCGTGACGGTTCCAACGATCTGGGCCACGAACTGGCTCGGATCCCCGTAGAGCAGGCCCTTCACCGTGCCCGCCACGTTGTTGAGTCCGTCGCCGTAGGTGCCGTCCGCGAACAACCCGAGGCTCAGGACGCCCCAGGCCCCGCACGTGCCGTGAACGGAGATGGCACCGACCGGATCGTCGACTTTTACGGTCCGTTCGACGAAGACCGCGCTCCAGCAGACGAGCACGCCCGCGACCCCACCGATCACGAACGCCCAGAAGCTCGACACGAACGCGCAGGGCGCCGTGATGGCCACGAGCCCGGCGAGCATCCCGTTCGCCATCATGCTCGGATCGGGCTTGCCGTACTTCATCCACATGTAGACCATCGCGATGACGGCGCCCGAGGCCGAGGCAAGCATGGTGTTCACCGCGATGACGGCGATCCGGAGATAGGCGCCCGCTAGCGTGCTGCCGGGGTTGAAGCCGAACCACCCGAACGCCAGGATGAAGGTTCCCAGGATCGCCATCGGGATGTTGTGACCTGGGATCGGGTTGGCCGTGCCGTCCTTATTGTACTTACCGGTGCGCGGTCCGATGACCATCGCGCCCGCCAGCGCGGTCACGCCGCCGACCATGTGGACGACGGACGAGCCGGCGAAGTCAACGTGCCCGTGCCCGAGCCCGAAGTTCGATCCCATCTGCGACAGCCAACCGCCGCCCCACACCCAATTGCCGAATATCGGGTAGAGGAACATCGACATGAAGAGGCTGTAGACGACGAAGGTGCTGTACTTCCAGCGCTCCGCGAGCGCCCCGGTCGGGATGTAGTTCGCGGTGTCCATGAACACCTTTTGAAACAGGAACAGGGCGAACACCGCGACATCGTAGGTTCCGGCCGCGAGGAAGAATCCCGTGAGACCGAAGAGACCAAACGGCTTGCCGAAGAGAGTGATCGTCACTTCATTGTTGAGAACTCCGGTCCCGCCGAGTGTCGTGATCGGGCCGAGGCCTCCGAACTGGAGCGCGAATCCCATAATCCAGTACCCGATGGTTCCGGCGGCGTAGACCATGAAGACCATCGAGACGGTGTGGGCGACGTTCTTCGCTCGCGTGAATCCGGCCGCGACCAGCGCAAACCCCGCGGCCATGAACATCACGAGGTAACCGGTGCTTAGCGTCCCCGACATGTTGATGCCGACCCGGTTGTGGCCCGCGAAGTCAGCGATCTCGGCCGGCGTCGGCTTGCCCACCTCCTTGGCCGTCACGTCGGCGATGCCGCCGGTCGCGGTGCCACTCAGATCAGGCTTGGGCGGTGGCGCGGGCGCTGCGGCCGGCGCGGCGGGCTTGTCCTGGGCGAACACCCAGCCGCTGACCGCCAGGAGACAGGCGACGACCAGGGCTGCGGCGATTCTCCTCGGCAATATGCGTGCGATGGATCCAAGGTCCTTCACGGTCATGCCCTCATACGGCCGCGCTCGAGCGTCGCCCAGAAAAGGAAACGGCGCCCATTCTCGGGCGCCATTACCCGCTCTGCGACATCGTTGTCACGCGCGCGGTCACAATAGCAAGGCGCATGCCGCGAGACCGTCATCAACGGAGACGGTCACTTCTGCTGCGAGCACCTGCGATCGGTGCCTAGTGAATACGCACTCTGCGTGGATTGCTCAGGCGCTGGGCAGCACCTGCCACCGCGCACCGCGCAGTGTAGAAACCTCCCAGCGATGTGCCATGGGTCGGACCGAGTCCGCGGTGTTCCTGCACGCCATGGCCCGCACAGGAGGGTGAGCTCATCGACCCGAGCGCTGGGACAAGGTGCTCAGAACGGGCCAGGACCGCCTTCGCGATGGTGGAGAACATCTTGAAAGCCTACCGGGAGGTCGCCCGCCAAGCTGCGCAAGGTGAGGACTTGGACAAGTTCCGACCGATGATGCACGACGGTCACGACATGCTGCAGGCCGCGAAGGACGAGGCGGGCGAGAGCCTCATGCCCGATCCGCGCCCAGTTCGTCGCTGCCCCTGACACGCCGGAGCCCCCCGCCCGAGGTGGAGCTGGGAAACGACAAGCCGGGCTCTGGGGCCACCCCATGGCTTTAGGCGACTTACAGTTTGAAGTGAAATTCCCCGATACGAAGGCCGACGCTGTGTTGCTTCGCTGTGCGCTCAGATTGTCGGCGGAACAATCGCGGGAGCGCAAGCTTGCGCGAGAGACTGTGGGCATTTCGCTCCGAAGTGCGCTGGCCCGTCCATAAGAGCGTCAGAGTCCGCCTTCGATCACTCCGCCGCTACCGCGGTCGTCCCGTCGGTCTCAAAACCGCCGCTTCCAGTTGCCGGCGATTCTGTTCCGCCTTGCGGGCAGAGTCCGAGGCGAGTCTACACCCCTCGTTGACGACGGTGAGTCCGGTGGCGCTCAGCAGGCGCTTGGTGCCGCATCGAGTGTAGAACGCCACGACGCGGACCAGCTACCGCGCCCCACTCGCGCCGCCCGGTCGACGGCCTTCGTCTTCAGCGAGTCCTGCTCCACCGCAAGCACATGCTTGGCCACCGCTCGATAGATCCACTCTCCGGGAGGCGTCTCGCTACTGAATCGTCTGTTAGCCCGATGAGTGAGTCGACGAACCGCGCACGCTCGCCGCCCGTAATGGCCTGCCCGTGATTGAAGGCGTCGCGGCGTCCGTCGCGCTGGCCGAGACACTCGTTCGCCTAGGCCTGCGGAACTCGAAGACGGCGGCAATGCGCCCGCGCTTCCCAAACGCTGTTAGTGCTTTCGTTCTGGAGAAAATCTCGGCGCGATCCCCCCCTCCGACCACCTACTGCGACTCCCTCGTTCTCTGCGGTGACCTCCATCGACGCGCGGTGAACCCCGCCTTGCGCCCATCAGCGCGCCGCGAAAAGAGAACAGCCCCGGCTCGTCGGCCGACGGATTCAGATTACATTCAAGTCCACTCTGCTGCCGATCGAGTAGGCATTCGACGGGCAAGCCCGACCAAGAGATGGGCATATTCACCTGTGACTCCACAGCAGCCTGGGATGACGCGAGCCGCCGCGAATGGTTTGCTCTCATACAGTTCCACGCGAGAGCGCTCGTCCGCGAGCTAGTGCCGCTTGCCGGTGCACTTCTTGCACCGATACCACGGGCGTAGTCAACGCTTCAGATTGCGTGGCGTAGTTGCCACACGAATGGGCACAGATGCCCGAGGGACAAAGTTACGTCCGCCCTCGGGCATTTTTGTTTTGGCCGTGAACTGCCAACAAGGAGGCGGAGAAATGAAGCTGAGCAGGCGACAGTTCCTCAAGGGTAGTGCGGCTGTCGCATCGGTGGCGACGGGGCCGTTCGTGTGGCCGCGCGGTGCGTCGGCGCAGGGAACGGTGAAGGTCGGCATCCTGCACTCGCTGACCGGGACGATCGCCATCGCCGAGGCCTCGGTGGTCGACGCCGAGAAGCTCGCGATCGAGGAGATCAACGCGTCCGGCGGCGTCATGGGCCGCAAGATCGAGACGATCGTCGAGGACGGCGCGAGCGACTGGCCGACCTTCGCCGAAAAGGCGCGCAAGCTGCTCGACCGTGACAAGGTCGCCGCCATCATGGGCTGCTACACGTCGGCGTCGCGCAAGGCGACCTTGCCGGTCGTGGAGCGCAGCAAGGGTCTCCTCTACTACCCGACCTACTACGAAGGCCTCGAGATGTCGCCCAACATCATGTACACGGCGCAGGAGGCGACGCAGTCGGTCATCGCCGCCGTGAACTGGCTCGCGCAGAACAAGGGCAAGTCGTTCTACCTGATCGGCTCGGACTACATCTGGCCGCGGACTACCAACAAGATCGCCAAGCCGACCGTCGAGAAGGCGGGCGGCAAGGTGCTCGGCGAGGACTACATCCCGCTGGGTAACGTGGAGTTCGCCTCGGTCATCAACAAGATCAAGGCGCAGAAGCCCGAGGTCATCCTGTCGACGGTGGTCGGCGGCAGCAACGTGGCGTTCTACAAGCAGCTGCAGGCCGCGGGCCTCAACGGAAAGAACCAGGCGCTGCTGGCGCTGGCGGTGTCCGAGGAAGAAGCCTCCGGCATCGGCGTGGAGAACCTCGAGGGATTCCTCTCGTGCATGGGCTATTTCCAGAGCCTGAAGGGAGCCGCCAACGACAAGTTCGTGAAGGCCTTCAAGGCCAAGTACGGCGCCAATCGGGTCGTCGGCGACACGCTCGAGTGCGGCTACATCTCGGTCTACCTGTGGAAGATGGCGGCCGAGAAGGCGAAGAGCTTCGAGGTTCCGGCGGTGGTGGCGGCGTCGGCCGAGCTGGAAATCGACGCGCCGGAAGGGAAGGTGAAGTTCCACAAGGCCAACCATCACCTGTGGAAGCACGCGCGCATCGGCGCCTTCAAGAAGGACGGCCAGATCGAGATGGTCTACGAGTCGCCGCTGATCGAGCCCAATCCGTTCCCGAAGATCTGAGCTCGGGCCGGGAATGAGCCTCGACATCGTCGTCATGCAAGCCTTCAACGGCGTGAGCCTGTTCACCGTGCTCGCGCTGATGGCCCTCGGCCTGGCCATCGTGTTCGGGTTGATGGGCGTCATCAACATGGCGCACGGCGAGCTGATGGCGATGGGCGCCTACACGACGTATCTGACGTCGGTGATCTTCGAGCGGCTGGCGCCCGGGTGGCTGGGTATCTACCTGCCGGCGGCGGTCGTGCTGGCCTTCGGCGTCACCTACGCGTTCGGATTCGCCCTCGAGCGCAGCTTCATACGCTTCCTCTACAAGAGGCCGCTCGACACGATGCTCGCCACCTGGGGCCTCTCGCTCGTGCTCCAGCAGGCGTTCCGGAGCCTCTTCGGCCCGCGCGAGGTCGGCGTGCCGTCGCCCGCCTGGCTCGCCGGCGCGTGGCAGCCGACCCAGGGCATCTCGATTCCGCTCTCGCGCCTGTTCATCATCGGCCTCACCGTCGTGGTCGGCTGCGCGCTCTATCAGCTCCTGTTCAGGACGCGCTGGGGCCTGCGCATCAGGGCGGTCATGCAGAACCGCGACATGAGTGGCGCCGTCGGCGTCAACACGGCGCGCGTCGACGCGGTGACGTTCGCGATCGGCTCGGGTCTAGCGGGGATCGCCGGCAGCGCCTTCACGATGCTGGCGTCCACCGGGCCGGTGACGGGCCAGCAGTACATCGTCGACACCTTCATCGTGGTCGTGTTCGGTGGCGTGGAGAGCCTGCTCGGCACCTTCAGCTCTGCCTTCATGATCGGTCAGATGCAGTCGTGGCTCGAGTTCGCGCTAACCGGCTCGATGGCGAAGGCGAGCATCCTCCTCTGCGTGATCATCGCGCTCTACTTCCGCCCCGCCGGGCTCTTCGCGCTGAGAGTCAGGAGGTAGGCGTGGCGGCCGAGGACCGCAACGGTCACGATCGCGCGGTCGAGGCGGCCGGGCTGACCGCGCTCGCCGTGCTGCTGGTGTCGGTGCCGTGGATGTTCGACGAGTTCCGCCAGCAGCTCGCGGCCAAGTACCTCTGCTTCGCGTTTCCGGCGATAGGGCTGGTCTTGCTGTGGGGATACGGCGGCATCCTGAGCCTCGGGCAAGGCCTGTACTTCGGCATGGGCAGCTACTTCATGGCGATGTTCCTGAAGCTCGAAGCGGCTTCCCAGACCAACACCGGCTCCGCCCTCTCCCAGTTCTACGGCTCGAGCCTCCCCGATTTCATGGTGTGGAACAGCGTCGAGGTCTTGCCGTGGTGGTGGCGGCCGTTCAACTCGCTGGGCTTCACCCTCGCCGCGATCGTCGTTGTTCCGCCCCTCTTCGCCTTCCTCCTCGCGTACGCCAACTTCCGCAAGCGCGTCGGCAGCGTGTACTTCTCGATCATCACGCTGGCGCTGGCGGCAATCGCCTCGATCGTGATCATCGGCCAGCAGGGCTATACGGGCGGCGTCAACGGCATCACCGACTTCAAGACCTTTCTCGGCATCGACATTCTGAGCGGCGGCGTCAAGCGCGTCCTGTACTTCGTCACGGTCGGGGCCCTCTTCGCCGCGGTCTTTGCCGGTCGCTTCGTCCTCGCCAGCCGCACCGGCCGGATCCTGGTGGCGATCCGCGATCGCGAGGACCGCGTGCGGTTCTCCGGCTACAACCCGGCCACCTTCAAGGCTTTCGCGTTCGCGGCGGCGGCCTTGCTGGCCTCGGTCGGCGGGGCGCTGTTCGCCCTGCAGGAGGGGCTTGCCTCGCCCTCGCTGGTGGGCATCGTGCCGTCGATCGAGATGGTCATCTATGCCGCCGTCGGCGGGCGGCTGTCGCTCGTCGGCGCCGTCTACGGCACCCTCCTGGTCTTCTCGGCCAAGACGTTCTTCTCCGAGCACTTCCCCGAGGTCTGGCTCTATCTGCTGGGAGCGCTGTTCATCGGCGTGGTGATGTTCTTGCCGTCGGGTCTGGCCGGCTGCGCCGAACGGCTGCGCCAGGCGGCGCGCCGCGGGCTGGTTGCCGCCAGGCCCACACCCGCGGCGCCGGCGCCGAAGGAGGTCGAGGCCAAATGATCCTCTCGGTCACCGACCTTACCGTCTCGTTCGACGGCTTCTGCGCCGTCGACGGGCTGGGTCTGGCGGTCGACGCGGACGAGCTACGGTGCGTGATCGGGCCCAACGGCGCTGGCAAGACCACCTTGCTCGACATGATCTGCGGTAAGACGAAACCGACGCGCGGGTCGATCCAGTTCAAGGGCCGTGAGCTGACCGAGATGATCGAATACGAGGTGACCCGTGTGGGCGTGGGCCGCAAGTTCCAGACGCCGTCGACCTACGAGGATCTGACGGTGCTGGAGAACCTCGAGATCTCGCACCCGAAGAAACGCGGTGTAATCGGCTCGCTGTTCTTCGCCCGCGATGGCGAGCTGGTCGACAAGGTCGACGCGGTGGCCCGCCGGATCTACCTCGCCGAGCACCTGCACATGAAGGCCGGCAGCCTCTCCCACGGCCAAAAGCAGTGGCTGGAGATCGGCATGCTGCTGA
>Ga0207646_10003507_pt1 | contig 17673 bp, 20 predicted proteins | sample KBSK5502metaG_FD_184343 | JGI IMG/M metagenome (GOLD analysis project Ga0207646, IMG submission 184343) | Corn, switchgrass and miscanthus rhizosphere microbial communities from Kellogg Biological Station, Michigan, USA - KBS K5-50-2 metaG... | ecosystem: Host-associated > Plants > Roots >... | reverse complement strand
AACTCGGCGAGAAGCGCGTCGACGTCCTGGGCCGGCGCGGTGATGCGCAGCATCCGGCGCAGCAGGGCGACGTTGTCGAGGTCGGCGGCGATCGCCTCGGCGATGCCCGGGTACTGGACCTTCACCGCGACCGCCCGGCCGTCACGAGTGATCGCGCGGTGCACCTGGCCGATCGATGCGGCCGCGATCGGCACGGGGTCCCACTCCGCGAACGCGCGCTCGGGCGGAATCCCGAGTTCTTCGGTGATGACGCCGGCGGCCAGCTCGGCGCTCATCGGTGGCACGCTGTCCTGGAGCCGACTGAGCGTCCGCCGCACGCTGGGTGCCAGTCCCTCATCGACGTAGCTGGCCATCTGGCCGATCTTCATTAGGACGCCCTTCATCGCCCCGAGCGTCTGAGCGACGTCTTCGGCTGTCTCCAGCGCGAGGTCATGGCGCAGCAGCTGCCGCTGCTCGCCGGCTGCGGCGAATAGGCGCGGTGCACTCCCGGCATAGCGCATGCCGCCTCTGGCAACGAGTTGCAGCGCCGCAAGTCCCCGCTGCAGCCGCACCGGGCCCACCCGGCTCCGTACCGGGCTTAGCCTGCTCCGCGGCGGCCCCGGCCCCAAGCGCTTGCGCCGGGCCGCCACGCCCAGGCCGCAAAGAACGATGCCGCCCGCGATCGCTGCGCCGGCGAGCAACCGGCCGCGCGATCCGGTCTGTGCTCGCGGCCGCCTCATGCTCGCTGCGCCGCGCGCACTCGCGCGGCGATCCGCTGCCTCGCCTCAAGCACACCTGGCTCGCCGATGAAGACAGCATCCAGCACGCCAAGCGCCTGCCGGATCTCGGTGCGGCGGGCCTCGGTCAGCGGCTCCCGCTCGAAGCCGTACATCCGGGCAGCCCACTCAGGCAGCGCGCCGACCGCGCCGTCCCTGATGTCCTGCCAGATCTCGGCGATATCCTCGTCCAGCCCGGCCGGGTTGAGCAGGAAGGCCATCGACTGACTGGCGGCGGGCGTGCACGCAAGCTCAGGCCGCACCGAGTCGATGTAGCCAGCGAGCTCAGCGACGCTCGCCGGAACCATGTCTCGCCGAACCCCGACGAGCTCAGCGGCGACCACCATCTCGGCGACGTACCTGTCGGCGTCCGGGGCTGGCAGCGACGTCCCGAAGAGGGCCCGGGCTGCCAGGTTCGAGTCGATCAGGCCGGCGTGCACCCAGAGCAGCAGGGCCGGATCGCTGGCCGCGTACGAGCGCCCGGTGACCTGATCGACGCCGCTGACCCTGGTGTGGATCCTGCGGACCCGGGCAGCAGCCCGCTCGGCCGCCGCCCGCTCGCCGAAGCTGACGGTGGACAGGTACGCCGACGTGGCCGCCAGCCGCCCGACCGGGTCCTCCCTCCAGTTGCTGTGCTGGTCGACTCCGGCCATCGCGAGCGGGTGCAGCGCCTGGAGCATCAGCGCCCGCAGCCCGGCCACAGGCCCTGACAAGTCGCCGGTCGTCCGCCAGGTGACGCTCGCCGGGCCGAAGAATCCGTCATCCGCCGGCTGCTCAGGCACGCCAGCGGAATAGGCAGCAGCCGACCGCTCGACCAGACCGGTGACATCCGGGTCGGCGCTCATCGCGCGGTCGCCGCCCAACCGGGACTCGCGACGTGAAGGGTCATACCAGCCAACGTACGCTAGCCGACCCCTATTGCCATGCCCGCACCGGTCGGCCGGACTGCAAGGCTGCGCGCGCCTTAACCAGCCATCGCCGCGCAAGAAGTTCCTTAGCGCGGATCTCCACGCCAATTCTTTCTGCTGACCGTCGGGGACGAGAGCGTTCAGACGGTGAGCATCGCGGAACCGATAGGCGGTCTCGGTTCGGGCAGGTTGTGAGCGATCTTGATGCCGTACATCAGCGCGCGCTGCAAAGTGTGCCCGATGGCCGGCCCGGCGACGGCCATTTTATCGGCACCGGACTGGCGTGCCGGGCTCGGTAATTGCCGGTGGGTGGTGCTAGTATTCGAGCATAGGTTCTAGAGAGATGGCATCACCGGGATAGGTGCAGATAAAGGCGTCCGGCTCGTAGAACTCCCCGTTGACGGGAGCTGATGTCCCGGCTGAGTGGCCCTCCGTTCCGCGATCACCGCGGCGGCCATCGCGCGGCCGCCCGCCCCGAGCTTCACCTCGCCGGCAGTTCCCGTTCCGCGTCCGCCGGCTTGCCCGCATCGCGGCGAAGGAGGTGCCGTCTTGGCGGCTGATCCCGCGCCCCGGCCCGACGGGCTGCCCGGCCGCCCGGCTTCTCGCAGCCTGCTCCGGCCGGGCTCCGGCGGCCGGATCCGCCGGACGCTGCCCGGCCTGATCCCCCAGACGGGTCCGGCGGGGCGGCGGGCCGGTGGCTCCCGCCGCTGGCCGGCCCGCCCGGGACCGATGCCCCGGCGCCGCCTGCCTGCGATGCCGATCCTGGTGCGTCCCGCCCGGGCGCCCGCGCGGCGACCCCGCCGGGCACCGGCCCGGCGGGCGCGGGCCCGGCCGGCGCGGGCCCGGCGGGCGCGGGCCTGTCCGGGGGGCCGGCGGCGCCGGCGTCGGCGGCGGAGGCGGTGCGGATGGCGCTGGCCGGGCTGGGCTGGCTGGCCGGCGCGGACGCGGCGGAGGTGCCGGTGCCGGCGCTGGCCGGCTGCCTGCGCGGGCTGGAACAGGCCCTGGCCGTGCACACCGCCGCCCGGGCCCGGATCCTCGCGGCGTTCACCGCCCGGCGCGGCCACGAGGACGACGGGCAGGGCTCGCCCCGGACCTGGCTGACCTGGCAGACCAGGATCACCCGGCCGGCAGCGTCCGCCGCCGCCGGCTGGATGCGCCGCCTGGCCGGCCACCCCGCCCTCGCCGCCGCGCTCGCCCGTGCCGAGATCTCGCAGTCGTGGGCCCGGCAGATCGCCGACTGGACCGATCAGCTCCCGGCCGGGGCCCGGGCCGACGCCGACCTGATCCTGCTCGCCGCCGCGGCCGGCCGCGCCGGCCTGGACGCCCGGGCCGGCCTCGCCGAGGAGATCCGCCGCCGCGCCGCCGGCCCGGACCGCGACGATGACGGGTTTCACCCACCGCGGCCTGCGGAAATGCGCGGTGTTCTGACGCTGGCTGACTACGCGTAGCCGAGGCGGTGGGTGACGCCGAGGAGCTCGAGGGCCTGGCGCTGGATCGGGGTGGGTGTGGTGATCAGGGTGAAATCGGGCAGGCCGCCGGCCGGATGGATGCGGTTGGCGGTGATGGTGGCCAGGTCTTCTAGCAGGGTGGCGAAGCTGTGCGCCGGCCATCCGCCGGGGGTGGCTTTGTTGGCGGCTTTGGCCAGCGCCGCCGGTGAGCGCTGGGCGGGGGCGACCGGACTGGGCCGGGCGGCTTTGCCGGCGGCGGGGTCGTCGTCTTTGAACAGCATGGGCGCGAGCCGCTGGCACATGTGCCAAGTCACGTAGTAGGCGAGCGTGCGGATCAGCACGTGGGCGCGGACCCGGTCTTCGAGCCGGTGCCGGATCGGGCCGATCAGCAGGTCGCTGTTCAGGCCGCGGAACACCCGCTCGACGTTCTCCAGCGCTTTGTAGGAATCCACCGCGCCGCCGGCGGGCAGGGCACCGGCGGGGAGGCTGGTGCGGATCACGTAGATCCCGTCCAGGGCCGCCTCGGCAGCGATCTTCGGCTCGTCCCGCTGCCAGGCCAGGCCGTCGTCGGTGATCTCGACGGCGAAGTGCTTGGCGACCTTCTTCTTGTTGATCACCGTGCCCACGGCGAGGCCGATCTTGTCCTTGCCGCGCAGCGGCCGGCGCGCCCGCCTGGTGGCCTGATCGACCTTCTTCAGCTCGGCTTCGGTGTCATCGAGCAGTTCGGCGCGCTTGCGGGCCCGCTCGGCTGCGAGGAACGGGTTGTGGCAGGCGATCAGCCGCTCGCCGGGGTAGTCGGGGCTGGTGATCTCGGCCATGTCCTGGGTGCCGGACAGGGTGGGCTGGATCGCTCCCTGGCTGATCAGCGCACCGATCGCCGGGCCGCGCAGCGCGGTGATCCAGTCCAGCTCCGCGGGCTTCAGGTCATCGCGGATGCGGGCCTTGGTGAGCATCCCCCGGTCGCCCACGACCGCGATCCGGGTCAGGCCGAACCGCTGCCTGAGTTTCCTGACCTGGCTGGCCAGGGTGGCCGGATCGCCGGTGGCACCCTTGAACACCTCGACCGCGACCGGGATGGCCTCGGCGGTGGTGAGCACCCCGCAGGCGATCTGCAGCCGGCCCCGCACCCCGTCCCTGGCGTGCCCGATCTCCCCCAGCGGGCAGGTCCGCCCCTCGAACGCCGCGCTGGACACGTCATACAGCACCAGCGTCCCGCCGGCCAGGTGCCGGGCGGCCAGCGCGTCCTCGATGGCCTGCTGGCGGGGCAGCAGCCAGTCCATCGCCGCATACAGGTCGTCCTCGTCGCACGAGCTGAGCCCGAGCACCTCGCCCAGCGAGCTGGCCGCAGTCTCCGCCCGCAGCCCCCGCGCGGTCGCTAGCTTCGACGACCCGCCGATCACCGCCGCCGTGATCATCGCCGTCACCAGGTCCCGCTGCCGCGAGCCCGCCGGGCCGGCCAGGTTCTCCAGCGCCAGCGACCGGATCGTCCCGAGCACCGCGGCCACGTGCCCGTGCGGCAGGCTGCGGGTGATCTCGAACGCGCCCTCCAGCCCTGCGGGCGGCACCCCCTTCAGCGCCCGCGCCAGCGCCTCCACCTTGGCCTCCGGCCACGACGACAGGTTCGCCAGGGTCCGGTTCTTGACCTTGCCGCCGTCGCGGTAGCTCTCCCGCAGCAGCACCGCCGGCGGCGAGCCCCGGTTGGGCACCCTCGTGATATACATGACTTCCATTTTAGCCTGAGATCACAGTCAAATTAGCTAAGACACGCCAATATACATGACTACGAAACAGGCACCAGGCGGGCGGATCCTTGCCTGGTCACAACGACAACGGGACCCTCAGGGCCCAGTGCTCAGGGGGAACTTCGGACTAACAGTCAATTCGGCGACCGCCGGTAAGCCCGTGCGGGCCGCCCAAGTCCGCCGGGATTCTTATTTGACGGTGGCCTGTACACGATGATGGCCCAGGATAGCCAAACGTGAACCGATGCTAGGGCTTGTCGCGCTTGCGGGACTCAGCCAGCGCGTCCAGGGATGACTGGCTGATGGTCGCCTTGAGCTGGGTGGCGGTTCCGGGGCGACCGACGACCTGGACGGTGCCCTCATCGTAGCGGTTGGGCCCGGGAGTGCCCTTACCGGCGAGGATGACCAACAGAATGATGATGCCCACGTACGGGATGAGGCCGATCAGGTACCACCAGCCGGATCTGTCGGTGTCGTGGAGACGGCGGACCGTCAGCGCGATCGCGGCCAGGCCAGGGTAGATCATCGCGAGGCTGAGAAGGCCAATATCGAGACCCGCCCAGGTCCTTGACGTTGTTGCCGTGAGCAGGACAGAGATGAGCCAGATGGCCACGTAGGCCAGCGTGACGGCCAGGAAGAACCACCAGTACGCCGACCGGGATGCGCGGCCGCGATAGGTGAAGCCGTTCCGCAGCGCGGCCTTGATGGCCTCGCCGAAGCTGACCGGCGCTCCATCAGGGTATCTGGACTGAATTGCGGGAGCGCTCATCGCGGCCTCCGATTGCCTAGAGAGGGTCCGCAGGCGCTGATGCGGACTGCATAGTTAAGACGCCCGACGCGGTCCTGCGGAGCACAACGACCAGGACAACTCTGGGACCTCCGGCACCAGCGACCACGCGGTGACTCGTGCTGCTCAGCCGCACGACAAAATCGGGAGCGCTACGATCAGGAGCCGTGGTCGCGATCGGATCGTTCGGATCGTGCATGTAAGCGGAGGTGCGGTCCGGTGCCAGCCTGACGCCTATGAGGGCTTGGGGCCGTGATCGTCGCCGCCCTTGTCGTCTGGCCCCCGGCCCAGAACCTTCTTGACGGCATAGGCCGAGGCTGCCGCGACCGCCACCGTGTTGAGGTCGTGGAGCAGGATGCTGGCGAGGTTCCGCTGGCTTTCCTGCAGTGGCTCGATGAGCGGGGCTACCGGCTCCTGATCTGGATCTGCATCGTGAGTCATGGCCTCAGTCTCACGCCGGGAGACGGCGAGATGGCGCAGCGACACGCTTGCCGTCTGCTCGAATCTGCGTTCTAATCGGCCTGGTGGACGTGCGCAGACCTGATTGGTGGCCGTACCCTGCGCAGTGCCAGGCCGGGCATGCCTGGGCACCGGGCCAGGTCATCGTCTCCTGGCACCCGTGTGACTGCCCGGCGCACGGGTCATCCGGATCGTGACAAGCGGTGACCCGCAGGCTGGCTGACCAGCGGCTATCCGCCCGTCATCGGACAGGGCATCAGGTGCTCGGCACACAGCCCCGCATACGGTCCGACATAGACGGCGGCCCAGCCCGGCCCGTCCTTGACCAGCGGGGCAAACGAGGTGGCGATCTTGAGCCAGTTCTGCTTCAGGTCATCGCTCGCGAAGGTGGCGAGGTCGACGCTCCTGCCGCCCAGCTTGCAGCGGCCCGTCGCCGAGATGTATATCGCGGGCTGGCTGTAGGGCTTCAGGCCGGTGCAGCCGATCGAGGCCGCCACGGCGCTGAGCTTCGGCGCACCGGTTGCGTCCTTCGGCAGGCTGCTGCTGCCGCCACATCCGGCCGTGGCTGCTGCTGCGATCGCCGCGACAACGATGATCTTCTTCATGAGGGGCTCCGTAGTCAAGTCGCAATGATCCCGTGCCGGACCGGCTGGAGGTAGTGCTCGGGCACCCAGCCGGTCCGGGCCGATCGGTTTACGGCCGGCTGGCAACGCGCTCCAGCAGGTCGCTGGCATGGCGGAACAGCAGGCCGCTGGAGTTACCCGCCTTCCAGCCGATGGCCACGCCCTGCTCGCGGCCATCGCGGAGGTAGTAGAGCCCGTGGTGGATGTCGCTGATCTCGACTACCCGGCCGTCGTAGACGAGCCGGTCGCCGGTCTCAACGTCCTGGGCCAGGACGTTCTCAGTGCTGATCGAGGGGCCGGAGATCCATCCGCCCTGGTCCTGGCCGACGATCTCGCCGCTCACCGGTCGTCGCCTTCGGGCGCTTCGGACACGGTGTCTTCGAGGTACTCGGCAAGCTCGGCCGCCGAGCCCGCGTTCAGGACCTTCTTGTGATCGTCGCGGCGTCTCGCGCACCAGGCCGGCCCGCCGATCAGTCGGTAGACGATCCAGACTTCCCAGTTGGGCCAGTCGGCTTGTAGCTGCGCGAGGGCGCGATCGTTATCGTTCTCCATAGCCGCCTCCTTGGGTGGCGGTCAGGGCCGGGATCACGGTGTGGAAGCACCGCCCGGCCCGCATTTGTGTTGGCAGCACGCACACTACGCCTAGCGCGCACAGTGCGACACCCTGCGCACACTTTTGGCGTGGCCGGTGATCTTGACGGGTACCGTCCGGTCAATGGCGCGCAGCGTGGTCCCGCCGTGGCGGCAGGTGGCCGACGACCTGCGCAGGCGGATCCAGTCGGGGGAGTTCCCGCCGGGCTCGCCGCTGCCGAGCCTGACCAGCCTTGCCGAGCAGTACCAGGTTGGCCGGACCACCGCACGCAAGGCAGTCGGGACGCTCCGCGACGAGGAAATCGTGGAGACCGTTCGGGGCTGGGGCACCTTCGTCGCGGATACGGATCGCGGTGAAGCGTAACCATTTTCGAGCTCGATCTCGTCCGTGAGCTCGAGCTCCTCGAGGGTCGCGTTGGAAGACACCCTGAGCGGTGTAGCTCTCCGAGTGCGTCGTCCCGGCTCGAGCCGCGCCGTTTCCGGGACCGTCGAGGATCGCGGCTAGGTCCGAGCTCGCGCCTGCTCGAGCACGCGGGACGAGCTCGAGATTCACCGACCTCGAGGTGCTCGAGGTCAGCGTGCCCGAGTCCTGGCGGAACTGCCGACGTCGGCGCCGGCGCGGCTGCGAGCTGCTGAGCCGCGTCCGGACTGGCGGCAACACTAGCCAGCGCGAAGTTCAGGCGATTTTGTCGTCGGTGACCTCGATGCCGTGCTGCTCGGCCCAGGTGACGATCTGCTGACCGCTCCAGTAGCGCCGCCGGAGCTGCCCGTCACGGGAGAGCTGGGGCATCTCTGCGACGCCGAACGCCTGTCCGATTTCATTGACGAGCAGCGCGCTGGCCGCGACGAGCACCGGGCCGGGTTGCGCGAGATCATCCAATTGAACGGCTGCCTCTGCGGCTGGTGGCGGGCACTGTCAAGACGCGAGCGCCGAGCATGTCGGTGAAGCCGTAGAACCGATTCTGCGCGAGCGCGGTCGGTCGTTCCGCCGTGACGGGGAAGATCTGCGCACGTATCAGCGCATTGCCACCGGCCGCCGCTCGGTCCCGCGCATGCTTGGCCAGGTACTGTAGCCCGGACATTACGGCCATTACGAGACTCTCGTCGTGAACCCTCCGATGCGTCAGCTCAGTGTCTGAGAGAGCCCCTCGTTGCGCTCCGACAAGTCGAGGACGCACATGCTGCACACGCCGGCGCCGTCGGTGTGCAGTTCCATTGAGACGAACTTTGCCAGCGGCGAGTCGTCCCTTGTGCCGTCTGCGAGCAGGCGGCGCCGCCCGACGGTGGCGCGCAAGATCACGGAACCGCCGCCCAATATGGACGTCGGCTGGCCCATACTTTCCTGCTGGAACGTCGCGAAGACGTCGCTATTGATGGACAGGTCGCCGGGCAGGTCGGGTACGAGCGTGACGACGACCCAGGGCAGGCCCGAGACGGGGAACCGCGCCGAAGTACGGCCGGTCCCAGGTGTCCCTGATATCGGCCGCGATCTCGCGCAGCGGACGGGTCTCTGTCAGGCCGGCCCTCCGGCCGGCGGGGGTATGGTTTGCTCGCATAGCGGGCCTTCCTGCGGTTGGGTAACCGGACGGGAAGGCCCGTATCCAGGCAGCGCACGGGCCTGATGAGAACCCAGTAACGCAGACTCTGTAACTGCATCCTGGTCTGCAGCTTCCACCACCTCATCCTCATCCACCGGTGGGGCTGGACCATCACCCTCAACGCCGACGGCACCACCACCGCCACCAGCCCGACGGCCGCACCCTGCACAGCCACAGCCCGCCCACCGCCGCCGCCTGACCAGGCAGGCCGGGGCGCCCGCGCAGAGCGTGCAATGCGCCAACCCGCAAGGTGCCGGTGCGGTCATTGCTCACACTCGCGCCAGGTCCTTCAGCTCTCCGATTCGCTTAGTTAGAAGTTCGGTGCACGAGATGCACGATATGCATGAGATGCCGGGTCACATCGGCAAGCTGTGGCATCGGACGGAATCGGGCTAGATCAAGCAAGAACACGCTGTTTTTCTTGTTTAAGCCTTGCTGAGCCCTTCGGTGGTGCATCCTGGTGACCGACAACCTACCGTGCGTGACGCCAGCCAGTTGGTACTTCCCGGCGGCTGACTTGCACGGCGCCCGGACGCCGCCCATCGCGGACATAGCTGGCGCTGCGGGCGACCACCGAGCGCAGCTATTGCGCCCGACCGGAGGCCGAGCCGTGTCAAGCAGATCCGCCAAGCACCGCAAGTCGAAACGGGCAGCCGCCAGGCGGCCAGCCGCCGCCCGGCATCGCAGGCCATCGCCAATCGCCAACGCACTGCAGAACCATCCGGGCAAGACCGCTGCCGCGGTAACCGGCGCCATCCTGATCGCAGCGGCCGCGCCGGCAGCCTCGCACTGGGCCGGAGATGTCGGCGTCGGCGAGGCTGCCGTACTCAACCACGCGGGAGCCGACGGGAGCTTCGGCGCATCCTCTGGAGCTTCCAGTCCCAGCAGTCGGGCCACCCAGGCGCGTCATCGGCAGGAGCGCCATCACGCGGCACCGGCCGCCATCTACAACAATCCGCTCCGCGCCATTTCCGGGCTTATTCCCGAGCGCATCGACCAGGGTGTCGACTTCGAAGGAACCGGGCCCATCTACGCGCTGGGCGACGCTGTCATCACCAATGCCACAGCAACAGACTACGGCTGGCCGGGCGGGGGTTGGATCACCTACCGCCTCACCAACGGCCCGGCTGCCGGCCTGACGGTCTTCCTCGCCGAAGACGTCACCCCGACTGTATCGGTCGGTGACCACGTCACGTCCGACACCGTCATTGCGAAGATGTACGACGGAGGAGCAGGGATCGAGACCGGCTGGGCCACGGCGGACGGCTCTACCGCCGCGTCACAGCTATCCGAGGCTGGCGGCATCAGCGGCGACGGGCCGTTCCCGACCGAGATCGGGATGAACTTCGAGGAACTGCTTCAGGCGCTGGGCGTGCCAGCCGGGAACAACAGGTCGGACACCGCCTATGGCATGCGTCCTTCCGGCTACCCGGCGGACTGGCCGACCGTCCTCAAGTCGTAGCCGAACCAGGTGTAGCTCAGGCGCCCCGCAGCGCGGCGCGAGTCAGCGGAGCGGGTCGAACGGCGTCAGATCGATCGGCTGCTCCACCTCGAGGGAGGTCCTTGCGGCGACCGCGCCAGCCAAGGGGCCCAGGGTGAGGCCGGACGCTCCCAGGCCGGTGGCAACCACGAGGCCAGCCACGCCGGACAACTGGCCGAGCAGCGGCCGGGGGTCGGGCCCGACCGGGCGCAGCCCCACCCTGGTCTCAAGGTGGGTGGCGCCGGCCAGGCCGGGGGCCACAGCCAGGGCCTGCGCCAGCACCTCGCTCAGGCCGCCGGCCGTCACCCTGGCGTCGAAGCCCGAGTCAGGCTCCCTGGTGGCCCCGGCCACGACCCGAGAGTCCTCGAACGCGAGCAGGTAGTGGCCGCTGGCTGCTGGCAGGATGACGGGCCAGCGGCTCGTATCGGCCGAGCCAAGCCGCAGGTGGACGATTTGCCCGCGCTCCGGCGTCACCCGCACGATGACCCCGGCGGGTTCAAGAAAGGACGCGGTCCAGGCCCCGGCGGCGACGACGACCGCGTCAGCCTCCACCAGCTGCCCTTCGATTTCGACCCCGGCCACTCGCCCGGCCCGGCAGGCGAGCCGCGCCTGGCCGGCCACCACAGCCGCTCCCCTGCCGCGCGAGGCCCGGACGAGAGTCTCGCGCAATCGCCGGCCGTCCACGCGGCCCGCCCCGCCGATCCAGACACCGACGGACCCTGGTTGCAGCGGCGGGAACAGGGCCAGCGCTTCCGCCGTCGAGACACTCCGGACCTCGCCGATATCGGGAACGGCCGCCTGCCGGTCGAGCATCCGCCGGCACTCCCGGGCAGCTTCCTCCTCGTCGCGGGCGATGATCAGAGCGCCGACCTGCCGGTAGGACATGTCACCTGCGCCGCTGTCGGCGAGCTTGGCGGCCAGCGCCGGGAAACGGCGGGCGGCAGCGCACGCGAAGGCGCACCAGGCCTCGTCATCCGGGTGCGACGTCCAGGGGCAGATGATCCCCGCCCCGGCCGCCGTGGCCTGGCCCGGCATCTCCGCGTCGACGAGCACCACCTCGGCGCCCAGCCCGCTGGCCTCATAGGCACAGGCGGCGCCCACAACGCCCGCGCCCACGACGATCAGCCTCATCGGGTTCCGCCGGCCCGTGCCCCCGGTGCCCCCGGTGCCCCCGGTGCCCCCGGTGCACGCGGAGGTCGCGGGGCCCGCACCCTTGCCTGCTCCCTGGCCAGCTGCTCGATGTCGAGACCGTCGTCTGGCAACGCGGGCGAGAACACCCACAGCACCCGTGCCGGGCCGGCCGACGGCACGACGTGGAACGTGTGCTCGATGCTCGACTGGAACGTGAACGCGTCCCCGGCGTCGAGGGTGAGCTGCTCGCCGGCCACGATGATTCGCAGCTGGCCGGCCAGGACAAAGGCGAACTCCACATCGGTCGGAAGCGAGTAGGGCTCGTCGCCGCTGCCGCCGCCCGGCTCGATGTCGCTCAGGATCGCCTGGACGCGTTTCTCGCCCGCCGGCGTGAGCAGGTACTCCCTGACGCCTTTGCCGCCGAAGTTGATGGGCGGGTACTCGCCCTTCCTGACCACCTCGCCTTTGGCCGCCTGGAACAGCGAGCCGACAGAGATGCCGAGGGCATCGCACAGCCTGATGAGCGAGGCCACCGAAACGTTCGTCAGGTCCCGCTCAAGCTTGGACAGGAATCCCTTGGTCAGGCCGCTTTCCGCGGCCACCTCAGCCATGCTCTTGCGAGCCGCATGTCTCGCCGCCCGCAACTGCGCGCCGATGCGTGGGGAGGCCGGCCAGGCACTCTCATCAGGCACGTTGCCCCCGCCCTCCCTGTCCCGCATCACACCGCCGCTGCACTTTATGGGATACCAGAACACGCTGGGAAACAAGTGTTGACATCTATGAAACTTGCCGTCACAGTCAGGACTAGCTTCAGTGGGCACGCCCGGCAATCCCGTTGCACAGGAGGCGACATGACCACAGGCGCCCGGACGGATGCCCCGATCGAAGAGATCGAGGGCGCGCTGCTCGGCCAGATCGAGGTGCACTCCATCGACTGGATTCCCGACCCCGAACGGCACGGCAAGAACTGGCAGCAGGCAATGCTGTGGTTCCTCGGCAACTTCCAGTTCTTCACCATCCCGATTGGCTTCGTGGGCCCGACGCTGGGCTTGTCGCTGGGCTGGTCGATCCTGGCTGGCTTCCTCGGCATCGCGTTCGGCACCCTTTTCATGGCCTTTCACGCAACCCAGGGGCCGGTGTTCGGGCTACCGCAGATGATCCAGACGCGGGCTCAGATGGGCTATCGCGGCGTGGTGGTCGCGCTGTTCGCTGTGCTCTTCACCTACATGGCCTTCAACGTGGCCGACCAGGTGATCATGAGCGAAGGTCTGCATGCCACCTTTGGCTGGAGCGCCGGGCTCGTCGCGGTCGGGACCGCCATCCTCGCCGCGCTGCTCGCCATCTTCGGCTACGACTGGGTGCACAGGGTCTTCCGATTGCTGCTCGTGATCTCATTCCCGTGCTACGCCATCATCTCGGTGGCTATCCTGATCGGTCACGCGGGGGGCACTGCGCCGAAACACCCGGCTGGCTTCGTCTTCGCAGCGTTCATGGCCCAGTTCACGGTCGCCGCCGCCTACAACATCACCTACGCGCCTTACGTCTCCGACTACTCCCGTTACATGCCAAGGAATACCAAGCCCTCCGGCATCATCGTCGCCGTCTTCTTCGGCGCATCGGGATCGGCCGTCTGGCTGATCGCGCTAGGCGCCTGGCTGGCGACGCGGCTCGGCGTCAGCGACGGACTCGTCGGCCTGCAGGAGGTCGGCGATAACGTCGCGGCGCCGCTCGGTTCGGTGACCGCGGTGCTGTCGGCGACCGCGCTGATGGCGACTATGGGCATGAACGCCTATGGCGGCATGCTCAGCGTGCTTACCGGGATCGACTCGTTCAGGAAGATCAAGAGCAGCAGGCTCTGGCGTGCGGGCACGATCGTTGTCCTAGCCGTCATCTGGTACTTGCTGGGCCGCGCCTGGAGTTCAGCGACCGCCGTGACCGCCGTCTTGGACTCGCTGACTCTGATGCTGTACCTGCTGGTACCGTGGACCGCGCTCAACCTGGTCGACTACTTCTTCGTGCGGCACGGGCACTACGCAATCACCGACATCTTCCGGATCGACGGCGTGTACCACCGGTGGGGCTGGCGCGGCCTGACCGCGTACGCAGCCGGCTTCGTGGCCGAGATCCCGTTCATGGTCATCTTGCCGATCGGCAGCTTCTCCTACACGGGTCCAGTGCCCGCACACCTGACCAACGACGTCGACTACTCCTGGGTCGTCGGCCTGATTGTCTCCGGCCTTCTCTACCTGCTGCTAAGCCGGTCGCTCGACAAAGCCGCCGAGCAGGCTGCGATCGAGGCGAGCGACCGCGAGCTTGCCGCGATCGACGCCGCCGCGGCCGCATGACCGAGCCAGTTCCTCGGATCAGCCGGGGCGGCACCATCGGCCAGGTGGATGCGATGGCTGTGCCGCGATACGTCGGTCCGGCCACTTTCGCCAGGCTGCCCAGGATCGACGAACTCGCCAGGGCGGACGCGGCCGTGGTCGGTGTGCCGTTCGACAGCGGCGTCACCTACCGCCCTGGCGCGCGGTTCGGCCCGTCCCACATCAGGGAGTCCTCCCGGCTGCTCCGGCCCTACAACCCGGCACTCGACGTGTCACCGTTCGCAAGTTTGCAGGTCGTCGATGCCGGCGACCTCCCGGTCAACCCGTTCAGCATCGACCAGGCGATCTCCGATATCGAAGGCGCGGCCCGGGGCCTGCTCGAGCGGGTTCCGCACCTGCTGACCCTGGGCGGCGACCACACGATCGCGCTTCCGCTGCTGCGAGCGTTCGCCGCGGTGCACGGTCCGGTCGCCGTGGTGCATTTCGACGCCCACCTAGATACCTGGGACACTTATTTCGGCGCCTCGTACACGCACGGCACCCCGTTCCGGCGCGCGTCCGAAGAGGGATTGCTGGACAGGTCGGGCTGCATTCACGTCGGCATCCGCGGGCCGCTGTTCTCGGATGACGATCTTGGCCAGGACTCGGGGCTCGGGTTCCAGATCATCTCGGCTGCTGAAGCAGGCGACCTCGGCGTCGCGGGGATGGTCCAGCGCATCGCCGACCGGGTCGGAGACCGGCCTGCGTACGTCTCGGTGGATATCGACGTGCTCGACCCGGCCCACGCGCCGGGCACCGGCACTCCCGAAGCGGGCGGCCTGACCAGCCGGGAGCTGCTCGGCGTGCTGCGATCGTTCGCCGGGCTTAACCTGATCGGCGCCGACATCGTCGAGGTCGCGCCGAGCTACGACCATGCGCAGATCACTGGAATCGCGGCCGCGCACGTCGGCTACGAGCTGGTCTCAGCCCTGGCCGCGGGTCGCGCTGCGAGCTGACAGCTGCAAGGCTTGCGCGACGGATCGGCCCGGCGAACCGCAGCGGGCCAAGAGGAGAGTGTCTGGATGCGATCAGACCGCTATGACGTCGCAGTGATCGGCGCCGGGATCGTGGGACTCGCCGTCGCGCGCGAAATACTCGCCCGGCGTCCGGCCGATAGGGTCATCGTCATCGACAAGGCCAGCGCCGTCGCCCAGCACCAGACTGGCCACAATTCCGGCGTCATCCACGCGGGCGTCTACTACGCGCCAGGCTCGCTGAAGGCCCAGCTCTGCGTGGAGGGCGCCAAGCTCATGTATGAGTTCTGTGAGCAGCACGCGATCCGGTTCGAACGCTGCGGGAAGCTGATCGTGGCCGTCACCGCAGACGAGCTGCGGCGGCTCGCCGACCTTGAGGCCCGGGCGCAAGCCAATGGCGTGCCCGGCCTGCGCCGGGTGAGCGCGGCGGAGATTGTGGAGATCGAGCCGGAGTGCCGCGGCATCGCAGCCCTGCATTCACCGGCAACAGGGATCGTCGACTTCGCCGCCGTGGCCAGGGCGATCGAAGGAGAACTGCGCGCTCAAGGCGTCGAGTTCGCGCTGGGCCGCGAGATCACCGGCATCCGCCGTGAAACGGGTCCGGCGACTGTGCTCGTTCACTTCGGCGGCTCGATCCGCGCGAATTCGGCGATCGCCTGCGCCGGACTGTGGTCGGACCGGCTGGCCGTTTCCGCGGGTGCGCCCGCCGATCCCCGGATCGTGCCGTTCCGCGGCGCGTACCTCAGGCTCGCTAACGGCCAGCGACCCGTTGTCCGCGGCATGATCTACCCCGTACCCGACCCGGCCCTGCCATTCCTTGGCGTCCACATCACCAGGCACATCGACGGAGGCGTCCTGCTCGGCCCGACCGCGCTGCTGGTCGCCGCCAGGGACGGGTACGGACCGCCGGCGCCACGGTCCGCGCTGCGATCGGCACTGCGGGATGCCGGGGAGACACTGAGCTGGCCGGGGACATGGGCCATCGCGCGGACGTTCTGGCGTACCGGTCTGACTGAGCTTGCCTTGGCGAGTAGCCGCCGGCTTTTCGTTAAAAAATGTGCCCACTATGTTCCCGGGATCGCCGGGATGCGGCTGGAGCGCGGCGCCGCGCGTGGCGTCCGGGCGCAGGCAGTAGACCGGCAGGGGCAGCTGGTCGACGACTTCGCGATCTCGCAGACACCCGGCATTACACATGTGCGGAATGCGCCCTCGCCGGCCGCGACCTCATCGTTCGCGCTGGCGACCCGGATCGTCGACCGGTTCGAGGCGGCGTCGGGCTGAGAATAGGCCGGGCCGTCATTCACGTTTCGCATACGACTGCCACCGCATCGTGATGAACTGCACGCGAGGCAATTACGTAAATGACGGTGGTTGCATAGGACGCGCGGAGCCCAGCCCGGGACGGATAGTCATGCCGGTTGTTGCCCTCATCACGTGGATCGTCACCGCTCTCGGCGGGCTGTACCTGCTGGCGATCTGGCTCATCGAGTATGACCCTGACTTTCAGCGCGCTGCCGCGACCCGGCTCCCGGTACCGGTCGTCTCGGCGCACGTCCTGTTCGCCGTGGGCGGTCTGATCGTCTGGCTGATGTACCTGATCACTGATAAGGACATTTTCGCTTGGTCAACGATCGCCATTCTGGCCTTCGTGGCGACCTTCGGGCTCACCATGGCCGTGCGCTGGATCGGCGTCTACCGTGCCGGGCCGATCAGGCCACCCGCTCCGCTCATGACCGTGCCGCCGCCAGGCGGGGCTGACCGCCGCGAGGCCTGGACGCCGGGAGACTATTGGGCTACGAGCACAGCCGGCTCGGCAGGCCGGCAGGCCAGACCGGGTGAGCTAGCTGTTCCACCCGAGCGGCACTTTCCCGTCTCGGTCGTCATCGGTCACGGCCTGTTCGCCGTCGCCACGATCGTTCTGGTCGTACTCACGGTCCTGGGCGTGGGAGAAAGCTGAGCCGCTCTCGAATCCGCAGGATGGATCGTAGCTGCCCACCCACCGAAGGAAGGAACCGCCCAATGCTCCGAGGGCTTACGACCGTCAGCTTCTTCGCCGATGACGTCCTGGCCGCCCGGGATTGGTACACCGAGTTGCTTGGCATCGAACCGTATTTTGTTCGCCCTGCTGAGGGCACGCCCGCGTACGTCGAGTTCCGCATTGGTGACTACCAGCATGAGCTCGGCATCATCGATAGCCGGTTCGCCGCGGCGAGCCGGCCAGACAATGCCGCAGGCGCCGTGGCCTACTGGCACGTCGACGATGTCCACGCCAGCGTGGAGCGGCTTGTGTCGATGGGCGCGACATTGCTTGAGATGCCGGTAGGGCGCGGACCGGGATTCGTCACCGCATCGGTTGTCGATCCATTCGGGAACATCCTCGGCGTCATGTACAACAAGCACTACCTGGAGATGCTCGAGTTGCGGCCGATAGCATCCAGGGCATGATCGAGTCGAAGGCCGCTGTGGTGACCGCGACGGGCGGCGACTGGGAGATCTGCGATCTGACGGTCGACGGCCCGCACGAGGGCGAGGTCCTGGTCCGGATGGCCTTCGCCGGGCTCTGCTACTCCGACGAGCACGTGCGCTTCGACAAGAACGCGCGGCTGCCGATCGTCGGCGGCCATGAGGGGTCCGGGGTAGTGATCGAGACCGGGCCGGGAGTGACCGGGCTGACCGCGGGCGACCATGTGGCGCTCACGTTCGTGGCCGTCTGCGGCCGCTGCCACTGGTGCGCCTCAGGCAGGGCCAACCTCTGCGAGAGCGGCGGCCGGGCGAACATCGGGTCGATGGCCGACGGCGGTTTCCGGTTCCACG
>Ga0207646_10003505_pt1 | contig 17685 bp, 10 predicted proteins | sample KBSK5502metaG_FD_184343 | JGI IMG/M metagenome (GOLD analysis project Ga0207646, IMG submission 184343) | Corn, switchgrass and miscanthus rhizosphere microbial communities from Kellogg Biological Station, Michigan, USA - KBS K5-50-2 metaG... | ecosystem: Host-associated > Plants > Roots >... | reverse complement strand
AGTTCGCGCGCGAGGAGCACATATTTAATGTTGCGTCCGGCCAGCTCGCGCGCCCAGTCGCCGCCTGAACTCTCAGCAACTAGCCTGGAGATGGCCACCTGGTCGGGATCTGTCGGTGGGGCGATACCCGGGATTTCCGGATCCTGGCTGATGACGACGGGAACCTTAAAGAAGGACGGGGCGGGCGAGGCCACGACGTTGTTCGTATTCCGCACGAAGCCGAGGCCCATGTAAAGGTGCCACGGCAGGAAGAGAGTGCGGCCCGCATGCAGATCGGCCGCCAGCAGCCGGTCCGCCTGGTACCAGCCCGAGGGATAGCTGGACGGCTGGACCTCGCCGTGCAGCCCGAACAACAGTCCGTTGCCGTAATAGAGAGGAAGCGCCAGCAGAAGTCCCGTCGCCAGACCGATCCGAATTTCCTCCCCCTTTCGGGGAGCGTGGTATCGATTTCCCTCCCCCTCTCGGGGAGCACCGGATCTAATCCCCTCCCCCTCTCGCGGAGCGCGGGATCTAATCCCCTCCCCCTCTGGGGGAGGGCCAGGGTGGGGGCCCCTCACCACCCAGCCAAGCACGACGATGGCGCCAAGTGGTATGAGCTGGGCGTAGGCGAGCGCGATCAGCGCCGCCCACTTTCCCGCATCGCGCATGCCGCGATACGGTGGGAAGACCGAGTCGAGGAAGCGCACCAGCGGATCGGTTACCGGGTTCGCGACGCCCATTTCGAGCACGAGCGCGACCGCGCAACCACCCAGCAGGGCGAAAGCCCATGGGCGCAGAAATCTCCCTCCCCCCTTGGGGGAGGGCAGGGAGGGGGACTCCTGGACCGCTGCCTTTGCGCCGAGCGCCCCGAGCAGGAGCAGGACGAACAGGAACACGGGCCACAGCGGCACAAACGCCTTCATCGATGTGAACCGTCCGGTGTCTTCAGCCCAGAATCCGTACAGGCCGAGGAGGTTCGGAATCAGGCCGAGATCGGGATCGGCGGAGGCGCTGAACACGGCGAGGTCCGCAGTCCCAATTTTCGCGATCGCGTGTCCCTCCAGGTTAGCGCCGGAGAGCAATGGGATCAGCCAGTACAAGCTGGCGATAAAGCTCGCTCCAATCGCCAGCGCGAGGCTCCTGCCCAGCTCAATCAGGTAGCGCCGCTCGCCTCGACGACTGATCCCGAACGTGACCGCCGCGGCGACGACCAGGACTCCGACCGGAATGAGCAGGTGGAGATCGAGAATGCCGAGCGCCGTCAGTTCAGCGGCCAGGGTGAGCGCCTGTCGCCAGTTGGGCTCCCTCACGAGGCTGAGCAGCTGAGCGGCGATCCACGGGAGCAATGCATAGCCCGCGACCAGCGCCAGCTGGCCGTAATGGATTCGTCCATAGACGAACGGGTTCACAACGTAGATGGCGGCGGCGATCGCGCGCGGCACGAAGCCGTCGGCGGGCAGCGCGCGAAAGGCACCCAATCCGGCAGCGAAGGTCGCGAGCACGATCAGCAACTTGGTCGTCACCTCGGCCGAGATGACCGCGCTGATCCCGACCAGCATTACGTCGAAGAGGGTGCCGCTGGAGAAATCGGTTGGGACCGCGAAATGACGCGGCCCTGGCCAGTCGGTGCCGAACAGGTATCCAGGCAACAGCCAGGGCACCGCGATGAGTCCGGCCAGGAGGATCGCCCACAGATACTTTCCACCTATTGGGACCCTCACAACTGATGGCACAGCCTAAGCCTTTGTCGGCATTGAGAGAGCAGCGGCTCATCGGGCAAAACGTGCTGGTGGCCGGGGGAACGATCCTGGCCGGCGGTCTGGGATTCGCCTTCCAGATCGTAGTGAGCCACCGCCTGCGCCCGGCCGACTATGCCGCAGTATTCGCCGCTATGACCCTAGTGACCCTCATCGGGCTGCCCGCGTCGGCGCTCACCCTGCTGATGGCCCGTGAGACTAGCCGCGATCGCGCCGTCGGGCACAGCGCCGCGAGCGCAGCCCTGCTTCGCTCGGGTAACCGGACCCTTGTTTTCGCCGGCGGAGTCCTCGGCTTGCTTTTTGCCGTCGGCTCGCCATGGGTTGGTGCCTTCTTCAGCGTTCCGCCGGAGTTTGTTATAGCCGTGGCAGCCGGTTTCCCAGTATCGCTCGCCCTGCCGTTGCTCATGGGCGAACTTCAGGGCCAGCAACGGTTTCTCTCGTTCTCATCGTTGAACGTCGGTCAGGCCGCGCTGAAGCTGGTCGCGGCAATTGCCCTAGGGCTCGCGCTGGGCCCGGTTGGCGTCGTGCTCGGCCTCGCCGTTGCAGCCACCATCTCATATGGCAGCGTCTTCTGGCTTCTCCACCGACGGCTGGTCGTACGCTTCAGTCAGCCGTGGCTGCGCCCAGCTCTCCGGTACCTGGCGCTGATCCTTCCCAGCACTGTGGCACTATCGGTCCTGCTCAGCGCCGATGTCCTCCTCGTCAAGCACTTCTTCAGCGGCCGGGCTGCGGGCGAGTACTCTGCCGTAGCGGCTCTGGGCCGCGCGATCTTCTGGGGTGCCGCCGGCGTTGCCGCGGTCCTCTTCCCCAAAGTCATCTACCACGAGAGCCAGGGACGTAACGGCTCGCGGATCATCGGTGTCTCTCTCGGCCTTGTTGCCGTCGGCGGTGTCGCAGGCCTGGCTGTGCTCTGGCTGGTCGCACAGCCAGTGCTCACTGCGTTCGCTGGCTCGGCATACGCGGCGGGCGCCACCATCCTGCCCCTATACGCGATCGCGATGACGCTGCTCGGTGTCGCTTCGGTATTGATCGCCACTCATCAGTCACGTGCTCGGGCGATGTTTCTCTCCGTGCTTGTGCCCATCAGTGTGGCGGAGCCATTCGTTATTGTTGCTTTCCACCACAGCCTGCTTCAGGTCGCTTGGGTCGTCACGCTGTCAATGGCCATGCTCGTCGCCGGCCTTGCAGTCCTTATGGGGAGTCGGCCTATCGGCCGTGCTCCAGACCACCGTCTACCGGTTGTGGCGAGAGCCCCGGCGCCGCAATGAGCGTGCGCCTGCTTGAGGAGCTACCCGAACGCCTTCTTGTGCCACGCGCCGATGAGGTCCCTTCGCCGGGGATCAAGCTCTCGGTTATCGTGCCCGCGTACCGCGAGGGCCCTCACATCCAGCAGAACCTGGGCAGGCTCCTTCGGGAGCTAGACGTCCTTGGCCGCACCTACGAGGTGATCGTAGTGTCGGATGGCAATACTGACGAAACGGCGCGCGAGGCCGAGCGCGTGGTCTCACCCTATATCAAGGTCATCGAATATGACCGGAACATGGGGAAGGGGTACGCCTTGCGCTGCGGTGTCGCGCACTCCAGCGGCGAGCTGGTCACATTCATCGACGCCGACATGGAGCTGGATCCACGATACATCAAGGGCTTCATTGCGGTGATGGAGAGCTTCGACTGTGACGCAGTTGTTGGGTCGAAACGGCATCCCATGTCGAATGTTCAGTACCCACCGGTTCGTCGCTTCCAGAGCCTTATGTACCAGCTACTGATCCGGATCCTGTTCCAGGTCAAAGTCCGCGACACACAGACCGGGCTCAAGCTATTTCGGCGACATGTCCTCGAGGAAGTCGTGCCGCTGCTAGCCATCAAGCGCTTTGCCTTCGACCTCGAGTTGCTGGTTGTGGCGCGCCAGCTCGGCTATAAGAAGGTGATGGAAGCGCCGGTTGATCTGAACTACAGGTTTGAGACTACGGCGGATCTAAAGGCGACCTGGCACGTTCTTTGGGATACGGCGGCCATCTTCTATCGCCTCCGCTTCCTCAGGTACTACGCTCACCAGCGCGCAGCCATTCTGCGTGAAGGCCCATAAGGCGGAATCTGGGATCGAGCGAATTGTGGATCCCTTCGCCAGCGAGACGTCACGTCAAGATGCTCCTGGGCCAAGCCTAGCCGGGACCAATCTTCCTGACTACAGGCCGAGGCTGCCGCAGCGCATTCTGATACTGAATTGGCGCGACCCGTCACACCCGAAGGCAGGTGGCGCCGAGACGCTCACGATGAAGTGGGCGCAAGCCTGGCGCGACGCTGGAGCAAAGGTAACCCTCTTTGCGAACGCTTTTAGGGGCTGCACTCCAGACGCCTTCGAGAATGGCATCCGAATCGTTCGTCGAGGTAGTCCTTTGACGCAGTGGTTCCGTGCTCGTGCATTTGACAGGCAAAGCGGATCCTTCGACTTGGTGGTGGAAGAGATCAATACGCTTCCTTTCTTCTCCGCATTGTGGGCGCACGGGCGCTCCGTGCTGGTGATGCACCAATTGGCTCGCCGAGTGTGGTTCTATGAAACGCCTTGGCCGATTGCCTTGATGGGTTACTGGGCTGAACCGATATACCTTCGAGCATATTCTCACCAGCCGGCTTTGGTGCTCTCGGAATCGACCCGCCACGACCTTGTGAAACTCGGTTTTCGCTCCGACTGGATACATGTTGTGCCAGGCGCGGCGGCAGCGGTCGACCAAGTCGTGCCGCCAAGGGAAGAAGATCCGATCTTCCTTTACGTGGGGCGCTTAACTGCCTCCAAGAGGGTTGATCACATCGTGAGAGCGTTCGGTATCGCTCACCACGAGCTAGCCCGCCGCGGTTTGCACATCCGTCTAAGAATTGTTGGCCGTGGAAAACGTGAATATGTCGCCAAGCTCAAGCGTCTTGTCGAAAAGGCGTACCTCCAGAATTCGGTTGAATTCTGGGGCTGGATGGACCGGGACTGGTGGTCCTATGACGAATTGCGCGCGTCACATGTGCTCTTACTGGCATCCGTACGTGAAGGATGGGGACTAGTCGTCACAGAAGCGAATGCAGTTGGTATTCCGGCCATCGGGTACGCAGTGCCAGGATTGCGCGATTCAATCCAAGACGGGCGAACGGGAATTCTGACCAATAAGGAGACTCCCACTGCTCTCGCGAAAGAAATGATTCGAATAGCAACATCACGGCAACTGTGGGACCGACTGTCATCCGCGGCAAGGCAAGACGCTGTGACACGCGACTGGACCAACTCGCAGCGCCAAGCGGTGGGCGGCTTGGTCGCCGCCGTCCGACAACTGGATTCGAAGACGTCACTACAACCGGGTAAGCCCTCGAACATATGAAGCTGCTGGGACGGCCGCCGCCAGTGCGGACTCACCCCACCGCAAACCATGACGGCGATGGCGCGACGCCAAAACCAAATTCAAGGATTCGCTTCAGGGTTTCCGAGAAAATTGGTTTCTCTGCGAGCGATTTCGCCCGTCAAGTTGGGCGCCACCCTAAGCTGGTGGGCGGGATAGCCTCGGTTGCTGGCGTACTTCTACTGTGTCGTGGACTCATTTTCGGAACTGGCACATACCAACTGTACGTTGATCCCGCAGTTCCACCCTCCCCGACTCTCCTCCATGATATTTGCAGCAACTCCCTCAACTTGTGGGCGAGTGGAAATCTTGGATACCGCGTTCTGGTGCCCGGCAATTACTTGGTCTGTGCAGGTATCAATGGCTTGCTAGCGGTCGGCGTTCCGGCATGGGCCGTCTCCCGCTTGCTGCCTGTTCTGTGTCTCTGCATGGCCGCATCCGGAATGACCCTTCTTCTCTATCAGCTTCGCTTGAGAGGAAACTGGCCGCAACTCGGGCCGATTTCCGCGCTCGATATCCTTGTAGCTTCAACCATCGGGATTCTCTACGCCTGCTCGCCATACTCATTCAACGAGCTGGCGGCAAGTCACTTTACATATCTGGTCGCTATTGGCCTATTTCCGTGGATCGCGTGGATTTTATCCACCTGGAAACAAGGCGCAGTGAGCGTGCTTTCCGCCGCCCTTCTACTAGCGGTTGCTTATTCACAATTGCAGTTCGTGGTTATGGCGCCAGCGGCATTGCTTGTACTGGCTTTGATACTGGGTTCTAAAGCCCTCGCCTGGAGAACCTTAGTCGCGTCGGCTGGAGGGCTCATCCCACACCTACCCTGGATCCTGCCATTAGTAGCCTATCCCCCCACGATCAATGCGTCCGATTATCTCCTTCCCGGAACGGACACAAAGTTTGCGGTAGTCCCTTGGGAGGCTGCGAGGCTAGTCGGATACGTGACACCATTTGCCGAATCGGCAGTCAGCGGCTGGGAGGGCGTCTGGCGCGCATTTTCCTATGAGGCGCTAATTATCGCCGCGGTCGGCCTCGGCGCGCTTTCGCGGAGGAGGGGTATTGGCCTCGTGGCAATCATTGCAGGTATTGGTTTCTACGAGTGGGGGGCCAAGGCTCCCGGGTTTGCTATCTGGTCTGGGCTGGTTCCGACATCTTTGGCAGGCCTCTTTAGGGAACGCTACTCGCTAACTTTCCTGACCCTCGTCTTTCTAGCCACGTTGATCTATGTGGGCATAGTTGCCACATCGAGGAAGTCAGGCCGCCTAGGTATTGCGGCCGCGCTCGTTACTGCCGTGGGGCTGGCGGGCCCCTTCGCCGACGGCCACCTCGGCCCATTCGGGAAGGTACGCGAGTCCTTCAATACCGCGGAGCGACTCGCCGGCTATATCCGCGCGCACGGTGGTGGGCCAGTTCTAACCGTGCCGCCTGGAAGCGTTGTCCAGGGTCAGGGCTGGGCATATGTGGGCAGAAGTCCTTTTAGCATCGGCGAACCGTATGTATTCGATCTCGACGGCTCGCCGAATGCTCCAGCCTTGCCGATGGTAGGTGCACTGGTACGGTCGCTGGCAAGCCCTGACCCAAGTACTGCGGGGGACGCAGCCGAGTATGTGAAGTTGCTACGACTCCGTTACGTAGTGGACTGGCAGGTCCTCACCAGCCAAGCTCCGATCGATCGAGTGGCCCTTAGAAGGAACCTGGTCCGGTTTGGTGCCAAGGTGGATTGGCAGAATCGAGACGTTAGGTTATGGGAGCTTCCTCAAAACGACGTGCAACAACTCAAAGTTGCTGACGCCGTTTACATTGCCAGCAACATTCACGATGGTGTCTTCGATCAGTCGGAGCTTTGGGGCACACCACTCGCCTTGTCATCGTCACAAGCCGAGCGTGATGTGGTTGTCGTCGGCAAGGAATCCGGCGGACTTATCCATCTAGCCACAAGGGAGATAATCGCCTCGCGGACTGGAATCTATATAACGGTTCAAGAGCCGGTGTTCATAGTCGGTCCGACCGGAATGTTACGAGCTACCGCCACGTACTCGGGAACCGCTGATGCGGGCCCTGTACAGGTTTTCCCGGACGGCACTGCCATTCCCGAAGGTGAGTCCAAGGTGAAGGTATCTGGGCCGATCGATCACGTTCAAGTGGGCGTTTCTTCGGATCCGCTGCATGGGCAGAGTCTCATAGGCGCAATTCCGAATGTTCAAGACACTGCGAACGCAAGCGGCCTATCGCTCTTGGCCGCCGGAACAAGAGCTTACGTCGAGCGCAGTGGTCCGACGGGAGTTACGGCGGTGGCACTTGAAGCGGCGAGAGACGAGGCAGGCCTTCCCGTCGAGCTAGCGATCAGGGCCGGAAAGTACAAATTCTCATTCGAGACAAGGCAGGTAGTTGGAGGCCCGGCAAGAGCAGCGATAGTAGTGAACGGAACCAGGGAACTGGCATCCGTACCGTTGTCTCAAGCGACGACATGGAGTAGGAACGAATTATCGGTCGTCCTGCCCAAAGACGCGGTAAGCGCTTACTTGTATTTTTACATTCAAGCAAGCGGCCGCCCAGCGGCGTCGAAAATGCTCATCCGGAATCTGCAAGCGTCGGTCGCCTCACCACTGCCTAATAAATTAAGGGCATTGCGTTTTCAAGGTGCTGTACTGGGGAGCGTGGAGCAGGCGCAATCGCTTACACCACCGTCGACGAGCTTATCGCTTAATCCAGCTGAAGCAGCAGCCGACCTCCAAGATACGGCTGCCCATACTACCGGGACAGTGGCCGCGCGTGCAGTAGCAACCTACGACGATCCGGAAGGTCAACCGGCTGTCTCAATCACTGCGATTGGCGATGAGGCCGGTCTGCCCGTCAAGCTGCCTCCGCTTCAGGGCAGTTACTCCATTTCTTTATTCACGAGACACGAGAGCGGAGTGGCGTCGCGCATAAGTGTTGTCGCTAACGGCGACCGTACCGTTGCCACTGTAGACCTGCCCCTCGATCCGTCTTGGCGCAAGGTTTCTCTCCGCTTCGCATCGCCCCCAGACGCACGTGATTTGTATTTGTACGTGTACGTCCCAGGCGGATCAAGCAAGTCACCGACCCGAGAAGCCGTCGGGCGCATACGAGCCGTCATTACCCCGTTCTTCCAGGATGTTGTTATAACCCACCCGGGGTGTGCTAGCGATCTTCTTGGTTCTGCCCATCGCTGTCTGTCGGCCAGCGAAACACACGGCATGTGGGTATTCCTTTATCAAGGAGCTGATCCATGGTGGAGAACCACGTTCAGTGGCTCTCGCAGGCCGCTGCCGCTCCTGGCGAACGGATTTGGCAACATCTGGTTCGCCTCAAGCAGCTCGAAGATGCCAGCTAACCTTGCCGCCTACTATTTGCCGGACGGGCTTTTCAAGGCCGCTGCGGCGTCATCTGCCATTCTGGCGGCCATCTTATCGGTCTTCCTTTGTTTGCACACCGTTTGGTTCCGGAGGCGAGCACATGACGCCATCCTCTGATCCTGTCGGGCTGTCATCTTTGATCAGCCGACGGCAGCCACAGCTCATGAGGCGTGTCTCCAAGGTCAAGATGTTGGTGGGCTTAGTCGTGCCTTCACTGCGAAGGGACATCCGATTTCTTGGCGTTCGCGAAGTCGACTTTGGCTCGAGGCTGCGCGTCATTGCCGGAAAGTACATATGGCGCGCCGCATCACTCGTGCACGTGAATATCCCCGACCGCCTAACCTTCTGCGGCCGTCCATTCTGGTTCGGCGGCCCAATGGACCTTAGTCATCTGCAGTACGTGATTTTGGACGTACGAGATATTGTCCGAAGGTTCGGATTTCGCCAACAAGTCGCCATCAACATTGTGGACGTCGGTGCGCACAACGGCGAAACAGCCATCGCATTCGACCTCTTTCTGCCCGGGAGCATCGTTTATTCATTTGAGCCGAACCCAACATCCTTCGAGCGTGCTCGAGCGAACACAAGTGGACGAAACGTCAAGCTCTTCAGGCTGGGGCTAAGCGATCACAATGGTGCCGAGCTTTTCGTGATGGCGCCTTGGGACGCTATGTCCACATTTGAGCTCCCTGGCGATACAGATAAACACTTACACGGCGCGAGCCATCTTACAGTCCAACGCGGCGATGAGATAATTGATCTAACAACGATCGATTTTTTGAAGGTCGACGTGGAGGGTTATGAAGGTCACGTCATGCGAGGGCTAGAAGGCGTGCTGGACAGGGTGCAATTCTTGGCGATCGAATGGTCGCTGGTCCGGAGAAAGGATAACGTTTTTGGAGATCTTGCTGAAATTCTTTCGCGCCACGATTTCGACCTTATCGGCACGAGCCCGCCGTCGTACTCAGAGGATGGCGCCAACCAGATCACGGTGGATATGTATTTCCACCGCACCGCATCGGGGCAGGGAGTTGCTACGACAACGCCGACTGAGGAGGTCGTGAAGTAATGACACCGGTGGACCTCGCGGTGGTCATTCCCACATTCAATTCTGGCAGAACGTTGCAGCGATGCCTCAACAGTGTTCTGAGCCAGGAACCTCCTCCGGCTGAGGTGGTCGTAGTCGACGACCTGGAGACATTCGATAACACTAGGCTGATAGCCGATGCTGCCGGGGCGTGCCTAATCATTTCGCCGGCGAAGATGGCTGAGTCTCGGAACTTAGGCGTTAACCACACTGCCAGCAAACTGTTGCTCAGCCTCGATTCGGATATGTGTTTGCCTGCTGGACTAATCAAGGCATTAGTGGAGGCCCTTTTGAGCAGCAACATGGCTGCCGCCACTATCGCCGAGGTGTCGGTAGGCACGACTTATTGGGCGCGTTGCCGAGCGATAGACAAGATCTCCGTCGAGCTCACTGGTCACGGGCGGTCGCTACGGGCGTTCACACGCGATCTCTTCAATCGGGTCGGCGGGTACGACGTCAAACTTGAGGCTGGAGAGGATGCGGATTTCCATCGTCGGGCGATTGCGATCGGTGCCCGTGTAATCCACGTGGCCAGCCCGCAAATCTTGCACGACGAGGGTCACCTGAGACTTACTTCTGTTGCACGAAAAAAATATGGGTACGGGCGTTCTCTTGGAGCGTTCGAGGCGAAAGGTAACAGCGGTCTCGGTGGTGGGTACATGCGGCGGATTTTGGCAGGCGCCGTCGCAAGCGTTACAAGGGACCCGATGGCACTCCCGGGCTTCCTGGTTCTAAAAGCAACGGATGCGGCGGCTGGGGCGGTGGGCCGCTGGGCAGACGGCCTTCGGATTAAATAATGCCTTTGTTGGGCCACAGATCCGTAAAAGGCGCGGCTGGGGGCGAACATTCGATGCGCAACGGCATCCTCGTTCTACTCTGCGCTGTTGTTGGCGATGTCCCCTCCGGTGGGGATCTATTGGTACTGGAACTAGTTCGGCGTTGGCCCGAAAACGCCGGGCCTGTAAGGCTTGTCACTTCCCCTGCCGGTAAACGCCGAGCGGCCGAGGTCGGGCTGAATTACGCTCAACTCGAGCTTCTGCGGGCGCACCACCGCAGGGTTGAGTTATCTGCGACGCGGGCCTACATACTGCGCACTTTGGAGGCGCCACGCACCGTATGGCGAGCGTCGCGAAATGGACATTCCAAGTTAAGACCAAGATTCGCTTTTTCCGCTAGCCCCTTCTTGCCCGACCTTGCGGCTGCGATAACGGCTCGTCTCTCCGGATTGGAGTGGATCCAGTCCTGGCAGTTGGCCATACCGCCCCCTTGGGTTGGCTACGAAAACGCTCATAGCATTCGCAAACGTTCAAAGCGGGTCTCCCTGAGATCGGCCGCTTCCAGAATTGGACCAGCTTTGAGCTACGCATCCCAGCAAGCCACTCTTGCTGCTGCCCGTCGCTGGTGCAAGACGCTGCTGGTACCTACCCGGCTAATGGCTGCAGAAGCCGTGCAAAGAGGCTTCTCGGAAAAACAAATCTATGTTACTGAGCTCGGAGTTGATTTCGCTCGGATTAAGGGGATTTTGGCTACCGATGAAATCATCGAGCCCGAATATGATGCGGTCTTTCTGGGACGCTTTCATTCGCAGAAGGGGCTAGAAGATCTGCCTGCCATTTGGAAGCACGTTCTACAGCTACGACCAAACGCTCGGCTTGCGATAATTGGGGACGGACAGGGCGCAGTTGCCGCACGGTTCAAGGCCGAACTGGCGAGCTTGCCCGAAAAGTCGACGTACCAGCTTGGGGTCTTGACCGGAGCGGATAAATACCTCGCACTCGCCCGGGCAAAACTCTTGCTGTTTCCAAGCCATTATGAGAGTTGGGGACATGTTGTCATCGAGGGCATGGCCGCGGGGTTACCTGTAGTCGGCTATGACCTAAAGAGTTCTCGCCAAACTTTTGGAGACACGATCGTAATGGTCCCTGTGGCGGATACCGCACGATTTGCTGCGGCGATTCATAGCTTACTCGGGGACCGCAACGCTTACAAGGAATATCAACGGCGAGGCATCGAATTTGCCCAGAAGCACGACTGGGACCGAATCGCGGAAGCTTTCTTTGAACGGATTCTGGGGGGCAGCTGAAAATTGCACGTAGCTGGTCAGAACCGACGGTTGGAAAAGGTGGACCTTGCTCGAGAGCTCGAACAAATTGAGGGATGGCTCTACCTTGAAGAGGCTTGGGCGCTGCACGAGGCTGTACAAGACTTTCCTGACGAGGGTAGGCCGCTGACGGTCGTAGAAATAGGTTCTTGGAAGGGCCGATCAACTGTGGCGCTTGCCTCCGCAATCCGGGCAAGGGGAGATGGCAAAGTCTTCGCGATCGATCCTCACACGGGCACGAGCGACGGTCCTGAGCCCGGTCCAGTCAGCACTGCATCCGAGTTCCTTGCTAACGTCCGCGCCGCTGGCCTACAACCATTCGTGGAGTTGATTCAGACCACGGCGCATGAAGCGCGCCTGGGCTTCGCATCTCGGTCGGTAGACGTCCTTTTCGTAGATGGCTCACATCATTACGACGACGTTAAGACAGATATTCTCGACTGGCAGACGGCTCTTAGGGATCATTCCACGGTCGCATTTAACGATCCTTCGGTGCCGGGAGTATACGAAGCCTTACGCGAACTAGTAGTGCTGTATGGTTCTTGCTTCAAGCGGCCCGCGTTGATCCAGAACACGCTGTTCTTCAACTTTCGACGCAACCAATCGTGGACTCGTCACGATACCATTGCGCTGGCCAGACTCCGGTTCGCCCTCGCGCTCAGATTTCAGGCAAACCGGGTCCGACCGTATCTGCCGAAGTGGCTTGTTTGGGTAGGGCATCGGGTCTCGAGGGGCCTAGTGGGTCGATAGCCTCGGGCCGCCTTTGAGAGCAACTCGGAATGCCTGAAATCAGCTCGAGGCTAATCCGATGTCATCGAACCAGAAGGTACCCGCCGCCGACGTTGTCGCCTCGACAACTACGCGCGCGGTCCCCGCGGGAGGCTGGTAGATAAAGGCCACTCCTGTCCAGGTCCCGGCTCCAGCGAAGGTGAGGTTAATGTGTGGGCCGGTCTCATTCCAGTTGGCGTCGTAACTGATCAGCGCGAAGTCTCCGCCGGCGCTGCTGGAGCGGCCCCAGGCGGTAAAGCTGTAGTTCTGGGCGGGGCTAAGCGACATGGCTTGCCAGCTCTGCTGCCAGGGGGCGGTGGCGATTAGCTCCAAGGAGTTGTTGCCTGAATGAGCATCGGCCGGACTGGTATCGATAGTTGCCTGAGGCGCCAGATTCCAGCCGGCGGCTCCCGTCTCAAAGCCGCCATTATTCAGCAGATTCGCGTAAGTGGCAAAAGTTCGATCTGAACTAACGGCGATTTGACCAAACCCGTCGGCGCTAGTCACTTTGTAATGAAATGTGGCGTTATTAGCAAGGCCAGAAATCGGCATCGAATGGCTGGTCACGCTAGTCGAATCTGTCACTGAACTGCCGTACGTAGTCGTCATTCCGTAATCGACCCGGCTATTGGCTGGATTGTTGGTGTGCCACGTGACGACAGCTGAGTTTGCACTGATATTACTTGCCTGAACGTTGGTTATCGTTAGCGGAGCGCCGCAGCTCGGGAAGTGGAATGAACCGACGCGAGTCTGCCAGCCACGGTCGCTGGTAACTGTGTAGTACTCCTGCGTGTACCAGAAGGTGCAGTCGTCGGTGGGGTCGACGGCCATCATGCTGTAGTCGCCCCAGCGGCTGAAGGTGGACGTCTGGGAGCCGGAACCTGAAATTAGTGTGGCTTCGCCTTGAGGCAGGGTCCCCAAAGGGTCGCCGGCCAGGCGACCGGTGTAGCGAATAGACGGCGAGATGGTGGTGCTCGAGACGCTGTAGCCGACGGCGATGTCGCCTGCTTGGTCCATCGCGATGCTCCCCATCCAGCGACTGTCGCTGCTCGGCGCGTAGGTCCCCTGCTGATAGATCGTCGGCGTAGTCGACAGTCCCCGGATCTCATACCAACGGACGGCGCCCTGGTTGCCGCCTGAGCCGACCCCGACCGTATGGTTCGCGACCAGTGATTCGTGGCCATCCGCGAACCTTCGGTACTGCAGGCGGTTCATGAGGCGGTCGGAAAGCGCGTCGAGCCCCTGGCTGGTGCCGGGCTGTTGGATGCAGCTGCGTGAGCCGCCGCACATACTCCAGAAATATGTGTCGACGGGTAGGTTGAAGTTTGGCGTCAGGGAAGCTGTCCCGAAGGTCGAGTTCGCCGGCGTAATGAAGTCCACGTGGAATTTCCAGATCTGGAAGGTGCTGCCCGATGGGGAGGTGGCCGTATCGATCGCGCCAAAGTAGTTCGGCGAGCCGCTGGGCGGAAGGATGGAGCCATCGAGGTCCGACGGCAGCAAGCCGCCGTAGTTCGAGCCGATGGGCCCAAAGAGGATGGCCGTCGGACTCTGGTTGGTCAGCATCTTGTTCCGATCAAAGGCCAGCGTGCCGGCGCCAACGAAAGTAGTCAGGTTGCTGCTGAAGAAGTTGACCGACATGTAGTAGGCGTCCGGCCAGACGGCCAGCTTCGGGTAGTCAGGGAAGTTAGTGTTACTGATCTGCCAGGCGTAGCGGAAGTACGAGCCGGTGGGATTCCCGCTCGTCGACACGGCGAAGCACTGGTCGTACGGCGCGATCGGGAGGCCACGCTTGGTGGTGAAGGCGAACTGGGTGAAGACCCAGCGGTTCGCCATCCGGTCGTAGCGGACGACGGGATCGCCCTGGTTGGTGAACTCACAGAGGCCGCCGAAGCCGGACCAGAGCGTATTGCCGGCACTTGGCCCCATGCGCGAGGCGCCGGTCCGATCAAAGATCTCGAAGTGGAGGTTCGCCCACTGGACGTAGTCGTTGGGGCCGACGTCGCCATTGGTGTCGGGAGGGAGGACGTTGTCGACATTGTTGACGCCCTCGAAGTTGGTGCTGGCTGACGGCATGCTCGAGGCGCCTGCGGTCATCTGGATCGATTTGCTGGCGGTCGGTACTCCGGGGCCGGATTGGCCGGGGCGCAGTGGCCGGCGCGGCTGGCTCCCCTTGCCTTCGGGTGGGACCGGGCTGGCGTGCAGCGTCCGAAGCGGGGGAGAGACGTCGTGCTTGAGTGACTGGACGACAACCGGGGTGGCGGGGCTGGCAGCAAGTGCGGGAATGCCGGACATGGCCTGCCCGCCCAGGACGAGCATTGCCAACACCGGCCCGAGAAATCGAAAACGCCCCAATCCGCTCCTAGTGTCGGACCTCCAAATGGAGATGTCAATTGGCCTGATGACCCATAGATATGGGTATGACGCTGGCATGGTTTGGGCTTGAATCAGGAGCGTAGGTATGCCAAACTCCCCCTGGAGAGCAGGGGCTAGCAAGGTGACCTTTCTGTGAGACGCCTAGGCGCCTCCATGATCCTGGCGTTCGTGGCCGCCAGCCTCGTCAGTCTTGGCGTGTCCAAAGAAGCTCGTGCCGGCGGAAGCGCCGATGCCGTCGCCATCCAGGTGTCCGGTAGTGCCTTGGGCAACCTCACCTCCAGCCCACTCGGCCTCTCACCAAACTTCGCACAATCAATAACCGACTACTTTTGGCGCTGTCAGTCGGGGATCAACAGAATTGAATTGATACTGACAGCGGTTTCTGGTGGCATGCTGAGCGTCGAGGGCATGAGTGGTCGCATCGTGGCACTCGAAGAGAGCCTCATCGAAAATCAAGCTCTGGTCATCCGCGCTCCCGATCCAGACAACACGCGCGGAGCACCACTTCAGTACTGGATTCGCTGCCTTCCAGGGGACTTCCCTCAACTCACCGTCTCGAAGTCTGGGGCTCCCCAAGCCGGGTGGTACTTGACTGGAAACATCAACTCCGTGGCAGGGAGCGGCACATACGCGATGGTGCTGGACTCTAACGGGACCCCGGTCTGGTATCGAAAGCCTTTCGGCCTCGGCGTTCTTGACGTTACCCGGCTTACACGGGACGCGATCGCATGGTTGTCTAATGGCAATGGGTTCGAGAGTTACAACCTGAGCACACACGCGACGAGCTGGTTAACAGCCCCCATTCCCCCAACTGATCCCCATGAACTCGAACCTATGTCAAATGGCGATCTGATGATGATGTCAAACCCGACGATTCCAAACGTGGACATGACTGCGTTGGGCTTGAGTTCAAGCGCTACCATTCTCGACTGCGTGCTCCAAGAGGTTGATCCGTACGGCCACCTCGTGTGGCAATGGCGGGCCAGTGAGCACATATCAGTCGCCGAATCAACCCATCCCAGCAAGCTCGAGCAAATGCTCATTTACGATCCTTTTCACTGCAACTCAATAGACATTGATCCGGTGTCGGGCAACGTCCTACTGTCGGCTCGGCACACGGATGCCGTCTACCTCGTCGACAAGAGTAGCGGCGCGATCCTCTGGAAGATGGGGGGGAATGCTGTAAGCGAGGCGGGCTCACAGATCCTGGCCATCATCGGAGATCCGCAGGGCGCGTTCCACGCTCAACACGACGCGCGCTTCCAGCCAAACGGTGACGTATCTCTCTACGACAATCAGACCTGGGATCCGAGCCTGGCGGCTCGTGGCGTCGAGTACCACATCGACGCTAAGCTGGGAACCGCACTCCTGGTTTGGTCCTATCAGTCTTCAGACGGCCATAACAGCGCGGCAACTGGGAGCTTCCGGCGCCTCAATAGTGGGACCGACAACGTCATCGGCTGGGGTTTCAAGCCGGGACCACTGTTCACCGAGGTCGACGCCGCGGGCAATATCCTGCTCAATGTCACCTTTCCAAATGGTGAGTTTGCCTATCGAGTCCAGAAAGTTGGGCCAACGGCGCTCGATCACAACCTGCTGCGCGCTACGGCTGGGCTCGCGCCTTTCTCATTTACAGTGGACAGTGATCCAACGATACGGGGCACCGGTGTAACGCTTAGCACGATCGAAGGCATGGGGCTGACCGATGCGGTCGCGACGTTCAGTGACTCTGATTCGAATGCCTCTGCTGATGAATACTTGGCCACGCTCGCATGGGGAGACGGCTCGAGCTCCCCGGGTACCATCAGCGGTCCCATAGGGGGTCCGTTCGCCGTCACGGGCACCCACACCTATGTCGAGGAGGGGAGCAACGAGGTTACCGTGTACGTCACCGATGTCGATGACCCGACCAATACGGCCACGGTGACCTCGATGGTGAACGTCTCGGATGCTGCGCTGTCGACAAGCTGCGCTACACTGGCCAACTCGCTCACCTCCTTTGACGGGACAACGACGAATTTCGTTGATGCCAATTCAAGCGGGACCGCGTCAGACTATGCGGCCACGATCGCTTGGGGCGACGGCTCGAGCTCACCTGGCACGCTTAGCGGCTCGGATGGCGGTCCCTTCACGGTCAGCGGTGCCCATACCTACGTGTCTACGGGTAACTTCAATATCACCACGACCGTCAATGATGCCGGCGGAAGTAGTAACTCGACTTCCTGCCGCACTCTGATTTATGCCTTCCCGTCCAATACCGGCGCCTTCGCAATCGGAGACGAAAGCAGCGCGATCGGCGCAGTTGTCACCTACTGGAGTGCTAAGTGGTCAAAACTGAACTTGCTCAGCGCCGGCTCGGCACCCGGCCGGTTCAACGGACTCTGGCAAAGCTCAGCTACGTCGACTTGCGGAGTCGGCTGGGAAGTCATGGCCAGCACAAGCGACGCGCCACCTGCGGGTCCCTTGCCCGCCTACATGGCCGTGATAGTCAATAGCTCTGTCAGGCAGTCCGGCTCTACCGACTCAGGGAGTGCGGTCCACCTCGTAATCGTCCGTACGAACCCGGGTTACGAACCTAACCCCGGCCACGCTGGGACCGGAATGGTGGTAGCGCAAATCTGCTAGTTTGTCGCGGGCCTGACCTGGCGCCCGGCAACCGAACCGTAATGGTTAGGCTGCGGCCCGGGTATGCTTTTGCGGACGGGAAGTGCGGCGCTGTGCCGCCTGAACCCACAGAAAGTCGGGTGCTGAGAGCAGTTCGGTTCGTCGTTCCGCAAGGCCGTCGCGACGCCGCCGCAGGTCGCGCATAATCTCGAGGACTTGCCCGCCTAGTTCGAGCGTGTTTATCCGGAACGGG
>Ga0207646_10003503_pt1 | contig 17697 bp, 15 predicted proteins | sample KBSK5502metaG_FD_184343 | JGI IMG/M metagenome (GOLD analysis project Ga0207646, IMG submission 184343) | Corn, switchgrass and miscanthus rhizosphere microbial communities from Kellogg Biological Station, Michigan, USA - KBS K5-50-2 metaG... | ecosystem: Host-associated > Plants > Roots >... | reverse complement strand
CCTCTCTACCTATTGAATCTCGGCGAGGCCATTCATGAGCAATACCGTCGTGGGCGACGGCACTCTTGTCTGCTGTCTGAGATTCGACTACTCCGCCGCGCAGAAGATCTCATTCGCGAGTCAACCTCGCCCCACTGGCCCGAAACAGGTCCGTACTCCCGACAATCATTGCTTTTCCGGTGTGAGGAGGAACTTGGATGGGCGCTGTTTTCGCTGTATGTTGAGGATCGCTCTCGGTCTGAATTGGACCAAGCCATCCAGGCCTTCAACGCGGCCGTGCAGCTAGCCGGTAGCTCGGTTAACGGTACTACGCTCGGGCAGCTAGGCCTGTGCCTTCAAGAGCGATATCGATGGAGCGGCGACCAACGAGACCTCGAAGCTGCGCATGGCATCCTTCAGAGATCGCTTCAGCTACTGCCCCCCGGGTCGGAACTCTTCTACATCGATCAATCCGTTCTCGCAAGCGTACTCACGGACAAGTACATCGAGAGTTCGGATATCCACGAACTCGACACCGGTCTCGCGCTTGCGAGGGAGTCACTTGCGGGCATGCAAAAGCACCCTGAAAGAATTGGACCTGCGATAGCTGATGGGCTGAACTCTCTCGGTGTGGGACTCCGGGAGCATTTTGAGCTTTATGGCGATCAGCGGAGCCTCGACGAGGCAATTGATACGATCCGAAGAGCGGTTAACAGCTCATATCAGCGATCCAGCCTCCTGTCAACCGCGAATCTGGCCGAAACCCTCCGCGTGCGCTATCAGGCCACCGGGAGTCTCGAGAATCTTGAAGAAGCCGTGCAGCTTCTCAAGGCAGTTGAAGGACTGCCGGGGCCAACTCTCGACAGAGTCGCAGTACTAACCATTCTGGGAGAATGCCTCCGCGAGCGCGCTCGCTACCGGCACGGCGATGACCTCTCGCAGGCTATTGATCGTGGCGAGCGAGCGCTTGCGGAGACGCCTCCCGAGTCGACGCTCCGGCCGTCCGTACTCTGGAATCTCGCCTGCGCGTTGGGAGAAACACGGAAGCCCCCTGATCAAAAGCGCGCGGTACAGCTTCTAAATGAGGCATTTAATGGAACTCCTGAGAGCTCGGCGACCCGGCGAAGTCTTTTGCTGAACAATCTCGGTACGATTCAGCTGCAGCTGTACCTCCGCACGGATGATGAAGCAGACTTGTCTGCCGCCATTAAGACGCTTGGCGAAGCATGTCGCTTGACACGCGACGACTCGCCGTTACTCGGTATGCGGCTATTGAACTTATCGCAGGCTCTTATCACCAAATGGCGTGTGAGTCTTGCTGATCCGGACAGAGAGCTAGCGACTACCTGCTTGGCTAAAGCCTGCGCTACCAGGCATGGGGCGCTGATTCGGATCGGGGCGGCACGCGCGTGGGCAGCGTGGGCTGGCGAGCGTAAGAGCTGGAAGGAGATGGTCGAGGCGGCAGACATCGGCCAGAGCCTTGCACAGGAGGCGTACGACTTGCAGATAGCCCGTCGCCATCGGACAAGTGTCCTTGGTGAACTCGCAAAGTTAGCCGGTCTAGCTGCTCTCGCGTATGCAGAAACGGGAGCGAATGCGGAGGCCGCGCTCGCTCTAGAGCGTGGCCGGGCTCTCATCCTATCGGAAAGGCTCCAACGCAACGTCAGGGCTGTAGAAGCACTACGAACGAGTGGCCACCAAGCACTCGTTGACGAATTTGAGGCGGCCGCTACAACGCTTAATCAACTCGAGTGGGCGGAACTAGAAGACCATTGGGACGATCCAATCGCACATCGCTCAATCACGACGATTGCCGCTGCACGCGCTCGCCTCGAAGTAGCCCGCGAAGCCCTCGTCCCGTTAGCACCGGACGCCGCCATTCGGGAGGTTGATCTTCGAGGCTTGCTAGAAGCGGCGCGAAACGCTCCGCTAGCCTACCTCGCGCCAACCCCGCTTGGAGCGGTAATCGTCCTAGTCTCGACTCATGGAACCGTTCGCGCGCGAGTCGTGCCTGACGCGACGGATCAATCGCTAAAGCAGCGTTTCGAGGCTTATCTTCGCGCGTATCAGTTAGCGCGCCGTACCGATTGGGCGATACAGGTCTACTCCATGGGCCGGTGGCTATGGGATGAGTTTATGGAGCCTGTGCTTGACCTAGCCGAGGGCGACCGCTCGTTGAGTCTCGTGCCGTGCGGACTCTTAGGACTCCTGCCCCTTGGGGCCGCATGGAAATACGACCCTTCATCGCCAAGCGGGCGCACGTATGCAATCGATCGTGTCTCTATCTCGTATTCGCCTAATGCTAGGACCTTACCCGACACAAGTAGCAAGGCGATCCAGGCGGCCGATAGCCTCCTCGTAGTCAAGGAGCCTTCGCCGGTTTCCCTGCCGGCTCTGCCACACGCCACCGCGGAAGCTGAAGTTGTGATGCGCGAGTTCGGTAGCGACCGAATTACATTGCTACCCGGCGAGTCTGCAACGCGTCAGGCGGTTTTGGCTGGAATCGAGAACCACGATGTAATCCACCTAGCCTGCCACGGCCGCACTGACCTCTCCGACACGATGTCGAGCGGCCTGCTCCTAGCTAACGACGATTGGCTCGAGCTCCGTGACCTGCTTACCCTACCACTTGCACGAGCTCGCCTCGCCGTACTGTCAGCGTGTGAAACGGGATTCATCGGGCGCGACCTACCCGATGAAGTAATAGGGCTGTCCAGTGGGCTCCAGCAGGTCGGCGTAGCGGGGATCATCTGCTCATTGTGGCCTGTGCCTGACATCAGCACGATGGCGCTTATGGCGAAGTTCTACACACTCTGGCGAGGCGCTGGCGTTCGGCCTGCCGAGGCACTGCGCACGGCCCAACGGTGGCTGCGCGACAGCAGCAATGCAGACCTGCGATCGGCATTCCCGGATACGGCTGCTTTCCAGGAACCATCGATCCCTTCCGACGCTCGGCCCTTGTGGCAGGCGTCCAAGCGCTTCGAGTCACCGCGCTATTGGGCTGGCTTCATCTTCGTAGGCCAGTGACTCCGGCTTGCTCGTGTCCTTGCATCCACCTAGGTATGTGGATCGAGCCCGATTAACAATTAGCTGGTACCCGGGCGACGCCACGAGCCCACCTGGCGACGCGCTTCCGCGAGCGCCGTCGCGAGGTTCTCGTCGGAGCCTGTAACCTCCACGCGGCAGTAGTGTTCATCCGGACGCTCGCGAGTAATGATCACGAGGTGAGTCTGGCCTTTGCGAAGCCGATGCAGGAGCGACTTGATCGCGTCCCATGCGGCATTGGCAGATAACCCCGTTAGAACGGCGAGGCCCGGCCCGCTGATGACTAACCAAATATTAAGCGCCAGGTCGGCACCACCTCGCGAAGTCTCTTCTTCCAAACGATGTACGTGCACCGGTAGCCCAGCAGCGGCTAGTTCCGCAGCGGCGGTCTCAGGCTTCATGGTCAACTCAGACTCAGAGGGCAAATATAAATCGGCAGTCGGTGACGGAGCCGAAATGTCAAGTGGTACGGAGGCTCCAACAATTTCAGACGACATTCCCACCACACCCCATCCAGGGAGTCCGGCGTTTCCAGTGCCTATTCTCGCTCAATTGCCATACTGAAGCCCGCCAGCGCAACGGACCCGCCGGCCGAAATAGCGGGCAAGGCCTTCCTTGATCCGAGCGGCTGAATTCGGAGGCTTGGGAAGTTCGCCCAAGCCAGAGAACCCGTAACGCCATGGATCCCTTGCCAAGCACACCGGATTTGCCTAGGTAATCGCATAGCGGGGAGGAAATACGAGCCTCGGGCGCTTAGTCCCCGTGATCGACATAGGTGTCGTTGGATGTCGGCGCGAAGAACCGGCGCGCGGTAGATCCAGTTAATCGTCGTGATCGAGGCCGACCCAGGTTGAGCGCCCAACTGGCCGAAGCATCGCCCCAAATCGAATGGCTCGGGCGAACGCTCGTTTGGACAAGTTCTGTACCGATAAGCGGCCTCATCCATAGGTGGCACAGTCGTGGCCGTGGTAGGACCGGGAAGGGTCGCGGCATTTCCTGGCCCGAGGCTACGGCATTTCCAAAAACAGGGTTCAGTTAAAGAAGAGTTGAAGAGGAGTGGGAGTCGAGTTCACGTCGAATTGAAGTTGAGGGGCACAGAAGTCCCAAAATGAGGCAGTTTCGGGAGTCCGCACTGGAAATGCCGTAACCGGCGTACCCGGTTCGCGAGTTCGAATCTCGCCCGCTCCGCCACCATATCCGGTAGCCGCCGAGCCGCTAGCCCCTAGGTCGTGACCATGTCAGCACAATAGTGCCGGTCGCCGGCGAATAAGCGACCCCCAGCATCGCCGAGCACGCTCCAACCCAGGCGTTAGGGTCAATCGTCGGACCAGTGTTGGCCGCCCAAATTGCCCCCGGCCACGCCAATTTCCGTCAGCCAGCCTTTGCGCCGCCCCGACTCTAGCTCGGTACGAACCCGCATCACGTAAGTAAAGAATGGCAGTAAAGAATGGCGCCCAACGCAGGTTGGGTGTGGCCACGACCTTGATACCAAAAATGATCGTGATCAATGAGCGCCACCTACAGGCAGTGCTAGCCGAATTTGCCGACTACTACAACCGCGATCGACCGCACCGCAGCCTCGCTCTGCAGAGTCCGGTGCCTACGGCTGCGCAATCTACCGGACGAGTAGTCTCGCGCTCCGTCCTTGGCGGTCTACACCATGCTTATGCCTGGGCGGCTTGAGTCGAGCTGGCATTTGCCGCCCTTCAACGGGTTAGGATAGCAACCCGCTTCGCTTGTACCTCCCGAATTGGACGGACTTTTGCCGCCCTTCACGTAGATCCAATCGGCTTCGGGCCTATCGGCTGATAGTCAACTCGTGCTGGAGGCGGCCCAGAGGTTGATGCCGCTTTCGGTCGCGTATCGATCGATCTCGGCAAGCTCCTCAGGCGAGAAGTCGAGACGATTCAACGCGGCGACATTCTGTTCGAGCTGGGAAACGCTGCTCGCACCGACCAGCGTTGACGTCACCCGCGGATCGCGTAACGTCCAGGCGAGCGCCATCTGCGCCAGCGTTTGGCCGCGCCGCTGCGCGATGTCATTCAGCGCCCGAACCTTGGCCAGCGTTTCGTCGGTCAGCATGTCCCGAGAGAACGATCCCGCCTCGCTCGCCCGAGAGCCCGGCGGAACGCCCTTCAAATAGCGGTCCGTCAGGAGTCCCTGCGCCAATGGCGAAAAGACGATGCAACCGATGCCTTCCTGGCCCAGGACGCCGAGCAATTCCGACTCGATCCAGCGGTTGAGCATGGAGTAGGACGGCTGGTGGATGAGCAGCGGCGTTCGCGCCCGCCGAAGGATGGCCGCCGCCTCACGAGTGCGGCGTGCCGAGTAGGAAGAGATGCCCACGTATAGCACCTTGCCCTGGCGCACGGCGGTTTCGAGCGCCTCCATCGTTTCTTCCAGCGGGGTCTGCGGATCGAACCGGTGAGAATAGAAGATGTCGACGTACTCGATCCCCATTCGGCGGAGGCTCTGATCGAGGCTTCCCAGCAGGTATTTGCGCGAGCCCCAGATTCCATACGGCCCGGGCCACATGTCGTAGCCGGCCTTGCTCGAAATGACGAGCTGGTCGCGGCGTTCGGCGAGGTCCAGCTGGAGCATGCGGCCAAAATTCTCCTCTGCGGAACCGTAGGGCGGGCCGTAGTTGTTGGCAAGGTCAAAGTGCGTAATGCCGAGGTCGAATGCGCGTCGGACGATGGCTCGCTGGGTCTCGAGCGGCCGGTCACCCCCAAAGTTTTGCCAGAGGCCGAGCGATATCGCCGGTAGCAGCAACCCGCTCCGACCACTTCGCCGGTAGGGCATGCGCGAATATCGGTCGCCGTCCTGCATGATGTCCATCGCGTTTATCCGCCGCTCGCGCCGTGGAATGACGTCGCACCGGTCATCAGGGCCACCGCTTCCGTCATGGTATGGGAGGTGGGCGTGATGGTTGCGACGCGCCGGCCAAGGCGCATGACGTGCAAGCGGTCGGCGATCTCGAACACCTGCGGCATGTTGTGGCTGATCAGAACCACCGGCGTCCCCCGAGCCCGGACCTGGCGGATCAGATCCAGCACCATGCCAGACTCGCGTACGCCAAGCGCCGCGGTCGGCTCGTCCATGATCACTACTCGGCTGGCAAAGGCTGCCGCCCGGGCGACCGCCACCCCCTGGCGCTGGCCGCCCGAAAGGGTTTCAACCGGCTGCTTCATCGACCGGACATTGATCTTGAGGTCGGCGATGTGGGCGCGCGCCTCGCTGAGCATCCGCGGCCGATCTGCCACACGCAGTAGGACGCCGGCGATGTCGCGTCGGCGCAGCTCGCGCCCGAGGAAAAGGTTCTCCGCGATGTCGAGCGCGGGGGCCAGGGCAAGGTCCTGGTACACGGTCTCGATCCCGTGCCGCCGAGCGTCGAGCGGGTTGCGAAGGTGAATCGGTGAGCCGTCGAGCAGGATCTCGCCCCGGTCCGGAATGATCGCGCCAGACAAGGCCTTGATCAATGTCGACTTTCCGGCGCCGTTGTCGCCGATCACCGCCAGGATCTCGCCGGGATACAGATCGAAGTCCGCGCCGTCCAGGGCGGTGACCACGCCGTAACGCTTCACCAGGCCACGCGCCTCCAGCACGGGAGCCCGCGCGGCGCCCGTTTCGGCCGCGCTCATGCTCGCGTCCGTCGTGAGAGCTGGTCAACCCCAACGGCCAGGATGACCAGCACGCCGGTGATCAGGAACTGATAGATGGCCGCGACGCCCAGTAGCGTCAGCCCGTTGCGGAAGATGCCGACGATCAGCGTGCCGACCAGGGTGCCGAGGACGCTCCCGCGGCCACCGAACAGGCTTGTACCGCCTACCACGACGGCGGTGATGCTGTCGAGGTTGGACGACTGGCCGGCCTGGGGATCGCCCACCCCGGTCCGGCCCACCAGCACGAGGGCGGCGATGCCGTCGAGGAGCCCGGCGATGGCGTACACGCTGAGCAGGACGCGACGCGTTCGAACGCCGGCCAATCGAGCCGCATCGGGGTTGTTGCCGGTGGCATAGACATGCCGCCCGCCGACGGTCCGGGTCAGCACGAACCAGGTCAGCAGGGTGAGCGCCACGGCCAGCACCGCGCCGTAGGTGATGGTCGTTCCGGCGAACCGGAAGGTGTCCCCAAAGAAGACGAGCGGGTCTGGCAAATTGGCGATCGTCTCTTCGTTCGACGTGATGTGCGTCAGGGCAAAAGCGATGTTCAGCGTGCCGAGGGTGACGATGAACGGCGGCAGCCGCAGCGCGGTTACCAGGACGCCGTTCAGGACGCCAAAGGCCAGGCACACGCCGATGCCGAGGGCAATGCCGAGGAACGGATTCAGGCCATACGTCACGGCCAGCCGCGTCATCACGATCGTGCCGAGGGCCATCACCGAGCCGACCGACAGGTCGATGCCGGCGGTGAGGATGATCAGGGTCTGGCCGATGGCCAGGATTCCCACCACCGCCACCTGCTGGGTGATCAGTGACCAGTTTTCGGTTGTAAGGAAGCGGTCGGTCCGGATGGTGAAGAAGAGCGAGGCCAGCAGGAGCGCAAGCAGCGGACCGAGGGCGGAGATCACTCGCGCGCGGGCAACGGCGGCCCCCGGATCACCGCTGAGGCCGGTCTGCCGGAGCCGGGCTAAGAACTGAGCCGGCCCGCTCTTACGGAGCGAGCCGGCCGGTTCGGTCGACGTCGATTAGCCCCAGCAGTTGTCGAGGCCGAAGGTCGTGTCCTTGGAGTCGACCCCGCTGACGGGCTTGTCGCTGATGAGCGTCACGCCGGTGTCGGTGTAGCCGGATACACGCTTGCCATTCTTGGCGAAGTCGACGCCCGCGTCAACGCCGAGGCTGGCCATCTTCAGCGGGTACTGCTGCGAGGTGGCCGCGATCCGGCCATCCTTGACCCCCCCGACGCCGGTACAGCCGCCGTCCACCGACACGATCAGAACGCCGTTCTGCTTGCCGCGATTCTTCAGCGCGGTGTAAACCCCGAACGCCGAAGGCTCGTTGATCGTGTAGACGACATTGATCCCGGAATCCTTGGTCAGGCAGTTCTCCATCGCCGTCTGGCTGTCAGGCTGGTTGCCGCCGCCGTTGGCGACGCAGACGATCTGTGGGTCCCCATCGCTGATGCCGTAGCCCGCGAGGAACCCGTTGTGGCGGAGCTTGCCGACCGTGCTCCCCGGCGCCTCATCGAACATCGCGATCTTTATCCCCGTCTTGCCCGCCTCGGCGGCCTTGGCGTACTGGCCGATCAGCTTGCCGGCCACCATGTTGTCGGTGGCGAACAGCGCGTCGGCAGCATCCACCGGGTCGGTTGGACTGTCGAGGGCGATCACGAGCACACCCTCGGAGCGCGCCTTCTTGACCGCGGCGGTCACACCCGCCGAGTCCGGGGTGATCAGGATAGCCTTGGCTCCGGCGCTGACCATGTTCTCCAGCGCGGTCACCTCGCCGGCGGCATCGGAGGTGTCCTTGCCGGCGCCGGTCATCAGCACCGCGCCCTTCGCCGCCGCCTCCCGCTCGGCGCCCTGGCGCATCTTGACGAAGAACGGATTCGCGTCCGTCTTCGTGATCAACCCGATAATCACCGGTTTTGGCGACGCCGCGGCCTGGTTCGCCGTGCTACTGCCGCAACCGGCCACGACCAGCGCCGTCGCAATGCCGACTGATAACACCGACGCCCGTCTAAGGGTCCCCATGCTTCAACCTCCCTCGTCTTTTTGCCCGTCTTCCCCTACTAGGATGATAACGTTGTCAAAATAGCATATCCTTTGGGGAAGCGCAAGACGAATTCGCCGACGGGCTTACTGGGTAAGAAGAGGGGAATGGAGTACTAACGTTGACAACGTCGAGCGGCGCGCGCCGGCCGCGGGCCCGGGCGACCATGCGCGAGGTCGCGGCCCTTGCCGGCGTCAGCCTCAAGACCGTTTCGCGGGTGATCAACGCCGAACCAGGCGTCTCAGCGGAGCTGGCCGGACGGGTCAGCGCCGCGATCGAGCGTCTCGACTACCGGCACAACCTGTGGGCGAGCAGTCTTCGGCGCACCGATGGCAAGAGCGCCACCATTGGGGTCATCCTTGAGGACATCGCCAATCCCTTCTCGTCGACATTGCACCGCGCGATCGAGGACGTGGCCGTCAAGCGTGGCGTGCTGGTCCTGGCCGGCAGCCTCGAGGAGGACGAGACCCGCGAGCGCGAGCTGGTCGCCGCCTTGATCTCCCGTCGGGTCGACGGGCTCGTTGTTATGCCCGCCAGCCATGATCACAGCTATCTCTTGAACGAGCGCAACGCCGGCACCCCCCTGGTGTTCGTCGACCGTCCGCCTGCCTTCCTCGATGCTGACACCGTGCTCGCCGACAACGTAGGCGGCGCCCGCCGCGGCATCCAGCACCTGCTCGCCAAGGGTCACCGGCGGATCGGCTACGTAGGCGATCTTCCGAGCATCATGACCTCGGCGCTCCGGTATCAGGGCTACCAGGAGGAGCTCAACGCCCACGGTATCGCCATCGATCCGCGGCTGGTTGGACTCCATCTCCGTGGCATTGATTCGGCCGAGGCCGTTACGATAGCGCTCTTGTCGAAGGAGCCCGCGCCGACCGCTATCTTCGCCGCCCAGAACCTGCTCACCATCGGTGCTTACCGGGCGCTGCGACGACTGGAGCTGCACCACCGGGTGGCGTTGGTCGGGTTCGATGATTTCTTGCTCGCCGATCTGCTCGACCCGGGCATCACCGTGATCGCCCAGGACCCCGCCGCAATGGGAAAGTCGGCAGCCGAATTGCTTTTCCGCCGGCTCGATGGAGAGCGCTCGCCCTCCGAACACCTCGTTATCCCCACACGGTTGATTCCGCGAGGATCAGGCGAGATCCAGCTGTGATCGTCGTCTGCGGTGAGGCCCTGGTCGACCTCGTACCCGAGGGCGAGGGTCGACGGCGGGGAAGGCCGGGCGGTGGACCGTTCAATACCGCTCGTGCGCTCGCGCGGCTGGGGGTCCCAACCCAATTCCTTGGCCGTCTGTCAACCGATGCGTTCGGGCAGCAGCTGCGTGAGCTACTGATGGCCGACGGCGCCGACCTGGGGATGACGAGCTTCGGTCCTGAGCCCACCACCCTGGCGATCGCGGAAGTCGACCCTGATGGTCACGCCGCCTACCGCTTCGTGGTCGATGGGACCGCCGCCCCGAACCTGACGGCGCAAATGCTGCCGGCCTCGTTCAGCCCCGTCGTCAACGCGCTACATGTCGGCACGCTTGGCCTAATTCTCGAGCCGATCGCCACCACGATCGCCGGGCTCGTCGACCGTGAGCACACGGAACGGTTGGTGATGGTCGATCCGAACATCCGACCAACGCAGCTGAAAGGCGCCGCCGGCTATCGCGGACGGCTCGACCTGATCATCGCGCAGAGCGCGATCGTAAAGGCGAGCGACGCCGATGTGACCTGGCTGTGTCCGGGGCTCGATCTACGGACGGCGGCTCGCGCTCTGCTCGCTCGCGGGCCGCGGCTGGTCGTCGTGACGCTCGGAGCCGACGGCGCCTTTGGCATCACGACGGACAACGAGGTACAGGTACCCGCTCCGGTGGTCGAGGTGGTCGACACGATCGGTGCGGGCGACGCCTTCGGCGCTGCGCTGCTGGCCTGGCTCCACGATCACGGCGCCCTCCTGCGCAACCTGGCGCTGACCACCGACGAACTGCGTTCCGCGCTCGAGTTCGCCTGCCTGGTGGCGTCGATCACGTGCACCCGCGCCGGGTCCGAGCCACCCCGCCGGGAGGAGCTGGCCGGCTAGGCCCCCTGCGCCCGGTGCGCGATCACCTCAACACCGCGCGCAGCAAGTGCGGCCTCGACGTCACCTGCCAGGAAATGGTTGGCGGCGCGCCGCTGCCGTAACGTCGCGTCCGGTGAGCGAGCGTTAGGCCGCGCACGAACAGGTGAGCCTGCTCTCCGGACGCCAGTTCCCCGATTGGTCGCATCGCTGCCGGGATCCACGAGGCCTCACCCGGAAAGGACATCGCTCGCACCGCCTCGTGCTCGCCCTCGACGTCGTCGACGAAATGCTGGTGGTCGGCCCGCTGAAGGACGAACATGCGCCTCGACGACAGCGTCCGGTCGAAGGCTGTTGGCCGATATACCGATTGTTGGTCGTCCCCCAAAAGGTCACCCGATAGTCCGCGCGTTTCCTCCGGCAGCCTGGCGTCCTGTGATATGTCAAGATTGGCATATCGACTTTCATGGAGCCCAGCGGTCCTCGAAGGAGGGGAAATGAGTTCAGGGTGTGTGATGAACCGGACTCGCCCCTTACCAGCCAGATCCGCCGCCACACTGGCACTTTTTGTGGCACTTTGCTCTGGCTGCGGCACCCATGCACCAGTGGCAGGGACTGCGCCTTCAGCGCCGGCACAACCACCGGAGGCCTACTGTCTGACACCAAGTGACCATCCGGAGGCCGTGCGATTCCACAATCTCAATGGCCAGGTCCTGGGCTCTGGCCCGGTCGGTCTCGTACTTACGAACGGCAGCGCAAACGATCCTTGCGTGTGGCACGATCTGCTGCCCTCGCTCCTGTCGACAGGACGCTACCGTGTCCTGCTCTACTTCTATCAGGCAGACCGCCAGCAAAGCATTGCCGATGCGGACGCTGGCCTGCTTCAGCAGGGGGCCGAACGCGTCATCCTGATTGGGCAGTCGCTGGGTGGACGAGAAACCCTGGCTGCGGCCTCACGGATCAAGCCACCTCCAGCGGCTGCCGTCAGCCTCTCCGGAGAGTCGACCCCTGACGAAGTGCGCAGCCTCCAGGTTCCGACGCTCATCTTCGCATCAGAGGGCGACCATTGGTTTCCTGGAGCGACGGCGCGGCAAGTATTTGCGGCGATCCCAGCAGTCGACAAAGATCTCCGCGTCTATCCTGGCCGATCGCACGGCGTGGATATTTTGATTGAGGAGGAGGGCGGGCCTGCCCTGTCCGTGTTCCTCGGCTTCCTGTCCAGGCATTAGGCTGGAGTCTCCGCGATGGCGAACGGAATCGCGTGTTATTTCGCGGGCACACTTCTCCCGCTGACACGCGCATTTGTCGTTGTTCACGCCGGACAGAGGAAAACGGTCCTCGGCCAGCCGGGCGTGGAAATCGTCAATTTCTCGTCAGCGCACGCGGATCCTTCAGCTGCCGGATAAGCCAGCGGAGCCACCCCAGGTACTCGCGCTCGTATCCGATACCTCGGCGCAGTGTCGCGTAATTGCCGAAGGCTGGCGAACGGGTTCCTTCGCGCAAGAGCTCGGTTTGCCGGTTGTGCTTCAAGCTTGAAAGCATTGCCTCGTACTCCACGAGGCGTGCCTGGTGCGCCTGCTTGAGCTGCCCGAGGAGGGTGATCGCAGATTCGGCCTCAACGACCCACAGTGAATAAGCCTTGAGGCAGACCTCATCGCGGGGTTGGTGTTCGCTCGGCGCTCGGCCAACCCACGCCTGCAGCTCGGCGCGGCCAGCCCTGGTAATCGAGTACTCGCGGCGGCGACGCACCCCCTCTGCCTCGCTACTGCGTGCCAACCGGTCAGCCGTGAGACGGCGAAGCTCGGGATAGATCTGGCTATGGCGGGCGGTCCAGTAGTAGCCGATTGGTCGGCGCAGACGGCGGGCGACATCGTAGCCCGAAAGCGGCTCTCTGGCCAACAGTCCCAGGATGGCATAGCCGAGCGTAGTGACCGTGACTGCCACCGCGACTATTGTGGCGGCGCGGGTGGCTAGGCGGCGCGATGGAGGGGCTGTGGGGTGGCAAAAGACACGCGGGTCGGGCAGCCCGCTCATAGCGGTTTTCCACAACCCCAAGTTATTGGGGACATCTCGTTGACCCGGCTCGCCGCGAACCCGATAATGTCCCCGATGCTGAAAGCCGATTCAGTCTTGGCATCAAATAACCGACGTTGATGGGGGTAATTCCTAAAGCAAGCCGCCGCACCTTACTTCGCCGAGGGCTCCTTTTCGTGGCCGGCGCCCTTGGCGTCGGCGTCGCTGCTGAGAAGATCGGGCGGACCAGTCGTCCGGCGTTGAGCGGCGCCACGATTTTCAAGCTCCAGGGACGGCAATGGCATCTGCTCTCCCAAGATCGACGTCGGGGTGAGTTGCCAGTGCAGGGTGACCGAGTCGCCACCTACGGCATCCTCCACAGCGCCACCGGCGAGCAGGTGGGCGAGTTCTATGGCTCCGGCCATGTACTGCAGAACCCGCTGGGAGCGTTGGCGGTCGGCGCCGCGAGTCTTGAAGTTCACAGCTTCAATCTGGCTGATGGAACCATTGCCGGGGTCGGTTCTACCCGGCAGGGCGAAAGTGTCTTTGCCATCGTTGGTGGGACCGGCCGCTACGCCGGCGTCAGCGGGAGCTATATCGCCCGGCAGCAGCCGTTAGAGGTGGGAGGCGATGGTACGGCCGAGTTCACCCTGACTATGAAGGTGGAGGTTGCAGAGCATGGCGGTTGATTACTTCCTGAAGATCGCGGGCGTCGATGGGGAGAGCCAAGACGTCAAGCACAAGGGTGAAATCGACATTCTGAGTTTCAGCTGGGGCGAAGCGAATTCAGCCAGCGCCGCCCACGGCGGCAGTGGGGGCGCCGGGGTGGGCAAGGTGTCAATGCAGGACTTCCACTTCACGGCGAAGTTCAGTAAAGCGTCCCCGAAGCTCTTTCAGTCCACGGCGAGCGGAAAGCACTTCTCGGAGGCTGTCCTGACGGTTCGCAAGGCTGGGGAAGTGCCTCTCGACTTCCTCAAGTGGACCATGTCTAACCTCTTGATCTCCTCATATCAGACCAGCGGTGCCGGCGAGCCCGACCCCCTTCCGACCGATCAGTTCAGCATCAACTTTCAGAAGATCCGGGTCGATCTCCTCGTGCAAAATCCGGGGGGAACGGTCGTGGGTTCGGTTAACGCGGACTTCGATCTCAGGCCATAGACAAGCGGCTCCACCCGGGTGCCGCCGCCCCGTTAGGGGAGCCGTCGCGAGGGAGCCGGCTGGTCTTGCGCTGCGCGCGCTCGGGCGATGTGGCTGATCGGCACCAGGAATCCCAGCCCGATGAGACGGTGCACGATGGGGAGCGCCGCCGTAGTGAAAGCCTGCTGCTCTGAGTCGGCGACTTCCTCATCAGCCGCCGTTTCCTGAAGAACCTGCCGCAGCGGTCGTCGGCCATCGAAGATCGACAGGAGGCGCGCGGTGAGTGCATCCGCGCCGCCGACGAATTGGAGGCCTGCCTCAAGCTTTAACGTCATTTGCTGGAGATCCCAGTTCCGGTTCCGGCAGGTAAATGCCTGCTCGAGGCGAATCCCATCTGCGACCTTAAGGACACCATCGAGGAGCGCTTGCTCAGTGGACAGCCCAGACAAATAGTCCTGGCTGGCAAAAACCCGCTGGACGTGGTCGCCGGCGTTGCGAATCGATCCGGCCGGAAGTTCATCCGCCCTGGTCCAGTTCGCTGTGCCGGAATGGCGGCGCTGGATGATCGCCCCGAAGGCGATCGCCTCGATGCCGGAATGCCGGTAGTAATCAAGCCACCGGTCTAGCGTCTGCGAATACGCGGCGAATTCCGCCGGGACCGAGGGCCGGTTCCATTTGGCAGCATGCGTCAGCGGATCCTCGGTGCTGGAGTGGAGGAGCCAGGTGTCGCAACCGCTCCGTGTGGTCCAGTCTCGGAGCGGCGCAGACCAATCCTCGGTGGGACGGGTAACCCAGCTGACCAGGACGTGCGAGAAACCGTCCTCATTGAGGAAGCCCGGGGCGTCGCGAATGATTCTTCGACAGAGACGATCTCCTGGGAGCCCGCTGTCGCGATAGACGTAGTCGTGCTCGGGCGAAATCACGTAGGGAGGATTGCAGACGATCAGGTCGAACGATAGGCCCTGAACCGGTTCGAACAGGTTGCCTTGACGACATTCGATGTTATTGATTCCGTTCAGACGGCGGTTGAATTCGACAAAGCTGAGCGCCCGTGGATTGATGTCCACCGCCATCACTTGCTCGCTGTGCTGCGCAGCGAGCAATGCCTGGATCCCACAACCCGTCCCGACATCAAGCGCGGTACGGGCGGGGCGCCTCACGGTGAGATTTGCGAGCAGGACCGCAGGCGGATCGATTCCGGTGACCCAATCAGCGGGAAGCTCGCCCGCCTCAGGTTCGGGCCTGCGGTCGCAAGCGACGACGAGTTTGTCATGGGGAAGGAGCCGCACCAGCGCTCGGACTGTCGCGGCGCTAGTCTCGATCAGGCCCAGCCGTTCGAGCCGATCCAGGCTGGCCGGGGCAAGGGCGCGGCGCGATTCATCGGCGGCAACCGAGAATCCCAGCAGGAACAGCTTGATGAGGCTCGACAAGGGTCGGTCTGGGGGAAGCCGACGCAGGTGGACGGGGATGTCTGCTGGCCGGGACGAGAACTCTTCCCCTGTACTCAGCGCGCTCCGAATACCGAGAACCGTGTAGTTGCCGCTCGTCAGGGCCGTGCGTAAGTCGGCAATGGCTCGTGGATCGTCGCATGCAACGGCTAGTGGCGTGGACCGGCCGCTCTTCTGCGAAATACTCGGCCGCCCTGCGCGCGAGCCGCGAACCGGTGTTCGTTCCATGACGTCAGTACCCGGAGAAGGATCGCATACTCAGGGTTATCAAGAACCGCGCCGCCGGTTTTTCTCAACGTTGGGCCGCTCTTCGGCGCTCCCGCGACGGTGAAAGTTGAGCGCGCGCAGCCCTCGACGATGGCCTGGCTGCAGTTGCACACCGGCGCCCGCGGACAGTTTCCAGCACCTGCTTCGCCGACTGGAACGCCACTGCTGTCGCCGCCGCACCCAATCGGCGGGTCTCCCCAAGCCAAGCCCAGCGGACAGCAGCAGGTCCATGGGGATATCAACAGGTAGGCTTCACGACGACCGCCCCGGCGCCTCTGGGGGCCAAGCTCATGTCTATCGAGTTACCGCCAATCAGGGCGGTCAAGTCGTTGGCGGCTACACGGTGGTAGTGAACGGCTAGTTTGGTGGGCGCAAGTTGTGGCGGCGCCGACGTCGACGTGGAGTGGAGCTTTGAGAGTAAGGATAACCGGGTTGCGATATTTGACTATGCCCGCGCGATCGTTCAGATGAATGCGAATGTGGACGAAAGGTTCATCGATTCTTAGCAGGCACGGTTCGGGACCGTGAGGCCCAGAGCTCGTCTGAGGTTCCCTAAACTGGCCACAGCTGACCATGGCTGACCGGCTTACTGGGAAAGACCCCGTGCCCTCGACCGCGTTCGCGGATGCGTGGACGCAGGTCGATGCGACGGAGAATCCGCAGTTCTTCGTCCACGTGCTGGATGCCACCCGCACCGGTCTCCTCGAACGTGCCCGCCGCTCACCCGACGAATTCTTCGCTCGGTTTGCTCCTGCGCCCGGCCTCGATGTTCTAGACGTTGGGTGCGGCACAGGCGACATGCTCCGACTATTAGCCCCTCTTGTCGCTCCAGGTAGAGCAGTGGGGATCGACATCAGCTCCACGATGATTGGAGAAGCGCGTGCACGGACGGCCGCCGATTCGCCCAACGTTCACTTCGAGCTGGGCGACATCTTCGACCTGCGCTTCGAGGACCGGGCCTTCGATCGCGTCATGGCGGGCCAGGTGCTGGTGCATCTCGCCGACCCGTGGACCGGGCTCGAGCGGCTGTGTCGTGTCCTCGGGTCGAAAGGCAAGTTGTGGATTACCGAGATGGACTGGGGAAGCATCATGGTCGAGTCGACTGATCGCGAGCTGAGTCGGCGGTTCACGCGGTTGACCGCCGACGGCCTGCGCAATGGGCACATCGTTCGCGAGCTCCCGTGGCGTCTGCGCAAGCTTGGATTTGCGACCATCGCCATCGAAGCAGACGTCCGGTTCAGCGACGGAGCCGACGCTCTGCACCGCTGGTTCATCGAGCCCGCCGTATCGCACTTCCGGCGCACCGGCGCCTTCTCCCCCGAGGAGGCCGAGGCGTTCCTGGACGACCTGGGTCAGCGCGCGGCGGAGGGCCGCTATTTCTCTTCGCTGAACTCCTACTCGATGATCGCCTCGCGCTGACGCGGGTCTTCGGCGATCTCTAGGCGTGGCCGTACGAACCTGAGGCATAGGTGTCGAGCCGGGTCACAGCCGGGTCACAGAATCCCGGAACCGGGACGATCCGAGAGGACACGGAAGGACACGACGAAGGCGCGAATCAAGTTCAGGAGGACACCGGAGGTGTCACCGGGATACAGGAGGACACGGCATGTCTAGTGTCGCGATCATCCAGATGATCGCGCGACTAGACGAAGGCTTGATCGCTTCTTAACACCGTGCGAGGGGTGTGCTTAGATGTGACCTGTCTCAAAGAGGCGGCTTAATAGGATTGCGGCAAACCAGTAGGAAGTGGGTGGAGTTCGAAGACACGTCGAGCCTCCGCCGCTTCCAACGGATGGTCGAGATCGACCCCATCGGCGATGCGAATGAACCAGACACCGAACGGCTTGCTTCGCGCGAGAGGACCAAGGATGTCGCGAAAGAACCCAACTCGCTGTGGCGGGTCCAGCTCGGTCGCACTTACTTCTTCTTTGCGGCCGCGCAGGGTAATGGTCGCGCGACCGGCAGCACGCAGATTGCGCACCCATTGGACCTCGCCCCAGGGGGCCCAGACCCAACGCCTGCCAGAGACCTCGATGATGGCCACCGGCGTG
>Ga0207646_10003501_pt1 | contig 17700 bp, 17 predicted proteins | sample KBSK5502metaG_FD_184343 | JGI IMG/M metagenome (GOLD analysis project Ga0207646, IMG submission 184343) | Corn, switchgrass and miscanthus rhizosphere microbial communities from Kellogg Biological Station, Michigan, USA - KBS K5-50-2 metaG... | ecosystem: Host-associated > Plants > Roots >... | reverse complement strand
GTGCGGAGGGTCTGGGAAGCAAGTGACAGAGGTCACGCAGGGGACCCTGCCTCAGTAGGGGGCTCGCGTTCCACGAGGGTGGTGCGGGGGGGCGGATCGGGCCTGGTGGTCCGACTGGTCTTCAAAACCAGCTGGGGTCCTTCTGGACCTCGGTAGGTTCGATTCCTACACGCTCCCGCCACCGCCCTGTCCTCTTTGTGTCGCACCGCGGCGACAAGCTGCGCCGAACCTGCCTCAGTCACACTGACTGCCTCGACGACCGTCCGCTTCCGCCCGTGGCACTAGCCTTGCAATAGAGCCACGCGGCTCGCGGGGAGTGAGCCGTACCCCCTTCTTCGCTCAGTTATGAGGAACGGAGATAGGATTGTGGGCCCTCGGCCACTCCCTGCGGCGCCGCCAGGCCCCCGCCCCCGCCGCCTCTACCCCAGCACCTCCCGGACCTTCTGCGCCAGCGCCGCGGCGCTGAACGGCTTCTGCAGAAACGCGAGCCCCCGCTCGAGCATCTGATGCCGCCCGATCGCCGCTGCGGGGTAGCCTGACATGAACAGCACGCGGGTCCCGGGCCGGCGGGCGGCGAACTGGGCCGCGAGCGCCCGGCCTCCCACACCCGGCATCACGATATCGGTGAGCAGCAGGTCCACGGCCTGCGGGGTGTCGGCGAGCGCGAGGGCATCCTCGGGGCGGGCGACCTCGATCACCGCATAGCCGTGCCGCTGGAGCACGTGCCGGGCCACGGCCCGCACCGAGTCTTCGTCCTCAACCAGCAGGATCGTCTCCGTGCCACGTAGCGAGACGATCGGTGCGGGCGTCGGGAGCACTGGCTCCGGGCCGGGGGCGCGCGGCAACGGCAGGTAGATCTTCACGCTCGTGCCCAGGCCCGGCTCGCTGTACACCCACACGAATCCGCCGCTCCGTTTCACGACGCCGTATACCGTCGCGAGGCCGAGCCCGCTGCGGGCACTGCGGTCTCTGGTGGTGAAGTACGGCTCGAACAGATGCGCCCGGGCCTCGGCGTCCATCCCGGTCCCGGTGTCCGTGACGGCCAGGAGGGCGTAGTGACCGTGGGGCATCAGGCGGTGGTCCGCGGCGTAGGTCTCGTCCAGCAGGACGTTCGCGGTCTCGATCGTGATCTGACCACCATCGGTCATCGCGTCGCGCGCGTTAAGCACCAGATTGAGCAGGACTTGCTTGAGCTCGCGCGGGTCGGCGGTGATGGGGCTGAAGCGCGGCTCCAGGGCGGTCGCGATCGCGATCCGGTCTCCGGCGAGTGCCGACAGCTCCTGCTCCGACGTGCGCAGCATGTCGTTCAGGTCCACGAGCTCCGACTCGAGCGGTTGCACGGCGCCGAGCTTGAAGAGACGGCGGGTGAGGTCGGTCGCGCGCTCGACCGCTTCGCGGATCGCCACGACCTCCGTGCGGCGCGGGTCGTCGGCTGCGGTGTCCTCGAGCAGCAGATCGCAGTTGGCGGTTACCGCCGTAAAGATGTTGTTGAAGTCGTGCGCCACGCCGCGCGCGAACCGCGCCAGCGCCTCCAGCTTGTTGGCCTCCCGGAGCCGGGCCTCGAGGGCTTGAGTGTCCATGGTTTGTCGCCTACAAGAAAGGCTCGGATTCGAGACCCTGGCAATAGGTGTCGGGCCCGTCGTATCTTGTCCCTCTCTTCAACTCCGGAGCAGCAGGCATGTGGGCCGTTCTCCTCCTCATCGCCCTGCTCGCCGGAGCACGCGACCCCGGTCCCGAAACGCTGCCCCGCGCGATGGTGCTCGTGGACTCCGGGGCGCACCAGCTCGTGATCCAGCTGCCCCCGGTGGACGTGCCGGGCGCGGGCTCGGGCGGCGAGGCGATGGTCGGGCTCCCGCTCTGCCAGGTCCTCGTGCCGGTGGACGCGTCGCTCCATGGCTCTCGGGTAGAAGTGGTGGACGAATCGGGGCGCCCGCTGCCGCACGAGATGCTGCATCATTTCAACCTCAGCGATCCGGACCACAGGGAGCTGTTCCTGCCGATCGGTCTCCATCTGCTCGCCATGAGCAGGGAGACCCCGACGATCACGGTCCCGCGGCTGCTCTTCGGACTCCCGCTCGCGCGCGGCCAGCGGCTCATCGCCGGCGCCATGCTCGCCAACCGCTCGGACGTGGCGTATCGCCGGGTGCAGGTGCGGCTCGTGCTGCGCTACGTGCCGGGCGGCCGGCCCTGGCCGCTGTACCGCACGTACCCCTGGGCTATCGACGTCCAATACCCACTCGGTCGCCCGCCCAGCGGGAGCAAGGCGTTCGATCTCGCCCCCGGCCGGACGGAGCGCTTCTGGGAAGGCAGTCCCGCGATCCCCGGCACCATCCTGGGCCTGGGCGGCCACATGCACGATTACGGCGTCAGCCTCGAGCTAAAGGACATGACCACGGGCACGGTGCTGTGGCGCGGCGCCCCGGTCACGGACGCTGCAGGGCGCGTGATCACGTTCCCGCTGGCCCGGTTCTACAACTGGCGCCGGCTGGGGGTGCGTGTCGTCCCCGCGCACCGCTACCGGCTGACGGCCGTGTACGAGAACCGGACCGGACGCTCGATCCGCGACGGCGGCATGGGGGCGGTGGCGGGATTGTTCGTGCCCGACCGGGGGGCCGAGTGGCCCCCGGTCGATACCCGGGATACGCTGTACCAGCAGGACCTGGCGGCCACGATCCGCTCCGGCAGCGTAGCCATGATGGCCGACATGATGATGGGGCGCCACGCAGATCCCTGAACACAACTTGCCGAAGGGCGTGTGGCCTGCATCACCCTCGCCGGGGGGTGCCCCGACGTATGTTCGGCCGTGCCCGGAATGCAATGGGGTCGTCTCCAGGTGGACGTCAACTGCGCGTTGCGTCGCGGGGCTTGGTACCGCGTAGCGCGGCTCGCCTCTCTCGAAGCCATCCTCGACGTCAACCACAGGCCCCTCAAGGTCCCCCACTACCTCGTCCAGGTCGTTTCGCGGCCACCCACGCGGTGGTCCGTCGTGCCGCGTCCCGAGCAGGCGGACGAGCTACCAGCCGATTGGGGGCCGCACTACGGAGTGTGCCCGAGCTGTCGTGAGCGCGCAGCGCTACACGGCCGTCCGCGCCGGCTCACGTGCAGTCGCTGTCGGGGTGAGTTCGACGTCGCCTGGGACGAGGAATACCTCTCCGCATTCTGACGGGCGGCCTCAGCTGCCCATCACCCGCTCCACTTCCGCAAGACGCGCGGCGATCTCGATCGGCCGATTGGCGCGGGCCGGCCGGGGCTCGAGCTCCTGGTGATAGCGCGTCACGGTCTCCGGATCCTTGAGGACATGTCCCGTGAGCACCGCGACCACGCGGTCGCGCGGGCGGATCACGTTCTCCCGGATCAGCCGCCGCGCTCCGGCGGGCGCCGCCGCGCTGGCCGGCTCGCACCCGATCCCCGCGCCGTCCACGACCGCCTTGGCCTCGAGAATCTCGTCGTCGCTCACGGTGGTGACGACCCCGTTCGTGTCGCGGATGGCGTGCACGGCGCGCTCGTACGACGCCGGGTTGCCGATCTTGATCGCCGTGGCCACGGTGTGGGGCTCCACGCGGCGCCGCTGCGCGAATCCCTCGCGGAAGCTCTGCGCGAACGGTGCGGCGCCCTCCGCCTGGACGGCGGCGAGTCGCGGCACCCGATCGATCAGCCCCCACGCCCGTGCTTCGACCAGCGCCTTCCCGAACGCCGCGGTGTTGCCGAGGTTGCCCGCGGGCACCACGATCCAGTCGGGAGGCTCCCAGCCGAGCTGCTGCAACAGCTCGAGCACGATGGTTTTCTGGCCCTCGAGCCGGAACGGATTCACGGAATTGAGGAGGTAGACCCCCAGTCGCTCGCTCGCCTGGTCGGCGAGCTCGAGGCAGTCGTCGAAGTTGCCGCGGACGAGCAGCGTGCGGGCCCCGTACGCGAGCGCCTGGGCGAGCTTCCCGAGCGCCACCTGACCCTTCGGCACCAGGACCAGCGCCGGCAGCCCCGCCAGCGCGGCGTACGCGGCGAGCGCCGCCGCCGTGTTGCCGGTGGACGCGCACGCGACCGCGCGCGCTTGGACGCGCCGCGCCTGCGTCACCCCGACGGTCATGCCGCGGTCCTTGAACGACCCCGTGGGGTTTTGGCCCTCGTGTTTGAGCAACAGCTCCGGTGCGCCGGCCCAGCGCGCGACGGCCGCGCTGGCGAGCAGCGGCGTGTTGCCCTCGGGATACGAGAGGATGTGCTCGTCGGCCGTGGGCAGGACGGCTTCGCGGTAGCGCCACACACCAGAGGCGAGTACGCCACGGCGCACACCCCAGCGCGCGTCGAATGTCGCCCGGAGCGCGTTCCCGCCTTGGGCCGGGGGCTGGTGCCGCAGCTCCAGCAGCCCGCGGCAGCGGGGGCACCGCGGGTGGGGATCGGTCTCGGGGATTTCGCTGCCGCAGCTGGCACACACCTGCGAGGTGAGAGGAGGGAAGGCGCTCATGCGCCCGCGAGCTTCAGCACGTCGTTCAGGATGCCGCCCGCCGTCACCGCCGGCCCCGCGCCGGGCCCGGTGATCACCAGCGGGTTCTTCTTGTAGCGCATGGTCGTGAAGATAAACTGGTTGTCCGTGCCGTTGAGCGAGGCCATCGGACTCGACGCTGCGACCACGACGAGGCCCACGCGGATGCTGCGTCGCGTCACGATCGCGCGGTAGCGCAGCACCCCGCCGCGCGCCCGCGCCGCGGCGACGCGCTTCGCCCACGCCGCGTCGAACTGCGCGAGCGACCCGAGGAACCGGTCGAGTTTGAGCCGCTCGGCGCCGTCGGGGACCAGTGACTCGACCGCGATGTCTTCGAGCTCGCCGGAAAAGCCGAGCAGTCGCCCGAGGATCAGCGCCTTGCGCGCCACATCCATGCCGGACAGGTCCTCGCGGGGGTCGGGCTCGGGATAGCCCTTCGCGATCGCGCCCTCCAACGCCTGCGAGAACGCGGCGCCGCGCCCCAGCTCCCCGAACAGATAGCCGAGCGTGCCCGACGGGCACCCCTCGATCTTCGAGACCCGGTCCCCGGATTCCACGAGCTTCTGGTAGGTATCGATGATGGGGAGGCCGGCGCCCACGGTCGCCTCGAGCAGCAGGCGGCGGCCGTGCGCCTGGGCGGCGGCCCGGAGCGCGTCGTACTTCCGCTTGTCGGTGGTGACCGGGCGCTTGTTGGCGAGCACCACGTGCATCCCCGCGCCGAGCGCCGCCGTGAGCGTGTCGGTCGTCTCGTCGGCCGTCAGGTCCACCAGGATCGGGTTGGTGAGGGCATGGCGGGCCACGAACGCGACGGCTTCGGCGGCGCTGGCCCGCCGGCCGCCCGCTGCCTTGGCGAGCGGCGCGCCCTTGGCTTTGGCCGCCCCCAGCGTCGCGAGTCGCCGCGGGGAGAAGCCGTCCGCGTCGAACACGAGACCGCTCCGGTCGATCAGTGCCACGATGCGGAGCGTGAGCGCGTCCCGCTTCACCTTCGCGATCATGGGGGCGAGCGCCCGCCCGATCTGCCCGAAGCCCAACAGCACGACATCGCTGCGCTCGGGGTGGGCCACCGCGCCGCCGCCGATCTTCGAGAGCTGAAACGCTGCGTGCACCACACGCTGAGCGCGCGGCGCTTCCTTGCCGTCCACCACGAGCGACAGATTCAGCTCCGACGACCCTTGGGCCGTGGCGATCACGTTGATCCCGGCCTCGGCCAGGGCGGAGAACACGCGGGCGGCGATGCCCGGCGTCTCCGCCATGCCGAGCCCCACCACCACGAGTGTTGCGAGACCGGTGCGCGCCTCGACGCCGTCGATTTCCTGCCGCGCGATCTCCCGCTGGAACGTCTCCTCCAGGCTGCGGCGCGCGCGCTGCGCGCTCTCCTCCGGGACGCTGAAACAGATCGAGTGCTCTGACGAGGCCTGCGTGATGAGCGACACGGAGATCCCCTCGTGGTGCACCGCCGCGAAGGTGCGAGCCGCGATGCCGGGGACGCCCAGCATCCCACTGCCCGTGACCGTGAGCAGCGCCTGCTTCGGAATGGCCGAGAGCGCCTTTACGGGATACTGCTCCAGCGTGCGGCGCCGCGAGATCTCGGTGCCGAGGGACGCGGGATCGGCGAACGGGCGGATGCGGATCGCGACGTTCTGCTTGAGCACCGGGACGAGCGACCGGGGGTGCAGCACTTTGGCGCCGTAATACGCCAGCTCCGCCGCTTCGCGCACGTGGACCTGCGGGACCACGCGCGCGTCGGGCACGATCCGCGGATCCGCGGTGAGCAGACCCGGCACGTCTTTCCAGAGCGACACCTCACGGGCTCCCAACACGCGCGCGAGCAGGGTGGCGGTCAAGTCGGAGCCGCCGCGGCCCAGCGTGGCGACCTGGCCGTCGGGCGCGGCGCCGAGAAACCCGGGTACCACGGGCACCGCGCCGCGCGCCAGCACCGGTCCGAGCGCGCGGCGCGCGCTGCGCACGGTGCGGCCCAGGTCGGGGGAGGCGTTGCCGAAGGTGCCGTCGGTCTCGACCACCTCGGTCGCGTCCACGTAGGCGGCGGGACAGCCCTCGGCGTCGAGCGCGGCCGCGAACAGCTGCGCCGAGACTCGCTCGCCCCGCGCCACGAGGTAGTCGATCGTGCGCGGGGTGATCTCACGCAGAATCCCGAGCCCGCCCGCGAGCTGCTCCAGCTCGGCGAACGCCAGGTCGATGAGTCCCATGAGTTCGTCGAGCCGGGCGCCGCCGGGGACCAGGGCGCGGGCGGCCTCGGCGTGCCGGGCGCGGAGCGCCTTGGCGGCGGTGCGAACCTGCGCGGCCTCGCCGCGCGACGCCCGACCGGCGCAATCGAGCAGCGCATCGGTCACCCCGCTCATCGCCGATACGACCACGACCAGCGGGGCAGGGCGGTACGCGGCGACGATCTTCGCGGCGTGCGTTATCCCGGCGGCATTTGCGAGCGACGCGCCGCCGAACTTGTGGATGTGCGGGGGGGAGCCACGGGCCCGGGCCATGGCCTCAGTCCGTCTCGAAGCCGCCCGCGGGGCGGGCGGCGTGAAACGTCTGGGCCCCGATGCCGCGGGCCTCCCACGCGCGCACCATGGCGTCGCCCACGGCCCGGACGCCGTCGGACGCGACCACGGCGACGACGGTCGGCCCCGAGCCGGAGAGCGTCGCACCGTAGCCGCCCGCCTGCCGCGCCGCTCTCGTCACCTCGTCGTATCCCGGCACGAGCGCGCGTCGGAACGGGACATGGAGCAGGTCGTCGAGCCCGGCGGCGAGGAGCCGCGCGTCGGCATGCGCCAGGCCATGGACCAGGGCGGCGCTCTTCGCGGCCGCCCGCACCGCGTCCCCGTGCGGCAGGGTCGCCGGCAGCGCGGCGCGCGCGCGCTTCGTCTCCACGGTGAAGTCCGGGACGGCGAACACCAACGCGAGCGACGGGTGAATCGGGAGCGGCGTTACGATCAGGCCGTCCGGCCCCCGCAGCACGAGGTTGGCGCCGCCGAAAACGGCGGGTGCGACGTTGTCCGGATGGCCTTCGAGCTCGCTGCACAGCTCTGCCAGTCCCGCCGCGTCGAGGTTCAGCTCGAGCAGCGCCGTGGCCGCCGCGGCCCCCGCGACCGTCGCGGCCGCGGAGGAGCCGAGTCCCCGCGCCACGGGAATGTCGGAGTCGGCGGCCAGCGCGAGGCCCGCGGGCACCTCCTGCCCGGCCCGCCGGCAGGCGGCGGCGAACCCGCGATACAGCAGGTCCGCCTCGGGCGCCGTGTCGAGGGTCCGGAGCGTCCCACCGCGCTCGATCACAACCGGTTTTCCGCCGCGGGTCGCCTGGGCGGTGACGCGGAGCCAGCGCCCCACGGCGACCCCCACGCAGTCGAACCCGGCGCCCAGATTGGACGTCGAGCCGGCTACCCGCACGGTCACGCTCGCTCGCATCCCCGGTCTCTTTCGGGAAACAGAAAAGCCCGCGCAATGCCACGCCGCGGGCAATCACCACCACCACTTCGGTTGTAAGTTGATACATACCGCGCGCGTCCGACAGGGTCAAGGAGGATCCATGGCGAAAATCCGGGTAGGCATTCTCGGTGCGACCGGCGCCGTGGGCCAGCGCTTCCTGCAGCTGCTCGACCGCCACCCGCAGTTCACCGTGACGGCGCTGGCGGCGTCCGATCGCTCGCAGGGCAGGCCGTACGTGGAGGCGTGCACCTGGCGGCTGCCCGGCGACCCACCGTCCACTGCGGCGGCCCTGGTCGTCCAGGCCCCCGAGCCGCCCCTGGCGTGCGACCTCGTGTTCTCGGGCCTGCCGGCCGACGTCGCGGGCCCGATCGAGACCGGGTTTGCGCAGGCCGGGTATCCCGTGATCAGCAACTCGTCGTCCCACCGCATGGACGATGCTGTGCCGCTCCTGGTGCCCGAGGTGAACCCGGACCATCTGGCGCTGCTCAAGGCTCGCTCGGGGCGGGGATTCATCGTGACGAATCCCAACTGTTCGACCGTGATGCTCGCGCTCGCGCTGGCGCCGCTCGCCGCGCGCTTTGGCCTCGAGGCGGTCGTCGTCACGACGCTCCAGGCGCTCTCGGGCGCGGGATACCCCGGGGTCGCCTCCCTCGACATCACCGACAACGTGGTGCCCTTCATCGCGAACGAAGAGGAAAAGATCGAGCGGGAGACGCGCAAGATCCTCGGCCGCCTGAACGGTGGCCGGATCGCGCCCGGGGAGTTCGCGGTGAGCGCGCAATGCCATCGGGTGAACGTGGTGGACGGGCACATGGCGGCGGTGCGGGTGAAGCTCGCCCGCGCGGCGGAGCCGGCGGAGTTACGCGAGGCGTTCGCGTCGTTCACCGCGCTGCCCCAGGAACTGCGCCTCCCCAGCGCCCCGGAGCGGCCCATCGTCGTGCGCGACGAGCCCGATCGCCCCCAGCCGCGGCTCGACCGCGACGCCGGAGCGGGCATGAGCATCAGCGTGGGCCGGATCGCCCGCGATAGCGTGCTGGGGCACCGCTTCGTCGCGCTGAGCCACAACACGATCCGGGGCGCCGCCGGAGCGGCGATCCTGAACGCGGAGCTGTTGCTGGCGAAGGGGTACCTGCACCCGGGCGACTAGCCCTCCGCTTATAATAGAAGCCTCTGATCCACGCCCACGTCGTGCTCAACCCCGCGGCCGGCCGCGGCGCGGCGGCCCGCGCGCTCGATCCCATCGCGCGCGAGTTCCACCACCAGGGATGGTCGGTGGAGGTGGAGCGCACCGAACGGCCGGGCCACGGCGCGGAGCTCGCGGCGCGTGCGGTGCAAGCGGGGGCGCAGCGGATCGTCGCCGTGGGCGGCGACGGCACCGTGCACGACGTAGCGAACGGGTTGCTGCGGCACGGGCTGGGCGGGCGGGGCGGGGACGTCGCGCTCGGTGTCGTGCCGATCGGCAGCGGCAACGACTTCGCGAAGCTCGTGGGCGTGTATCGACACAGCCCGGTGCGGGCGGTGCGGCGGCTCGTCACCGCCCAGACGGCCCGGTTCGACGCCGGCCTGGTGTGCGACGAGTACTTCGTGAACAGCGTCGGGTTCGGCTTCGGGCCGGAGGTCGTGCGCGTGCGGAACGCCATGCCGGGACTCTCGGGCTTCGCCTCGTATTTCGTGCCGGTGTTGCGCGCGTTCGCGCGCTTTCGCCCGCCGCGCCTCGAGGTGCGGGCGCGCGGGTTCGCGGAGACGGGGAACATGATGATGGTGGAGGTGTGCAATGGCACGACCGCCGGCGGCAGCTATCGGTTCGCCCCCGACGCGCAGCCGGGAGACGGCCGCCTGGACGTGTGTCTCGTGCGGCGCGTCTCGCTCTTGCGGTTCCTCATGGCCGTGCCGCGCGTAATGCGCGGGACGCACGCCACGATGCGGGAGGTCGCCCTGTTTCAAACCCGAGAGGTCGCCATCCGCTCGCTCGACGGGCCGCTGCTCCTGCACGTGGACGGCGAGCTGCGCGAGCCGGACGCGAGGGAATGCACGGTGCGTGTGGAGCCGGGGAGGCTGAAGGTGATGGTGGCGCGATGAAGGCGGTCGGCCGGGGCGTCGTCTTCGCCGCCCTGCTGTCCGCCAGTCCGACCGTCCACCTGTCCGCCCAGGTTCCGGACACGACACCGCCGCCGCTCGTCACCACCGGCGCGCTCGTCGTTCCCACCGACACGACGCACCGCATTCGGCCCATGGGGGCGTTCCTCCGCTCGCTGCTCGTGCCGGGATGGGGGCAGGCGGCGACCGGCCGGCACGTCACCGGTGCGCTGTTCTCGACGTGGGAGGGCGTGTGTGCGATGATGGCCCTCAAGGCCCAGTCGGAGATGCACTACCTCAGGACGACGCATTCGGCGAACCTCGGCGCGAAGCGGCAGGAAGTCCAGGATTGGACCGTACTGTGGGTGTTCAATCATCTCTTCGCCGGGGCCGAGGCGTTCGTCTCGGCGCACCTCCAGGATTTCCCCAAGGACTTGAAGATTCGGGCGTTCCCAGGCGGCGTCGGGATCAGCCTGCCGGTGCCGCGTCCGTGAAGCCGGCACCGCTCGGCGTGTTCGATTCCGGCATCGGGGGACTCACCGTCGCCCGAGCGGTGTTCGAGCGCCTGCCGCACGAGTCAGTGATCTATTTCGGCGACACGGCACGCGTGCCCTACGGCCCCAAGTCGCCCGACACGGTGCGCCGCTACTCGGGCGAGATACTCGCCTATCTGCTGCAGCGCGGCGTGAAGGCCCTAGTCGTCGCGTGCAACACCATCAGCGCCCAAGCGCTCGAATTCTTGCGGGAGCGCTCGCCCGTGCCGCTGGTGGGCGTGATCGAGCCGGGCGCGCGCGCGGCAGTGCAGGGCACGCGGTCCGGGAAAATCGGCGTGATCGGTACGGCGGGGACGATCGCGAGCGGCGCCTACGAGCGCGCTATCAAGCAGCTCCGGCCGGATGCCGCCGTGTGCGTGCAGGCCTGCCCGCTGTTCGTGCCGCTCGTCGAAGAGGGGTGGTTCGACCACTCCGCGACCGAGCTGATCGCGCGGGAATACCTTGCGCCGCTCGAGCGCGCGGGCGTGGACGTGCTGGTGCTGGGCTGCACTCACTACCCGCTCTTGAAGCCCCTGCTCGCGCGGGTGCTGGGCCCGGCGGTGACGCTCGTGGACTCGGCCGAGGAGACCGCGAAAGTGGTGGCCGAGGAGCTGACGCGAAGCGGGCTCGCGGCTCCACCAGGTAATCGCCCGACGCACCGCTTCGTGGTGTCGGACGACGAGCCGCATTTCCGCAAGGTGGGAGCGAGGTTTCTAGGAGAAAAGCTGCAGCACGTTGAAGTCGTTCCACTGGGCTAGTGAAACGTCTTTAACTCGACGCCGTCTTTCGTTACGACCGCATACCGTCCATCGTCCAAGAACGCTCCAGGATTCAGATACGCCCTGCCGTTCGGCAGTTGTGACAGCGCGGGACGATGGGTGTGAGCGAGAATCACGAGCTCCAGGTCCGGCCGGCGCGCGAGCAGCTGCTCGGCGTACTGCGCCTGCGCCCGCTCGGCCCGGTCGAGCACGACCCGGTCGCGGGTGTTGTCCGCGAGCTTGCGGGAAAGCTGGTGCGCGATCCAGAAGCCCACGTCGGGATGCAGCGCCCGGAACGCCCGGATCGTCACCCGGTGACGCGTGATCTGGTGCATCAGGCGGGCGCTCCAGTGCTGCTCGGTCAGCCCGTCGCCGTGGGCCACGAAGGCGCGGCGACCCGCCACGTCGAGCTCGGCTTCCCCGGGGTGGAAGGCGATGCCCAGGTCGTGGGTGAGAAAGTCGCCGCCCCACCGATCGTGGTTGCCGCCCACGAACGTGATGGGCACGCCGCGGGTCCGCAGGGCGTGGAGCTTCGCGACCGTGCCGAAGTGACGGCGCGGGATCACCGAGCCGTACTCGAACCAGAAGTCGAACAGATCGCCGTTGATGAGGAGCGCGTCCCCGAGATCCGGCACCGCATCGAGGAAGCGATGAAACACGGCCGCGACCGCGGGCGGGACCTGGCCGAGATGCGCGTCGGCGACGACGACCACGCGGGAGGCGGGGAAGGGCACGGCCCCCAAGCTAGGAATCGCGGAGAAGTGCCGCAAGCGCTATGTTGCGCGCGCGTGATCAGCTCGATAACCCTGCGCGTCAACTATTCCGAGACGGACCAGATGGGCGTGGTGTACCACGCCAACTACCTGATCTGGTTCGACCGCGCGCGCACCGAGCTGATGCGCGAGACGGGGCTGACCTACAAAGAGCTGGAGCAGCAGGGCGTTTACCTCGCCGTCTCCGAAGTCAGCATCCGCTACCGCGCCGCCGCTCGCTACGACGACCTGGTGCAGGTGCGCTGCTGGGTGCGCGAGCTCGCGTCCCGGCGCGTCACCTTCGGCTACGCGGTCGAGCGGGCGGGGACGGGCGAGCTGCTCGCGACGGGCGTGACGTCGCTCGTCTCCCTCACGCACCAACACACCGTGACGCGCATCCCGCAGCATGTCCTCGACCTGCTCAGGCCGATTCCGGATCCGGTGCGCCTCTAGGGCGCTCCCGCTGTCGTTGACGGCCCTGTCGCTGTGCGGCCCCGCCGCGGCGCAGCCGGACCAGGACGGCCTTCCTGTCTCTCGTGGACCGGCGCTACTTTGACGGATCGACCTGGCGCCGCGTGGCCCCGAACTTCGTCGTGCAGGATGGCGACCCGAGAGGCGACGGATGGGGCGGCCCGGCTTCGCGTTACGCGACGAAGTGAACCCAGGGCGGCAGTCAGTTCTTCATTACGCATTCGCCGCAGCCGCATCTGGACGGCACCTACACGGTGTTCGGCCGGGTGGTCGCGGGGCTCGGCGCGCTCGCTGCGATCGGGCAGGGCGAGCGCATTGGGAGCATCCATCGGTGACCACTTCCGGGTTTAACTGTTGAGACCGCAACGTTTTCCGCTTGACCCGCGGATAGCACTCTCCTACATTGCCGCCTGTGCGCTGCTGGCCGGTTGCCCGCGCCCGCCTGCGCCGTTGGTGCCGCAGCCGCTGGCCCGGGTGAATCGGGACTCCGCCGTCGCCTGGAGCCGGGCCACGCTGCCGACGCACTACACCGCGATCCGGTTCCGGTGGAAGTATCAGGACGACCAGAAGCGGTGGGGCGGGCGCGGTCAGGCGCGCCTCGCACCACCGGATTCGTTGCGGTTCGATTACGTGGGGCCGCTGGGATTCGGCGCGGGCGCCGCTGCGATCGTCGCCGATTCGACGATCTGGGCGGATCCGGAGAAGAACTTTCGCTCGTTGGTCCCGGCGGTGCGGATGCTGTGGGCGGCGCTCGGCATCGTGCGGCCACCGGCGCCGGACGCGCTGGTATTTGGCGGTGGTCGCGCCGATTCGAGCGTCCGGCTCTGGCGGTTCGCGCAGGACGGTGACACGCTCGACTACCGCGACACGCGCGCCGGCGCGCGCGTGCTCGAGGCGGAGTGGCGGCGAGAGGGCAAGGTGTTGGCGCGCAGCCGCACCGAATTCGACGCTCAGCGGATGCCGGCGCGCGCCCGCATGGATTTTCCGGAGGAGAGGGCTCGGTTTGAGCTTACGGTGGTCTCGCTGGACACGGCCGCGGTGCTCGATCCTGCGATTTGGCGCGGGCGCCGTTAGCGCGCTCGGCCTCGCGCTCAGCGGTTGCCTGTACGGCTTCGCCGGCGGCGGCCTGCCGAACATCAAGACCGTCGCCATTCTGCCGTTCGACAACCAGACCGCCGAGCCGGCGCTCACGAAGGAAGTGAACGACGCGGTGCTCGAAGCATTCCAGCGTCGGCTCGGGCTCCGCATCGCGGGGGAGAGCAACGCGGACGCGGTGGTGCGCGGCAAGGTCACCCGCTACGACCCCGACATGCCGGCAGCGTACCGGGCGGGCCAGGGCCGCACCGATGTCACGCAGCGCCAGGTCCAGATCAGCATCGACGTCGAGATTCTCGATCAGCGGGAAGGCAAGACGCTGTGGCAGCGGCAGGGGCTCAGTGAGACCGGCGACTACGCGCCGCCCCAGGAAGCCGCGGGCCGCAAGATCGCTCTCGAGAAGCTCGTCAACGACCTGGTCGACGGGGCCCAGTCGCAATGGTGACGCGCGTGCCACGCGGCCGGCGCGGCGCCAGCTCCACCGGCTGCCTCGTCTCGCTGCTCTTTCTGGTCGGGGCGTTGTACTACGGCGTCAACATCGGTGAATTGTTCTTCCGGTACTATCGCCTGCTCGACGAGATGCAGACCCAGGCCCAGCTTGCCCCCTCCCTCGACGACGGCACGATCCGCCGCCGCATCCAGGCCGCCGCGCAGGATATCGGTCTCCCGCCCGAGGCCCAGCAGATTAAAATCGCGCGGCGGGCGTCGCCGCGGGAGATCGTGATCGAGACCGAGTACAGCGAGACGGTCCAGCTCCCGCTGTTCAACCACACCTTCAACTTCCATCCCAAGGCGACGCAGCCGCTTTAGCCCGCCCCTGTGGGCCCTGGCCGCAGGCCTGCCCCTCGTGCTCGGGGCGGCCGGCGACATCGCCGTCGCCCGCTTTTTCACGGTGTTCGCGATCATGCTGCTCGCCGCGAAGTTCGCGGGCGAGGCATTCGAGCGCCTGGGCCAGCCGGCCGTGATGGGCGAGCTCCTGGCGGGCATCCTGCTCGGCGCCGGGTTTCTCAAGGTCATCCCGATCGGCGCCGACGATCCGCTCACACCGGTGTTTCGGCTGCTCGCCCAGGTCGGGGTCGTCGTGCTGCTGTTCGAGATCGGGCTCGAGACCGATCTCAAAGCCATGATGCGGGTGGGGACCGCCGCGACCGCGGTCGCGGTCGTGGGTGTCACGGTGCCGTTCGTCCTGGGCTTCCTGTACTGGCGCTCCGGCTGGCACGGGTACGAGCACACGTCCGCCGACCCGCTGACGACGGCCATCTTCGTGGGCGCGACCCTCACCGCCACCTCGGTCGGGATCACCGGGCGCGTACTCAAGGACCTCCAGGTGCTGCACAGCCTGGAGGCGCGCCTGATCCTGGGTGCCGCGGTGATCGACGACGTCATCGGACTCGTGATCCTAGGCGTGGTCTCGGGACTCGCGGCCGGGACGGCGTTCAGTCTGCAAGGCGCGCTGCGCATCCTCGGTGTGGCGGTCGCGTTCCTGTTTGTGGCCCTGTGGATCGGACTCAAGCTCGCCCCGCGACTGTTCGGCGTGGTCGAGCGGATGCGGGTGCGCGGCATGCCGGTCGTGTCGGCCTTCGCGTTCCTGCTGCTGCTCTGTGTGCTGGCCGATCGGGCCGGCACGGCGCTGATCATCGGGGCGTTTGCCGCGGGGCTCATCCTGTCGGAAACGAATCAATTCGACAACATCAAGGACCAGATCAAGCCGGTCGCCGACATCTTCACCCCGATCTTCTTCCTGAACATCGGCGCCGCCGTGGACCCGCACGTGTGGAACCCGTTCCTGCCCGAGAGCCATCAGACGCTAGCGATCGGCGGCACCCTGCTCGCCATCGCCATTGTCGGCAAATTCGCGAGCGGTTGGGCAGTCCCGTGGCGGCGGTTCAACCGGCCGGCGGTCGGCGTGGGGATGGCCCCGCGCGGTGAGGTAGGGCTGATCTTCGCGCAGATCGGGTTGACGGCGGGCATTCTCTCGGGCCGGCTGTTCAGCGCCATCCTGTTCGTCGTCATCGCCACGACGCTCGTGACCCCGCCGCTCTTGCAGTGGACCCTGCGGGGGCGGGGCGCCACGCTGGACGAGGACTCGGTTCCGTGAGCACCGGCGAGAAGGTGCGCACGCTCACGGACGCAGCGCGGTGGCGCGAGCGGCAGCGGGGTCCTGTCGTGTTCACAAACGGCGTGTTCGACCTGCTGCACGTCGGGCACGTGGCGCTGCTCGAAGCGGCGCGCGCCGAGGGGGGAGCGCTGGTGGTGGGCGTGAACAGCGACGCGTCGGTGCGAAGGCTGGAGAAGGGGGCCGACCGCCCCATCGTGCCCCAGCGGGAGCGGGCCCGCCTGCTCGCCGCGCTCGCCTGCGTGGATTGCGTCGTCCTGTTCGACGAGGAGACGCCGCTCGCGCTGATCGAGCGGCTCCGCCCCGATGTGCTCGTGAAGGGGGCGGACTATGCGCGCGCCGCCATCGTCGGGGCGGACCAGGTCGAAGCGTGGGGCGGGCGGGTGGTACGCGTGCCGCTCGTACCCGGCGCATCGACCACGGCCCTGCTCGCGCGGCTGCGCGGCAAGACCGCGTGACGACGCTCCGATGAAATTGTTGGTCGCCACCCGCAACGAGGGCAAGATCCGGGAGATCCGGGACCTGTTCACCGGACTTCCGTTTCAGCTGACGTTCCCGGTCGACCAGTTTCTCGAGCGGCTACCGGATGAAGCCGATCTCGAGCGCGGCACGAGCTTCGCCGAGAACGCGGTCGCCAAGGCGCGCTACTTCGCGAAGCGCGGCACCATCGCGACGCTCGCCGAGGACTCGGGGCTCGAGGTGGACGCGCTCGACGGGGCACCGGGGGTGTTCTCCGCGCGCTGGGCGCAGATGCATACGGCCGGGTCCGGAGACGCGGCGAACAACGCGCTGCTGCTCGAGCGGCTGGCTGGTGTTCCCGACGAGCAGCGCACGGCGCGCTACCGCTGCGTGGTGGCGTATCTCGAGACGCCGCTCGCCAAGCCGCAGCTGGTCGAGGCGACGTGCGAGGGACGGATCCTGTCCCAACCGCGCGGCAGCGGTGGCTTCGGCTACGATCCGCTGTTCTTCTCGAGCGATCTCGGGCTGAGCTTCGCCGAGGCGCCGATGCCCGCGAAGCAGCGTGTGTCGCATCGCGGGCGGGCGATCCGGGCGCTGGTGGAGGTGTTGGTGCGGCGCTCGAAGTAGCGAATCAAACGCACCGTTGCGTCCGGTTCGACCACAAGAGCTGTACCGTGTAAGGCCCCAGCTTTTTGTTCTGCCAGGCGCACACATCCCCGATCTCACCCTGGTTGTCGTCGTACCATCCTTGCGGGGGGACCGGATCCGTCACCGCTTCGGCCAGCTCGTGCGAGCAGATCGAGGTGAGCGCGTCGGGTGGCCCGACGCCACCGAGGCAACCGGCGCAGTTGGGGTAGGGGACCACCGCGTAGAAGATTTTGGTATCGATGTGGTCGTGGTAGCCGCAGAACGCCTGGCACGAGCGGTCGCCGCCCGCGACGACCGAGACGCCGGGCGGGAGCAGGACGAAATACAGGGTGTTCGGCCCGACGGCAGGAAACGCTGTCTTGCCGGAGAGGTGCTTCTGGAGCATCTGGCGGATGGCGGAGTCGGTCACATTGGGTCCGGGTTCGGGCGAGGTGACGGTCGTCGTCCCGACCCACCGGCCCCGGCCGATCTTGTACGGTGGCGCGTCGTACTCGCCCAGCTGGTCCACGTACGGACTCGCGACGATAAACCGAAAGAAGTCGTTCAGGGTGGTGATCACGCTCTGCTGCGCGGTCGTGTTCCACGCCTGTCCCCAGTATGCCGTGAAGACTTCGACGGCGGCGAGCAGCGGGCCGCCGCGGTAGGTGAGCTCGGTCCCGGGGGGCGCCTTGATCCCGGGAGCAGGAGCGACGAGTTCCTGCGGCACCCAAAGGGGGACGATACGGACGTGGTCGTCGAGGGCGGGCGGGACCGTCCGGCGCGGGCCGGGAGAATGTTTGGGGGTCATGGCGGTTAGGTACCCCGCGCGTGGCTTTTTGGCGTGGCGTCACTAGGTTGTTAGCAGCGCTTCGGCGCGTCGGTGCGTCTGTTCTGTGCG
>Ga0207646_10003499_pt1 | contig 17704 bp, 19 predicted proteins | sample KBSK5502metaG_FD_184343 | JGI IMG/M metagenome (GOLD analysis project Ga0207646, IMG submission 184343) | Corn, switchgrass and miscanthus rhizosphere microbial communities from Kellogg Biological Station, Michigan, USA - KBS K5-50-2 metaG... | ecosystem: Host-associated > Plants > Roots >... | reverse complement strand
AGATCGCCCTTATCGACGACCAGGCCCGCCGCACCGCCACGATCACTGCCGATTCCGACCTCACCTGCTACGGGCTCACCTCTTGGGAGTTCCGGCCCCTCGTCGAGACGAACGCCCAGATCGCCTGGAAGCTCCTTCAGGTGATGGCCAAGCGGCTCCGCGAATCGGAGCAGCAGCAAATCCCGATCTAGGGGCTGCGCCTTGGCACAGACGGTTTCGGCCGCCCAGCTCGTCGCCCGTTGCCGCAACGGCGACCAGGAGGCGTGGGCGGCGCTCGTCGAGCGGTTCTCGCGTTACGTCTACGCGATCGCGACGCAGGGGTTCCGGCTGCGCGAGCACGACGCCGAGGACGTTTTCCAGGAGGTCTTTACGAAGGTCTACCAGCGGCTGGACTCACTCCGCAGCGACGAGGCGTTCCAGCCCTGGATCGCCCAGCTCACCCGGCACGTCTGCGTCGACCGGCTGCGATCGGGCTCACGGGAGGAGACAACGGACGAGACCGAGCTGGCGGCTGACCCCGACGAGGACGCGCTCGCGCGGATCGACGAGGCGCTCGACGTTCATGACGCGATGGCCGGGCTACCCGAGAACTGCCGCGAGATCCTGGATCGCTTCTTCGCCCGCGACGAGACCTACCGGACGATCGGCGAGGCGCTCGAGCTGCCTGCCGGCACGATCGCCAGCCGTATTTCTCGCTGCCTCGTCAAACTGCGCGATGAGCTGGATGGAAGAAAACCGGTCCCGACACAGTCTGGTGGGCAGGTGAGCGTATGAGCGCATCAAATGAAGACAGACTGGCTGACCTGATCGGAGCCCTCCCGCCGGCGCCCGAAGCATGGGTGCGAGCCGCGCAGGAGCTCCCCCTCGCCCGAACGGAGATCGACGCGATCGTCGCCAGGGCGGAAACGGACGCCGAGTTCCGCCAGGCGCTCATCGCCGACCTCGAAGCGACGCTCGCGCAGGAGGGCTACGAGCCCGAGCGGCCGCTCCTCGACGCGCTGCGCTGGCGCTTCGCCGACTCGTAAGCGAACGAATCCCGCCAGCGCGATTGCCACACCTTCGGCGCAATCTGCCCTTGACAAAAACCGGTGTCGGACACCGCTTGAAGCGACTGAAGTGTGCTAAGGCGTGTGCTAAGTTCTGGCCATGCGTCTACACATTACCCTGAGCGAGGAGATCGTCCGAGAGCTCGACCGCCAGGCCGGTGCCCGGGGGCGGAGCGCGTACATCGCGCGCGCGGTCGAGCGCGCGCTGGACGACGATTCCCGTTGGGAGCTGCTCGAATCGGCGCTCGGCTCGATTCCGGACCGGGGTCACGAGTGGGATAAGGATCCGGGCCGGTGGGTTCGCGACCAGCGGCGCGCCGATGAACGCCGTGTCGGTTAGTTGGCGCTGGTCCTCCTCGACACGACCGTCCTCATCGACCTGCTTCGCGGTCGCCCCCACGCCCGCGCGCGCCTGCTGGCGCTCCGCGGTGCTGGCGACGCGCCCTGCGCCTGCGCGGTCAACGTCGAGGAGATGGTTCGGGGGCTCAGACCACGTGAGCACGAGCAGGCTCGAGCGCTCTTTGCCGGGCTTCGAATCGTGCCGTTGGGCGTCGTCGAGTGCTGGCAGGCCGGCGAGTGGCGGCGCGAGTACGCCCGGCGCGGCCGCACGCTTGCCCAGGCCGACTGCCTCGTAGCGGCGGCCGCGCTATCGCTCGGCGGCCGGCTCGCAACCGGCAATCCGAAGGACTTCCCGATGCGCGAGCTCACTGTCGAGCATTGGCCTGTTGGCACCTAGCCGGAAACTGCGGGTCCGGTCAGGCCGCGGCCGCTGTTTAGGATCGACGCATGGCGCAGCCCCAGCAGCAGCCCGAGCGATACACAGGCGAAAGCCTCCCGGCGTGGAGCCTCCCCGCTGCCGCGTCGGCCGAGATCGGGATCGGGGTCGAGTGGCCGGAGCGCGTCACGCGCGACTGGGCGCTCGGCGGCTCGACCGGGGCCGGGATTCGGGTCTGCATCCTCGACAGCGGCGTCCAGCCCGATCATCCGCTCGTCGGCGCGCTCGAGGGAGCGGTCGCGCTACGGAAGACCGAGGACGGCGAGATCGTCGTCGAAGACGACACCGAAGGCGACCTCTGCGGACACGGCACCGCCTGTGCCGGGATCGTGCGCTCGCTGGCTCCGGACTGCCGGCTGTTCAGCGTCCGCGTGCTCGGCGCCGGCTTCAAGGGCAGCGGGTCCGTCCTGCTGGAGGGCCTGCGCTGGGCGATCGGCCAGGGCTTCGACGTGATCAACATGAGCCTCTCGACGACGAAGAAGCAGTTCTCCGGGCTTTTGCACGAGCTCGCCGACAGCGCGTACTTCCGTCGCACGGTCCTGGTCGCCTCCGCCCACAACATGCCGGTCGAGAGCTATCCGTGGCGGTTCTCATCGGTGATCTCGGTCGGCAGCCACGAGGAGGCCGACCCGCTGACGTTCTTCTACAACCCCTCGCCGCCGGTCGAGTTCTTCGCGCGCGGCGTCAACGTCGAGGTCGCTTGGATCGGCAGCGCAAGGATCCGCTCATCCGGTAACAGCTTCGCGACGCCCCATATGAGCGGGATCTGCACCCTGATCCTCGCGAAGCACCCTGAGCTCACCCCGTTCCAGCTGAAAAGTGTTCTCTACCTGACCGCTTCGAACGTCGGAGGCGCCAAATGACCGACCAGAATCTGCAAGCCGCCGTCTCGGCAGGCGTGATGTCTGCCGAGAGCGAGCATCGTGCCCTGCTGCAGTCGATCGTCGAGGTCGCACGAGCGATCTTCTCGGCGAAGGCCGCGTCGATCTTCCTGCACGACGAGGAGGCCGACGAGCTCGTCTTCGAGGCGGTCGCCGGCGAAGGCTCGGACAGCCTGATCGGCACGCGCTTCCCGTCCAGCACGGGCGTCGGCGGCTGGGTGCTCGTCACCCGCCAGCCGCTGATCATCGACGACCTCGAGCAGGATCCACGCCACTCACGGGAGACCGCCGAGAGCACGGGCTATGTACCCAAGGCAATGATGTCGGTGCCGCTCCTCCACGACGAGCGCGCGCTCGGCGTGCTCAACGTGCTCGACCGCTCCAAAGAGATCGAGTTCTCGCTCGGCCAAATGGACCTGCTCGGCCTGTTCGCCAACCAGGCTGCGATCGCGCTCGATCTCCTCCAGCGCGCGCGCCACGCACGTGCCGTGTTGAACGAGAGCGGCGGCGACGCCGGCGTGATCGCGCGAATCGCTTCGGCGCTCGAGGATCTGGACGAAGAACAGCGCGAGCCCGTGCTGCGGCTGCTCGCCGCCCTCGACGACGTCTTGCGCGCCGACGTGCCGTTCTAGAGCAAGAACGAGGTTCGGGCCGGGAGATCCCGGCCCGAACACGCTCTCTCAGCTTGAAATCTGCCGCTTACGGAGTCGTTGGTCGGGGGGTGGTTGGTGAGGGTGTCACCGGCGAATGCGCCTCGACGTCTTCGTCCTCGAGCAGCGTCTTCTCGGGAGTGGTGCCGGGAGTGGTGCCGTGACCCTCGACGTCCTCCTCGTCTTCCTGAGTCTCCTCGCGGGGCTCGTCCGTCATTTCGTTCCTCCTTCCGAAACTTCCAACCTGTCGATCCACCAGACGTGACTTCTGGACGGAATCTTCCCTCGTCTTCTTCAAAAACACAAACAACCCTGTAATCCTTGGCGTGTGAGGGCCCTGGGGGAGCAGCTTCGCGATTCCGTGCGGGCCTTTTCCAGCATCTATCGCAACCCGAGCCTTCGGCGCATCCAGCTCGCTTGGATCGGCTCCTCGGTGGGAACGTGGGGCTACGTCGTCGCGCTGATGGTGTACGCCTACCGCCACGGCGGCCCCACCGCAGTCGGGGTCGTCGGGTTGATCCGCTGGTTCCCCGCTGCCGTTGCTGCTCCGTTCGGAGGGATGCTGGGCGATCGCTTCCCACGCCTGCGCGTGATGGTGGTCTCCGACCTCATCCGTGCAGCGGCGATGGCAGCCGCGGCGGCGGCGATCGCAATCAGTGCGCCCGCGGTAATCATCTATCTGTTCGCGGTCCTCGTCACGCTCGTCGCGCAGGCGTTCGGGCCGGCCGAGTCGGCCTTGCTCCCGACGCTCGCCAAGACCCCGGAGGAGCTGGCGGCGGCGAACGTCGCCTCGACGACGATCGAGGCCGCCGGCTACTTCGTCGGGCCTGCGCTGGGCGGTGTCCTCCTCGCCGTCTCGAATGTCGAGACCGTTTACGCGGCGACGGCGGTGGCCTTCCTCTGGTCGGCCGCCATGCTGGCGCTGATCAGGCTGTCCGCGGCTGAGCCGACCGGAGAGGCAGCGCGAGGCAGCTGGCAACAGGAGGCCCTAGCCGGGTTCGTGACGATCGCGCGCGACTCGAGGCTCCGCTTGATCGTCGGCCTCTTCGCCGTCCAGACGCTCGTCTACGGCGGCTTCGTGGTTCTGACCGCAGTCGCCGCGATCCGGCTGCTCAGTCTCGGCTTGCCCGGGATCGGCTACCTGAACGCCGCGCTTGGCGTCGGCGGGCTGATCGGAGGGGTGGTCGCTGTGGCGCTTGTCGGCGTCCGCAGGCTCGGACTCATATTCGGCCTCTCGCTGATCCTCTGGGGTGGGCCCATTCTGCTGGTCGGGGTCTGGGCGAAAGCTGTGCCGGCGTTCCTCCTGATCGGCATTGCCGGCCTTGGGCTGACACTCGTCGACGTCTCCGGGTTCACTCTCCTGCAGCGCGCGGTTCCGGAGGAGGTGCTCGCGCGCGTCTTCGGTGTGCTCCACAGCGCCTTCTTCGCGACGGCCGGAATCGGCGCCATCGTCGCGCCCGCTCTCGTCAGCTCCCTCGGGATCCGCACTGCGCTGGTCATCACGGGCGCGGTCCTGCCTGCTGTGACGATTCCGGCCTTCAGGATGCTTGCGCACATCGACCGCACGCTCACGGTGCCGACCGCACAGCTCAAGGCCCTGCGGGCGATCGAGATGTTCGCGCCCCTGCCGGCACCAACGCTCGAGGCGCTCGCTTCGAGCCTCACACGGGTGCAGGTTCCGGGCGGCGAAACCGTCTTCCGCCAGGGCGACCACGGCGACCGCTTCTACATCGTCGATTCCGGCGAGGTCGAGATCGAGATCGACGGCCGGGAGGCGAACGTGCTTGGGCCCGGCGACCACTTCGGCGAGATCGCCTTGCTGCGCGATATTCCGCGCACCGCGACCGCGCGGGCGCGGAAGGAGACGCAGCTGTACGCGCTCGACCGCGACGCTTTCCTCGGCGCCGTCACGGGGCACGCCGGCAGCAGCGAGGCGGCCGAGACCGTCGTCGCCGCACGGCTAGGCCTAGTCGGATAGGCGCTCGCCGAGCGCGACGAGATCGTCCGCCGCTCGCGCCGGGTCGCCGCTGAGCGCGACCGTCTCCGCGCCCGGGAGCTGGACCACGACGCGGCCGCCGAAGACGACGCAGCGGATGCCTTCGTCGAGGCAGATGCGAAGCGCTTCGCCGGGCGCCTTGCCGGTCGTGGTCGTCGCGTCGACCGTGCCCTCGCCGGTGACCACGAGGATTGCTTCGCGAACGCGGTCTCGGAAGCGCAGGCGCTCGAGGACCTCGCGAGCGCCGGGGAGGAGTTCGGCGCCGAGTGCGGCAAGGGCCGCGCCGAGGCCGCCGGCGGCGCCGGCGCCGGGCAGCTCGGCGTAAGGCGCGAGCTCGCTCATCGCAGAGAGCCGGCGCTCCAGCCGTTCGACCTGCTCCGGCGTCGCGCCCTTCTGAGGCGCAAACCGCAGGGCCGCGTCGCGAAGCGGCACGAGCGCGTCGCAGAGAACGGTCGTCGGCGCGGGCAGTTCGCGCAAGACCTCGCGCAGCCCCTCACCGCCGTCCACGTTCGCCGTGCCGCCGAGGCAGACGAGCAAGCGCTCGGCTTTGACTTCGGCGATCAGCTCGCCGAGACCGCGGCTGGAAGCCGCCAGCGGATCGAGCCGCTGCGCGTCGAGCGGGATCGCCTCCGCCGCCTCGACCACCGCCGTTCCGTCCGGCAACGCGCGAATCGGTGCCTCGCGCGGGCGCCCGAACGCGTCCCTCACGCGCACGCGCACGCGAACCCGCGCGCCGAGCACCTCGGCCGTCCCCTCGCCGCCGTCGGCGATGGGCAGCTCCTTCGCGTCGGCTCCGCCGCGGCGAAAGCCCTCGGCCAAGAAGGCGGCCGCGTCTCGAGCGGAGAGAACGCCTTTGAGGCTAGCCGGAGATGCGAGCGCGCTCACGCGATTCCGCGGCCGGGGCCGCGTCGTCAGGCATCTCGATCGCCTCCGCCCCCGGCATCACGCGGAGCATCGCGAACGAGAGGCCCTCGCGCGCGAGGAAAAGCATCCCGACCCCGATGCCCACGGAGGCCTCGATCGCCTGAAGGCCGAAGCCGAAGGCGATCCCCCGCGCCTTGGCGACGCCGTAGGCGATCAGAGGCAGCGCAACGGCTGCCTGAACGAGCCCCACGTTGCCGGGCCAGAGCGGGAAGATCGTCGCGACGTTCACCAAGACGAGGACGAGCGCGGCGGCCGGAAGGCCGGCGTAGATGTGGAAGGCACGCATGGCCGAGAAGACCGCAAGCAGCTGGCAGAGCCAGCCGAGGCACTGGAAGAACGCAGCACCGACGGCGGGCAGCGGCGAGTGGAGCACCCCGAGCCCCTGGCGCGCCATCGCGACCAGGCGCCGGACCCGCCCGAGCTCGTCGAGGACCGGCCGACTATGTCGCCGGGCGCTGGCAAGCCCGAACGCAAACAGCCCAAAGCCGACGCCGAGCACGATCTCGAGGCTCGTGTACGCCCAATGCGGCACTTTCGCGGTCAGCAACGCATAGGTGACGAGTAGAAGCGAGGGAATGAGGTCGAAGAGCCGGTGCGCGAACACGGTTCCGATCAGCGCGGCCCAGGCGCCGTTCCGTCCGGGCACCTTGCGCGTCAGAACCCCCACACGTGCGAGTTCGCCGATCCGTCCCGGCAGCACCGCGTTCGCGAACAGTCCGACCGAGAAGGCCGAGAAAACCAGCCGGAAGCGCGGATGCGGTGCCGCCAGTGCCTGGTCGATCACGATCTTCCAGGCAACCGCGCGAACGAGGACCGAGACGAGGTTGAGGCCGATCGCCACCACGACCCACTGCCAGCGGACGATCGTGAATGCGTCGCCGACCTGTCCCCAGTTCGGCCCCCGCCACCAGAAGAGCACCCCGACTCCGGCGGCTGCGGCGAGAACGAACGCGAGCCGCAGCCAGCGGCTTCGCATGATCGCCGCCAGGTTCACCCGGCCGCCGCGAGCGTCGTGGGCGACTCCCCGGAGACGAGCTCGTAGATTGCGAGCAGCCGCCGGCCGATGTCGTCCCACGAGTACGCCCGGGCTCGGCGGCGGGCGCCCGCGCCGAGCTCGAGCCTCCGCGACTCCTCCGCGAGCAGGCTCGCGGTAGCGTGCGCCAGGGCCCGCGGATCGTCGGGAGGCACAAGCACGCCCGTCTCCGGCCTCATCACGTCACGATATCCCGGAATGTCGGAGGCGACGACCGGCGTCGCGCACGCGAACGCTTCCGTCAGCACCATGCCGAAGCTCTCGCCGCCGAGCGAGGGCGCGACAAAGGCCTTTGCCTTCAGCAGCTCGTCCGTCCGCTCTTGCTCCGAAACGAAGCCGAGCGCGTCGATGCCCTCGTCCGGAATTCGGTGGCGCGTCAGCAGCAGGCGAACCTGCAGGGGGTCGGCGCCGAGCACGCGAAGCCGCGCGCCGGTCTGACGCCTGATCTCGGGCCAGGCGCGCAGCAGCACCTGCAAGCCCTTTCGGGGCTCGTGGCGGCCGATGAAGACGATGGTGTTCTCGCGTCCGCCGGGGTCGGCGACCTCGGGCATCGCGACGCCGTTCGGGATCACCTCGTATTCGCCGGGCAGGTACGTCTGGACAGTGGTCGCGGCGTCCGCCGAGACCGCGATCCGGTGGTCCAGGCGCTCGGCGAGGAAGCCCCAGACCGGAGTCGCAAGCTTCATCCAAGCCAGCTCGCCCGAGGCGTGGAAGGTTGCAACGAGCGGTACGCGCGCGAACGAGAGCGCGGCGACGCCGATCGCCGGAGTCATCGGCTCGTGGACGTGAAGGAGGTCGAAGCGTTCCCGCTCGAGCACCCGCTTCATCCTGAAGATCGAGCTCGGGCTGAGGACGATGTTGGGCAGCGCGCCGTTCGCCGGCACGATCACCGAGCGTCCGACGGGAATCACGTGAGGCGGCGGCGGCTCGTGCCGACCCTCGCGCGGGTGGAGATACTTCGTCAGCCGCCCCGGCGGGTCGTGGCCGATGACGATCCGCGCGTCGACGCCAAGGCTTTTCAGGGCCCGGGCCTGGTGGTCTGCGTGCTCCGGAACACCGCCCCAGAACGACCACGAGTACGGGACGATGATCCCGACCTTCATCTGGGGGGATGATGCCGAGTTAGCGGGCCCGCTGTGCAGGCTGGATCGGCTTTGCCGCCTCGTGCGCCCCAGCAGGTGATCGCCGCTCGTCGACGGTGGCGCGGGCCAGCGTCTCATTGTCGACGTTCAGCGGGTGGTGACACGCGGCGAGGTGCCCGTTCCCATAATCCACGAGCGGCGGCTCGAGTTGCGTGCAGATGTCCGTCGCGTAGCGGCAGCGTGGGTGGAAGCGACAACCGGACGGCGGGTTGATCGGCGAAGGCACGTCGCCCTCGAGGACGATCCGCTCGCGAGCCGCCGACTCGCGCGGGTCCGGAATGGGAACCGCCGAGAGCAACGCTTCCGTGTACGGCATGATCGGCCGCTCGTACAGCTCCTCGGCCGGGGAGAGCTCGACGATCTTGCCGAGGTACATGACCGCGATCCGATCCGAGACGTGGCGGACGACCCCGAGATCGTGAGCGATGAAGACGTAGGTGAGGTCAAAGTCCTCTTGCAGGTCGGCGAGCAGGTTGATCACCTGCGCCTGGATCGAGACGTCGAGCGCCGAGACGGGCTCGTCCGCGATCACGAGCTTGGGCCGGAGCGCCAACGCCCGCGCGACCCCGATGCGCTGCCGCTGGCCGCCGGAAAACTCATGCGGAAAGCGGTTGTAGTGCTCCGGCGAGAGCCCGACCTTCCCGAGCAGTTCCTGCACCTGCTGCTTTCGCTCTCGCCGGTCGCCGATGCCGTGGATCGCGAGCGGCGCGCCGACGATCTGCCCGACCCGCTTGCGCGGGTTCAGCGAGGCGTAGGGATCCTGGAAGACGATCTGCAGTTCCCGCCGCAACGGGCGCATCCCACGCCGGGTCAGGTTCGAGATGTCCTGCCCGTCGAAGATGATCTCGCCGCGCGTCAGCGGGAGAAGCCGCACGAAGCAACGGCCCAGCGTCGACTTGCCGCAGCCCGACTCCCCGACCAGTCCGAGCGTCTCGCCGCGCTGCACCTCGAGGGAGACGTCGTCGACCGCGTGCACCTGCGCGACCTCGCGCTGGATCAGGATCCCGCGTTTGATCGGGAAGTACTTGACAACGTGTTGGGCTTCGAGCAGTGGCCCACGATCTCGCGAGCTCACGCCGTCTCCGCCAGTTCAGGGTTGATCGTCGCGTCGCGTCGCGCCCGTTTGTCCTCGACCGAGAGGTGGCAGGCGTCCAGGTGCCCCTCGCCCACCTTCGCCGTCAGTTGCGGATCCTCGGCGCGGCAGCGCTCGAAGGCCTGGGGACACCGCGGCCGGAAGCTGCAGCCCTGCGGCCGGTTGATCAGCGACGGTGGCTGGCCGGCGATTGCCGTCAGCCTGCGCGCCTTGGGCCGGTCGAGCCGGGCGATCGAGCCGAGCAGGCCCCAGGTGTAGGGATGCTGCGGGTCGTAGAAGATCTGCTCCTTGTTGCCCTCCTCGACAATCCGGCCTGCGTACATAACGAGGATCCGATCGGCGATGTCCGCGACGACGCCGAGGTCGTGGGTGATCAGGACGACAGCCGACCCGAACTCTCGCCTCAGGTTCTTGATCAGCTCGAGGATCTGAGCCTGGATCGTCACGTCGAGCGCAGTCGTCGGCTCGTCGGCGATCAGCAAGTCCGGGTTGCACGAGAGCGCAAGGGCGATCATCACGCGCTGCCGCATCCCGCCTGAGAACTGATGTGGGTAGTCGTCGATCCGCTGCTCGGGCCTGGGTATCCCGACCTGAGTGAGCAGCTCGATGGCCCGCCGCCGCGCCTGCCCCTTCTTCAGGTCGTAGTGCTCGTTCAGCTGCTCCTCGATCTGCCAGCCAACGGTGTAGACCGGGTTCAGCGAGGTCATCGGATCCTGGAAGATCATCGCGATCTCCTCGCCGCGCACCTCCCGCATCGCGTCGCGCGAGACGCCCATCAGGTCGCGGCCCTTGTAGACGATCGAGCCCTCGTAGATCACGTTCGGGTCCGTGATCAGCCGCATCACCGACATCATCGTCACGCTCTTGCCCGAACCGGACTCGCCGACAATCCCCACCACCTCGCCCTCGTCGACCGTGAACGAGATCCCGTCGACGGCACGGACGATTCCGTCCTCGGTCCGGAACGAGACCTTCAGGTCGCGAACCGCTAGTAGGCGCTCGGCCATCTAGGCGGGTCGCACCCTCGGGTCGAGCCATGCGTAGACGAGGTCGACCAAGGCACTCGCAAGCGTGATGAAGAAGGCCCCGTAGATCACAGTCGTCATGATCACGGGCAGGTCCAGCGACGTCAGCGAGTTGTAGGTCAGCAGGCCGACGCCCGGCAGGCCGAAGACGACCTCGGTCAGCAGGGCCCCGCCGCCGACGAGGACACCGAAGTCGAGCCCGAATAGGCTGACGAACGTGATCAGCGACGTCCGCAAGGTGTGCCGCAGCAGCACACGGCGCTCCGAGAGCCCCTTCGCACGAGCCGTCCGGACGTAGTCTTCGCTCTCGGTCTCGATTAGGTTGGCGCGAAGAACCCGTGCGTAGAAGCCGATGTAGAGAACGGAGAGCGTCAGCCACGGTAACAGCAGTTGCTCGAACCACATCACCGGATCCTGGGTCAGCGGCGTATAGCCGAGCGGGGGTACCCAGCTGAACAGGAAGAAGTGATGGAGACGGCTCTGCGTGATCAGGTTGACCACCTCACCGAGCCAGAAGACCGGAATCGAGATGCCGATCAGCGCCAGGATCATCAATAACGGGTCGATGATCGTCCCCCTGAAGACGGCAGCGGCAAGACCCGTGAGGATGCTGAAGACGATCCAGATCACGGCGGCCCCGAAGACGAGCGACAGCGTCACCGGCGCGGCGCTGAGGATCTCAGGGATCACCTTCGTGTGGCTGCCGTACGAGATCAGATCCCGGCTGATGAAGATGTGCTTCATCATCAGCCCGTAGCGCACTGGCAGCGGCCGATCGAGGCCGAACTCGTGCTTGATGTTCCTGATGGTCTCGGCCGTCGGATTGCGCCCAGCCATCTGGCGCGCGGGGTCGACACCGGGAATCGCGAAGAAGATCAGGAAGACGAGCACGGAGATCGCGAACAGGACAACGATCAGCCAGAGCACGCGGCGCACGATGAAGGTGGCCACCTTTTCGTCAGCCCTTCATCCGCAGCTTCGAGCGCGGGTCGAGTGCGTCGCGAAGGCCGTCGCCGAGGACGTTCAAGGCCAGAACGGTCAGCACGATCATGATCCCGGGCGCAATCGCGACCCAGGGTCGCGTGTACAGCAGCCCCTGTCCGTCCTCGATGATCGTTCCCCAGCTCGCCTTCGGAGGCTGAACTCCGATCGACAGGTACGAGAGCGCCGACTCGGTCAGGATTGTGGTCGCGATCATCAAGGGCAGGAGCACGATCACCGTCGAGGCGACGTTCGGCAGGACCTCGCTGAAGATCAGCCGCAGGTTCGAGGCTCCCTGGGCGATGGCCGCCTCGACGAACTCACGCTCGCGGAGCGACAACACCTGGCCGCGAATCGGTCTGAATACGTACGGCACGTAGATCACTCCGATGATCCCGAGCGGGATCCAGAGGCTGCTGGCATTCAAATGCACGAAGCCGATTCGGAGGCCGTTCGGCGCAGTCAGCAGCACGGTCGCCAGCGAAATCGCGAGGAGGTAGACAGGGAAAGCCCAGATCAGGTCCATCAACCGGGAAAGGAGGGCGTCGGTCCAGCCCCCGAAGAAGCCCGCAATCAAGCCGAACACGACCGCGAGCACTGAGGCGAGCACGGCGGATCCAATCCCGATCTCGAGCGAGGCACGGCCGCCGTAGAGAACTCGCGTGGCCACATCGCGTCCCTGGCTGTCAGCCCCCAAGAAGTACTTCGCGTGCCAGGTCGGCGCGACCGGCGTCTCACCCAGGCCGAGCTTTCCCGTCCCCTGCTGGATCACCTGAATCGTCTTGCCGTGCAGCCTGAAGGTCCCGGAGAGGTTCGAGGTGAAGGCGTCGGTATGCGCGATATGTCGCGCATACAGCGGCGCCGCAAAGCTGACGGCCACGATCAGCACGAAGACGACGGCGGCGGCGATCGCAAGCTTGTTGTGGAGAAGCCGGCGGCCGGCCAGCGCCCACGGGCTCCTGCCCGCGACCTCGCCACCGAGCTCCTCGATGTCGAGAGTCGCGAGCTCGGCTTCAGGCTCGAAAACCGCCATGCCGATTGGGCCGGACCGCTCGCGTGGCCGCTACGCCTACTTCACCGACGCCTGGTCGATGAGGAAGTACCACTGCGGGCTGAACTGGAAGCCCTTGACCCGCTTCGAGACGAAGTTCAGGTACTTCGGGTTCAACATCGACACCCACGGCGCCTGGTCCGTGACGGCCTTGTCGACCGCGGCCCATTGCGTGTTCGCGGCGGTCGGGTTGAGGATCCCCGTCTTCAACGCCGCGTTCATCTGCGCCTGGATTGGCTTCACGCAGAACTCCGAGATGTTCGGACTCGCGCTCGAGTTCGGTACGAAGTCGCTGCAACCCAGCAGGACGTTCAGGAAGTCCGACGCGGCCGGATAGTCCTGATACCAGCTCGAGTAGCAGAACTGCACTTTGTTCTTCGAGTTCTGGCAGTACGGATACTGGATGTCCGCCGAGAGCGCCTGCAGCTGGGCCTTGTAGCCGAGCTTGTTGAGGAGGCTGACGAAGTACTCGCCGAACGCCTTGTTCACGTCGGTCGTGTCGGTGTTCACCTTCACGGTCGCGCCCTTCGTCCCCGAGGCTGCGATCAGCTGTCGCGCCTTCGCCAGGTCCGGCGCCGTCCACTTGCCGCTGCCGGGGTTCTTCGTGTACGGACAGTAGGCCTTGTACCCCGGGAACCCGGGCGGCAGGATCTGGCACGTCGGGGTGGCCAGCTTCGGGCCGCCGTAGATCTTGACCAGCGCGTTGCGGTCAGTGGCGTAGTTGACGCCCTGGCGCGCCTTCAGGTTGTTGAACGGCGGCACGCGGACGTTGAAGGCAAAGTAGTAGACGGCCGTCAACGGGTTGATGAAGACCTGGCTCGGGTATTTCGTCGACATCTCGTTGAGGCGGTCGGCGGGCGGCGTGTCGAACATCCAATCGGCCTGCCCGTTCTCGACCTCCGTCACCTGAGCCTCGTCAGAGAGCCCGAACTTCTCGACGATCACATCGGGATTCCCCGCCGGCTGTGCGTCCGTCGACCAGAGCTTGAAGAAGGGGTTCCGGACGAGCTTTATCTGCTTGTTCGTGTTGTACTGCGCCCACTTGTAGGGGCCGGTACCCGGCGGCGGAATCTGGGCTTCCTTGTTCGGCGTTCCCGTCGGGAGGATGAAGGCAAACGGAACGGCGAGTTTGTCGAGGAACTCCGGATCGCCCCGCGTCAGGTGGAACGTGACCGTGCTTTTCGCGTCGTCCGCGATCACGCCCTGGTCGAGATTGCACGTCTTCGGCGTCTTGACGCAGGCGTCGCCGCCGACGATCACGTTGTACCAGGAGCCGGCGTTCGGGCTCTGGCCGATCTTGAACAGTCGCAGGAAGGTGTACTTGACGTCGCTGGGCTTGAGCTCTTTGCCGTTCGAGAACTTGATTCCCTTGCGGATCGTGAACGTGTAGGTCTTGCCGCCGTCGGTCGGGTTCGGGATGGATGTCACGAGGTCGGGCACGATCTTCGTGCCCTCGGTGCCGCCAACTCGCTTGAAGGCAACGAGCCCGTCGTGCGTGAAGATCAAAAGCTGCCATTCCTGCAGCGTGTAGTCGATCTGCGGGTCCGGCGAGCCGGACGGCGCCGCCTTGGCGACGGCGAGGAAAGTTCCGCCTGCCGCGCCTGCCGACGTCGAGTTACTGGTGGTGGTCTTGCTTCCGCTCTTACTGCTTCCCCCACAGGCCGCAAGCGTTGCGGTGAGGCCGAGGGCGACAACTAGAAGGAACAGCGAGCGAGCGCGCATTTCGACCTCCAGGAGATGTGATGACTATCAGACGGTTCCTTGAGCCCGATGTTAGTTGCCCTGTGCTTCAAAGGTCGCACCTACACTCGGGGCGTGAACCTGGTCGAGACGCTCGGCGTGGAGATCGGCGTCCGTCAGGCCGGCACGCCGGCCGCGGCCCGGGCGGCCGGGGCGGTCGCCGACGCCTTCCGCGATGCCGGGCTCGAGCCGCGTTTTCACGAGTTCGGGCTACTGGGCTACGAGGCCGACGAGCCTGAGTTAGAGATCGACGGCGAGCGTTGGGACGCCGGCCCGTGCATCTACTCGAACCCGACCGACGGCACCGTCGAGGGCCGCGTGCGCAGGCTCGGAAAGCACTCGATCGGCGGCTTCTTCCCCGAAGCGGACGTTTTCGCGGTCGAGGACGAGACCGGCAGTGAGCTCGCGCGCCTGCTGATGACGCCGTTCGGCGGCCCCGCGATCCCGTTCCTGACCGGCGCGCGCCAGATCGCGGTCGGGCCGGCGGTGTTCATCTCGGGCGCCGACTCGATCCGGCTACGCGAGCTGGAAGGGGTAAGCGCGCGCGTGCGTGTGGGCGGGCGCTTCGTCCCCGGTCTGACGGAGCGGAACATCGTCGCCGAGCTGCGAGGCCAGAGCGAGGAGGCAATCGTCGTCTCAGCGCACTACGACTCCGTCTGGCGAGGTCCGGGCGTCGTCGACAACGCGACCGGCGTCGAGGGCGTGCGCCGGATCGCCGAGAACCTGGCCGGCCACGGACACATGCGCTCGTTGATCTTCATCGCCTTCGCTGCCGAGGAGATCGGCTGCATCGGCTCGCGTTCATGGATTTTCGACTCCGAGGTCACCGGCGAGCTCGGGCGAATCAAGGCCTGTGTCAACCTCGACTGCATCGCCCACGGCGAGCGGCTGGAGCTAATGGCTTCGCCGCAGGCGCTCGCCGACCGCCTCGCGGGCTTCGCCGGCGAGCTCGAACTAGGCGAGCGCTATGACCTCAACGTCGGCCCGGCCGGGCCCGGGGTCGACGCTTTTCCCTTCCATGAAAAGGGGATTCCGGCCGCCACCGTCTCGCACTTCGGCTACCACGAGTACCACCTCCCGACCGAGCGAGTCGAGCTGGTCGACGAGCAGCGGCTCGCAGACTCGGTCGAGCTGGCGACGCTCCTGGTCGAGAGCCTGCTCGAGCAACCCGTTCAGCCCGACTAGCCCGCGCCTTGGATCACCCTCACCGCCTAAACCAGCCGCGCAAGTTTTCGCCAAAACGAGGAGTCGTCCTTGCCGATTTCCTCATCGTGGCTTCCCTCTTCGCACTCACCGCCATGCTCGTGCACCTCGCGTCGCCCACGGTCCCTTCGTCGCCGCAACGGCACTCTTCGCGCCCGGTCGACTCCGGCGGCGCGGTCGTCGCGGCGGTCAATCCTGGTTCGAGGCTGGCGCTCTATTCCCGCCCGAACGGAAACAGCGTCGGTGTCCTCGGCTCGCGCACGGTTTACGGCGGGCCACTGACGCTACCGGTCGTCCGCACCCGCGGCGACTGGCTCGGCGTCCTTACGGCGGCGATGCCGAACGGGCAACTCGGGTGGGTCAAGGAGGAGGCCGGCGCGCTCACGTTCGGTCGCGTCGGGCTGGAGCTCGAAGCCGACCTGTCGCGACAACTACTCCGCGTCTGGGACGACAGTCGCGTCATCCGCCGGATCCGCGTCGGGATCGGCCGGCCCGGCACGAGCACGCCGACCGGGCGCTTCTCGATCACCGACAAGATGCCCGGCGCGAGCCTCGGCCCGTACTACGGCTGCTGCCTCCTCGCGCTCTCCGGCAACCAACCCCACCCCCCGCCCGGCTGGACCGGCGGCGCCCGCCTCGCGATCCACGGCGGGGCATACGGCGCGGTCAGCGCCGGCTGCCTGCACGCCTCGACCGCCGATCTGCGCTACCTGATGCGCGTCGTCCGCTTGGGCACGGAGATCGTCATTCACGCCTAGACTTTCTCCATGGAAGGACTCGCCGAGCTGCACACGCACCTCGGCGGGTCCGTTTCCTCGGACATCCTCTGGAGCCTCGCCCACGAACAGGGAATCGCGCTGCCGGTCAAGGACTACTGGGAGTTCGATCGGCTGGTGACGATCGCCGATCCACGCGGGGTCGCCGACCTGAACGCGCTCGACGCGATCTACCACTGGACGGAGCTGATCCAGTCGAGCCCGATCGCCGTCGAGCGCTCGGTGCACGCCGCGATCGGCGGTGCTTACCGCTCGCAAGGGATCACGACCCTCGAGCTCCGCTTCAACCCGATGAAGCGAAACCGCGGCGGCGAACGTGATCTGGATCACATCATCCTTGCGGCAATCCGCGGGCTCGACCTCGCTAGCCTCGAGTACCCGCAGGTCAACGCCGGGCTGATCCTGATGATGGACCGCACCTTCAGCCAGGAGATGAACGCCGTCATCGTCGACAAGGCGATCCGCTGGGCGCCGCGCGGGATCTGCGGGATCGACGTCGCCGGCCCCCGCCCTCATGGCGAGCGCTACCCGTACCGCGACTTGCAGCCGCTCGTCGAGGAAGCGCGCGAGGCCGGGCTCGGGATCACGATCCACGTCGGCGAGGAGGGTGGCGACGCCGGCATCGAGGAGATCGGCGAGGTGATCGAGACGCTGCGCCCCGACCGGATCGGCCACGGGATCCTCGCCGCCCGCGACCCCGAGCTGATGGAGACGCTGCGCGCGACCGAGATCGTGCTCGAGATCTGCCCGACCTCGAACCTCCTGACGAAGGCGCTCGAGTCCGAGGAGGCCGTGCGCGAGACCTTCCGCCACTTCTCCGACAACGGAGTTCTGTTCACGATCGCGACAGACGGCCCCGAGATGATGCGGACGCACCTGCGCGACGAGTTCGAGCTGCTGGTGCGGATCGGCGCGCTCGAGCGCGAGCAGCTACCGCTCGCCAACGAGCGCGGACACGCCGCCTCGTTCGTGCAGCGCGAGCCGGTGTTACCGGCGGCATGACGATTTCGGAGTAACCCTCGAAATACGCCTTTCGGTCAATAGCGAAGTGAGGACGCCCCTGTTAGCGTCGGGGCCATGTCGACGATGGTGCAAGCGAGCCCGCCCGTTCTGACTCCGCGACAGAAGCAGGTCGTCGAGTTGATCGCGGCCGGCTGCTCCAATGAAGAGGTTGGAGAGCGGCTCGGCATCTCGCCACGGACGGCGAAGGCGCACTGCGACGTCCTGAGGCAGAAGCTCGGCGTGGCGCGACGGCGGCAGATCCCGCTCGCGTACCGAGAACTGACCGGCGACGACCCGCTCTCAAAAAGCCTCGCTCCCAGGCACTCCGGAAGCGGGGACTGACGGCACCGCACCCGTGGCCGTTCGCGGTCGCGGGTGCGGCTTGT
>Ga0207646_10003498_pt1 | contig 17706 bp, 15 predicted proteins | sample KBSK5502metaG_FD_184343 | JGI IMG/M metagenome (GOLD analysis project Ga0207646, IMG submission 184343) | Corn, switchgrass and miscanthus rhizosphere microbial communities from Kellogg Biological Station, Michigan, USA - KBS K5-50-2 metaG... | ecosystem: Host-associated > Plants > Roots >... | reverse complement strand
CGAGATCACGCTGTTTCAGCTGGCGACCCACCAGGCGGGCTTCCCGAGCGCCAATGTCAGCCGCGACAGCTGGGCCGACCACGCCCGGATGCGCGCCGAGGTATGCGAGTTCCAGCCGGAATGGCCAGCCGGCTCCAAGCTCCAATATCACGGCCGCAGCGCGCACCTGACCTTGGCCATGGTCATCGAGGCGGTCACCGGCCGCGATTTTCGCGAGGTGATCCGCGAGCGCGTCATCGGGCCGCTCGGACTGATCGATGAGCTGTTCATCGGTGTGCCGCGCGAGGAGCAGCAGCGCTGCGCCGATGTCTACGCACCGCCCGACTCGGAAGCGCGCGACAACAGCCCCGAATTCCGCGAGGCCGGCCTGCCGCACGGCGGAGGCTTCGGCACGGCGCGCGCGATGGCGGCGTTCTACCAGATGATGCTGGGCGGCGGCCGGCTCGGGGCGGTGCGGCTGTTCTCGAAACGGATGATCGAATACGTCACCCGCGACTTCACGGGCGACCGTCCCGACGAGGCGATGGCCAATATCCCGATGCATCGCGGCATCGGCCCGCACTCGCGCGGTACCGGCGGGCGCATCCGCGGGCTCGGCAGCATCGCCGCGCCGGCCACCTTCGGGCATGGCGGGGTCGGCACCTCCTATTGCTGGGCCGACCCAACCTCCGGCGTGTCGTTCGCCTATCTCACCAATTTCGTGCAGCCCGATCCCTGGCACTCGGCCCGGCTCGACCGCATCAGCAACCTGGTCCACGCCGCGATCGAGTAGACCCCCTCGCCCATCATGTGATAGGCGCGCGCTGCTCGGGCGGCAATTGCAGGCGGTAGCCCACCCCAAGCTCGGTCAGGATGTGGGTCGGGCGGGTCGGATCGGGTTCGAGCTTCTGCCGCAGCCCGCGGATGAAAACCCGAAGGTATTGCACCTCCTCGGCCTGCGCCGGCCCCCAGACCTCGCGCAGCAATTGGCGATGCGTCAGCACCTTGCCGGCATGAGTCACGAGATGGCGGAGAAGCTCGAATTCCTTCGGCGACAATTTGATCTCGCGGCCGCCGCGGATCACATGCCGGCGCACCAGATCCACAGACAGATCGCCGGACACGAACATCGGCAATTCGCCCTGCGCCTGGAACGCATGGCGCAAGGCGGCGCGCAGCCGTGCCATCAGCTCCGCCATACCGAACGGCTTGCCGATATAGTCGTCGGCGCCGAGATCGAGTGCCTCGACCTTCGAGCGTTCGTCGCTGCGCGCCGACAGCACGATGATCGGCACAGGCGAATGCCTGCGGATCTCGGCGATTACCTCAAAGCCGCTGCGGTCGGGCAGCCCGAGATCGAGGATGACGACATCGGGTTTTTCGGCCGCCATCATCGAGAGCGCCTCGGCGGCATCACCGGCGGTGACAACGCGATGGCCGGCGGCGCTTAGGCTGGCCCGCAGAAAGCGGCGGATCGGCGGCTCGTCATCAACGACGAGCACGGTGTAGGCGTTAGCCATGCGCCGCGGCCGGCTCGCGGATCGCGGCGGTTTCCGGAATCGGGATATGGACCGTCAGAACCGCGCCGGAGCGGTCGCGCCGGTTTCGCGCCTCGATGTGGCCGCCCTGCGCCTCGACGAAGCCGCGGCAGATCGCCAGCCCCAGGCCGGTACCGGCACGACGCCGGTCCTGCGCCTGGACGCGATAAAATTTGTCGAAGACGCGTTCGAGATCGCTGGGGGGGATACCCGGCCCCTCATCGATCACCTCGATCGCCACTGTCTCGCCATCACGCTGGGCCCGAATATCGATCCTGCTGCCGGGCGGCGCATATTTGGCTGCGTTGTCGAGCAGGTTGAACAGCACCTGCTCGAATAGGATCGCATCGAGCCGCAGCATCGGAAGGTCGGGCGCGATATCGACTTCAATGCGATGACGGGCGAGCACGCTGCCAGCACGCTCCAGAGCGGTGCCGACGATTTCCGCGATGTCCAGCAGTTCTTGCTTCAGTTGGATTGCGCCGGATTCAAGTCGCGTCATGTCGAGCAGGTTAGCGACGAAGCGGCTGAGGCGCTCCGCCTCCTCCTGCAACGTGGCGAGCAGCTCATCGCGTTCGTGGGGATGATATCTGTCGGCATAGCTGCGCAGGCTCGATACGGTGCCGATGATCGAGGCAAGCGGCGTCCGCAGATCGTGCGAGATCGAGGTCAACAGGGCCGCGCGCAGCCGCTCGGTCTCGGCCAATACGCGTGTTTCCGCCAATCCGCGCGCCAGCGATACTCGCTCTATCGCGACAGCCACCTGGTCGGTGAGGGCATCGAGAAGGCGGCGTTCATCCGGGGTCAGTAGCGGGCCTGGCTCGTCGCGGTCTATCCCAATCACGCCGACCGGTCCGCTGCCGGTGCGCAACGGCAGAAACAGCCATTTGCCGCCGGGCAATGTATCAGCGCCGCGGCCAGCCGCGTGGTTGTGTTCCCAGCACCAGCGCGCTGCCGCCATGTCGCTGCTGTCAAGCACGTCTTCCGGTGGATAGGCGCACGCGATCGTCAGGTTGCCGTCCTCCGGTAATAGCAGCACCGTGTGCAATTTCAGCATCGACGAGATCTGGTAGGCGGTCGCCCATAACAGGTCGTCGAGTGCACCGATCCCGGCGACCTTGCGGCTGAAGGCATAGAGTTCGGCAGTGGTCTTGGCGCGGGCACGGGCCGAAACGATCTGGCGGCGCGTCGCCGCGGTCAGATTGCTGACAACAATCGCCACGAGTAAAAAGAAAAACAAAGCGACGACATTTTCCGGATCCGCGATCGTGAAGGTGTAGAGCGGCGGAAGAAAGAAGAAGTTATATGCGAGTACGCTGAGGAGGCAGGCAAAGAGCGCTGGCCAAATTCCCCAAGCGATAGCGGAAGCGAGTACCGCCATCAAGAATACGAGCGAGATGCTCTGGAGGCCGATAAACCGCTCGATCACCGACCCAACGCCAAGAGCCAGCGCTACGGCGACGCCGCTGCCGATGTAACGCAGCAGGCGGAAAGGTTCATGGCGTTGCCGGGTCGCCACCGATTTCGGCGGAACCGCTTCGCTCTCTTCGGCAGAGATCACATGGACGCTGATCGAGCCGGCCTTGCGTACCAACTCGTGCACCACCGAGCCATGCAGCATCTCGAACCAGCGGGGCCGGTCGGATTTGCCGATGACAATCTGCGTGATGTTATTCGCCTCGGCATAAGCGATGACTTCCTCCGCGATGTTGCGGCCGGGGATCGTGATCGTCGAAGCGCCAAGCCGTTCGGCAAGCTGTAGGTGCCCGGCGATCCGGTCGCGCTCCAAATCGTTGAGCCGATGCGTCCGGGCGGTTTCAACGTAGATCGCGGTCCACGGCGCGTGCAGCCGGTCGGCGACGCGGCGGGCATAGCGGATCAGGCCCGCCGTCGCCGGCTGCTCGCTGGCGCAGACCAGGAGGCGATCGCCTGCGGCCCACGGGCCGGCGATCGCATGCGCCTGCATGTGCGACAGCAGCTGGTCGTCGACGCGCTGCGCGGTCCGCCGCAACGCCAGCTCGCGCAATGCCGTCAGATTGCCCGGCTGGAAGTAGTGCCGGACCGCGCGCTCGGCCTGATGCGGCACATAAACCTTGCCTTCCTGCAGGCGCTGAATCAGCTCATCGGGCGCGATGTCGACGATTTCGATGTCATCGGCCTGGTCGAGAATGCTGTCGGGCACTGTCTCGCGGACGCGGATGCGGGTGATGCGCGCAACGACGTCGTTGAGGCTCTCGACGTGCTGGATATTCAGCGTCGTGTAAACATCGATGCCGGCGGCGATCAGTTCTTCGACATCGAGATAGCGCTTGGGATGCCGGCTGCCGGGCGCGTTGGTATGCGCCAGTTCGTCGACCAGAACGAGTTGCGGCCGGCGCTTCAGGATCGCATCGAGATCCATCTCGGTCAGGCTATGGCCTTTGTAATCGACCTCGCGCTGGTGGATAATTTCGAGGTCGTCGAGCAAGGCCTCGGTTTCGCGGCGGCCATGCGTCTCGACGATCCCGATAACAACATCGACGCCCTCACGCCGTTTTGCCTGCGCCGACAACAGCATCTCATAGGTCTTGCCGACGCCGGGCGCGGCGCCGAGAAAGATTTTGAGCCGGCCCCGGCCTTCCTGCTTGGCCGCGTCAAGCAACGCTTCCGGCGAGGGTCTCGCTTCGCGCTCCGCCATGCCGGAAATATAGCATCTCGGACCAAGCTAGCGAGGCGCTCACTTGCAAATATCGTCGGAACTCGCCATTGCCGTCCTGTCGTGTGCGGCTTTCTGCAGGTCACGCAATCCTGCCACTATCAAGCGGAGGCTTGCCTGTTATTGTGCCGCGGCAGGACGGCTTGGCTCCGAACTGCGGGCCGACGCTGGTCGCAGCCGCTTTTCGCCTAGAAAGAGCAGAATCGGCGAGGCGATGAAGATCGACGAGGACGTCCCGATAATGATGCCGAAAATGATCGCGAGGCTAAACCCACGCATTACCTCGCCACCGATCAATGCCAGCAGGAGGATGGACAGGATCACTGTCAGCGAAGTGTTGACGGTCCGCCCGAGCGTCTGGTTGATGCTCAGGTCAATCAGGGCACGCAATGGCATGGTGCGAAATTTCGCGAGATTCTCCCTGATTCGGTCGTAGACGGCAACCTTGTCTGTGACGGAATAGCCGATCAACGTCAACAGGGCCGCTACTGAATTCAGATCAAACTCGAACCGGGTAACACCGTAGAATCCGATCGTTTTGGTAATGTCCAAAATCAATGTGGCAACGAGAGCGACGCCAAACTGCCACTCGAAGCGAAACCAGATATAGAGGAGAGTGCTCAGGACCGCCGATACGATCACGCCGGCAAAGCGACCGCGCATGAACTGAATGGCGGTGCCGTCGTGAACCAGGTGAAGCGGACGCACGGCTCGGTCCGTTCAAGGATGGTCTGGTGAACGAAATGCACGAAATGCGTGAGCGCTCGCCCAGGCCTTGAGCTTGAAGGCCATATAGGGCAGCACCACGAAGACCAGAGCCGCGATGTAAAACCAGGTGATCGCGTCCTGTTCCACCCAGCCATACCCCGAGCGGCACCACGACACCGACTCACCGCGCAAGACGTGGCGCACAATTGCCTCCGCCTCGCCGATGTTGCGGGCTTCTTTCAGCAGACGGGGCTCCACGTTCCAGCTGTGCCCCGCGCCGCTCAGCGCGAAACCAGTAAAAGCCGGGTCGGGAGGTCCGTAATCGCCGTGAAAGAGGCACACCATTTCATCCGGCTGGCTGGCAGCCAGCTCCCCGGACCAATCGAACCATCGCGGCCGCCGGTTTCATTCGCTGCCCCACCCGTGCCTTGGTTCTCCGCGAGGGTGGTAGGCGGGCACATTCCCCCCCCGGAGGCCCGCCTACCACCTTCCCGGCGCTCCGCCCCCTAACTCTGGCGCCGCCCCGATCTGCGGACCTGACGGACGGCATGCGCCCTGCCAGTGCGGAAATGGATGCAGGTCCTATCCCCGTCGGTCTCGAACATCGCGAACCTTACGGCGTCCTTCCTGGTACGGAACGTTCCGCCGATCAGTTTCTCGCGGTCTTCGACTTGCCAGAACCCGTGATCGCTCCGTGCGATATCAAAATGATGTTGTTGAGGGCATCGCCGTAGGACGAGGTTTGCCATCGCGCGTTCCATTAATGAAACCGGTCACAGAACGAAGCCGAGCCGAGCGCGCAAATACAGCGCTGTTCCGGCAAGCACGAGAAACAGCCCCACCAAGATGAGGCCCTCGAACCCGGCACCGAGATATCGATAAAACGTCGTGCGCGGCGATGCCTTCGCGAGACTCGCCCGAGGGTGTTGACGTGGCGCGACAGCCCCCGCACCAGGGTTCATGGATGTCAGAGGACTCCTCGCATTTTCCGTCATTGTTGCTGTCCTCTGCCTCGGTGCGCGAGCGTAGAGGCAGTGCGGCCAGCCTTTCTCCTGATGCACGAACATGTAGAGGCCTTCTGCCCAGAGCTCGATATCCGCCTCCCTCCCGCACGCCTCTTTGCGGGCGAACTCCACCGCCGCAGGCAAGTCGCGGAAACACAGCGGTTTGGTGCCTGTCGTCCCGGTCACGGTCCAGGTGCCGTGCGCGTCACAGATCAATGAGAAGCGGTGCATTTCTGCGTGCTCAATAAGATGAGAATTCGGTGAAGGCCCACAGCAGGACCAATGTCGCCCAGAGCGTTGGACCCATAACCACCATCGCCCGGGCGGCCAGAACGTTGATCTTAGCAATGATGGGATGCTTCTCTGGGTCGATCACCGGCGCGGCGCGCTGATGAAAGAAGCTCGGGTCATCGTGTAAATCGCGATACAACATGGCGGCACGCCAAAATCGACTGCGCCGCTATAGAAGGCGATCACCGCATTAATGTTCGAGATCGACTTTTAGGGACTTTATTAAATCTGCATAGAGAACTTTAAATGAGGTGATAAGAAAATAGTGACGGATCGTGGTTACCGGCTGTAACCGGCAAGAAGATGGAAATATCTTTCCAAGAGATTTCCCCGTGGCGTCCGCCACCGGCCTTACGTCACCAACGCGCGATGCGCGCCAACCGCCGCGCTGATTAAAACACGATGCCGGCCTCGATCAGCACGCGGGCCTGGCTGCGGGCGCCGCCGCTTTTGCCGAAGGCGAAACCGGGCGTAAAGCTGCTGGCTTGGACGTAGGACACCTCCTCGCGCACGAAGAAGATGCCTTCCTGGTAGGTGGGCGTCAGGGTCAGCGACCAGGCCGCGCTGCCCGGGCCATAGAGCACGTTGGCCGAGCCGCTGGCGAGGCTGCCGCTCGTCGAGATGTATTCGGCCCGGCCGGCCAGGTTCACATTGTCGTTGAACGAATAGTTGGCCAGGATCGCCCCGCCATAGGTTTCCGCGCCCTTCGTTGCGCCCAGGAACAGGTTGCGCGGGACGGTGGTGTATTGAAAGTACGGCGTGATCGTCCAAGGCGCCGCATTATACGTGTAGATGATGTTGAAGATGCTGCCGTTGTTCTGGAAAAAAGGCGTCTTGACGACGACAGGCAGCATGGTGGAAACGGCGTTCTTGTCGGTGTGGTCGAAATTGCCGCCGCCAACCACGGTCAGCGTATTTTCCTTGTTGATGGTCCAGGCGGCCGAACCGGTGAGCCAATTGTAGCTGTCGGAATAAAAGCCGTCGTTCAACGAGGCCGAGAGGGCGAGCGGACCGAGCGTGTAGTTGGCCTGCACACCGCGGCTGATGATCGGCTCCTGGTTCCACAGCAGGCCGCGCTCGATATTCATGTTCTGGAAGGTGAAGGCGTATTCGGCGCCGATCAGGGTCGGCAATTTGCCGGCCTGGATCGAGAATTGGTCGGTCGGCGCCAGCTTGACATATCCCACCGGCAATGGGGTGAAAGTGTCGCCGGTGGTTCGCCACGCGCTGACATAGGGTGTGCCGAGCGTCGGGAAGGAGTACATCCCAGCCTGGAGATAGAACTGAAACAGCCCATCGGTCTTCTGCGCGATCACCTGCGCGTTGCTGGCATCGCCGCGGAACAGGTGGTCCCCCGGCAGCGGGTTCGATTGCACCAGCGCGAGACCGGTGATCGCGCCGGTGACATAGATCTTGCCGAAGTAGCCAAAGGGATCGTCGAAGCTGTACGGGTTGGGGTTGGCAACCAAGGGTCCGGTCATCGAGGGCGTCGTCATCGCCGTCGAGGCCGGCGCTTCCGGCGCCGGAGCCGCGATCGGGGGTGGCGGGACCACCGGCACCGGCTGTTGCGCAAAGGCGGAAGATGCCGCCCCGAGCTGCCACGCCGCAGCCGCGGCGAAGACTGCTGCACCAACCGGACGCTCGGCCCGCAAGATTCGTTTCATAGGTTTCTTCCCCCAACCAGAAGCGAAGTTCAAGACATCGGCCGTGTAGTGAAACGACGCCTATTCACCTGTCATTTTGCTGTAGCATACCGGCAATTGAAAGTCTTTTCCCGTTGTACAATTTTTAAGCAAGTAACTGCCTAGCAAACCGGCACCAATCTTTTTGGCTGATTTCATCGGAACCGCCGCCGTAAGCGCGTTGCGGCGGCGGTTCCGTAGGGTTCTGCCAGTTACTGGATGACCTCGCCGTGGATGGCGAGATCGAGTCCCTCGCGCTCGGTGTCGGCATCGACGCGCAACCCGATCACGACATCGATCAGCTTCAGCAGAATCAGCGATGCGATCGCATCGTACACGACAGTGCACGCGACCCCGTAAAGCTGCACGACGATCTGATGCGCATTGCCGTCGATCAGGCCGCTATGGCCCTCGCCGCCGACCGCCGACACGGCCAGGACGCCGGTCAGGATCGCGCCGGTAGCCCCGCCGATGCCATGCACGCCGAAAGCATCCAGGCTGTCGTCATAGCCGAGCGCGTTCTTGAGGCTTGTCACGCCCCAATAGCACAACGCTCCGGCGACGATGCCGATGATCAACGAGCCCTTGGGGTCGACAAAGCCCGAGGCGGGCGTGATCGCCACCAGACCCGCAACCGCGCCGGAAATGATGCCGAGGACGCTCGGTTTCCCTTTGATCGCCCATTCGATGAACATCCAAGTCAACGCCGCCGTCGCGGTAGCGATCTGGGTCACCGCCATGGCCATGCCGGCATTGCCGTTCGCCGCCACCGCGGAGCCGGCATTGAAGCCGAACCAGCCGACCCAAAGGAGCGAGGCGCCGATGACGCTGAGCACCAGATTGTGCGGCGCCATCGGCTCGGCGCGGTAACCGCGCCGCTTGCCGAGCACGAGGGCGGCCATCAACCCGGCAACGCCGGAATTGATGTGCACCACGGTGCCGCCCGCGAAGTCGAGGATGCCGGCGTCGTTGAGAAAACCGCCGGGGCCCCATACCCAATGGGCGATCGGGGCATAGACGAGCACCGCCCATAAGCCAATGAACCAGAGCAGCGCCGAGAATTTCATGCGATCGGCAAAGGCGCCGCAGATCAGCGCCGGAGTGATGATCGCGAAGGTCATCTGAAAGCACATGTAGACCGATTCGGGAATGGTCTTCGCCAGATCGTTGATCGAATCGACCGTCATGCCGTCGAGCAGAACTCGGCTGAAGCCGCCGAAGAACGGATTGCCCTCGGTAAACGCAAGGCTGTAGCTGACGACCATCCACAATACGGTGACAAGGCAGGTGATCGCGAAGCTTTGCATGACGGTGGCGAGCACGTTCATCTTGCGCACCATGCCGCCATAGAACAGCGCCAGCCCGGGAATTGTCATCATCAGGACCAGCGCGGTCGAGGTCAGCATCCATGCCGTGTCGCCGCTGTTGATCGCGCTCGCCGCGGCCGCGGCAGCGGGCGCAGCCGAAGGTGCGGCGCCGGCCGCGGGCGCGGCAGGGGCCGGCGTTTGCGCCATTGCCGAGAGCGCCCACAGCGACAGGATCGATGCAGCGCCGATGGCGCGCTGCCCGTATCGATAGATGTTTGTCATCTACCATCTCCCTAATGATCGAGGCGTTGCAAAGCGGCCCGTGCCGAGGCCCTGGTGAACACGTTTGCCGGTTACACCAAGAATCGTGCCAAGTCGGGGATGGCGGCCGTGGGAGAGCTGCGGCGTTGCGTCCCCGGGGGCTGAAAACTCCACCTGACCTTAGGGAGGGGATCGTCCTAGACCAACAGATAGCGGCAGGGGGCGTCTGTGGAGGGACCAGGGCTGGGAATCATTTCTACGCAGCGGGCGGCGATATCCCGGCTGGTGCCGAATTCTTGTCCGCCTAAAAATTGGGCATGCCAGCCCTGACGGATAAGCGGCGCCCCAAAACGCGCATGGCCGGCCAAGTCGATTCGACCGGGCCGGCCATGCTTCCCCCCCTCTTGCACGGCGCGCGAACGCGCCGCGCGCAATCCTCAGACCGAGTAGTACATCTGGAACTCGACGGGGTGGGGCGTGTGCTCGAAATTGTACACCTCCTCCCACTTCAGCTCCATGTAGGATTCGAGGAAGTCGGCGGTGAACACATCGCCCTTCAAGAGGAAGGCGTGGTCGTTGCGCAATTCCTCGAGCGCCTCGCGCAACGAGCCGCAGACGGTCGGGATGTCCTTCAGCTCCTCCGGCGGCAGGTCGTAGAGGTTCTTGTCCATCGGATCACCGGGATGGATCCGGTTCTGGATGCCGTCGAGCCCCGCCATCAGCATCGCCGCGAAGGCGAGATACGGGTTGGCGGCGGCATCGGGATAGCGCACTTCGACGCGTTTTGCCTTCGGGCTGGACACGATCGGAATGCGGCAGCCGGCAGAGCGATTGCGCGCCGAATAGGCCAGCAGCACCGGCGCCTCGAACCCCGGGATCAGCCGCTTGTAGCTGTTGGTCGCCGGGTTGGTGAAGGCGTTGAGCGCCTTCGCGTGCCGCAGAATACCGCCGATGTAGTAAAGCGCAGTTTCCGACAGATCGGCGTAGAGATTGCCGGCGAAGGCCGGGCGCTCGCCTTTCCACACCGATTGATGGGTGTGCATGCCGGAGCCGTTGTCGCCTTTGATCGGCTTCGGCATGAACGTCGCCGTCTTGCCGTACTGATGCGCGACGTTGTGCACGACGTATTTGTAGATCTGCATGTTGTCGGCGGTGCGCACCAGCGTCGAATAGACAAAGCCCAGTTCGTTCTGCGACGGCGCCACCTCGTGATGATGCTTTTCGACCGCCAGCCCCATGTCGAACATCACGGACAGCATCTCGGCCCGCAGATCGGACAGGCTGTCGACGGGCGGCACCGGGAAGTAGCCGCCCTTAATCGGCGGCCGATGGCCGGTATTGCCGTCGGGGTATTGCTTGGCGCTGACGTAGGGGCCTTCCTCGCTGTCGATCTCATACATCGCGCCGTTCATCGTGCTGCCGTAGCGCACGTCGTCGAACACGAAGAACTCGGCCTCCGGCCCGAAATATGCCTTGTCGCCGATACCGGTCGAGACGAGGTACTGCTCCGCCTTCTTGGCGATCGAGCGCGGGTCGCGGCCATAGGGCTGCCCGGTCAGCGGTTCGTGCGTGTCGCAGAACAGGATCACCGAGGTTTGCGCCGCGAAGGGGTCGAGCGTGGCGGTCGCGCAATCCGGCACCAACAGCATGTCCGACTCGTTGATCGCCTTCCAGCCGGCGATCGAGGAGCCGTCAAACGGCACCCCCTCGGTGAGGAACTCATCGGTGATCGTGCGGACGTGATGGGCCAGATGCTGCCATTTGCCGCGCGGGTCGGTGAACCGGAAATCGACGTATTTGGCGTCGTGCTCCTTGATCATATCGAGGACTTTTTGGGTATCGGCCATCGCACGGTTCCGTTTGAAGGTTGAGGGGATTAAAGGCTTGTCGTGGCGGGCACGGCGCCGCCGCTCGTCGCCACAAAAAAGTCTCGCGCCAGGCCTGTCAAGCCCGCCGCAGATCTCGCCGCTAAATCGCATCGGCGCCGCGTTCCCCGGTGCGGATCCGGATCGCTTCGTCGATCGTCGAGACGAAAATCTTACCGTCGCCGATGCGGCCGGTATGGGCGGCCTGCTGGATCGCTTCGACGGCCCGCTCGACCATCGACTCTTCCATAACCACCTCGATTTTGACCTTGGGCAGGAAATCCACGACGTATTCGGCGCCGCGATAGAGCTCGGTGTGGCCCTTCTGCCGGCCAAAGCCCTTGGCCTCGGTGACCGTAATACCCTTGATGCCGACCTCGTGAAGCGCCTCCTTCACCTCGTCGAGCTTGAACGGCTTGATGATCGCTTCAACCTTTTTCATCGATCCACTCTCTGTGCGGGCGGCGCCGCCTTGACGCGAGATAGAGCATAACCCATGCCAGGGCCGGGCAGCGACGGCGGCGGCAGAGGCGGGCGGCTATTCTGCCGCCCAATTAGGCAGATCTCCGTGATTATGCCTAATTTTTACGCGGTAGGTTCCCAAGAAAATTGCGGATGCGCTCGATTGCCGCGCTGATCGCCTCGACGCTGCTGGCGTAGGAGAAGCGAATGTAATCCTCGCCGAACGCGCCGAAGCTCGTGCCGGCGATCGTTGCGACCCCGGCCTTGTCGAGCAACTCGCTCTGCAAGTCGCGGGCGCTATAGCCGGTCCCTGAGATGTTCGGGAAGGCATAGAAGGCGCCGCCGGGATTGACGCAGCGGATACCGGGCAGCGAATTCAACGCCGCGACGATGACTTCGCGCCGCTCGGCGAACGCCTTGACCATGCGCTCGACCGGCTCGCGCGGGCCTTCGAGCGCCGCGATGCCGGCCCATTGCGTTGCCGCATTGACGCAGGAATGGCAGTTGATCGCGAGCCGCTCGGCCGCGGCGAACAGCGCCTTCGGCCAGACCCCATAGCCCATGCGCCAGCCGGTCATCGCATAGGTCTTGCTCCAGCCGTCGAGCAGGATCACCTGCTCGCGGATCGAGGGATAGCTGAGCAGGCTGACATGCTCGGCGCCGTCATAGAGGATCTCGCCGTAGATCTCGTCGCTCATCACCGCGACATGCGGGTTCTTTTCGAGGCCGGCGGCGAGCCGGTCGAGCTCGGCGCGCGGCACGACGCCGCCCGTGGGATTGGCCGGGCTGTTGATGATCAACAGCCGGGTCTTCGGCGTGATCTTCGCGAGCACCTCGTCGGCGCTGAACGAGAAGCCAGCTTTTTCATAAAGCGGCACCGGCACCGGGGTCGCGCCGGAAAAGCGGATCACGCTCTCGTAGATCGGGAAACCGGGGTTCGGGTACAGGATCTCGGCCCCCGGTTCGCCGAACATCATGATCGCGAAGAACATCGTCACCTTGCCGCCGGGCACGACCAGCACCTGATCGGGCGACACCTCGACCTTGTGGCGGCGCCACAGATCGGCGGCGACAGCGGCGCGCAACGGCGGGACGCCATTGGCGGGGGTATAGCCGTGATGGCCGTCGGCCAGTGCCTTGCGGCCCGCCTCGACGATATGAGGCGGGGTCGGGAAATCGGGTTGGCCGATGCCGAGATTGATGATCGACCGGCCCTGCGCCGCCAGCGCGTTGGCGCGCGCCAGCACTTCGAAGGCGGTTTCGGTACCGAGCACCCCCATCCGGCCGGCCATCTCTAGCATGCTTGTTCTCCGTCGAACAAATTCCTGGCGGTCGGGTAATCCGCCCCGCAAAGCCTAGCTGTCATTGCGAGCGAAGCGAAGCAATCTGACGCCGATTTGGGTCCAACCGGCTGGAGATTGCTTCGTCGCTGCGCACCTCGCAATGATTCAGCGGCGAGGCGTGGCGATGAAGAACAGGCGCGGATAGGGCAGCAGCACCCTGCCGTCGACTTGCGGTGGAAAGGCATCCGCGAGCAGCGCGGCGTAGCGATCGAGGAAAAGCCGCTGCTCAGTCTGATCGAGACGCGCCAGGAACGGACGCAGCCCGGTGCCGTGCAACCAGGCGATGATCGCGTCGATCCCGTCCATGATTTGGATGTAGTTGGTCTCCCACAGCAAGATCCGGCGGCTCAATGGCGCGAGGCAGTCGTAATAGAATTCGGGCGGCTTGACCGGCGACGGATCGCGAGCACCGGCCAAGCGGTCACGCCAGGGACCCTCGGCGGCCACCTGCCGCATCAACCGGTGCGTCGCGAAATCGTGGTTGCGCGGCATCTGAACCGCAAGGACGCCATCAGCCGCAACGGCATCGACCAAGCGCGGCAGCAGGTGCTCGTGGTCGCCGACCATTGCAGCGCCGCATTTGAGAAGACGAGATCGTACCGTTCGACCGGCGACCATTCCACCATATTGCCGGCGACGAATTCGATGCCGGGATAGTCGCGCCGCGCCGCGTCGAGCATGTCGGCCGAATTGTCGAGCCCGGTGACGGCCGCCTCGGGCCAGCGCTTGCGCAGTAGCCCGGTGCTGTTGCCGGGTCCGCAACCTAAATCGACGATCCGCCGCGGCGCCTCGAGATCGATGCGCGCCAGCAGGTCGAGCGCCGGCCGGGTGCGCTCATCGGCGAACCGCAGGTATTGCGTGGCGTCCCAGCCGTGCATCGGCACTCCTCCCGTTTCCAGGTCGCGTGAGCGGCGCCGCTCACCCTGCGCGCAGATACTGCACCGCCTCGTCGCGGCGGAAGAGATACAGCAGCAGCCGCAGCGCCCCGCCGCGCGGGCTCGACAGCTCGGGGTCGCGGTCGAGGATCAGCCGGGCATCGTCATGCGCGATTGCGACCAGCTCCTCGTGCTGCGCGAGATCGGCGAGGCGCAATACCGGCAGTCCGCTCTGGCGAGTGCCGAGCACCTCGCCGGCGCCACGCAGCCGCAGATCCTCTTCGGCGATGCGGAACCCATCGTCGGTTTCGCGCAGGATCGCGAGGCGCTGCCGCGCCACCTCGCCGAGCGGCGGCTGATACAGCAAAATACAGGTCGAGGGCTGATCGCCGCGGCCGATGCGGCCACGCAGCTGGTGGAGCTGCGCGAGGCCGAAGCGTTCCGCATGTTCCACGACCATGATCGTAGCGGCCGGCACATCGATGCCGACCTCGATAACGGTCGTCGCCACCAGGAGATCGACGCCGTCGCCCTTGGGATTGGAGGCGGCGAAGGCGGCCATCGCGCGGTCTTTCTCGGCGCTTTTCATGCGGCCGTGCACCAGCCCGACGCGGCCGGGCAACAGCACCGCCAACGCGCGATAGCGCTCCTCGGCGGCGGCGACATCGGCAGTTTCCGACTCCTCGACCATCGGGCAGATCCAGAACACCTTGGCGCCGCCCTTGAGGGCCCGCGCGATCGCGCCGCTGACCTCCTCGAAGCGGTCCAGCGGCACGGTGCGGGTATCGATTGGCCGGCGTCCGGCCGGCTTTTCGGTCAGGCGCGAGACGTCGAGATCGCCATAGGCGGTCATCATCAGGGTGCGCGGGATCGGCGTCGCGCTCATCAGCAGCGTGTCGGCGTCATTCCCCTTCTCGGTCAGCGCAAGGCGCTGCTCGACGCCGAAGCGGTGCTGTTCGTCGATCACCGCGAGGGCGAGGTCGCGGAACTCAACATCGGGCTGCAGCAGCGCGTGGGTGCCGACGACGATCGGCGTCAGCCCCGAGGCGAGGCTGGCCAGCATCGAGTCGCGGGCGCGGCCCTTCTCCCGCCCGGTCAGCAGACCGATCTCGACACCGGCCGGTGCAGCGAGCCGCTGCAAAACCGCGTGGTGCTGGCGCGCCAACACCTCGGTCGGCGCCATCAGCGCCGCCTGCGCGCCGCTCTCGACGGCCTGCAGCATCGCGAGCAGCGCGACGATGGTCTTGCCGCTCCCGACATCGCCTTGCAAGAGCCGCATCATCCGCTGCGGCGCCTTCATGTCGCCGCTGATCTCGGCCAAGGCGTGACGCTGGCTGCCGGTCAGCGCAAAACCGAAACCGCCCTCCGCACGTATCTGCAATTTGCCGGTGTCGGTCAGCACGCGGCCGGGGCGGCGGCGCCGGCGGGCGCGCACCAGCGCCACGGCGAGCTGGCTCGCCAGGATCTCATCATAGGCCAGCCGCTCGCGGGCCGGCGTCAACGGCGCAAGATCGGCCTCGCTTTGCGGCGAATGCACGGCCGTAAGCGCCGCGTCCCAGCCCGGCCAATGACGGCGTGCGCGCAATGCGGGATCGAGCCATTCCGGCAGATCGGGCGTGCGCTCCAACGCGGCCGCGGCCGCCTTCGCCGCGACTCGCGGCGACAGGCCGGCGGTCAGCGGGTAGACCGGCTCGATCCGTTTGATCTGCTCGGCCTGCTCGGGCGCGACGACATAATCGGGGTGCGCGATCTGCGGCCGCCCGTTGTAATAGTCGATGGCGCCGCTGACGATGCGTTCGGCGCCGACCGGCAACAGACGCTGCAGGTGGTCGCCTTTGGTGCTGAAATAGACGAGACTCAGCGTGCCGGTGCCGTCGGTGCAGTGGATCCGATAGGGGCGTCGGCCAAAGCCGGGCTCGTGCCGCTCGACCCGCACTTTCAGCGTGACGATCGGGGTCGGCCAATCGCGCGGGTTCAACTGCCCGAGCGGCGGCGCGGCGCGACGATCCACCACCCCGACCGGCAGATGCCACAACAGATCGACGACGAGCGGGCCGGCGGCGCGCTCGATCAGCCGCCCGAGCTGCGGCCCGATCCCCGGCAATGCCGTGACCGGCGCAAACAGCTTGTCGAGGAGAGTGGAACGCATCGTGCCGGCGATAATCGCGGAGGATAGCTGACGCCGCCAAGCAGGATCGCTATATCCCTGCTGGTCATGTTCTCCCCCGATCCGGACATTCGCCGGAAGCGGCTGTTGTTCCGCGCCTGGCACCGCGGCACGCGCGAAGCCGATCTGATCCTCGGCTCGTTTGCCGAGGCATATCTGGCCGGATTCGACGCGGCGCAGCTCGACCGATTCGAGGCATTGCTCGAATGCCCGGATGCCGAGCTGTTCGACTGGATCAATGCCCGGACCGCACCATCGCCCGAATTCGACCACGACGTGACCCGATTGCTGCTCGCTTTCCGCTACACCCCGCGCCCGACGTGACCGCAATCACCACACTCGCCCGCTCCCTTGGCGAGCAGCCCCGCGCCGTTACGCTGTTCGGCGCGCCCGAGGGGCATGACGCCGCGGCGATCGGCAGCCTGATCGCCAACAGCGGCAGCAAGACCTGGCTGCATGTCTGCCGCGACGATGGCCGCATGGCACGGTTTGCCGCGGCATTGGGGTTCTTCCACCCCGGGCTCAACACACTGACCTTCCCCGCGTGGGATTGCCTGCCCTATGACCGGGTGTCGCCCAATGGCGAAATCACCAGCCGCCGGATCGACACGCTGACCCGCCTCGCCGGCGGCACCGAACCGGAGCCGCTGATCGTGTTGACCACGGTCAATGCGCTGGTCCAGCGTGTGCCGCCGCGCAAGCTGTTCGAGGGGCGGGTGCTGGCGCTCGGGCCCGGCGGACGTATCCCGCTCGACCGGCTGCAAGGCTTCTTCCGCAACAACGGCTATATGCGCACCGACACGGTGCGCGAAGCCGGCGAGTTCGCGGTGCGCGGCGGTATCGTCGATCTGTACCCGGCCGGCGCGGCGCAGCCGATCCGCCTCGATTTCTTCGGCGACACGCTCGAAAGCCTCAGGAGTTTCGACCCGCTGACGCAGCGTTCGACCGGGACGCTCGATGGGTTCGTGCTGCGGCCGGTCAGCGAGGTGTTGCTCGACGATGCGGCCATCGCGCGCTTCCGCTCGCGCTATCGCGAGCAGTTCGGCGCGGTCGGGAGCGACGATCCGCTCTACGAATCGGTCAGCGCCGGGCGGCGGCATGCCGGGATGGAACATTGGCTGCCGCTCTATTACGAGACGCTGGAGACGCTGTTCGATTATCTGCCGAACGCCGCGGTCTCGTCCGATTACCAGGCTGAGGAGGCGCGCGGGCACCGGCTCGACTCGATTGCCGATTTCTACGCGGCGCGACAGAGCCTCGCCGCAGCGCCCCGCAGCACCGCGCCGCTCTACCGCCCGGTGCGGCCGGAGCAGTTGTTTCTCGACGAGGCGGAATGGCAGCAGCGGATGCGCGGCCGCGCCGTCGTCCAGCTCTCGCCGTTCGCGATGCCAGGAGAAGATAGCCCCCACCCCAACCCTCCCCCGCTTGCGGGGGAGGGAGTAGGTCGGGTGCTGGCGAACCCTCCCCTGCAAGCGGGGGAGGGAGGGACCCGCGCCGTAGGCGTGGGAGGGTGGGGGTTCGGCGACGCG
>Ga0207646_10003497_pt1 | contig 17709 bp, 12 predicted proteins | sample KBSK5502metaG_FD_184343 | JGI IMG/M metagenome (GOLD analysis project Ga0207646, IMG submission 184343) | Corn, switchgrass and miscanthus rhizosphere microbial communities from Kellogg Biological Station, Michigan, USA - KBS K5-50-2 metaG... | ecosystem: Host-associated > Plants > Roots >... | reverse complement strand
TCCCGCATTGCCGGGAGATGGATGGACAGACTAGAAGAACGCGCTACGACTAGGAGACTGGCTTCAGATGAAGAATGACGTTCTCTGCATCGGGCATATTGTAAGGAGCGCCCGAATCATACGAATTGCTCGCATCAGGCCAGCCCGTCCAGTTCGTCGTCGTGTATTCATCCCAGTAGACGTTGACAGTCAGCGGAAGAACTGGCAACTGACTCACCATGATATCCTCTATGCCGGCAATAGCCTGCTTTTGGGCATTGGGGTCACTGGATCCCTCATACTGCGCGATCAGCTTATCAGTCTGAGCGGAATACCCATGACTGCTAGACGCGTCCCAGCGCTCGAAATTGGTGCCGACGACCGCCTGTCCAGGAGGGGCCGAATTAGCGCTGCTCAGCATCGCCTGGTAGGGGAAGTACGGAGTGGGACCGCTATTCGTCCAACTAATAGCAGCATCATAACTGCCGGTCGAGATGGCGTTGTAGTACGGTGTGTAGCCGCTCTCCGAATTGACCGTCGCTTTGATACCGGCAGCATTCAGGTCATTCACGATAAACTGAACGTCCTGGTCCCAGTCGCTCCAACCATTGACAACGTCCACTGTCATAGTGAATTCTTTCCCACTGGCATTGCGATAGAAGCCATCGCTCCCCTTGGTGTAGCCGGCCTGTTGCAGGTAACTGCCGGCCTTGCCGGCGCTGTACTGGAAAGACATGCTGGCATACTGCGACGAGATCCAGTCAGTAAGGGTGGGCACAATGACACCGGTTGGATTGGCAATCCCGGCATATTTAGCCACGCCCTGCGGCAATTGACTGCGATTAATCGCCGCGTTGATCGCTTTACGAACCAGGAGGTTATTGAATGGAGCCTTCTGCAGGTTCAGGTAAAGCATGACGGTGTTACTCGCAGCAAACCACGTGTGATTGTGCTGCGGATCCTTCCCTGTAAAGAGGGGATCGTAGTCGGGATTCCAACCGGTACCCATCCAGTCGAGCTTGCCCTGGATCATATCAGTGATAGCTGTCGTGTTATCTTTGATCGAGGGGACCTGGATCGTTGGAACCTGTGGCTTTGTGCCCCAGTAATTCGGGTTACGCTGGTAGGTAATCAGGTTGGGATCGTAATGGCTGAGCAAATAGGGACCGGTGCCAACAGGATTGTTGTCATTGGCGAACTTGACCGGGTCACTGCTGATATTTGCCCAGATATGCTGGGGCACGATGAAAACCTGGTCACCAATACGGAAGAGCGCAGTGCTGTCTGCGTGCTGCAGCGTGAATACCACTGTACTGCTATCGGTCGCAGCAACACTCTTGATCAGAGGCAATACCCCATTCTGGTCAAGAGCAGGATGCGCCTTCATCAGGCCAAAGGTGAACGTGACATCCGCGCTTGTGAGAGCTTGGCCGTCATTCCATTTCACCCCGGGGCGCAGAGTGAATGTCAACTGCGTCAGATCGCTGGAGTATGAATAGCTGGAGGCCAACCAGGGCGTTGTCTGACCAGTATACAGGTTTGTGAAGTAGAGTGTTTCGTACAGCAGACCTTGTGCTCCAAAGTCGCCACCCTGGTTAGTGTCAAAGAATGGGTTAAAGAGATCGGGGTTGGGTTGCCCGGGAGCAGAGAGCACACGCAGTGTTGTTGCTCGATTTGTCGTTGTAGTGTTGCTACTGCTGCCGCCCCCGCAGGCGGCCAGCATCATAACCAGCGCGAGCAGCAGCGAGAAGAACGCTACGGCCCGGCGGTTCCGGTGTGGTGAAGATGCTAGATTGGGAGTCATGTTTAACCTCCTAACGCTGGAAAAACGAATCATTCGACGATCCGCATAGGTTGAGAAGCCTCTTGCTTCCAGGACATGCCGTAAAAAGGACAAAAGGACAACCTGACAACGGTGCAACACAGTTTACGCACTGATACGATCCGTTGAGCCTTGAAATCCACAAAATCAGACCGCGAGTGTCTTATTTACCAGTTGTTCGTGAATGATGAGTTCAGCGAACGCCCGGTTGGGTCGAGAGAGAGCTAAAGGAAGAGAACAAGGGCCTGCACTCACCCCTTTCTTATACAAGTGTGGCGCGGTGGGAGGCGCCACAGGACGCACGCACGATAAGGCTGGCCGGCATTTTGATGCGAATCGGTTCAGAGAAATTTGACGAGGGCACTCCAGGGACGCGACCGTTGTTGTTCAAGCCGTTCACGGGGCGGAGCGCGTCCACCAACGCCAGGAGCATTTCGCTGGCGCGGCAGCCCATCTCATAGAAAGGCTGACGGACGGTTGTCAGTGCTGGTTCCATGTGAGCGGATGCAGGGTTATCATCGAAGCCAACTACTGCTATGTCCTCCGGAACGCGTAGACCCCGCTGCTCCGCTGCCGAAATGGCGCCATAGGCCATCCAATCGCTACCAGCGAAGATAGCTGTGGGACGTTTTTCGGCTGGGAGATCAAAAAAGGCGTTGGCGCTGGCACGCCCGGTTGGAGGCGTGAAATCGCCTTCGCGCACAAGGGCAGGGTCGAGAGGAATGCCAGCCTCGTTCAGCGCATCGCAGTAGCCCAGGTAGCGGTCATGCGACACCTGGTACTTGAGCGGACCCTGGATATGAGCGATACGGCGATGCCCCAGGCCAATCAGGTGACGGGTGGCCTCACAGGCGCCCACGCGGTTATCGACGCTGATCCAGGGTGTTCCCTCAGGCGGTATCCCCTGGTCGTCGATCAGCACAACGGGAAAGTCGCGCGAGTGCAGTTCTGCCAGGTGCTTCGCCGAGGGACCCGGGAAGACAGCAAGGAGACCAGCCGCCAGCCGGGTCCCAACGATGCGGTCAATGACATCACTGCGATCTTTCTCATGATTCACATCGTTGATGCTATACAGGATGAGTTCGTACGAGGTACTACCTACGACTTCGCCAACGCCTCGCATCAGTTCGGGGACAAGTGGCCAGGTTAGAGAAGGTACCAGGGCGCCAAGGAGGCGGCTGTGCCTGCCAGCCAGGCCGGAAGCTGCGATGTTGGGCACAAAGCCCTGCTCTTCCATAATGCGTAGGATGCGCTCACGAGTTGCCAAATCCACATCCGGCTTCTGATTCAGCACGCGCGAGACCGTTGCTGTGGAAACGCCTGCCAGGCGCGCGATATCCAGGATCGTCAGCTTCTTGGCCATAGCACACCTTCTCGATGGGTCCTCTTGAAGAAGGCCACCGGAAAAATATATCGTAACCGTTCACGGTACCGTTCACGTAAACGATTACGAGAAGTATACCTGATGTATAGAGCTATTGTCAATAGATGAGGAAACCAATTTCTGGAGCCGGAAAGTAGGCAGAGCGGTGCGCGCTCCATCAGCACTAAGCTGGCATGCCGGCTTCAACCCAGCGGCGAAATTGGGCGACCTGCTCCTCGGGCCACTCGCGGTCGCACGGCATGCTACCGTCCGTGAGTCGCTCGAGGATGTCCTCCGCGTGCGCGCGGACATCGTGGTAGTTCCAAAGGTCGAAGGCGAACTCCATTGAGTCCCTGTCGCTCTCAAGGAATAGCGGCTGGATGTCCTGTGCAAAGCTGGGAGTGCTGCCATCAGTCGCCATGGTCGTGCTCCTTTTCCATTTCTATTACTTGTTCCTTTTACTTGTTCCTTGCCGCAAGAGACCCGTGCTCCAACGGTCCGGTCGTCTCCTACCGGGCCTGAAAGGTGATCGGCAGCGATCTGATCACAAAAACGAGCCCGGTATGGACCGTAATCGGGACACCCTCCACTCGTTGCAGGTCTCGTAGTTGTTCCAGCATCATGGGGAGGGCGATCCTGGCTTCCAGGCGAGCCAGCGGAGCTCCCACGCAGTAGTGGATGCCGTGACCAAAGGCCAGGTGGCGATTGGGCTCGCGCTCGATATCAAACCGGTCAGGATTTTGAAACTGGGCCGGATCGCGGTTGGCCGAGGCTGTCCAGGCCAGCACGAGCTGGTCGGCCGGAATGCGCTGCCCTCCCAGTTCGACCTCGGCTCGTGTCTGCCGGAAGAGGAACCAGACCGGCGGCAGGTAGCGAAGCACCTCCTCTATCGCCGTGGGCATTAGGGTGGGCTCGCGCATCAGCCGTTCCATGGAGTCGGGGTGATCCGTCAGGCACACGATGGCGTTGGCAATCAAGTTCTTCGTGGTCTCCTGCCCGGCGGCCAGCAGCAGAAAGCAAAAACTGACCAGTTCAGCCTCGCTCAATCGCTCGCCGTCCACTTCAGCCACGCTCAAAGCGCTGATCAGATCTTCGCGCGGAGCGCGCCGCCGCTCTTCCAGCAACCTGGAGAAGTAATCAGACATCTCCTCTCGCTGGGAGCGTCCAGCTCCCCGCCGCGAGGCGGCAGGATCGGAACTGTCGACGCGCGCCCATCGTTGGAAGATATCCCAATCTTCGGGCGGCACGCCAAGCATCTCCGCGATGACTTTGGCGGGTAAAGGGAAGGCAATGTCCGAGACGACATCCATCTTACCGCGTGATTTTACCTCATCCAGCAGTTCCTGGGTGATCTGGGCGATCCGATCTGATAGGCGAGCTACCGTTCGTGGAGTAAACGCCTGGTTGACCAGGTTGCGTAATTTGCGGTGATCGGGTGGATCCTTTGCAACTAACGTATTTTGAAGGAATGAGCCGGCCACCCCAAAGGCCTGCGAAGAAAAGTGGGTATAATCAGTCATGACCTGCGACACCTCTTCATAACGAAAGGTATGCCAGGTGCGCCCGTCGTAAAAGACGGGATCGCTGGAGCGCATCTCCTCGAACCAGGCGTAGGTTTGGGGAGTCTCTTCGAGTGCGTGGGGACGGAACAGAGTCAGTGGTTGTGAATGAAATCTCGGTTGTTGCATATGTCATCCTTTTATTCGTAGCTTGTGTGCGGAATCTTTAGCATTCCTCTTAAAACTCTAAGCTCGAAAGTCAAGGTTGTCAATAGGAAGAGGTGCCGGGTCAGGGCGCTTTAAACGTTCCAGGGGCAATGGGTACGGACACCCCCGGCAAATCACAGCGCCCCGTCTTGTTACTCCCCGCTATCGAGTTCGCCGCGCCACAGGCGGCGCATCTCTTCGTTCGTAGCCAGCAGTTCGGGAAGCGTGCCCTGCGCATCGATTTTGCCGTCTTTGAGGACGATAATGTGATCGGCACGCTGTAGAGCTGCGCGGCGGTGCGTCACCACCAGGCAAGTCACCGCTTTCTGGGCAAAGGCGCGTTCCCACAAGGCATGTTCGGTCTCCACATCAAGCGCGCTTGACAGCTCGTCGAAGACCAGCAGCGCGGGATGGCGTACAAACATGCGTGCAGCAGCAGTGCGTTGCGCCTGACCGCCAGAAAGGCGCATACCTCGTGGCCCGATCGCGGTGTCCAGTCTGTACGGCATCTCCTGGATATCCTGTTCCAGCACGGCGGCGTGAATAGCTCCCGGCAGATTGGCTCTGTCTTCCGGGATACCCAGCAGGATATTGTCGCGCACCGTAGCGCTGAACAGGCGCGGGATCTGAGGAGTATAGGCTGTGTGCGGCGGTTTGAAGAAATCCGCGGGATTGGCGATGCGCTCACCGTTCCAGTATACCTCACCGCTCTCCTTCGGTAACAGTCCGAGCAGCGTGCGCAACAGGGTCGTTTTGCCGGAACCGATGCGCCCAGTAACGACAGTAAAAGAGCCGTATGGGATGCGCAGGTCGATGCCGGTAATCCCCCGCTCTGTGCCAGCATAGTGATAGCTAAGTCCGCGTACTTCCAGCCTATCGAACCTGCGCTCTGGCATAGCTGCTGTGGATGGCGGTTCGGGCAACGCTCCACATTCCAAGATCGGTGCGTGCTCTACCAGGACGCCCGGCTGCTCATCGGGGATCAGTTCAACCATGCGTTTGATAGAGACCTCCTGCTGTTTGTAGTCACCGATGAACATGCCCCATGTCGCGGGCAGGCGCGTCGTAAACCAGAGGTAGTACACAAAGAGCGCGAAGTCGCCGACAGTGAACGTCTTCGCGGACATGGCCTGAGCCGCGAGCAGCAGCGTAATGCCGATACCAAAGGAGACAGCATTATCGGAGATTGACCCAAGGAGTTCACCAAACAGGCGGTCGCGCAGCATAGCTTTACGGCGGGCGTCATTAAGCGTGCGGAAATGGCCGATTGCGTCCTTTTCAGTGTTAGCGACTTTCACCGCCTGTACCGCGGAGAAGAGTTCTCCCAGAAAACCGATGACGTTGCCGGTCGCTTCACGAGCAGCATGGCGATAACGATGAATTCGGCTCCAGGCAAGGCGTGCTACGATGATGGAGAGCGCCAGCGGCAGGAAAATGACCAGTGTGATCGTCAGATTGATGCGTGCCATAATGATAACTGCGATCAGCGACGAGATGGTCAGCCCGGCCATATCGGGAATCCACAGCGGGAAGTCCGAGGTCTCGCCGACATCATGATCGTAGCGGCTAATAGCATCGCCCACCGAGACTGGCAACGGCAGGGCACCGGGACGGCGCAGCGCGCTGGCGAAGAGATTGAAACGCAGCAGCGCTCCCGTTGTATAGCGGAAGGTAACGTCGCCCCATATCTCGCCAAAGGATGCCACCTGTCGTACCAGTTCGACGGAGATGTAGAGGGCGATCAGTTCCCACAGCCCAATGGTGACCGGGGCCGCTCCCGTGATGGCATCGAAGACCGCCTTCTCGATGAGACCCGGTATCACCTGAATAATGAAAAACGACATGTGAAAGATGCTGTAGACAATATACGGCCAGGGCCGGTAGCGGACGAGTTGCCAGTTGAACGGCCAGGTTGGCAGAGTGCGCTGCTGCTCTCGCGATGGTGATGCGCTCATGCCATCACCTCCTGCAATCCAGTCTGGAGCAGACGGGAAAAACGTGAGTTCGGGTCGTTTGCCAGGGCGATGCGAGGTCCGTACTCAACGATGCGCCCGTGCTCCAGGATCATGATGTCATCGGCACGCTGCACCGTTTGCAGGCTATGTGCAATGACCATGCCGGTGCGACCCGCCAGCAAGCGGTCTATCGCGCGCTCCAGGAGCCGCTCTGTGAGCGGGTCCAGGCGCGACGAGGCTTCATCCAGGATCACGAGTCCGGGATGTTTGAGAAAGACGCGCGCGAAGGCCAGCAATTGCGCTTCACCTGCCGATAGCCCATGACCCCCGGCTCCCAGTCGCGTATCCAACCCCTGTGGCAGCGATTGCAGCCATTGCCACAGCTCCAGTTCTTTGAGCGCTTGCTCGATGCGTTCATCGCTGATGCGCCTGTTGAAAAATGTCAGATTGTCGCGGATGCTGGCATGGAAGAGTTGCACATCTTGCGTAACCATGCCGACATGGCTGCGCAAATCTTCCAGAGCCACAGCGCGAAGCTCCTTCCCATCGAGGTAGATACCTCCCGTAGCGGGATCGTGCAGGCGGAAGAGCAGGCGGGCAATCGTCGTTTTGCCGCTGCCGGTGCGTCCGAGCAATCCCAGCACTTTGCCCGGCTGAAGTTGGAAAGAGATGTCTTGCAGGACGTTCTGCTGTCCATCATAGCTGAAAGTGACGGAGCGGAATGCGACCGCCAGCGCGTTGCTCGGCAGCGTGGTGTGTCCCTGGTCCTGAAGACGCGACTGAATATGAAAAAGCTCCTCGACGCGTTCGATGCTGGCGGATGCCTGTTGCAGATCTTCGACTTGCTCCTTGATAGTTTGCAGAGGCGTGGAAAGCATACCGATGTAGTACACAAACAGGTAGGCAGTGCCAATAGTGATCTGATGCTGGATGTACAGGTATGCTCCCAGGGCCAGCCCGGCTGTGTAACCGATGACATACAAGAAGTTGGTGCTGAAGAAGGTCAGATTGCTCACAACCCGTGCGCGACGATACGTTTCAAGCAGGCGGCGCAGAAGGGAGAACAGGAGACGCGTGACGTATGGCTCCGCTCCTGCCGCGCGAATATCCTCCATTCCTGTCAGGTGCTCTTCCAGGAAGCCGTAAAATTCGGCGTTGGCCTGGCGCTCACTTGCCCATTGTTTGACAGCGACCTTCTGCAACAGGCGTAGAGTAACAAACGTCAGGATGCTGTACAGCGTGAGAGTAATGCCCACGCGCCAGTCCTCGCGCCATAGAAGCAGCAGGACGCCGCCGATCAAGAGCGCATTTCCTAACACCTGGATGATGAATTGTGAGAAGAAGCCGGCTAGCGTCGTCACATCGCTATCGATACGCTCGATCAACTCGCCCGGCGTGTGCGTCTTGTGGAAGGACATGTCCAGGCGCAGGCAGTGCAGCGCAAGGTCCGCGCGCAAGGCATTGGTAGCCGTCCAACCTACGTTTTCGGCTGTATAGGTAGAAGAGAAGGCGACTGTACGCTGTAGAAACGCGATGGCGAGAAAAAGTCCTGCTGCGATCAGCAGTGTTGGCAGAGGACTGCCCGCCTGCGTTGCGTCGATGAAGTAGCGTATTACCTGCGGGTTGATTAATTGCAGCGCTAAATTGCTCATCAACAGGATCGAGAGCAAGACGACACTGCGCCATTGCGGTTTGAGGTACGTCACCAGCAGACGCCAGTAGTGCCCAAACTGAGTATGCATAAGTTGTAGTTGTTCCTTTCGCGCCGCGCGTTGAGTATATTTCCCGTTGGCTATGCTGAGCGGCATTCAAGCCGTGTGCTCATGCAGTGAGGGTGCCTGCGGTGAGGGAAAGGGTGACCCTGAACGTTGTCTCCATGATGGCGGGCGGTTGTGCAGGCGACGAGAAGCCACGAGAAGCCACAGGGAGGCGCACCGGAGACCAAAAGCGAAAGGAAACACCAGGCAGTAACGGTTGTTGCCTGTTTAGAGGTGTGATGATTGTGGTACGAAAAGACGACATGCAGACACAGCATGCTCTCTCGTAGTGACCGTGGTCAGTTTTGGCTCAGGCACACTTAGTTGGACCACACCCTGGTGATGGCTGACATGATGTTTGCTAAACCTCCAATAAATCTATTGCTAGAATAGTAGCATATTTCTGGGAGACATTCAAGCCAGCGAATTGAATTGGCTCGGCCTGTGTCGACCTCATGGCTGTAGCTTTTCTCCTCTCTCTTTTTTATAGTGGATGGTAATGACCCTCGGCGCACATTCACGAACAAGAAAAGAGAAGATGCTATGAGCTTGCAATACGATCATCAACATCTGAGCGCTATGCTTGAGGCCACGCGCGCTGCTGCCCTTAAGTTTCTGGAAAGTCTTTCTACACGGCCTGCCGGTTGTGCCCCTCAGCCGCTCCCGCACGATGCCTTGCCAGAAGAAGGCTTAGGGGCGCTGGGTGCGCTTTCAGCATTTCGGGCAAAATATGAAGCCTTGCTTTCGGCATCTGCTGGCCCACGTTATTTAGGCTTTGTAACGGGCGGCACAACCCCGGCAGCTCTGACAGGAGACTGGCTCGTCTCATCTTACGATCAAAATGTGGGGAGCGACGGTGACTCGATTGCAACAACGGTTGAACGCGAGACACTGGGATTGCTGCGCGCGCTCTTCGCCCTTCCTGAGTCCTTTGACGGGGCCTTTGTCAGCGGAGCGACACAGGCCAATTTCGTCGCGCTTGCCACGGCGCGCCAGTGGGCAGCCGCGCGCCTTGGGATAGATGTCTCCGAACAGGGATTGTGGAATATGCCGCCTGTTCCTGTACTTGGTGGATCGCCTATAGAACTCTTTGATCACATTCATGCAGATCACGCTCTCACGCCAGTTCGACTTCTGAGATCAAACTCGTTGCGCATCCCGTGGGACACTCGCGTCCCGAAGAACGGCTTTCCACCAGGCCCCGGCGTGTCGTCATTGCGCGTCCAGGCCGAAGAGGTCGGCCTTGCTCCTGTCTGACGCAAGGCCGACCCCGATGAACTTTAGAGCCCATGCTCCCTTCGCAGGACCTCGGCGGCCCGCTCGCCAATGATGACGCAGGGAGCCTGCGTATTGCCGGTGGTCACCCGTGGCATGATCGAGCCATCCGCCACACGAAGGTGGCTGACTCCATAGACGTTCAGATTACCATCCACCACCGACATGGGGTCTCGGCCCATCTTGGCCGTGCACGTCTCATGCCAATAGATCATGGCGGCATCGCGGATGAAGTGTTCGAGTGCTGCCCCTTTCAGGTTGCCTGGCATCACCTCGCGCCTGGTGAAGGGGCGAAGCGCGGCGGAGTTGCCGATCTCTCGGCACAGTTCCACACAGGCGATCGCGGCCTTCAGATCGTCTGGATGCGACAGAAAATTGGCCTCAATCTCAATAGGGTCAAGCGGATTGGGCCCCGTCAGACGCAGATGGCCTCGGCTTTTGGGGCGGACAAGGCCACCAAACAAGCTCCACCCACTGGCAGGCAGGCCAAACCTGGCGCTATTCTCGGCACTCGACTGTGGAATTTCCGCCTGGCAGGTCTGCACGTCCGGCGTCTCTAGCCCAGAAGAGCTTTTCCAGAAGAAGGTGGCCTCGGCCATGTTGTTGCGTGGCGGGAGGGCTTCCTGATACTCCCAGACGCAGTCGAAAGCCACATGGTCTTGAAAGTTCTGCCCGACCCCCGGCAGATGCTGGACGACCGGGATTCCCAGGCGCTGCAATGCGTCTTGATCGCCGATCCCCGATTGCATCAGCACCTTGGGCGTCTGGATCGCGCCCAGCGAGAGCACCACCTCGAGTCCTGCACCGATACGGTGGGTCTTGCCGTCGTAGAACAGCTCCACCCCGGTTACTCGCTTGCCCTCGAAGATCAGCCGGGTGACCAGGGCATGCGTGAGCACCGTCAGATTGGGCCGGTCCATGTAGGGGAAGGTATAGGATCGGAACACCGATTGGCGTTTGCCATCGCGCACGCGCACATCCATGATCGAGGCTCCGCCTTCCCCCTCCATCATGCGACCGTTCTGATTTTCATAGGTCGCAATCCCAACCGACCGTGCTCCTTCCAGCAGGGCGGGAGCGATCGGGTTGGGGTCGGGGGCGGGTTGGACAAACACGGGCCCACCGGTTCCGCGGTACTTGGGGTCTGGAGCGCCATGCCAGTCTTCGATGCGACGATAGAGCTGCAACACCGAGGCATAGCTCCATGCAGGGTCTCCCGCTTCTGAGGCAAAGAAATCCCAGTCGCTCTGGTGCCCACGAGCCCACACCATCACGTTAATACTTGATCCGCCACCCAGGACCTTGCCCATATTCAAGGGGATGGAGCGGCCATTGAGGCGGGAATCGGGTTGAGACTGGAAGTTCCAATCTCGCTCGCTCCCAAGGTTGAGAGGCCATTTGTCGGCATCCATGACGCTTGGGACGTCATCGTCGCCCCCTGCCTCCAGCAGTAGCACGCTGACGTTGGGGTGTTCGGCCAGACGACGCGCCACGACCGATCCAGAAGACCCCGATCCGCAGACGATCACGTCATACTGCGGCTTGAGGTCAGCACGCAGCTTCTGCTGATTGAGGCGAACGCGCTCGGCGAACTCGGCCACAGGCAAGCCCGACCCGAAAGCAGGGCCCGGCTTTCCTCTGGTGGGATTGAACTCAGTACTCATCGGTTGCTCTCCTTTCCTGGGGCGATAAGGGGTGTTCGTGTGCCATCTCTGCTCGCAAACTGGCGGGGAATAGCAATCTGTGCAGGTGCCGAGAGTATTTCTCTCTCTATGGTTGTCATTGAATCTCCTCGAGGGTTTCGTCCCCTCGCCTCCTCTTTCTTTCTTTCAGTGTTAACATGGCTTAACGCTCGGCCGCCGTCTCGATGAGCTGCTGGCCCTTGACAACCTCGACCAGCTTTTTGCGCCAAACAATCAAACTTTTTCTTCTTCTGTCCTCTGATCATCTGGACAATGGGACATCCCGTCACCTTGATATACATCACTCCATGCATAGCCGGACCCGGAAAGCCATACTCCATCGCCAGATCATCATAGTTGTCTGCTACAGCATACTTGGGTTTATGCAAGCTCACAGCCCTATCGAGGATTGAGTATGCATATGCCAATTGGTCATCTTTCCCCATTTTTTTACCTCCTTCTTAAATCCAATTCATCGGGAAATTCCACGCACTTTGCCGGATTGCCCGAGTTTCCAAAATGTACACGTTGCGCAATTCATGAGCCTCGCTGCTCCTGCCACTCATCTAGCCCATTTCATGCTCTTCTCTGAGGCTCTGCCTCATCGAGCTTGCACCATCGGGAAGAAAAGCGCCAGGTGGGAGTGGATAAACAGCCAGTCTCGCGAGGCCAGGCTTCTCGCTGGAGTTCGCGCGGGGCTGACCGTTCCCCTCTTCTTTCCTGGTCTTGCCTTCGCAATGCTCGTCAATCGCGGATGACGGCTTTGCTGCGCATCAGGAACTCTCCGAGGTACCCATCGTGCGGGATCCCTGACTCCATCCAGTACGTCGGGTGGTTGCCGATATACAGGTTCTTGATCGTCGCATCCGCAAGCAGTTCGTCCAGCAGCTTTTCGTCCTGTGTCACTGCCGTGAGCACCAGGGTATGCTTCAATGGCCTGATCCCGGCCTCCCGCGTCCATGGCGCAACCCACACACAGGGGAAGGCCAGTTCGATGTTCGCCTGTTCCGCAAAGGGATCAGCCAGTTGGTGCACGGCGGGCCGCAGCACCGCGCTGCCATCCCCCAGTTCATCTACGACTCCCTCGCCGCCCAGGTGGGCCCGGGTCCCGGCAGCTTTGGCTAGCAGGTAGCGCTCGATCTGCCGTGCTACCTCCAGGGAATAGGCAGTGAGCATTGCCCGCTCGTCCTCCGGTGGCAGGCTCGGAATCGCTGCGAGCCGCTCGGCGATGGCCTGGGCGACCGGCGTCGGATCACCCTCCACAAACACCGCGGTCGTGTTGACACAGGCCGTCCCACCCTCATGGCTGATCGAGGCCACGATCATGTCGAGGAAGGCGTGCCAATCCGCGTCCGCAGTAATCAGGATCTTCGACCGACCAGGCCGTTGGGTAGCACTGTCGGATTCGCCGCATACCTCTCGATGACCTCCTGCCCCCCGTAGACCAGACTCAGATCGGCCTGGCGCAAGATCTCCCCGGCGGCGTCATGGTCGGTAGGCAGCAGGGCCACCTGATCGTCGCCGAACCCGCAAGCCCGCAGCGCGTTCACCAGTCGATACGGAGTGAGTGGTTCCCTCCGCGAGGGCCGGATGGCCACCCGGTAGCCCAGAGCAAGGGGCTCCAGCCAGGTACTGTGCACGCCAGGCTGGTTGCCAGGCGCGTGCACCGCCAGGACATTCCCGCGCCGGATCCAGGCCGCCGTGCCTTCACGGGCCAGCGGGTCGCGCCAGTCGTGCACCGCTCCGCTGGGCCGGGCTTGCTGCGCGCTCCGGTACGCCTCGGCAGCGCGGTGGGCCATCTCCTCCATGGCCCCGCGCACCACAGGCAGCGGCGTGCCAGACAGGCGGCTCACCGTATACTGGTACGCGGCAGCGGACATGCCGTCGATCTCTCCGGTTGCGAACAGCTCCCCGGCCCTGGCGAGCGCGCTCAGGCGCTCTTCCAGGGGGAGCGTCTGCGCTTTCTGCAGTGCGGCCATGGCCCGCGTGACGAACAGCCTTGGCACCAGGCTCAACTCGGCCAGCGGGTGGCCCGCGACATCCGCGACAGCCAGCCGGTTCTGCGACCGGTACGCCCCGTTAGGCCCCAGCGCATCGACAAAGAGCAGTTGACTCTTCACACTCATCAGTACACCCCCTCGATCACGGCTTCGTTGCCGAACTGCGCGACGGGAGACACGTCGGCCACCGAGTCGCCCACCTGACTCGCCTGCGGTTCGATCCGGGTGGCCAGGTCGCGCTCCAGGTTGTTGGCGAGCAGCATGTTCTTGCTGACGTGGTTCATCACGACCTGGCCTCGCTTGCCGTAGTCCACCGTGTGGCCGTTGGCCGGGTCGACCACGGAAAAGGTGATGAAGGGCGAGGGGGGATCGTAGATGCAGGCATCGTCGCGCGTTTGACCCACGCGCTCGGGGATGGCACCGAGGATCATCGTGCTTCCATACTCCCCCACGAGCTTCACGCTGGGAAAGACCTCGGTCCGCAACAGATGGCGGGTGTCGGCATCCATGTGCGTTCCGCTCCACAGGATCCCCTTCACCTTCTGGTTGATCAGTTCCACCAGCTCGTCGTGTTGGGCGATGCGCTCCAGCACAGGGGGCGTGGTCATGATTACGCCGATGTCCTGGCTGTGGAGCAGGAACGCGGCTTGCTCGACGAGGTGCTCAGCGTACGCGTTGACTTCCTCGATGAGGCCCTCGGCGATGCGTTTCTTGACCCAGCGCGGGTCCATGTCAATCGTGAACGCGAGGCCACCGCGCGAGCTGGCCAGCCACCTGGCGCACACGCTGACCAGGTGAGGCCCTCCCGGGAGTAGGGCCAGCCAGTTCCTGTTGTGCGGGAACTCGTGTGCGTCGAGCTGCGTGTTCGTCCATGCTCCCCATTGGTCCACCCAGTCACGCAGTGCAACCACGTGCTTGGGCGTGCCGGTTGTGCCACCGCTTTCGCAGACGAGAGCGACATTGGGGTACGACCCGTATCCTCTGGGGATGAGGTCTTCCGCCCGGACGTCGCGCAGTTCGTCGACGATATTGGGGAAGAGCGCCAGATCCTCGATGCGTTTGACGTCTTTGCGCGGGTCAAAGGGGAGCGACTTTGCCCGCTTCAGCCAGTACGTCGAACCGGTCTCCGGATTGAAATGCCACTCCATGGCGGCCCGGAGAAATTCCTGGGGGTCTACCCTGGCATCAAGTGGAAGATCCAGGAGGGATGGTGATGGAATCATATGAGACTACCTCCTTCTGTGGCCGATGTGATCGACCAGGTGATCAGAATGTTTCACGCTAACAAAAACTTCAAGAACAGTCCCTAAATTGCTTCGGGATAAAGTGGGTATGAACAGCGATCCTTCTCTCTTCTTGCAGAGCCATTGATTGCTCCTCCTTCCCCTGGCGTCATGCCTCTTCTCGTACTGACCAGGCAACTTGCTCGGTCAGTCTGCCGGTGGTCACGAGCCAGCGTACGAATGCAAGCCGACATTCCTCTGCGGGTGTCAGCCAACTCCTTTTTTCCCTATAGGCTCGCCGAAGCCTCTCCAGGTACTCTATTTCTGCCTCAGTGAACCCAGCCGTGCGCAACAGTTCACAGGGGTCTTGCCGGTCTATCTGGTTCATATCCTCCTCCTTCTTGCGTGCAAAAAGACCATCACTATCGCGTCTCTGTTGCTCCTGCTCAAGCCATACAAGCGCCTTATTCAGCCCTGAAATTGTCACAGGAAAAATTGGACTACCAGTATCGGCAAAGTAGAAACAATCGTCGTGCCAACGAGCTTCAATAGCAAGCTTATCAGCAGTACAGCGAACGATATTCACAAGGCGATTATGTTCCGGCCTCTCTAGCTCTCCAGGTTCACTCTTTTCCCAGGCTGCACGAGCTATGTCTTCTATCTGTTCAAAAATGTTCATACCGCAATCCTCCGACAAATCGTACGTTTACATGTAACATGTTTGCTTCTTTTGTTGAGAGTGCCAACTGGCACGAAGTCTATGCGATGGCTCCTCTTTTTTAGCCCTGAGGCTCAATGCAACTCACGGCTTGCTTCACGTAGCGCTCTCAATCCCTTCGTTCAAGAGATTGGATAGCAGAATACTTCGCTTGACAAACGGTGAAAAACGTTCTAACGTTCCTTCATGAACTTGTTCTGAGGATACCTGATATCCTTGGCAAGGACCATGGTTTTATTGCGCGACTCTTGCGCGTTTTTTGCGTGTGTATTGTTGGCCATGAAGCGTGGGAAGTTGTGAACGAAGATGAACCTGGAACGCTTTCGCGAGAAAGTACGCTACTACCGCCCTCTGACCGAGAGGACACAGGAAGAGCTGGCCAACGCGATTGGCCTGAGCCCGTATGTCTTGAGCCACAAACTGCATGGGACAGGAAACGCACGCCTGACCCACCGCGAGGTCCAAGCGATCGTCAAAACGTTGGTCGAGTGGGGAGCCATGACCAGGCAAGCTGAGGCACGTGAACTCCTGGAACTGATGGAGTGTCCAGATTTTCTCCCTGAGGAGTGGAACGCCCCCCCGTTCAAGTGGCTCGAGGCCATCGACGTCAGCGCGTTTTATGGGCGAGAGAGCGAACTGGTCGAGTTAGAGCGGTGGATTGTCGATGAGCGTTGCCGCCTGGTCGCCCTGCTGAGTCGAGGCGGGTATGGCAAGACCGCGCTCTCGGTCAAGCTGACACAACAGATCGCGCGCCATTTCGAGGTGGTGATCTGGCGCTCGCTGCTAAATGCCCCCCCGCTGGAGCGCGTGTTGGCCGAGTACCTCGCGTTCCTCTCTGAGCAGCACACGACTGACCTTCCCGAGAGCACGGGTGAGCGCATGACGCTCCTGCTTGCGTCCCTACGCAACGCGCGGTGCCTGCTGGTGCTGGATAATGTCGAAACGCTCTTCCAAGGACGCACCCGCGCAGGGACGTATCGAGCAGGGTATGAAGCGTACGGCACGTTCTTCCAACGGGTAGGCCAGACGGCTCACCAAAGCTGCCTGCTGCTGACCAGCCGCGAGCACCCCAAGGAATTGGCTCCGCTTGAAGGGAGCCACGCGCCCGTGCGGACCATGACCCTGGCGGGTTTAGAGCAGGAGGCTTGCCGACACATTCTCAAGGACAGCAATCTGCCTGGGACAGAGGTGGAATATAGCAGCCTGGCTGATCGCTGCGCGGGCAATCCCTTGGCGCTGAAGTTGGTCGCTGCCACGATTCGCGAGCTCTTCGGTGGCAACATCGCGGCGTTCCTCAGCCAGGGCATCATCCTGTTTGGGGACGTGCGCGGGTTACTCGACCAGCAGTTTGAGCATCTCTCAGCCAGCGAAGAGACCATCCTCTTCTGGCTCGCCCTGGCACGGGAACCGCTTGCGCTCGGAGACCTGGTCGCCGAGAGCATCTCCCCTGTACCGGGGACGGAGCTCCTGGAGGCGCTCGGGGCGCTCAGGCGGCGTTCCCTGCTGGAACGAGGGGAAGTAGGAGCGGTGTTTACGCTGCATCCGGTGGTGATGGAGTATGTGACGGAGCGCCTGGTGGAGCAGGTGGCCCAGGAGATCACGATCGGCCACCTGGAGCTGTTGCTCAGCCATTGTCTGATGCAGGCCCAGACCAAAGAGTACGTGCGGCACGCTCAGGCCGAGCTTATACTCAAACCGGTGCTCGGCAGGCTGCGCACGCTGCTCAAAAGCGAGCAGCTCATCGAGCAGCGGCTGCTGCACGCACTGGCAACCGTCAGAAGCAGATCGTGGGAGGAGCAGGGCTATGGCGGGGGCAATGTGATCAACTTGCTCGCTCAACTCAGAGGGACGTTACGCGGGTACGATTGCTCCCACCTGCGCATCCGGCAAGCCTATTTGGCGGGAGTAGAGCTGCAGGAGGCGAATTTTGCGGAGTCACGTTTTGAGCAGTCCGTCTTTAGCGAACCGTTCAGTGCGATTTACTGCGTGGCCTTCAGCCCTGATGGGCAGTGCTTAGCCGTAGGGAGTGCGAATGTGGAGATAGGCGTGTGGCAGGTGGCCCGTTGGAAGCCAATCAGGACCCTCAGTGGTCACCTCGGCCGGGTCTGGTCCGTGGCCTTTCGTCCTGATGGTGCTCGCCTGGCAAGCGGCGGTGAAGACGGGTTAGTGAGGTTGTGGGAAGTGAACACGGGGCAATGCCTGAAGACGCTACAGGGACATACGGATTGG
>Ga0207646_10003495_pt1 | contig 17712 bp, 9 predicted proteins | sample KBSK5502metaG_FD_184343 | JGI IMG/M metagenome (GOLD analysis project Ga0207646, IMG submission 184343) | Corn, switchgrass and miscanthus rhizosphere microbial communities from Kellogg Biological Station, Michigan, USA - KBS K5-50-2 metaG... | ecosystem: Host-associated > Plants > Roots >... | reverse complement strand
AGACCCCTTCTACTGGGGCTCCACGCCCGCGTGCGGGCAGCCCGGTTCGTCCGCGTGTCTGCCCGGATACACCTGCTTGGGAAGATAAAGGCCGACTGTCCAGGCCTATTTCGCTGAGATCACTTCATTCGCCGCGGGAGAATTCCTGGCGCCATTGGCTTTCGTCATAGCCCGCCTCGCGATCGTGGCTCGCCAGGAACGCCCGAGGATGATCTCTCAGAGCGGTCAACCGGATGTCCTGCAATCGGGGCCATTCATTCTCGGTGAGCAGCTCCACCCGGTAGCTGCTCGGTGGGCCGGCCACGGAACCCTTGCGCCTCGCCTCCGAGCTGACAACTAATGTCGTTCGGATTGTGACAGTACGCCCCGCTTGCGTCCAACGGCCGACGTCAACGCGGGTGGCCCCGGGCGGCGTGCCTGCGCACAGATGCCCACGCAGGCCCGCCGGCGTGGGCGTCAGCCGATCGTAGTGTGTGGATTCCCCCCGGCAATCACAGAATGTGAGTCAACCTTGGGGTAGGAGACGATTCATAACCGTGGTGTTAGCCATTTTTAGCCTACGAAAGCAGGTTGTGACCATCTCGTTGGTACGGGCAGGGTGTGACCCCGGCCGGCCGGGCCCGCGGAATTTGCCGGGGCGGCCCGGACCGGCAGTGGCGGGCTAGCTCGCGGTCGCCAGGGCCCTGAGGCGGGTGTGGTCGCCGTTGAAGACGTCCTGGTCGCCCGGCATGCTGCCGGAGCTTGAGTACTGCCAGAACGTGTAGAAACTCCAGCCCCCTGGCAGCGGGCCGCCGCCGCTGGCCCCGTAGTTGGCGATCCAGAGCGGGTCCCACTTGGCGAAGCGGGTGGCGTTCCCGGTGCAGGTGGTCCACCAGTCCGTCGTGCTGTAGATGACCGGGTACACGTGCTCCAGGTAGGCGTATTCGAGGACGAAGTTCTGTATCCACGCCTTCATCTGCGAGGCGGTGAGCCCGTAGCACTCGCTGCCGTACGGGTTGTACTCGATGTCGAGGGCGCCGGGCAGCGTCTTGCCGTCGGCGGACCAGCCGCCGCCGTGGCGGATGAAGTACTTCGCCTGGGACTGCCCGGAGGAATTGTTGGGAATGGCGAAGTGGTAGGCGCCACGGATGATCCCGGCGTAGTAGGGCCCCTCATATTGGTTATAGAAGCTGGGGTTGGTGTAGTACGTTCCCTCGGTTGCTTTCGCATAAGAGAAATCGATGTAGGGCGATACGTAGCCCCAGTTGATGTTCCCCTGATAGGCGCTGATGTCTATTCCGGGGAGCTGCATCGTGGTAAGCGCCGGCCGCATCCGCACCGAGTGCCGCCACTTTCCGTGGGCGGCCGTGACGGCCTGCATCGAGTCGGCTCCCGGATGAGTGATCTTCTCCGGATGGATGGGGGTCGCGATGAACGTCGGCGGGGGCAGCCGGACCTTCCGGCCCGAGGCTGTGGCCGCCCACACGATCTGCGTGCTGGACGCGTCACCGGCCGCCGGTCTAGCGCCGGCCGTGCCGCCTGTCGGTTGGCTACCACCGGGGAGCATCATCGGCAGCACCATCCCGGCCGCAAAGACCGTTGCGACAGCGGCCAGGCGTTGCGGCCCGGCGAACGTTGCGGGGTGTCGGGGCACTTCGTCTCCTCCTGAGATTCGACAGCGGGTTAGTTGCCCGGCAAACGCGCAGCATTCTGGCGCACGGATGCGCATTGACGTGGCATTGTCCGGAAATCTGGTACCACTGTTACTCAGGAGTAGGGAGTCAACTTCAGTGCCAAGCAGGGCCGTTTGCCTGCTTTCGAGATGCCTGTGACCACGTGATTTCGGGAGTGGGTTCCCTGGAATAGCTGGACCCGGGGACGCGAATCAGGCCTTTATTGGGCACTATGGTGAGCTGGGAAGTGTCTCGCTAGGCGATCGGCTACGGGTAACGAGCGCTCCAGGGCCGGCTGGATTGGCAGTTGCCGCAGGTCCCGCAAGCCCTTGCTGCCTGCGTCGCCTCCGGCCCCTTTGGCCCCGGAACGCTGTCTATGCCGAGATCGCGCTGGCGCCTTAAACGCCGCGAGCAATCTGGACGCTGCCCGATGGCCGGGCGGGTATGACGGGCGCGGGTGCCTGCCGGCCAGTCCACGCCGGGCGGTGGCCGGCAGGCCTGCCTTCACCTGATGACGTAGTGGGCGTGCTGGAGGAGGGTCGCTGCGCCCGATGTGATCAGCACGATGATGAAGATCAACAACGTGATGATCACTATCTTCAGCATCGTCTTCCAGAAGACGACAGTGAGTACTACGAGGATGGCTAGGAGTAGCTGGATCGAGTGGACGTTCTGGCTTGCGCTTTGAGCGAGCATGTCTGTTCCCTGAATGCGGCCATGACGGCGTGGGAGGTGCGCCGGGGTCAGATCCCGGACCATGGGGGTGCAGACTCGTGCTGACAGATCCCGAGCGCTCGGGGCGCGCGCCGCCAGGCCGAAGCTGGCCGCTGACGCCAGCCGAACTGGCTACTGACGCCGTCCCGTTGGCTTGCTAAGATCAGGCATCACGATCATGTGGAGTGATCGGATTGCTGGGCCGATGGCGGACATCGGCCCAGTGTCTTTCCGGCGGCCCGCGCGGACGGCCACTTGCCGTCGGGCTGAAATTGGCCGCAAGGCTTCCAGTGAGTGTTGTGGCGTGGGCCGACATTCACGTCACCTCTGAGCTATGCTCTAAACCAAACCTTGCGCTACCGCTATCTACCAAACTCTTCTGAACTACAGTAGAGTTGTAACTTTCTTCAGTATTGTCGGGTAGTTTTAGGGTAGATTGGCTGCGCTATAGGGTCAAGGGGGTAGTATGCTCGCCGTACGCTTGTCGCCAGGCGCCCCGGCCGCTCAGGTGAACGGTGGGATTCACGAGCGACGTACGCACGCGGGGATGTGAGCGACGTGGCTCCCAGCCCCGCACGTGACCGGCTCGCCCGGCGCCTCCGTGAACTGCGGGAGCAGTGCTGGCCTGACTACCAGGTCACACAGGCGGCACTGGCGGCCGCCCTGGGCAGACTTGCCCCCGCGTCGGTGTCCTCATGGGAGAGTTCCACCGCGCCGAAGCTGCCGCCCACTGACCGCCTGCGCGCTTACGCGCGCTTCTTCGCCACGCACAGGTCGGTCGATGGAGATGCGCCGCGCCTGCTGTCACAGAACGAGCTGACCGAGGACGAGCGGGCTGCCTGTCAGGCACTGGAAGATGAGCTGTTTTCGCTTCGCAACGAGGTCAAGAACCCTGCCCGCCAGCCAGAGGCAGATCGGCAGCATCCCTGGCGGTTTACTGACACCGGGCCGCTCACCATAGTGTGCGCGCAGCTTCCCGAAGGTGTAGTGGGCTCCTTTGCCAACCCCGATGACCCCAACTACACAGAGCTCCAGTCTTTCGCCGACCTGGACTCGCTCATCGAGCTGCACGGCCACATCCGGGCCGAGAATCCGGCTATGGAGGTGTTCTTCAAGGCGTCTCCCAAGGTTGTCCCTGATGATCTGTCCGGACACCTGGTACTGCTTGGCGGAATAGCCTGGAACAAGGTCACCAAGCGCTTGTCCGAGATGACGCCGCTTCCGGTGAAGCAGGTCACTGACGAAGCAATAGAAACCGGTGAGATATTCGTCATTGACGGCGATGAAGATCAGAAACTCCTGCCCACGTGGCGTGACGACGAAGGACGCAAGATCCTCGCGGAAGATATCGGGCTCCTAGCGCGCGTGCCGAACCCAATCAACTCGAACCGTACATTGACGATATGCAACGGCGTGCACAGCCACGGCGTACTGGGCGCGGTTCGCAGTTTGACCGACGCGCAGCTCAGAAATTCTAACGAACAGTACATAAGTCAAAACTTCGGAAATCCCCGCTCATTTGCCATTCTTCTCCGTGTCACGGTCATAGAAGCCCGGGCAATGACACCAGATTTCAATGCCCCTGGGTGCGTGCTTTACCAGTGGTCAGCTCGGGATAATGGCACATGAAGCGGTTTCCACCGGGTTTCTCGCAAAGGGGCGCACGTGGTCCGTCACTTCTTTAGCTCTGTGCGGCAGTACGAGAGCCACCGTCAGCTCATCGCGTCCGTGCGCTCCGTGGCCGGGCGCCTTGGGGGAGCGGGCCTCGACGCCATCATCGTGCCAGCTGCGAGGCACGCCAGTAACCTGGACCATGCGGTCACCCTGGCGCGTGCCGCGGACTGCATGCTCGTGGTTTTCTGCAGCCGGAGGACCCGGGTGGCGGACGTGGAGAAGCTCCTTGCCGACCGTTGCTTCAACGCAGCGGTAGTCGTGCGACTGCCCGACGGGTACCGGCATTCGCTGCTTGAGTTCGAATCCTCCAAACTCGCTCGCACCGAGCTAGCGGAATTGTTCATCAACCCCAACGGTGACCTCAGTATCAAGCGGAATCTGGGCCTACTGCTGGCCCGGATGGTCGGCTGGAGCCGCATCTTCTTTATCGACGACGACGTCAGGGACATCACCCCGGACGACCTCGCGGCCACCGTCTCGCTGCTCGGCCGCTACCGGTCTGTCGGCATGCGGGTGATCGATGTGCCCGATAACTCAGTTGTCTGCCACGCCCACCGCGAGACAGGCGCTGATCAGGACGTCTTTATCAGCGGCTCCGTGCTTGCCGTCGGGCCGCATGAGAAGATGGGCTTTTTTCCCGAGATCTACAACGAGGACTGGTTCTTCTTCCATGACGATGCGCAAAGCCGACGGCTGGGCTGGTCGGGCCGTAATGCGACGCAGCTTCATTACGACCCATTTGGGAGTGCGCAACGCGCGGCGCTCCAGGAGTTCGGAGACGTCTTGGCAGAAGGGCTGTACGCTCTCCTGCACCTAGGCGAGGAAAAGACAGCCGCAAACCTCGACTTCTGGGAGGCTTTTCTGGCCGAGCGGCACAGCTTCCTGCGGAACATAATAAAACGGTCTAAGTCGGCCGAACCTGAAATCAGGGGTAAGATGACCGATGCAGTGCGCACGGCTATGAGGTCCCTGAAACAGGTTGAGCCTTGGATGTGCGAAGAATATATCCAGGCGTGGAGCAAAGATCAGAAAACTTGGCGGGACTCCCTTGCCTCCCTGCCGGTAGACCTTTCCGTGGACTCGGCGCTCAAGCAAGTTGGACTGTCCTTGGCAAAACCCCGGAGCCCGGCACGCCAATCGCCTTCCACGCAGCTAGGGGCACGGCGCAATTGTCCGGCCAGACCAGCCTCCATCCCGCGGGTCCCGACCGCCATCCAGCTCCAGGCGGGCGGCGACGGCGGAGGCCGCGGCCGGAGCCGAATGAGCCGAGCTTTCGCGCAGGTCAGTATGCAATTCTTCGGGAGCTGGGTCCAGCGGGATCCGGTGGAGACGGATGCTCGGAAGGAAGCCCTGCAGGTCGAGGCGAGCAATGGCATGCATCCAAGACCGTTGGACCCTGTCACGTATGAGCCAGTCCTTGATTTGGTTCGGGCATGTGGCAGCACCGCCGCGGAAGTGGCCAAGGTAGCTGGCCACTTCATCGCCGGGGACCAGGTCTCCGAGGGCCAGAAGGAGCTGCTGAGCACTTAACAATCCTGACCGGGCTCGCGGGCGCCGCGGGCCGAGCGCGCATTGCGCGGCCGAGCGCGCATCGACCGGTAGGGATCAAACACTCAAGGGCGGCCGGGACGGCGCGAAGCGGCTTCTCACGCGGCTGGGGCGGTGACCGGCGGCCCAGAAACTGTCTCCCCGGTGCCACGGTCACGATCGCGGCCCGCGCCGGAGACCTCGCGGACCACCGACGGTGGGGCCTCGGTGGACCACCAGTCGCCGGTGGGGATGCCGAGGTCGGTGAGCCGCTGCCAGAGCGGCAGCAGGGCGGCGTCCGGGTCGCGGTAGAAGGCCGAGGCGCGGACCCGCTCGAAGGTCCAGTTCGCCCGCTCCAGGACCTGCTGCCGGGCCCGGCCGGCGTGCCAGGCGTCCGGGCCGTCCCAGCGGTCCCCGTCGCAGTCCACCGCGAGCCGCGAGCGCGGGCCCGCCACGACGATGCCGATCCGGTACCGGCCGGCGGGGTGCTGCACGGACAGCTTGCGGTAGCCGCGCGCGATGATCTGCTGCAGCACGTCCCGCTCGAACTGGGACTCGCAGGCATCCAGCAGGCCGGTGGCCGGCGCGGGGGCCGCCCCTGCCTCCTGGCAGTGCCGGATCAGCGCGCCACGAAGATCGCCGGGCGGGAACTGGTCCGGGCCGGCCGAATGCACGACCCACATCTGCTGGCGTGCCAGGGACGCCGCGACGTTGATCCGGCGCATCGCGGCGTTGCTGGTCATCGCGGCCACCCGGGCGGAGGGAATCGCCGGATCGACCGCGACCACGGTCGAGATGACGACCACATCGCGCTCGTCGCCCTGGAAGCTGGCGGGCTCCCCGCTGCGCAGCCCGCGCCGGGCCATCACCTCGGGCCCGACGCGATCGTAAAGCCTGTCCCAGATCAGCTTGGACTGGGCGGAGCCAAGCAGCGAGATGACGCCCATGCTCATGCCGTCGTAGCCGGGGTCGGCGCACAGTTCCGCGACCAGGTCCACCACGGCGTCCGCCTCGGGCACGTTGACCGTGCCGTTGCGGTAGCCGTCCAGTACCCTGACGGCGCCCAGCGCCGCCCAGCTCGGGCGGGGCGGCTGGTCGCGCAGCGGGATGATCCGGTTGTCGTAGGCGTGCGCGCTGGAGAACGCGATGATCGGGGGCAGGCAGCGGAAGTGCTCGGTGAGCATGACGGCGCTGGGGAACCTCTGCAACGCGATGTCGTACAGGCTGGCGTCCGGGCCGAACAGCGTGCGGTACCCCGGGATCGTCGCCAGGTGCTGATCGAGCAGGGCGAACACCTGCTGGCGGCTCAGCCCGCCGGCCTCCGGGCTGGTCTGCTTGTCGTCCCCGACCACGATGGCCTGTTTGGCCAGGGCCAGCAGCGGCAGCGCGTCCAGGCCGATCTGCGAGGCCTCGTCGACGACCAGGACGTCGAACGGTGGCTGCCGCTCCGGGCGGAGACTGCCGAGTGCCCGCACGGTGGACATGATCCACACCGGGACCGCGCCCCTGGACTCGTCGAGCGCGGTGCCGATCTCGTTGAGCGAGCGCTCGGCGACCTTGCCGCCGGTCTTCCCGTACCGGGTCACGGCCCGCGCGTAGCCGTCCAGCGCCTGCCGCTGCCGGTCGCCGAGGTTGCCCGCGAGCCAGCGCCAGGCGCGCTCGCTCACCAGGTCCGCGACCACGCGCCTGCGCTCGCCGGCGAGTTCCTCAAGCTGGGCCTGCAACTGGGCCGGGGTCTGGCCGCCGTGCGCCGCGCGCACCCAGGAGTCCAGTTGCCGCCACTGCCAGGCGGCGTCGAACTTCGCCGGGTCCCCGGCGGCGGCGGGGTCGGCCAGGACCCGGGCGGTCCAGACCGGCGCGCTCGCGGACAGCCGCCAGCGTATCTCCCGCAGCCGCTGCGCCGACGGGGCCACCTCGTGCAGGTCGGCGAGTTCCTCCCGCAACCGCTGCCATTGCCGCATGTCCTGTCGCGCCAGCGCGCCCGCGAACAGGTGCCACAACGGCGACACCGGGCCCCGCGCACCCGCCGCCCTGGCGCGGGTCGGGGGCCCGGTGCCCGCCAGCGGCCGGGGACTCGTCACGGGCCGGGCACCGGGGCCGGCCGCGGACATGGCGCCGGAACGGAGCCAGTTGCCGAGGCGGTCCACGGCGTAGGAGAGCTCCTCCACCTGGATCTGGTCGCACGCCCGGACGCACACCTCCGCCAGGTAGCCGAGGGTGTCCGCGTCGGCCACGGCCGGGCTGGCGATCCCGGCCGCGGCAAGGTCGTCGCGCAACTGGGCCCAGTCCCGCGGCCAGGCGAGGGTATCCCCGAGGTCGTCGAGGAACGGCCCGAGCACATCCTCGGGAACGGCGGCGTCCAGGTCGGGGCCGCCGATCCGGCCGAGCTGGTTGCGCCAGCTGGTCAGCATCTGGCGGCGCAGGTTCCCGAGCCGCAGCGCCTGCAGGCACAGATCGATGTCCCTGGCGGTGCTCGGCTCCCGCCCGTCGACCCGGCATTCGGCCAGGGCCCGCTTCGTCGGCGCGGAGAACATGCCGAGCTTGCCGGCCTGGGACAGCCGCTCCCTGGCCTGCTGCAGCCCGTCCAGGAACGAGGGCTCGGGCGCGGCCGGGATCACGACGTTGTGCGCGGTGAGGAGCGCGCGCAACTCGAGCGCGTCCTCGCGGTCGCGGGCAAGCTGCGCGCCGAACGAGAGCCAGTCGCGGGCCAGCAGCGGGTCCGCGGCCTGGGCGCGGACGTGGCTCAGCCAGGTGCCCGCCGTCTTGGCCATCCAGTCCATCTCGTCGCGGAGCCTGGCGGCGAGGGCGTGCAGCGCGTCGTGACCCGCGTCGGTCACCCGGCCCCAGTCCTGCACCGCACCGCTGATGGACCCGGCGGACGCGCGGACCTCGGCGAGCCTCGCCAGGTGACGGCCCAGGTCCCGGGCCGGCGGGATCGCCGCCAGCCGCGGCAGTTCGGCCGCGCAAGCGTCGGCGCGGCGCACCCCGACCTGGGCGATCAGCGTGACGAACTCGGCCAGCTCCCCGCCGCTGATGGGCCTGGCGGTCGCCGGCGTGAGCCGGTCGTCGATGTAGCCGAGCGCCCCGGCGTTCTCCGCCACCCACCGGGCGGCCTCGGCCCTGGTCGGTGTCTCCACCGGTCCCCAGCGCCCCGGGAGGCGCTCGACCTCCGCCTCGCGGGTGGCCAGCAAGGCCTGGGTGGCCGCCGCGATCCTCCGGTCGACCGCGTCCAGGTCGGCGGTGAGCTGCCGGATCCGCTCGTCGGCGCGGACCTTGTCGATGGCCGTGGCCCGGGCCTGGATCTGGCCGATCGCCGACTCCAGCGCCCGCCGGCGTTCGGCGTCGGCGCCGAGCACCGAGACCGTCAGGTCCTTGATACCGGCGGGGATCTTCCCGCTCAGGGCCCGCAGTGCCTGCTCCTTCTCGGCGACCACGAGGACGCGTTTCCCATAGGCCACGTAGTGGCTGATGATGTTGGCGATCGTGAGCGACTTCCCGGTCCCCGGCGGCCCCTGGACCGTCACCCCGGTGCTGTGCTGGGCCTGGGCCAGGATGCGCTGCTGCTCCTCGTTCGCCGGCAGCGGCAACAGCAGCGGCTCCGCGCCGCCGTCCGCGGCGGCCGCCGATCCCGTCAGCGCCGGCGGGGCGTCCGAGACGACCGCCCGCAAGGTGTCCGGGACGGCCACCCCCTCGTCGCGGTACAGGGCCCGCATCCGGTCCAGGAACCCCAGGTAGTCCGGCGGCCGCCGGCGCATGAACAGGACCCAGCCGCCGTCTGCTGCCGCGACCGGCCCCGGCGCCGGGGCATGCTCGGCGAGCGTGCCCTCGTGGTCGATCGTGCGCACCAGCCGGCGCAGGACGTCCGCCAGCGCCGGGGCGTCCCACGGCTCGATGCCCTCGTCGCCGACGCACTGCCCGATACTCAGGAATTCGGCACGGTCGGCCAGGGCGAGGCCGGCCAGGCACCGCACCTCGACCTGCGGCGCCCCGGCCGGGCACACCCGGATCCGCTGCGCGTCGTCCTGCTCCACCTCGACCGGGATCGTGATGAGCGGATGGTCGACCAGCACGCCGCCGGCCCGCCAGCGCAGCCGGCCGAAGCCCCAGACAAACTCCACCGGCTCACCGCCGGCGGCCAGCAGTTCACGCTGCTGGAACAGGTCGCGGTGCAGCGCCCTGGCCGCGGCCGCCTCGGCCCAGCGGGCCGCCCACGGCTCCCAGACGCCTGCGATCCAGTCTTCGGCCGCGGAGATCAATTCCGGGCCGGCCCCTTGGCCCGGGGCTGCGCCGGCCCCTTCAGGCTCCGGGCCCGCCCCATCAAGCCCCGGGTGGGCCGCGTCGGGCTCCGGGTGGGCCGCGTCGGGCTCCGGGTGGGCCGCGTCGGCTTCCGGGTGGGCCGCGTCGGGTTCTGGGCCGGTCCCATCAAGCCCCGGCCCGGCCGGGTCAGGTTCCGCGGCATCGGCCGCCTCCGGGTCCGCGCTGTCCGGTGCGGTGCCGCCGTCCCCGGCCCGCACCTCCGGCCGCGCCTGCGGGCTGACGGCGGCGCTCGCGCCCAGCAACGGGACCAGGTCGTCCGGGACCTCCGGCGGCGGCAGGTCCAGGAAATCGACGGTGAGCCACGCCCCGGCGGCCGGAGACAGGCTGACCCCCGGCACGGCGGGCAGGTCGGCGTCCCGCAGCAGGAACTTCTCGTACCGCTTGACGTCGTGGACCGGCGGGTTCTTCCGGGCGCCGTAGTCCGCCAGGAAGTCGATCAGGCTCAGCGTCCGGGCGCGCTCGTCCGCCTCGCTGGGCACGTCCTCCACCGGGATCTCGCCGCCAGCCCCCGTCCGCTGCTCTTCCGCGGGCTGCTCGTCCGCGGGCCGCGCCGGCCCGTCCAGTTCTTCCGGCGCGCCGGCCGCGGGCTCGGTTCCGTCCCCCGGATCGCGAGCCGCCGGGACGACACCCCGCCAGTTGTCCACCTGCCGCTCCGCTCCCACCCCACCTGCACAGCCCCAGTGTCGCCTCAGGCACCGACACGGCTGCACGCGCGCGGGCCTTATTTGCTGCAATACGAAGCATGCGGGGCCGATGGATGCCGCCGCCCCAACGACACCCACGATGAGTCTCCCCGAACCGCCCTGCCCGCGTCCGTGTTGTCAAGGAATTGTCCGATATCGTCCCCGGCCGCGGCGGGACAGGGACCCGGGCGCTCGTGTTGTGCCCGGCGCACCCCGGTTTCAGGTCATCATGGAAGTCCATGAACAGTGGCATCCGGTGTCGCCCCCTGCCCGATCTACCCGCCTTTGCGCTGGTAGCGGACTCAGGACGCGACACGATCGTAAATCCCCTGGCGACGGATGCTGGTCCATCCACCTAGGACGCGGTCGAGCCGGCTGGCCGTCGTGCTCGTGCTGAACCTTGGGCTGGTGGCCGGGCTGGTCCTGGTGGGCGTGACCGCGCACTCGATCGCGGTACTCGCGGAGGGCGGCGACTATGTGCTCGATGCCGCTGGCGTCGGGGTGGCCCTGCTGGCCATCAGGCTGGCCGCGCGGCCCGCGAGTCGCGGGCGGACCGCCGGTTACCCGAACGCGACCAGCGTTGCCGCGCTGATCAACGCCGGCTGGCTGCTGGTACTGGAACTGCTGGTCGCGGCCGCGGCCGTGGACCGGCTGGTCACCGGGAGGGTGCCGGTCGATGGCCTGCCGGTGCTGGTGATGAGCGGGGCGGCGGCCGTGGTGATGATCGGCGCGGCGCTCGTCCTCGGCGGCGATGAGAGTGACGAGGCAGGCGGGGAGCGGGACCTGTCGGTGGCGGCGGTGCTGCTTGACACCGTGGCGGACGCGGCCGCCGCGGCGGGTGTCGCCGCCGTCGGAGCGGTCATCCTGGCCACGGGCGGCTGGTACTGGCTGGACCCCGCCGTCGCGCTGGTGATCGCCGTCGTCATCGCCTACCACGCCGTCGCGCTGATCACAAAGGTCCTGACCCGGCTGCGTGCGACGGACTGAACGACCGGTCACCCGGCGGGCAGGTGTAGGGCCTCGCCGTGTCGATCGGGCGGGGGGCCGTTCGTGTAGGGGGTTGAAGGGGCCGCCCGCATCCGGCGCGGCCCGCGAGGCGAGGAGTGTGTCGTGGCTGAGCCGAAGGTGCTGCTGAGTGGTCTGGGGATCCCCGAGTCGCCGCGGTGGCATGGGGGCAGGCTGTGGTTCTGCAACTGGGTTGAGAGGCGAGGAGGGCGTCGTGGCTGAGCCGAAGGTGCTGCTGAGTGGTCTGGGGATCCCCGAGTCGCCGCGGTGGCATGAGGGCCGGCTGTGGTTCTGCAACTGGGTTGACCGGCAGGTCGTGGCGGTCGGCATGGACGGCAAGGCCGAGGTCATGGTGGTGCGGGATCCGGACAGCCATCCGATGGGTTACTCGATCGACTGGCTGCCCGACGGCAGGCTGCTGACTACCGGGGACAAGGTGCGCCGGCATGAGCGCGACGGGTCGGTGGTCACCCTGGCCGGCCAGCCCGCGAACGAGATCGTCGTGGACGGGCGCGGCAACATCTATGTCAACGGCGCGGACTTCGACTTCGCCTCGTCCGGTGAGCGGGGCGGGTTCAAGGCGGCGGGCGCACCTGCCTCACCGGTACGCCCTTGCCTGGATCTGGTACAGGTCGGCGTACCGCCCGGCACGGGCCATCAGCTCCTCATGGCTGCCGACCTCCGCCACCCGGGAGCCGTCGAGTACCACGATGAGGTCGGCCATGCGGACGGTGCTGAACCGGTGCGACACGAGGATGGTCAGGCTCCCGCTGCGCCGGGCCTGCCGCGCCGTGGCGGCGTAACGCTCGAACAACTGGTGCTCGGTCTCCGCGTCGAGCGCGGCCGTCGGCTCGTCCAGCGCCACGACCAGCGGCTCGTCGCGCATGAACCCGCGGGCCAGCGCGAGCTTCTGCCACTGGCCGTAGGAGATGTCCACGCCCTCATGCCAGGTCGGCCCGAGCTGCGTGCGCAGGCCCGCCGGCAGGGCCTGCACGACGTCCCGCGCGCCGGCCCGGTCCAGGGCGGCCGCGAGCGCCGGCTCGGCGTCGATGCGCGGCAGATCACCCAGGCCGATCGTCTGCCCGGCCTGGAACTCGAACCGGAAGAAGTCCTGGAACGCCCCGGCCAGGTGGTCCCGCCACCGCGCCGCGTCGATCCGCGCCAGGTCCACGGCGTCGACCAGGATCCGGCCCGAGGTCGGGGCGTACAGCTTTGCCAGCAGCTTGACCAGCGTGGTCTTGCCCGCGCCGTTCTCGCCGACGATCGCGACCACGGCCCCGGCGGGCAGGAAGAGGTCCACGTCCTGAAGCGCCGGCCGGTCCGATCCCGGGTAGCGGAACGTGACGTGCTCGAGCCGGATCCCCTCGGCAAGCGCGGCCGGGGCCGGCTGATCCGCCGCCTGGGCGGTGGCGCTGGCGTAGTCCTCCAGCCAGGCCAGCCGACGGGAGCCGTCCATCCAGATGCCGCGCAGGAAACCGATCTCGCTCACCGTGGCGCCGACGTAGGCGGAGAGCCGGGCACCGGCGGTCAGCACCAGGATGGCCGATGCGGGGGAGGCGCGCGGCCCGGTGGCGACGAGCACGATGGCCCCGACGTAGCCGAGCGCGAAGACCGCCCAGCCGCCCGCGTACCACGCGGAGGACCGCGTCCGCGCCGCGGCCAGCGGCCGGTACCAGCGTTCCCACGAGGCCCGGCGGCGGTCCGCGAGCGCCGGGCCGATGCCCAGCACCCGCAGTTCCTTGCCCGCTGACGCGTTGGTGGACAGCGCGAACAGGTGCCTGGCCAGGCGGTCGGCCTGCGCGCCGCGCTCCTGGGCGGCGCGCTCGACCACCGGGCGCCAGGTCGTGGCCGCCACCGTCGGGATCGCGAACAGGACCAGGGTCACCAGCACCGGGTTCACGCTCGCCAGCAGCCCAACGGTGATGGCCAGGCGGAGGATCCAGCCCGCCGTGGCGAACACCGACATGTACATGTGGTCGAGGGTGAACAACTGCTCCCGCAGCACCGACAGCCGGTCCAGGTACTCCGGCCGCTCCTGGTGCGCGATCGTGGAGATGCTGGCCTGTAGCCGCGCCACGTGGGACTCCAGCGCGATCGTGACCTTGTCGCGGAACCGCCGCTGGATCCTCGTGGACACGGTCGCAAGCAGCCAGGTCGCCACCGCGGAGACCGCCAGCGCCACGACCGCGAACCGGAGCAGGCCCGGCTTGTGCCCGATCAGCCCCTCGCCGAGCAGCTTGAACCAGACCGCGAGCAGCGCGTCCGGCAGCGCCGCGACGAGGGCCAGGACGAACGCCACGCCCATCAGCGCCGGTTCGTAGCTGAACCCGAGACGGCACAGCCGCCACATCGAGGACAGCGCCGGCGGCAGCCGGTCCGGGGGCTCGGCGGGTGGCGGCGCGGGTCCCGGGGCGGGCGGCCCGCCGGGCACCCGGGTTTCGTCCTGGCCGGGCGGCTTGCCGGGTGCGGCTGCGGGCCTGGCGGGCGGTGGCGCCGGGTCAGGTGAGGGCATCGAAGGTCACCTCCTCCTCACCTTCCTCGGGCGTCCCCTCCGCGAACCGTTGCGCCTGCAGCGAGAACATCGTCCAGTAGCGGCCGCGCCGCACCATCAGCTCCTCGTGGCTGCCGAGTTCGACGACCGCCCCGTGCTCCACGACCGCGATCCGGTCTACGTGCCGGACCGTGGAGAACCGGTGCGAGATCAGGATCGTCGTGCAGGACCTGGTGGCCGCGAGGACCCGCTCGAAGATCTCCGCCTCGCCCCGGACGTCGAGTTGGGCGGTCGGCTCGTCGAGGAGCACCAGCCCGGCGCCGAGCCGCACCGCGGCCAGCGCCCGCGCGAGGGCGACCCGCTGCCACTGCCCACCGGACAGGTCGGTGCCGCCGGAGTAGCCCTTGGACAGGGGCGTGTCCAGGCCGGCCAGGCCGTCCGCCCCGGCCTCGGCGAGCGCGGCCTGGGCGGTGCCGTCCAGCGCGCCCGGCGCACCGCCCGCTCCGCCCGGCGCACCGCCCGCCCCGCCCGGCGCACCGCCGGCCCCGCTGGACTCTCGCGGGACCACGTTCTCCCGCAGCGTCAGCTCGAACCGGACGAAGTCCTGGAACACGGCGGCGACCCGCCGGCGCCAGGAGCCGGTGTCTAGGTCCCTGAGGTCGGCGCCGTCCACCTCGATGGCGCCGGACTGCGGGTCGTACAGGCGGCACAGCAGCTTGGCCAGGGTCGTCTTGCCCGCCCCGTTCTGGCCGACGATCGCCAGCGAGCTGCCCGCCGGGATGTCCAGGTCGAGCCCGCGGAGCACCGGGCGCTCCGGGGCGGCCGGGTAGGCGAACGTCACGTTGCGGAACCGGATCCGGTGCGCCGGCATGCCGTCGGCGGGCTGGTCTCCCGGCGTGATCGTGCCGGCCCGGCCCATCGCGGCCTTGAGCCTGGCGACGGCCGCCACGGGCGCGGCGGCGCTGTCCAGCGCCCAGTTGAGCCCGCCGAACGCGATCATGGACGTGCCGACCGCCGCCGAGGCGTACACCACCAGCCCGCCGAGCGAAAGCCGGTGGCCGAGCGCGGCGGCCGCGAGCACCCACAGCACCGCCGCGTTGGCCGCCAGCACCAGCGCCAGGCTGGCCAGGACCGAGCGTTCCCGCATCCGCGTCGCCTCGTACTGCAGCCGGTGCAGCCGCCGTCTGCTGACCAGGAACCGGTCCAGCACCCAGTCCGGCAGCCCGAAGATCCGCACTTCTTTCGCGGCCGGTGGGTCCACCGCCAGCCGGTAGGCGTAGTCGGCGTCCCGCTGCGCCTGCCGCACCTCCTCGGTGTTGCGGTCCCGCCAGACCGCGCTTTCGCGCAGCAGCCAGTGCGTCGCGAGCCAGGCCCCGGCCAGTACCGGCGGCGCCCACCAGGCGAAGGCGAACAGCACGCACGCCTGGGCCAGGCCGGCGACCATGTCCACCAGGCCGCCGGCGATGAAGTCCATCGACACCGCCAGCGGCGGCCCGGTCATGCCGCGGTCGAAGTCCCTGGCTACCTGGAGGTCGGCGGCCAGCTCGGGGTCCTCCAGGTGACCGATCCCGGGAACGGCCACGCACGCCGCGGTCAGCTCGTCATACAGCCAGGCCGAGGTCCGGTCGCCGAGGTTCGCGGACAGCGCCGTGTGCAGCGGGCCGAGCACCTGCAGCAGGACGAACAGGGCGCCCACGACCGTCAGCGGGGCGGCGAGGCCGTTGCGGTGCTGGATCGCCCCGACGAGCACGCCGGTGGCGATGGAGAAGCCGGCGGGCAGCAGGCCGCGCACCGCCAGCACGGACCACCAGCCGGCCGCCATCGGGCGGTCGGCGTGCGACAGCGCGGCCGCGAGCTGCAGCTCCTGCCGCGCCCGTATCCGGCGCCACGCCGCACGCGCCGGGTGTCGCTCTCCGGTCATGACTCCAGCCTGCCAACTGGTGACGACATCCACCGGGTTTGCCGGCGCCAGCGCCGGGTCAGGGAGAAGTACGCACAGGCAAACCGCGCAGCGCCCACCAAAGTGGACCTCTACCATCGAGCCGTCGAGGACGGGCATCTCCCTGCCCGGCCCTAGCCACGGAATCCCCCTCCTGGCAGGGGCAACAGAAGACACCCGTCCTCGGCCACTCGATATCCCGAGATCATCGGGAGATCCCGCCCCGGCCGTCACGACCCCATTGCGGGGGTCACGGGGGCTGACGGGGCAAGAGGGCGGGCACCGGCCATCTCGGGTCGCCCGGGCCGGCCACGACGATGCGCAGCAGGCACGGAAAAACCCGGCCCACAAGGAGCCGGGTGATGTGCACACACTATAACGCGTGGGCTGCTCGTTGGCTTCCCGGAGGGGGATCACCAGCCGGAGGGGCGGACGCCGCCGTCGTAGCGTCGTGGCTGCGTCCTTGTTGCGGGTTTTCGTGGAGCCGCAGCAGGGCACGCCGAACTGCGCGAGGCCGGGCTGGCGGGGAGTGCTAGGCGTTGGCCTGGCGGAGGCGTTCGGCCACTTGTGCCCGGAGCGCATCGCCGCCCACCGGGGTGTCGCCGCGCAGTGCTTCCTCTCGGGCGTTGTACGCCGCCATCCACACGCTGGCCGCCCACGCGATCTCGTGCTCCACGGCCGTGAACAAGTGCCCGCGGATGTCCTGGTAAGCCACGAGGAACGCCGCGGAGCTCTCGATCGGCGCCAGCGTGGGCGGCCCGGCACTGGCGAACGACCCACTCGCCGCGCCCGCCAGCGCCGCCTCCGGCTGCCACGCCAGGCTGTCCCAGTCGTGCACCGCCCACACCTGCTGGCCGTGCCACCGGAGGTTCTGCGCCTCGAAGTCGGCGTGGCCCAGCACGCGCGGCAGGCCAGCGGCCAGGAGCCGCCGCCGAGCCCGCTTGGCCGTGTCAGCGACGTACGCGGGCACGGCGCTCTGGTCGCGGTTATCGAGGCAGCCGATCGCCGGCCACACCCCGGAATCGGTGTGGTCCCAGCGCACCCAGGGCGGGTTCGGCAGCGGAGGCGCGACGGTCACGCCGGCCAGTTCGGCCATCAGCCGGGCGAACACCCCCGCGCAGCGCGCAGCCACGTCCGGCGAGTCCCCGTGCAGCACCTCGCCGCCGGGCCGGAACTCCTCGGCGTGCACAGCCAGCGAACCGACACCGGTCACCGGCGTGAGCGGCCGGGCACACGGAAACCCGCGCCCGGCCAGCCAGGCCTGCGCCGCGACACACGACACGGCCCGGCCGTCATCGGCGCGCGCCTTGACCACCACGTCCGCACCACCGGCCAACCGCAGACCGAACACCATCGAGACCTGCCGTACCTGGAACAACACGCCGGCGGGTTCGCCACCCAGATGATCCAGACACCAAGCGGGCAACCAGTCCGGCAGCTCGTTCAACGGCACAATCAGGACTGTGCCATAGGCACCGAACGCACCGGAGTGAGATTCCCCTGCTGGACGATCACCCGGACCTTCGCGACCATCCGCCGTCCGCACCTACTGCACCGAGTAACTCAACGACCTGGCTTAGCTTGAGCCTGAAACTTCAGGTGTGTAAAGATCATTTAGCTGTCTGGTTTGCTGCTGGTTATCCGATGCGTCCGGGGTAGGCGATGGCGAGTTCGTTGAGGGCTTCGCGCCAGCCCATGACGCGTTGTCCT
>Ga0207646_10003492_pt1 | contig 17724 bp, 22 predicted proteins | sample KBSK5502metaG_FD_184343 | JGI IMG/M metagenome (GOLD analysis project Ga0207646, IMG submission 184343) | Corn, switchgrass and miscanthus rhizosphere microbial communities from Kellogg Biological Station, Michigan, USA - KBS K5-50-2 metaG... | ecosystem: Host-associated > Plants > Roots >... | reverse complement strand
GATGACGATCGCCATGGTGCTCCAGAACACCGTTACGGCAGCGCGATTGCGGAGACCGGCGGCCATTGCTTCTCCCAAAAACTGAGCTAGACTCCGGCCTGTTTCAGGCAAAGGTCGGCGGCTCGGTGCCCGGGCCGTCGTTTTTCGCAAGGAGGAAAGGTTTGGCTGAGGGCACCGTAAAATGGTTCTCGAACGAGAAGGGCTATGGCTTCATCGAGCGCGAAGGCGGCGATGACGTCTTCGTCCACTTCTCGGCGATCACGATGGACGGCTACAAGTCGCTGACCGAGGGCCAGCGCGTGTCGTTCGAAGTCGTTCAGGGCGACAAGGGCGCGCAGGCCGCCAACGTCCAGGCCGCTTAGAGAACCTGTCGGACCAAGGTTGAGAGGGCCCCGGCAAGGGGCCCTTTCTTTTTGGGAGGATCGAGCGCAAATGGCGATAGATCGGGAACAACTTCTCCACGTGGCACACCTGGCGCGCCTCGAGTTGCGCGAGGACGAGGTCGAGCGGCTCGAGGGGCAGCTCAACGACATCCTCGAGGCAGTCTCGAAGGTGTCGGAACTCGATCTCTCCGATGTGCCGCCGACCTCGCATCCGCTGGAGGTCGTCAACGTCTGGGGGGACGACGAGCCCGAGCCCTGCCTCTCCGCCGAGGAGGCGCTCGCGAATGCCCCGGAGCGCGAGGGCGATTTTTTCAAGGTGCCTCCCGGAGGCGCGTCGTGATCGACACCCTCCGGCTCACTGCCGAAGAGGCGAAGGGGCTCCTCGAGTCGCGCGAGATCTCCGGCGCCGAGCTCTTTGCCGCCTACCGCGCCGCGATCGACGAGCGCGACGACGAGCTCCACTGCTACCTCCACCTGTGCGACGACCCGGGAGGCGACGGTCTCCCCATCGCCCTGAAGGACGTGATCGGGACAAAGGGCATCCCCACGACGGCCGGATCGAAGATCCTCGAGGGCTACGTCCCGGTCTACGACTCGACCGTTGTCGAGCGACTGAAGTCGCACGGGCTCCGCATCCTCGGCAAGACGAACACCGACGAGTTCGCGATGGGCTCCTCGACCGAGAACTCGGCGTTCGGCCCGACCCACAATCCATGGGATCCGTCACGCGTTCCCGGCGGCTCGGGCGGCGGCTCGGCGGCGGCCGTGAGCGGCGGCCTCGCGCCGTGGGCGCTCGGCTCCGACACCGGTGGCTCGATCAAGCAGCCGTCGGCGCTCTGCGGCAATGTCGGCCTCCGCCCGACGTACGGCACCGTCTCGCGCTACGGCATCGTCGCTTTCGCCTCGAGCCTCGATCAGGTCGGCCCGGTCGCGCGCACCGTCCGCGACTGCGCCTACCTCTACTCGATCATCGCCGGCCGCGACGAGCGGGACACGACGACGGTCGAGCTGCCGCAGCCGGTCGAGCTGCCGGAAGCGACCGACCTGCGCGGTCTTCGGGTCGGCGTCCCGAAGGAGCTGAACGAGGCGGAGGGAATCGAGCCCGGCGTCACGGCTGCGGTGCAGTCCGCGATCGCGAAGCTCGAGGAGCTCGACGCCGAGGTGGGGGAGTGCCGGCTGCCGCTCTCCGTCGAGTACGGGATGGCCTGCTACTACCTGATCAGCCCGGCCGAGGCATCTTCGAATCTTGCCCGTTACGACGGCGTCCGCTACGGAGTTCGCGCCCACGCGGACGAGCGACTCGAGATGTACGAGCGCACACGCAACGAGGGCTTCGGCGAGGAGCCGAAGCGGCGGATCATGGTCGGCACCTACGCGCTCTCGGCCGGCTACTACGACGCGTACTACGGTCAGGCTCAGAAGGTGCGGACGGTGATCAAGCGCGAGCACGACGCGCTGTTCGAGACGTTCGACGCGCTGGTGTCGCCGACTTCGCCGACCGTCGCCTTCCCCCTCGGCGCCCGCACCGCCGACCCGATCGCGATGTACCTCAGCGACCTGCTCACGATCCCGTCCTGCATGGCCGGACTACCCGGGCTCAACGTTCCGTGCGGGCTCTCGGAGGGACTGCCGGTCGGCCTGCAGCTGGTCGGGCCACAGTTCGCCGAGAACACGCTCTTCCGAATCGGTCACGCACTCGAGCAGGCGATCGGCTTCGACCCGGTGCCGGAGAGGCTGCGCTCGTGACGTACCGCTTCGAGGATCCCGCGGCGGAGTTCGTGCTCGCGGTCGAGCGCATCTTCGGTAAGCACCCGCGTGTGCTCGACGGCTCGCGCGCCGTCCTCGTCGGAGACGTGAAGCTCCAGCTCGAGGCCGGCGAGCGCGAGCTCTGGCTGATCGAAACGCACGGCCCGCTCGAGCACCGGCTCGCGATGGTCCAGGTGCGCGACGACGTCGAGGATGCGCTCCGCGAGGCGAAGGAGAAGCTCGATGACCACGTCTGAGTGGCAACTCGTCGTTGGACTCGAGGTGCATTGCCACCTCAAGACGCGCACGAAGATGTTCTGCCGCTGCGAGCTTGAGTACGGCGCCGCTGAGAACACGCATACGTGCCCCGTCTGCCTTGCGCATCCCGGCGCGCTGCCCGTCCCGAACCGCCGTGCGATCGAGATGACGATCCTGCTCGGCCTGGCGTTGGAGTGCGAGATCGCCGAGCGGGCCGTCTTTGCGCGCAAGAACTACTTCTATCCCGACCTGCCGAAGGGCTACCAGATCAGCCAGTACGAGGCGCCTCTCTGTGGGGCCGGCCGGTTCCTCCTGCCGACGGAGGAGGGCGATCGCGAGATCGGGATCGTGCGCGCGCACCTCGAGGAGGACGCTGCGAAGACCGTGCACGCCGGCGGCGCGACCGGCCGATCGGTCGGGGCCGACTACAGCCTCGTCGACTTCAACCGCGGAGGCACGCCGCTGCTCGAGATCGTCAGCGCTCCCGATCTGCGCTCCGCCGACGAGGCGATGTCGTACCTCCGCCTCCTGCGGCAGACGATCCGCGAGCTCGGCGTCTCGGACGCCGACATGGAGAAGGGGACCCTGCGGGCCGACGTCAACGTGTCGGTACGACGCGCCGGCGAGGAGGGGTTCCGGCCGCGCTGGGAGATCAAGAACATGAACTCCTTCCGGTTCATCGGACGCGCAATCGAGGCCGCGTTCCGGCAGCAGGTGGAGGCACACGAGGCCGGGGAGGAGGTCGTGCAGTCGACCTACGACTACGACGACCACACCGATCGCCTCACCGTGCATCGCTCGAAGGAGGAGGCCGACGACTACCGCTACTTCCCGGAGCCCGACCTCGTCCCGGTCGACCCGCCCGCCGAACTCGTCGACCGACTGCGCCGGGACGTCCCGGAGCCGCCGGCGGAGCGGATCCGTCGGTTGGCCTCGGAGCTCGGCGTCGCTTCTGCGGCTGAGCTTGTGACAACGGGGAACGACTGGAAAGCGGGGTTCCTCGCTTCTGAAGGGATTGATTGGAAGACAGCTGCCGCGGTTGCGATGAACCGTGGCGATTTCCCGCGAATCAACGCCGCACCCCTTGCCGAGATCCTGAAGGCGAACGTAACTCGCGAGGCGCTCGACGAGGCATTCGCGGCGGCCGAAAAGAGACCGATCAAGGCCGAGGATTACCTCTCTCGAGTAGCCGTCTCGGACGCGGAGGCACTCGCGCCTGTGATCGACGCGATCCTGGCGGCGAACCCGGAGCAGGTCGAGACGTATCGCGGCGGCAAGGAGGGCGTGCTCGGCTTCTTCGTCGGGCAGGTCATGCGCGAGACGCAGGGCAAGGCCGACCCGAAGGTCGTCAACCAGCTTCTGCGGGAGAAGCTGAAAGGCTAGGCAGGTTCCGGATCGAGTCGCTCAGCGTGCCGATGATCGCGGCGATCACCACCGGCGCGGCGAGCACCGCGATCGCGACCTGCGGCGAGGTGTGAGCGAGCAGGAGGCCGGCGACGAGCGGGCCGAGCGGCGCCGAGGCGGCTCGCAGGGTGGTCGCGGCGGCCAAGGCCCGCCCGAGCAAGCGATCCGGGATGAGCATGTACGAGTACGCCTGAATCGCCGAGTCGGTGTTCGGGAACCAGAACGCGTGCAGCGCGACGCAGACGGCGAGAACGTAGATGTTCGGATAGACGACGAAGGCGACGTAGATCAACCCCATCCAGAATTCCGAGAGCAGGATTGCGCGCATCGGGAAGCGCCTGCGCAGCAAGGGGGAGAGGGTTGATCCTGCGAGCAGCGCTACACCCTGGAAGGCGACGAAGATGCCGATCACGAACGCCGAGAGCCCCTGCCCGTGCGCGAGGATGATGAGCGCGATCGGCGCGCCTACGGCGACGAGGTTGCTGGCGGCGATCATTCCGGTGGTCGAGCGAAGAAACGGAATGTTCCAGAAGTAGGCGAGCCCTTCCCGGAATGGTGTGCGCGCCCCGGGCACGCGCTCCTCCTGGAACGGGGTCTTCATCAGCAAGAGCGCGGCGGTCGAGAAGGCATACGAGGCCGCGTCGACGAGGAACGGCAAGCCGCGTGAGAGGTCGTAGATCAGGCCGCCTACGGGCGGCGCGACGAGGCGCACCGTCGACATGCGCGCCATCGTCACGCTCGACGCGTCGGCGAGCTGTGCCGTCGGCACGACTGCCTTCATCGCCCCGCTCGACCCCGACCGGTAGAGCACGGCCGCACTCGTGTCGACGAAACAGACGACGACGACCATCCAGTAGGTCGCGTGTCCGGTCAGCACAGCCGCTCCCAACAGCGCGAGCGCGGTCGCCCCGGCTGCGTCCGCCGCGATCATCAAGCGCCGTCTGTCAAAGCGATCGGCCGCCACTCCTGCCGGCGCACTCAGGAGCACGAGGGGTAGGAACTCGACGGCTCCGATGTAGCCCGTCTTCGCCGCCGAATGCGTCAGCGCGAGCGTGAGCAGTGGATACGCGATTCCCGAGATGCCCGACCCGAAGGTCGAAAGCAAGCCGCCGCCCTGGTAGAGCATGAAGTCGCGGTTGCGCCGCAGCGGGACGAGCTCGGTCACGCCTCCATCGTCGCAGGAGCCGGGGTCGGCTCCCGTCGCGTCACGAGGTAGCTGGCGCAGGACAGGACCACTCCCGCCATGACCCCGAACAGGATCCGGTAGTCGACGAACGTCGAGAGCAGCGCGCCGACCCCGATCGAGGTCGTCTGCGCGACCGACAGAGTGAGGTCCGCAGCCGCCGAGACGCGGCCCATGATCGGGAGCGGAGTGCGCATCTGGAGTGCCGTCGCGAAACCGACGATCGCCCAGGCCACGCCCACACCGGCGACCGGTCCGGCGAGGAGAACTACGCCGAGCGACGGCACGATCAGGCAGAGATCGCCGACGGCGAGCAGGGCCATCCCCAGACCGACCAACCGCAGGTCGCCGAGCCGGCGCATGACCGCGGCTGCAGTAACGCCGCCGACGATCGAGCCCACCCCTTGGATCACGGCCATGACTCCGAAGAACGACGGCGGTTTTCCGAGCGCCGCCATGACGGCGAAGATGAGCGTCTCGGAGAACCCAACGACCAGAAGGGCGACAGCGACCGCGCCGACGATCTGACGCAACTGCAGCGTCTCCCAGACATGGCTGAGCCCCGCCGTCACCTCGCGCGCGAAGTTCTGCTCCACAGGCGCGGGCTTCTCCTCAGTCACGCGCATCCGTGAGAGGAAGAAGACGGACGCGGCGAAGGTGGCCGAGTCGAGCACCGCGACGGCTCCACCGCCGAGCACCGCGTACAGCCCCACGCCGGCAAGCGGCGCAATGATCCGTAGGCCTTCGCGCGTGGCCGTGAACGCGCCGTTCGCATCCGCGAGCAGCTCCTCCGGAACCATGGTCTTGAGCAGCGCCGAGCGGGCGGGGAAGAAGACGGTTCCTATTGCCCCGTAGGCGAACGCGATCGCGTAGATCAGCCACGCATCGCTCCGGTCGTGGACGAGCAGGAGCAGGAGCACGAGCCCACCGAGCACGCAGTCGGCGACGATCATCAGCGGCAATCGACGCGCCCGGTCGGCGAGGAGTCCGCCGAGCGGCGCCAGGAGCGAGCCGGCGGCGAAGGCGAAGAACGTCAGGCCCGCGAGCGCGTTCGAGCCGGTCAGCGTCTTCATCCAGACCGCGAGGACGATGAGCATCGCCCAGTCGCCGAAGGACGAAAGCGACTGGCCCGCGAGCAGTAGCCGCGTATTCCGATCGCCGAGCAGGTGGCGCATCAGCTCGCCCGGAACACCTTCACGTCGCCGCTGACCGTGCGCCCACGCAGGACGACGGTGGGGGCGTCGGCTTCTTCCACGCCCGCCAGTGGCTCGCTGCCGAGCGGAACCTCCGAGGAGAGATCGCCCGAGGTCGAACCGGCGTCGACGTCGACGGCGGAGCCGTGGGCGATCCCGATCTCGATGTCGCCCGAGACGCTCGCGAAACGGACGTCGCCGGCGGTGACCGCCTGGAGCTTGATGTCGCCCGACACCGTTTTCACATCGGACGAGCCGCCAGTCGGACCGATGCGGAGATCGCCCGAGACGGTGTGCGCGGACAGGTCTCCCTCGACCCGGTCGAGGTCGGCGTCGCCGCTGACCGTCTTGAGGTTCGCGGGTCCGCCGACCTCGCCGCGCAGGCGGACATCGCCGGAGACGGAGTTCACACCGAGTGGCCCGAACCGTCCGTCGAGCCGCGTGTCCGCCGACGCGGTCTTGACCTTCACGCCTGCGCTGTGCGGAACGGTCGCCCGCACGCGCAGCTCGCTGCCGAAGACGAGCGTGAACGGGGAGAGCGAGAAGCCGAACTTGCCCTTGCCACGGTACGTGACTACGAGGCGGTTTCCGTCCTGGCGGATCTCGACGTCCTCGAGGAGGCGGTCGTCACCGTCGACGGAGATGTTCGACTCCTCGCCCTCGGTGGTCTCGACCTCGATGTCGCCGGAGGGTATGCCGACCTCGAGTTCGAGAGGCAACGGAGTATGGAAAGCGCGCTCGAGCATCTCAGAGGTACACCCGGGTCAGCCGCTTGACGCGAAGCCGGATCTCGGTGTCGCGAGGAGTCTGGCGGCGGTCGGCGCGGATGGGCTCGCGGAGCTTGAGGACGTCGGTGTAGTCGGGGTACATGTGCCACTCTCCTTTCAGTTCCGGCCGTAGCCGGTAAGGCGGTTGCGGCTGCCGGACGATGCGGGGCGGCGGGTTTCCACTGCCCGCTGCAGCGCCTGGACGAGCCAGGTGTTGACGGAGGCGCCCTCGCGGGCGGCGGCGGACTCGACCCGCTGCTTCAGGCTCTCGGGGAGCCGGAGCGTGATGCGGGCGGAGAACACCTCGTCGGCCGGTTCCGGCACGGTCCCGTCCTCGCGGACGAGCACGAGCTGGAGGTCGTGGCCTGCGACGCGCAATTCCACGTGCGAGGACTCGAGCTGGTCGTTGAGCTCGAGCGCCGCCTCGGAGAGGGCGTCCTGGATCCTCCTGCCGAGGGACGACTCGAGCGCGACCGAGAGGAGTTCCGCTGCGCGTGACACGTTCTCGTCGCCGAGAGACGCGACGCGGACGAGGTCCTCCCGGAGCGCCTGGATGGTTCCGTCGATCTGCATGGCGGCACTATGACATCAGATTGATGTCATGTCAAGTCAAAGTGACACCAAAATGACGACGACCCGCATCAGCGGGCCGTCGAAATGCCTTATGAGCAGGGAGAAGTGCTAGTACACACCGCAGTCACGAGCCGTATTCGGCCACGGTGAGAAGCCGCGGGAGTGCGATGCGCGCACCGCAGCCCAGATCTGCTCGAGCGGGCTCCAGTGATCTGCCGTTCCCTTGTGGCGGAGGAGCCAGCCGCCGTAGGTCTGCTGGAACGAGAGATCCATCTGGAGTCCGCCCCAGTACGGGCCGCCGGAGTCGACCCAGCTGCCCTCGTACCGGTGGATGCACATCCAGGCCCCGAGGCTCGGCGGATGCTTGGCATGCCACCACGCAGCGTGCGCGCGGTGCTGCCACCGCTTGGCAACCCGCTGCAGACGTGCGAGAGAGCGATAGGCAAGCGTGCGCGAGACGTTCGCCGGCGGGTGGCCGTTCATCACGGTCAGCCAGTGCTGTGTGTCCGCGCGGAAATAGCGGATATGGCGCCGCCAGCGGGCTGCCGTCCGTAATTCCCAGCGCGAAGGCGCCTTCGCGGAGACAGTCGCTGTGGCTGCCGTGGCGGTCGTGCTCAGACTCGCGGTGGAGCTTGGAGTCGTCCCGGTCTCAGTTGAGGCGGTGGCCGCAGCCGCCGCAGTGGTCAGGCCTGCGAACGCGAGCAGGAGCCCGCAGGCAAGGATAGAGCGCCGCAAATCGTTTCCCTCCTAGGGTCGATTGCAAGTCGGAGGCCGAGTGGGCGGGAAGACGCCTCTGGGGCGAGCACCGCTCGGCGCGGCTTATGCGATCGGTGCCGCGAGGGTAACAGTCGGCACGTTTGTGCTTTGTTAAGGCAACGCTTGTAACTCAGCGATTAGCCATTTTGGGCCAAATAAACGGCGGAATGTGCGCAGGGGCAACGAATCCTGCGTAAAGCAGCACTGCTCCGACCGCGATCCCGATCGCGCTTCCGGCGGCGCCGAGGCCGGCAAGTGCGCTTCCTGCAGCCGCTGCGGCGATTCCGGCGATGATCAGCCCGTTTCCGAGCGGACGGCGCCGGAAGGAACGCAAAGCGATGATGACGACCGCCAAGGTGCCGGCGATGTTGGCGACGATCGCCAGTAGCCGCGCGGGGAGAAATGCGAGGTGGTCCTGCGCCTTCGGGATGCCGTGCGCCGCGAAGACCCCGTGTATCGGCACGGCGAGGGCGATGCCTACCGCCAGGCCGAGGTAGATCAGCACGACCGGTGCGGCTCGGCGATGGCCCGCCAGCAGCAGGGAGCCCGCGCCGAGCAGCGGCGCTGTCAGCAAGGCTCCAGCGGCGTAATAGACGCGGAACGCGCGGTCGTCCCAGCCCGCGGCTTCGCCCCACGCGATCGCCGCCGCCGCCACCGCATAGGCGGCCAGCCCCGCCGACCAGGCGAACAGTTCCGGCCGTCGGCTGCTCCGGTACCGCCCCGCCAGAAGGCCCGCCAGCCGGAAGGTCAGCAACGCTGCGGCGAACGCCAGGAGCGCTTCCATGTCCGGCAGAGTAGAACGCTACGGTTGGAGCGTGGCGAACAAGAGCTACCTCTTCACGCCCGGGCCGACACCCGTGCCTCCCGAGGTGCTGGCCGCGGTCGGCGCGCCCGTCGTCCATCACCGCAGCCCCGACTTCCTCCCCGTATACGAGCGCGTGCTCACTCGCCTGCGCGAGGTTTGCCGGACGGAGAGCGACGTGCTCCTGTTTGGTGCTTCGGGCACCGGTGCCTTCGAGTCGGCCGTCGCGAACCTCGTTTCGCCGAGCGAGCGGCATCTGGTCGTCTCCGCCGGGAGCTTCGGCGAGCGCTGGGTCGCGATGACGACTGCGTTCGGGGCCGACGTGGATGTGCTGCGTTACGCCTGGGGCGAGACGCCCGACCCGGACGATCTCCGCGCACGTCTCCGTGAGCAGGAGGCGAAGGCGGTCTGGATCGTGCAGTCCGAGACGTCTACCGGCGTCGTCGCCGACGTGCGCGCTCTCGCGGCAGCGGCGAAAGAGGCGGGATCGCTCGTCGTCATCGACGCGGTCTCGAGCCTCGGCGCCGTGCCGTGCGAAACCGATGCGTGGGGCCTCGACGTCGTGGTTTCCGGCTCGCAGAAGGCGCTAATGACGCCGCCCGGGCTCGGCCTCGCTGCCGTCTCCGAGTCCGCGCTGGCCGCGACCGGGTCTTCGCCGCGCTTCTACTTCGACTGGGAGCGCACGCGCAAGGCGCAGGAGACGCTCGACGCGCCCGTCACGCTGCCCGTCTCACTGGTGGCCGGACTCGACGTCGCGCTCGATCTTCTGCTTGCGGAAGGCCTGGAGGACGCGTTCGACAGGCACGTCCGGCTCGGGCGTGCGGCGCGTGCAGGGGTGAAGGGGCTCGGGCTCGAGCTCTTCTCTCCGGACGAGGACCGGAGCGCTGTCGTAACGGCGGTCAGGGCTCCCGCCGGAATCGACTCTGGCGACGTGATCCGGGGCGTCCGCGACCGCTTCGGGATCACGATTGCGAACGGCCAGGGCGAGCTGAAGGGAAAGATCTTCCGCCTCGGCCACATCGGCTGGTTCGACGTCTTCGACATCACCACCCAGATCGCAGCGGTCGAGCTCGTCCTGGCCGACCTCGGCGCAGACGTCGAGCGCGGCGTCGCGGTGACCGCGGCGCTCGAAGCCTTCAGCTCAGAACCGTCCCGCACGTGACGCAGCGCGTCCTCGTTCGCGAGGAGATCTCGGAAGCCGGTGTCGACCTGCTCCGTTCCCGCTTCGACGTGGACGTCGATGGGGAGACCGCGCTCGAGGAGATTATCGGCGGGTACGACGCGATCGTGGTCCGCTCCGCCACGAAGCTGACCGCCGATGTAATCGAGCGTGCCGAGCGGCTGAAGGTGATCGGGCGCGCGGGTGTGGGTGTCGACAACGTCGACGTGGACGCCGCAACGCGACGCGGGATCATCGTCGCGAACGCGCCCGAATCCACCGTCGTCTCCGCTGCCGAGCACACGATCGGCCTGCTCGTCGGCCTGGCCCGCAACATCCCGCAAGCGCATGCCGCGCTCAAGCAGGGCCGCTGGGAGCGAAGCGCGTACGGCGGAATCGAGCTCGCCGGTAAGACGCTCGGCGTCCTCGGCTTCGGCCGAATCGGGCAGCAGGTGGCCCGCCGCTCCCTGGGGCTCGGGATGCGCGTCGTCGCCTACGACCCGTACGTGACGGCGGAACGTTTCCGCGAGCTCGGTGCCGAACGGGTCGAGTCGCCCGGGGACGTGTACGCCGCTGCGGACTTCATCACCCTCCACCTGCCGCTGACGCCGGAGACGCGCGGCTCGGTCGGTGCGGCCGCGTTTGAGGCGATGCGCCCCGGCGTGCGGATAGTCAACGCGGCCCGCGGCCCGCTGCTCGACGAGGACGCCCTGCTCGAGGCGCTCCACTCTGGCCGGGTCGCCGGCGCAGCCCTCGACGTCTTCGGCGACGAGCCGTACTCCGGCCCGCTGCTCGAGCTAGACAACGTCGTCGTCACACCGCACCTGGCGGCGTCGACGGGTGAGGCGCAGGACCGCGCCGGAGTGATCGTCGCCGAGCAGGTCGCCGCCGCGCTCGAAGGCGGACTCGTCTCCAACGCCGTCAACATCCCGGTGGTCGGAAGTGACGACCTCGAGGTGCTCGGGCCGTACGTGCCCCTCGCATCGCGACTCGGGCGCATCGTCATGGAGCTCGCCGACGGTGCCGCCGAGGAGATCGTGATCACGGTTTACGGGGCGCTCGCGGAGTACGACGCGCGCCTCCTCACGGTCGCGGCTCTCAACGGTGCCTTCCAGGGCCGCGCCGATCGGCCGGTCAATTACGTCAATGCGCCGCTGATCGCGGCCGAGCGTGGGATCGAGGTGCGGGAAGAGCGCTCCCGGACGGCCCGTGACTACACGAATCTCGTACGCGTCGAGCTGCGCAGCGCGGGCTCTACCGTTCACGTCGCCGGGACGACGATCGGCAGCGACCACCGGCCGTGGCTCGTCAACATCCTCGGCTTTGAGATCGAACTCGAGCTCGCGCCGCTGTTCGTGCTCTGTCGCTACGACGACGTGCCGGGCGTGATCGGCCGGGTTGGGACGATGTTCGGCAAGGCCGGAATCAACATCGCCGGCATGACCGTCTCGCGCAGCCGGCGAGGAGGGAAGGCACTCATGGCGCTCACCGTCGACTCTGCGCCCTCACCGGAGCTCGTCGAGCGGCTCCGAGGCGAGGGCTTCGACGACGCCCGCGTGCTGGAGCTCGGCCCGGTCGCCGACTAGGACTCGCTCGGCGCAGCGCGATTCCTCGGGTTGAGCCGGACGACGGTCCGTCGCACCGCGGCCTGGAACTTCTCGACAACCCTGAAACGACCGCGATCCGAGACGACGCGCTCGATGTCGTCCTGTTCGTGGCCCGGGGCGACGAGGAACGTCGTCGGCTCGGCACGTACCTTCTCGTACTCCGCCAGGCTGGCCGGAACCCGATGTGTGCAGTTTGGATCGGAGCACTCGCAGATGAACTCGCTTGCGCCGGCGTCGAAGTGCTCGGCGCTCTCGGCAATGCGCTCGTTGACGTCCCGGAACAGGGCTTCCGTGGTCGCACGGCGTTCGTTCTCGTTCACGTTCGTCTCCCTTCGACCTGTGTCGTCTCCCGACCGACAAACGCAGATGGCCGTCTCCGGGTTTCGCGTTACGGTCTCGCGGTGGAAACCTGGCCGGAGCCGGTCGCACGGGTCGCCGACGTGCTCATGCGGGCAGGCATCGACGCGCGGGTCGAGGAGTTTCCGGAGGGGACGCCGACCGCGGGCGCCGCGGCGAAGGCCGTCGGCGCGTCCCGCGCGCAGATCGTCAAGTCCCTCGTCTTCGTCTGCGACGGCCGTGCGACCCTTGCCCTCATTCCGGGTGACCGGCGGGCGGACGAAACCAAGGTCGCCGCAGCCGCGGGAACGCGGTCTGCACGCGTCGCCCGGCCGGAGGAGGTCCTCGCAGCAACGGGCTTCGAGCCTGGAGGCGTCGCGCCGTTCCCGGCACCCGGGATCTCCCAGGTGGTGATGGCCGGAGAGCTCCTGGCCCACGAGCGCGTCTGGTTCGGGGCCGGCTCGGAGCGGCACATGGCCGGTCTCTCGCCGCTCGACCTGCAACGGCTCACGAAAGCTCGCACGGCCGATCTCAGTTAGCCGCACCGGTACGATTCCCGGTGCCAGCACCCGACTGAAGGGACGAGCCGCAGATGCTTGAGACGAAGAAGATCTGGATGAATGGCGAGCTGGTCGACTGGGGGGCCGCAACGATCCATATCGGCACGCACGGCCTGCACTACGGCTCGGGCGTGTTCGAGGGAATCCGCGCCTACGAGACCGAGCGCGGCACCTCCGTCTTCCGCCTCACCGACCACCTCGAGCGGCTGCACCGGTCGGCGCAGCTCCTCTACATGGATCTGCCGTTCTCGGTCGAAGAGCTCAAGGCCGCAACCTGGGATCTGATCGGCGCGAACGAGCTTCCATCCTGCTACCTCCGGCCGATCGCCTTCGTCGGGTACGGCGAGCTCGGCGTGTCGTCGGTGGGAAATCCCGTGGACGTCGCGATCATGTCGTGGCCGTGGGGCGCGTATCTCGGCGAGGAGGGCCAGCGCGACGGTATCCGCGCCAAGGTCTCGAGCTGGCAGCGCGTAGGTCCGAACGTCATCCCGCACGTCGCGAAGGCGACGGGTGTCTACCTCAACTCGATGCTCGCAGTCGGCGAGGCCAATCGCGCCGGCTACGACGAGGCGATCCTCATGACGGCCGACGGGTATGTCGCCGACGGCTCGGGGGAGAGCATCTTCCTCGTCCGCGACGGCGTCATCTACACGCCTGACCTGGCCGCCTCGATCCTCGTGGGCATCACCCGTGACTCCGTGATCCAGATCGCCCAGGATCTCGGCCATCGCGTCGTCGAGAAGCCGATCATCCGCACCGACCTCTACCTCGCAGATGAGGTCTTCATGGTTGGGACGGCGGCCGAGGTGACGCCGATCCGCGAGATCGACGACCAGGTCATCGGGCAACCGGGTCCCGTCACTCAGGAGATCCAGGAGGCGTACCTCGACACGGTGCACGGGCGCAGCGACCGCTGGGCTCAGTGGCTCGAGTTCGCCCCCGCCGCGAATCACGCCGAACCGGCGTGAAACAAGAGGTGCAGCCAGTCCCGCTCTCGGGGCCGTATCTCGGCGAGCGCGAGGAGGAGCTCGTGCTCGAAGTTCTCCGCTCGGGCCGTCTCTCGCTCGGGCCGACGATCGACCGGTTCGAGGAGCTGCTCGCGGAGCGCGTCGGCGCGCCCTACGCGGCGGCCGTCTCCTCGGGCACAACGGGGCTGCACCTGCTCTGCATCTCCGTTGGCATCGGGCTGGGCGACGAGGTGATCACGTCTCCCTATTCCTTCGCCGCGACGGCGAACTGCTTCCTCTACGAGGGCGGCGTCCCTGTCTTCGCGGACATCGACCCGCGGACCCTCAATCTCGATCCGGCCGCCGTGGAGGCCGCGGTCACCGAACGGACGAAGGCGATCGTCGCGGTGGACATCTACGGCTATCCGTGCGAGCTCGACGAGTTGCGCGCCATCGCCGACCGACACGGCCTTGCTCTCATCGACGACTCCTGCGAGGCACTCGGAGCCGAGTATCGGGGCGCACCTCTCGGCTCACACGGCACCTCGAGCGTGTTCGCGTTCTACCCCAACAAGCAGATGACGACCGGCGAGGGCGGGATGGTCGTGACGCACTCGGAGGAGGAGTGGCATCTCGTCCGCTCGCTGCGCAATCAGGGCCGGCCGGAGCCGGGAGGCTGGCTCGAGCACGTCCGGCTCGGCTTCAACTACCGGCTGAGCGACATCGCAGCCGCACTCGGGATCGGCCAGCTCGAGCGGCTCGACGAGATCCTCGCGCGTCGCGTGGAAGCCGCGGGCCGGTATCGGGACCTGCTCGGCTCGGTCGACGGGGTCGATCTGCCGTGCGCCGACGATGCCGATCACCGGCGTTCCTGGTTCGTCTACGTCGTGCTCTTCCCGAACGCCGCCGCCCGCGAGCGGGTCGTCGCTGCCTTCGAGCGGGAGGGAGTCGGCTACAACCGCTACCTGCCCTCGATCCACCTACAGCCGTACATGCGCGAGCGCTTCGGCTTCGCAGAGGGACTCTGTCCGGTCGCTGAGGACGTCAGCTCGCGGTCGCTCGCGCTTCCGTTCTTCACGGGGATCGAGCCGGCTGCGCAGGAGCGCGTCGCCGAGGTTCTCGCGTCGGCCCTGTGATCCTCTAAGACCAGTGAAGCTGCAGAGCCTCGACCGCGCCGAGCCGTTCACGACCAAAGACGGCTCGACGATCCGGGAGCTGCACCACACGAACGCGCAGAGCCTCGCGGAGGCGGCGCTCGAGCCCGGCCAGGCGACCCAACGCCACTACCACGAGCAAACCGAGGAGATCTACTTCGTCACCAAGGGCTCCGGCGAGCTCGAGGTCGACGGCGAGATTCGCACCGTCCGCCCGGGCGACGCGATCCTCATCCCGCCGGGGGTATGGCACACGCTCGAGAACAACGGCACGAGCGAGCTGCTGATCCTCTGCATGTGCTCGCCGCCGTACTCGCACGACGACACGTACTTCGAGTAGTGCCGTCGCGCGTGCGATGATCGGCACATGACGGACGGAGTGACGCGGATGGTCTTCCTCGGCTTCGGCAAGTGGGCTCGCGCGGACCGCATCTACGCGCTCGAGCCGATCACGGGCGACGAGCGAGGCGGCGGCCGGCGGACCCGCGTTTGGATCGACGGCGTCGCGGAGCCGATCCTCGCCGGCCGCACCGAGCGCACGATCCTCCACGACATGGGGCAGGACTCGGCCGCGGCAAGCGTTGTCCTCGACGACGCCCTCGATCTGGCCGAGCGCGTCACGAAGGCCGTCGACGAGGGGTCGTTCGACGTCCGTGATCTCGGGCGTCGCGCGCGGCGCGTGCTCGAGAAGACCGCGAAGCCCTCCGAGCCCGAGCAACTCTTCTAGTTCCGGCGGCATGGGCGGGGAGCGGCTGACGCGCGAGTTCTTCGCGCGCTCGGTGCATGAGGTCGCGCCCGACCTGATCGGAGCGCTGCTGCTCGTCGACGGGGTCGGCGGGAAGATCGTCGAGGTGGAGGCATACGACCAGGACGACCCTGCTAGTCACGGCTTCCGCGGTCGCACCGGGCGGACGGCCTCGATGTTCGGGCCACCCGGCCACGCCTACGTCTATCGCTCGTACGGCATCCACTGGTGCCTCAACCTGGTCTGCGCCGAGGAGGAACGCGCCGAGGCGGCGCTCGTGCGGGCTCTCGAGCCGGCGGCCGGACTAGCGGCGATGCGCGAACGGCGTGGGGCCGAGGCAGACCGCGCGCTCTGCTCCGGGCCGGGCAAGCTCTGCCAGGCGCTGGGCATCACGCGCGCTCTCGACGGACTGCCGCTCGACGAGCCGCCGTTCGAGCTCTTCGCCCGAGAGGCAGAGCCGTCGCTCGCGGTCGGCCGGAGGATCGGCCTCACGCGTGCGGTCGAACAACCCTGGCGCTACGGGCTGGCCGGCTCGCCGTTCCTCAGTCGCCGCTTCTAGGATCACCCCATGCCGATCGCGGAGCTGACCCGGAACGCCGTCGACGTCCTGCCCGACGGTGGGCTCGAGGCGAAGCTGAAGCTCGGCCGCCCGCTGCGGGTCAAGCTCGGGATCGACGTCACCTCTCCCGACATCCACCTCGGCCGCGGTATCCCGCTGCAGCGGATGCGCGCATTCCAGGACGAGGGGCACAAGGCCGTCTTCATCGTGGGGGACTACACGACGCGGATCGGCGACCCATCCGGCCGCTCGAGCGAGCGTCCGATCCTCTCCAACGAGGAGATCGACGCGAACGCGCAGGTCTATCTCGAGCAGGCGAAGACGATCCTGCGCGACGATCCCGAACTCCTCGAGGTGCGCTACAACGGCGAGTGGCTCTCGAAGCTCAGCTACGCGGACGTCGTTCGGCTCGGCCGCATCGTCACTGTCGCCCGCATGCTCGAGCGCGATGACTTCGAGAAGCGCTATCGCGCCGGAGAGCCGATCTCGGTCTCGGAGCTTCTCTATCCGCTTATGCAGGCCTACGACTCGGTTGCGATCGGGGCGGACGTCGAGCTGGGCGGCACCGACCAGCTCTACAACCTCCTTGCCGGCCGGGAGGTCATGCAGGCGTATGGGCTCGAGCCTCAGGTTGTGCTCACGACCCCGCTCCTGCTGTCCTGGGACGGCGAGAAGATGAGCTCGTCGGTCGGCAACAACGTTCCGCTCACGGAGGCGCCCGAGGAGATGTTCGGGCGGACGATGCGGATCCCCGACTCCCAGCTCGAGCAGTGGTGGGCGCTCATCGCCGAGCAGCCGGTCCCGCAGGGCGAGCCCATGCAGGCGAAGATCGAGCTTGCGCGGTGGATCGTCGCGCGGTCGCATGGGGAAGAGGCCGCCCAGGCGGCGGAGGAGCATTTCCGGCGGTTGGCGCGAGGGGAGGCGCCCGAGGAGATCTCGGAGCACCCTCTTCCTCCCGGCGATCCGATCCATCTGCCGGCGTTGCTCGCCGACGCGTTCGGCTTATCGACGAGCGAGGCACGACGACTGATCGCGCAGAGCGGTGTGAAGCTCGACGGGAACGCCGTGAGCGAACTGGACGTGCCGCGTGAACGGCTGGCAGGTGCGGTTCTCCAGGCCGGCAAGCGGCGCTTCGTTCGGCTCAACGAAGCGGCTTGACGCACGCTTGGACCCTGCTACACTTCCCCGGCTGCCCGAGAGGGCGGCGTAGGAAAGTCCCTGCAAACTAGCGAAAACGGAGCGTCTTAGGAGGATTCCCCGCAAGAGGAAACCCGAAAGTCCTAAGGCCTCTGGCGCGAGTCGGGGCCTTTTTTGCGCCGTCCCGAAGGCTCGGTCCTTGAAAACTCAACAGCGTGCGTTTACGTCGAGGCCACATCCCTCGTGGATGTGGTTGAGAATGAACCCTGTCTCCATCCTTCGGGATGGGACTTTGAGCACAAGCTCAAAGTGACAAAAAGACTGGCCGGTTTTTCCGGTCACCTTTCTTCACGGAGAGTTTGATCCTGGCTCAGGACGAACGCTGGCGGCGCGCTTAATACATGCAAGTCGAGCGAGAACCAGGGCTTCGGCCCTGGGGACAGCGGCGAACGGGT
>Ga0207646_10003491_pt1 | contig 17726 bp, 15 predicted proteins | sample KBSK5502metaG_FD_184343 | JGI IMG/M metagenome (GOLD analysis project Ga0207646, IMG submission 184343) | Corn, switchgrass and miscanthus rhizosphere microbial communities from Kellogg Biological Station, Michigan, USA - KBS K5-50-2 metaG... | ecosystem: Host-associated > Plants > Roots >... | reverse complement strand
AGGCGCCACCGCCAGCACCCGGGCGAACGAACTCACTGGCGCGGCGTCCTCGCCGTGCTCGGGCCCGGGCTGATCACCGGCGCCTCCGACGACGACCCCAGCGGCATCGCGACCTACTCCCAGGCCGGCGCGCAGTTCGGCTATTCCATGACCTGGGTGATGCTGTTCACCTGGCCGCTGATGGCGGCGATCCAGGAGATCAGCGCGCGGATCGGCCGGGTCACCGGCAAGGGCATCGCCGCCAATCTGCGCGAGCACTACCCCGCCGCCCTGCTGCGCCCGATCGTGACGCTGCTGCTGGTCGCCAATTTCATCAATCTTGGCGCCGATCTCGGCGCGATGGGCGATGCGCTGCGGCTGTTGATCGGCGGGCCGAGGGGCTTCTACGTGATCTTGTTCGCGGCGGCCTGCACCACCCTCGAGATCTTTTCAAGCTACCAAGCATACGTCAAATTTCTGAAATGGACGACGCTGACGCTGTTTGCGTATGTCGCGACGGCGCTGATCGTGCGCGTGCCGTGGGGTGAGGTGGCCTACAATACCTTTGTCCCGCAGGTATCGTGGGAGCCGGACTACATCGTCGTGATCGTCGCGGTATTGGGTACGACGATCAGCCCCTATCTCTTCTTCTGGCAGGCTTCCGAGGAGGCCGAAGACGAGCGCGTCAACTCGACCGAGCATTCCCTGATCGAGCATCCGGAAGAGGCGCCCCGCCAGATCCGGCGCATCGAGATCGACACCTATCTCGGGATGGGTCTGTCGAACCTGGTCGCGTTTTTCATCATGGTCACGACCGCCGCGACGTTGCATGCGAACGGCGTAACCGATGTCCAGACTTCCGAGCAGGCGGCGGAGGCGTTGCGCCCGATCGCCGGCGAGTTCGCCTTCATCATCTTCGCTCTCGGCATTCTGGGAACCGGGCTTCTCGCGGTGCCGGTGCTCGCGGGATCGTCGGCCTATGCGCTCGCCGAGGCAATGCAATGGGAGGCCGGCCTCAGCCGCTCGCCCCAGGAGGCCAAGCAGTTCTACGCGACGATCGTCGCCGGCACGCTGATCGGCGTCGGCATCAACTTCATCAACCTCGACCCGATCAAGGCGCTGTTCTGGAGCGCGGTCATCAACGGAATCGTCGCGGTGCCGCTGATGGTCGTCATGATGCTCATGACGATGCAGCCCAAGGTGATGGGCCGGTTCACCCTGCCCCGCTGGCTGTGGGCGATCGGCTGGCTGTCGACCGCGGCGATGGCCGTCGCGGTCGTGATGATGTTCGTGAATTGGGGCAAGTGAGCTAAACGGCCGCACTCATGCCATCAGCGATGACCACCGCCGCCATGAAAGCCGCCGGCATGTAAGCCGCCGCCATGAAAACCGCTGGCATGTAAGCCGCCACGAAAGCCGCTGGCGTGTAAGCCGCCATGGAAACCGCCGTGGGTGAAGCCCCGGGCATGGACGCCGCGATGCAAGAAGCGCCCAAAGCCCGCCCCCACCGGAAAGCCGTCCCCGTAATCCCCGTAATATGAATAGGGATCGTCATAACTGGACGCCGAGTAGTTGGCGGATTGATCGTCCTGGCTGTTGTTCTGTGGGTAGGAATACGGTGGTAACGGCGGTAACGGCTGAGGCAGCGAGCCCCGCAATACCGTGACTTCCTGTGCCTGGACCGGTGCAGGCACCAATAAACTTCCGGCGGCAACGACCGCTACGGCCAGCGCAGCGGGTTTGAGCCAACTGAGAACAGACATGATAAGCTCCGTCGATTCATCCTTGGTTACTTTTAGGTAAACTGCCTCGTTCATTTATGACCCCCGGCGAGAGCATGGCTGTCGCGATGAATCCTGGGGGATGGCCTTCAGCCGCAGGCGCCGCCGACGCTGTCTGACCGCTCGCATCACGGGTACGTTTTTTAAGCAGGAGTCCGAAAATGCCTTGGCCGGGTCGAGCCCGGCCAAGGAATTGAAGGGTATTCCGCTCGGATCCGCCCTATGAGGCCTTTCGCCGGCGCTTCGGCGCTTCGGCCGGTGCCGCACGCTCGGTTCTGCCCTGCGCCGCCCCGCCGCGGCCGCCTTCGACCGGCAGCAATAGGCTGCGCTGGCCACTCGCAGCCGCGGTCTTTTTGCCGCGCGCCGCGGGTTTCGCCGGCGCCGCTTCGCGCCCGCTTCCGCTGGCCGTGCGCCGTCCTGCCGAAGCACCCGATTTTTCCTCTTCGGCCAGGCTGCGTTTCAGCGCGTCCATCAAATTGATGACCTGCGCCGGCTTCCACTCGGGCGCCTTGTCGGGCAGCTTGCCCTCGAGCTTCTTGTCGATCAGCTTGCGCACCGCGGTCTGATAGTGATCGACGAATTTGCCGGGATCGAACTTCCGGGTCTTGCGCTTGATGATCTGCTCCATCATCGCAAGCTCGTCATCGTCGACCGCATCGGCCGCGATCGTGTTGAAGAAATCATCCGGCTTGCGGATCTCGTCCTCGTAGCGCAGCGAGTTGGCGAGGAGTCCCTTGTCGAGCGGCCGGATCGCGACGATCCGCTCGTTTCCTCCCACCACGACCTGGCCGATCGCGATCTTCCCGCTCTGCCGCAGGGCCTCGCGGATGACCCGGTAGCCCTCCTCGGCAACGCTGCCGTCCGGCACCAGGTAGTAGGGCGCGTCGAAATAGATCGGGTCGACGTCGTCGACGAATTCGGTGATGTCGATCGTGTCGGTGGTTTCGAGACGCAGCCTCTTCAGATCGTCGGGCTCGACCGTCACATAGTGGCCCTTCTGGTACTCGAAGCCCTTGACGATCTCGTCGCGCTCGACCGGCCCGATGCCGGGGACGATCAGTTGCTGTCTGACCCGCTCGCCCGAGGGCTCGTGGATCTGGTGGAAGCGGATGCGCTCGCGTTCGGTCGCCGCGGTATAGAGACGCACGGCGATCGTCACCAGGGAAAGCTTCAGAAATCCCGTCCAGTACGGTCGGGCGGCGGCTGCCATCGGAAAAACTCCTATATCTCCTTTTACCCCAACGGGATCGCGGCCACCCTGTTCCGGGCAAAGAACCGGCCCGCGACCCTCGGTGTTGGCCAAGAAGATGGCACTGCCGCTCGATTCCGACAACCCACCGATGGAAGCGCGCCCGGTTCACGATCTACCGGAAGGCGAACATTGGTGGTACGAACCGAAATGGGACGGTTTCCGCTGCCTCGCCTTTCGCGACGGCGACACCGTCGAGTTGCGGTCGAAATCGGGCCAGCCGCTCGGGCGCTATTTCCCCGACGTCGCGACCGCGATCGGAGGGTTAGCCGCACGGCAATTCGTGCTCGACGGCGAGATCATCATCCCGATCGAGCGCCGTCTGTCGTTCGAGGCGTTGCAGCTCCGCCTGCACCCGGCGGCGAGCCGGGTCAACAAGCTGGCCGCCGAGCACTCGGCGGTCTACATCGCCTTCCACCTGCTGGTCGGGCGGGACGGCAAGCGATTGACCGATTTGCCCTTCACCGAGCGGCGGCGGGCGCTCGAAGGCTTTCTCGCGGCAGAACATGGCAGCCGCGCGGTCCGGCTGTCGCCGAGCGTGGCCGACCGGGCCGTCGCGCTCGGCTGGCTCGATCGGCTCGGCGGCGACATCGACGGCATCATCGCCAAGCGCGCCGACCTGCCCTATCTGAGCGGCAGCCGCGACGGCATGCAGAAATACAAGCTCACCCGCACCGCCGATTGCGTTGTCGGCGGCTTCCGCTACAACGCGAACAGCCCGCTGGTCGGCTCGCTATTGCTCGGCCTTTATGATGATGACGGCCGGCTGAACCATGTCGGTTTCACCTCGACCCTGTCGGCCAAGGAAAAGCCGGCGCTGACCCGGCGCCTCGAACAGCTCGTCGAGCCGCCCGGCTTCACCGGCCGCGCGCCGGGCGGCCCGAGCCGCTGGAGCACCGAGCGCTCGGGGCAATGGCAGCCGCTTCGCTCCGAGCTCGTCGTCGAGGTGCGCTATGATCATGTCAGCGAAGGCCGGTTCCGCCACGGTACGACCTTGTTGGGCTGGCGCCCCGACAAGGCGCCGCGGCAATGCACCTTCGGCCAGCTGCCCGCTCCGCGCGGCGGCGCCCTCGATCTGCTCGAAGCCAACCGCGTCGCGAAGCGCACAGCCGGCTAGCTCGCGTTCCCGAAGATCGGATAGATCACCCGGTCACCCGGCTTGATGCCGAGATGGCCGGCGGTGCCGCCATTGAGTTCGATGACCGCGCGCGCCGGCCCGGCCGCGGCAATCGGGTCGAGCGAGCCCGGCACCGCCCGCTCATGGATGTTGATGATCCGCCCCTGCTGGTCGACAAACAGCATGTCCAGCGGGATCAGCGTGTTCTTCATCCACATCGCCGCCATTGACGGCGTCCGGTAGTCGAACAGCATGCCGGCGTCGGGCGCGAGGTTTTTGCGGAACATCAGCCCCTGCTCCATCTGGCCCGGCGTTGTCGCCAGCTCGACGGTGAATTTATGCGGCCCGCCGGCGCTGACGATGGTCAGCTCGGCTTTCGGGAAGGTCTGAAGCTGCGCGCTTGCGGCCGGCGCGACGAGCCAGACCAACAGCACGGCCGACCAAAGAAAACGACGACGAGAGGGCATGCGGCCTCGGACAACTAATATGACGGGCGATCAGGTAAGTCAGTGCGCGGCGGCGGTCAATCACCCGCCCGCTTGCCCCGCGGCGATGCCGGTATCACAGTCCCGGGATCCGAGATCGAGGAGGAGCCGCGATGAGCCGCTTGTTCGGGCCGATGCGCCAGGTCGGGATCGTCGTCCGCGACATCGAAAAGGCGATGCGCCATTGGGTCGAGGTGTGCGGTATCGGCCCGTGGTTTTATGCCGAGCAATTGCCATTGACCGAGTTCCGCTACAAGGGACGGGTCTACGACATCAGGATGTCGGTGGCGTTGGCCAATTCCGGCGATGTGCAGCTCGAGCTGATCCAGCAGCGCTGCGACAGCCCGAGCCTCTACCGCGATTTTCTCGCCGCCGGGCATGAGGGCATGCAGCACTGGTCGAGCTGGCCGGAAAACTATCATGAAGTCCGCGAGCGAGCCTTGAGCAGCGGCTGGCAGATCGGCCAGGAGGGCGACACGCCGCGCGGACCCTTCATATACTTCTTGAACGAAGGCCATCCCGGCACGATCGTCGAAATGGCCGAGGCGACGCCGACCCGCATGCGTATCTTCGACGCGGTGCGCGAAGCGGCGCGCGGCTGGGACGGCAGCGACCCGATCCGCCAGAACTGGCCGCAGGGCTAGAGCGCGGGCAGTCACCAGCCCAGCGCAGGTCCGCGAAGGATTGGAGAAGTCATGCGCATCGCGGTAATCGGGGCCGGCGGCATCGGCGCCATCTACGGCGCGGCGCTGGCCAAGGCCGGCGCGGAGGTGATTTTTATCGCACGCGGCGCGCATCTGGCGGCGATGCGGGAGCGCGGCCTCAAGATCGAAGGCGATCGCGGCGAGACACATGTCTCACCGGCTCAGACCACCGACGATCCCGCGAGCATCGGCCCGGTCGATATCGCACTGTTCTGCGTCAAGCTGTGGGATGTTGAAAGCGCCGGGGCCTCGATCCGTCCGATCGTCGGGCCGGAAACCGCGGTGATCCCGCTGCAGAACGGCGTCGATGCGCATGACCGGCTGATCCCGGTCCTCGGGCGCAAGGCGGTGATGGGCGGCACCGCTTTCGTCACCGGCTCGATCGTCGCGCCGGGGGTGGTGCGTCAGACCGGCGCCTACCAGCGCATGACCTTCGGCGAGCTCGACGGCTCGATCAGCACCCGCGGGGAGCGCCTCGCTGAATCGTGCGCCGCGGCCGGGTTCGAGGGGGTGTTGAGCCCGGATGTGCTGGTGCCGATCTGGGACAAGTTCACGATGCTGGTGCCGCTCGCCAACATCAACGCGCTGACTCGCTTGCCAATGGGCAAGTATCGCGCCGATCCCGATTTGTGGGCGCTGCTCGAGGCCAGCCTGCGCGAGACCGTCGCGGTCGGGCGCGCCGAAGGGGTCAATCTCTCGACCGACGCTGTCGACAAGGCAATCGCGCTGATCCGCTCGATGCCGGATCATCACATGACCTCGATGGGCAACGATCTGCTGCGCGGCAACCGGCTCGAACTGCCGTGGTTTGCAGGCAAGGTCGTCGAACTCGGTCGGAAGCACGGCGTTCCGACACCGGTCAACTGCTTTGTTTATGCGGCGCTGAAACTCTATGCAAACGGGCCGCCTTAAAGCGCCGAAATCTTGAACTCCAGTCCTTCGTCGAGCGGGACGAACGGGCGCGGCAAGGGTGTGCATTCAACCCGCCTAGGTGATTCGGTTCACTGCCCGAATTGACCTGAATCAAAGCAAGCACGACCGTCTCGTGCGCATCGCCATATCGATGGAAAAGTGGGCCGGTTGGATACGATGGCTGCCGGGATTGCTGGTTCTGCGCCAATACGACCCGCGTTGGCTGCCTCATGAAATCGTGGCCGGGTTGGTACTGGCGACAATGCTGGTCCCGGTTGGTATGGCCTACGCCGTCGCGTCGGGCGTACCCGGCATTTATGGGCTCTATGCCACGATCGTACCACTACTGGTTTATGCCGTATTCGGCCCCAGCCGCATCCTCGTCCTCGGACCTGATTCCTCACTGGCCGCTGTCATACTAGGTGTCGTGCTTCCGTTATCCGGCGGAAACCCCGGTCGCGCGGTTGCGCTGGCTGGCATGATGGCGGTCGTTTCGGGACTCGTGTGCATTTTGGCTGGCGTTGCCCGCCTCGGTTTTGTGACCGAGCTGCTCTCCAAGCCGATCCGATACGGCTATATGAACGGCATCGCGCTGACCGTGCTTATCAGTCAGGTCCCTAAGCTGCTCGGCTTCTCGATCGAGGGCGATGGCCCGTTGCGCAGTCTGTGGGCAATCGTCGCGGCAATTGTCAGTGACAAGGTGAACCTGGCCGCGTTTGCCGTGGGCGCCGGCACCCTGGCGGTGATCCTGCTACTGAAGAACAGCAAGCGCATTCCTGGTATTCTGGTTGCAGTCGCTGGCGCTACGATCATCGTTGGCGCTCTGGACCTTGCGTCGCGGGCCGGCATATCGGTTCTCGGCCCGCTACCGCAAGGCCTGCCTGCATTCACAATCCCTTGGATCACCTATGACGATCTTGTCCCTGTCCTGATGGGGGGCGTGGCTGTTGCTGTCGTCTCATTCGCCGACACCAGCGTGCTCTCGCGCGCCTATGCCGCGCGCACCCGGACGCATGTCGATCCCAACCAGGAGATGGTGGGCCTCGGAGCCGCTAATCTCGCCGCGGGCTTCTTTCAGGGGTTTCCGATCAGCAGCAGTTCCTCTCGAACTCCGGTAGCCGAAGCTGCCGGGGCTCGTACGCAGCTGACCGGCGTCGTCGGCGCTCTCGCCGTTGCCATGCTGTTGTTGGCGGCGCCAAACCTGCTTCAGGATCTGCCCACCACCGCATTGGCTGCCGTCGTTATCGCCTCGGCCATCGGATTGATCGAGATTACCGATCTCATTCGGATCTTTCGCATCCAGCGATGGGAGTTCTGGCTTTCGATCGTCTGCTTCGTGGGCGTCGCCGTATTGGGTGCGATCCCGGGCATCGCTTTGGCCATCGTCATCGCCGTCATCGAATTTCTGTGGGATGGTTGGCGACCCCACTCCGCCGTATTGGGTCGAGCCGAAGGAGTCGAGGGGTACCATGACATAACGCGCTACCCCCAGGCCCGGCAGATACCCGGCCTCATACTCTTTCGTTGGGATGCGCCGCTGTTTTTTGCCAACGCCGAGTTGTTCAAGGAGCGCATTCTGCAGGTGGCGGTGGCATCACCGAGGCCGGTGCGCTGGTTTGTCGTGGCGGCAGAACCGGTGACGAGCGTTGACGTCACGGCGGCGGACGTCCTCGTCGAACTGGACGAGGAATTGCAGAAAGCCGGCATCGAGCTGTGTTTCGCCGAGCTCAAGGACCCGGTGCGGGACAAGCTCAGACGCTTTGGACTGTTGGCGCAGTTTGGCGAAAGGTCCTTTTTTCCCACCATCGAAGCTGCCGTCGCCAGCTTTCTCCGATCGGCAGAAGGTCCGCCCTAAAGTGCCGGCGGCTGCCAAGTCACGTTGTCGTCGAGCGGGACGACCGGGCGCGGCAGCCGGGTCCACTCGAAGCGGTGGAGCATCGGCGAGGTCAGCCCCGGCAGATCCACCTCGACGATCTGTTCCGGGCCGAAGAACTCGTCGAACCCGCCGCGGAAATGGCCGCGCGATTTGACCGCGACGGCGCGCGCCTTGCTGATGTCGAGCCCCATCATCTCGAAAAAGATCGGGTCGGCGCATTGGACCCGGTGCGAAACAACGATGACGGTGATCCCGCCGATCGCCAGCGCCGCGCATGGCCCGAGCGCGAGCCTTGTCCCGGCGTAGATGCCGCGTCTTCCGACGCAATTGCCGTCATGTAACGCCGCGACCCGCGCCGGCGCGCTCCACGGTTCGGAGAATTTCGTCGTCTCTTCGCGGTTGAAGCGCGCGTCGAAATTGTAGTGCAGCCCGTGGCGGTGGGCTTCGGCGGCGAGCGGCGGATCGTAGATGACGCCGATCAGCGCGCCCTTGACGCCCGCCTCGGCGAAGGCGCGCAGCAGGAACATCGTATTGCCGCGCCCGCCGCCGCCAGGATTGTCGGCGACATCGGCAAAGGCGAGCGCCGGCACGCTCGGATCGCGTGCGACGGCGAGCGCCTTCTGCACCGCCTCGTCGAGTGAAGTGAGCGTCGGATAAAACCGCGCACGCTGTTCCCAGCCATATTGCGCGATCTCGGTCGCGAGCTTTTCGGCGGCGCTGCGGGTGCTGCGCGCCGCGACGTTGCGCGCCGTAACCACGACTGTCAGGCCATTCTTCGCGGTATCGGCATAGGCGAAGCCGCCCATCACCGATACGTTGATGATTTCCGGGCCCATGCGCCGCTGTCCCAGTTCGATCATCTCGGCGTAAGGGCCGGCGGCGGTCAGCAAGGTCACGGTCGGCGGCACGATCGGCAGGCGCAGCCGCACCCGCTCGGTCTTCACGCCGTCGAGCAATTCGCGCATCACGCCCGCCGCCTCGGTGCCGCGCTCGCGCATGTCGAGATGCGGGTTGGTGCGGTAGCCGATGAAGGCATCGATCGTGTCGACCATGCGGTCTGACACATTGGCATGCAGGTCGAAGGTCGCGACGATCGGCACGTCCGGGCCGACGATGCCGCGGATCCGTTCGAACAGCACGCCCTCGGGATCATCCTCCTCGGTCGTGATCGCCGCGCCATGGGCGCAGAAATAGACGCCGTCCACCGGCAACGCCGCCGTCAGCCGGCGCTCGATCGTATCGAGCAATTCCTCGAAAAAGCCGTGCTCGACCGGCCCGTTCGGCTCGCTCATCGCCAGCGCGATGCCGACGGGGGTCCACGGCCCAGCCGCATCCATCGCCGCGACAAAGCCCGGCGTCTCGGGCAGCATCGTCGGGGTCGGCCGCCGCGCTTCCTCGAGGATTGCCTCGCCTTCGAGATAGGTGCGAGCGAGAAAATGCACCTTGGTCGCGGGCGGCGCAAACTTGTTGCACTCGATCGAGAAGCCGAGAACGGCGATGCGCGGATTGGCAGGGTTGGGCATACGGACCAGCCAGGCAGCTGCAGGCCCTTAGCTTATCCCGGTCCAGCCACCGGCGCGAGCAGCGCTTTGATTGCGCCCTCGCTCCAAACCCCGCGGCCGGGCTTGTCCCGGCCATCTATGTCTTGAAGCGGTCGAAACGGGAGGAGGAAGACGTGGGTGCCCGGCACAAGGCCGGGCACGGGGGCATACTTGAACCTGAAGGATCTCCTCCGCTAACGCCGAAAGGGGTGATCGATCGTCGCCTTCTGCTCCGGGGTCAGCGACTGGTAGAGCGCTTCGAGGGCCGGGCGCGCCTGCTGCAGGCCCTGCAGCCGCGCCGAGAGGAACTGCTCGCGCCGGCCCATGCGGTCGAGGATCGACCCCTGGGCTTGCGGCCCAGGCTGGTTCGGCAATGACGCGCAGAGCTGGCGCTCCTTGTCGGCCGCCGATTGGATGGTGCCGTTGAGCTTGTCCCACAACGGTTTCTGCTCGGCGGTCAGGTTGAGCTTGCTCACCGTATAGGCGATGATTCCGGCGCGATGGGCGAGGCGCTCCTCGCAGCGTTCCCGGAGCGAGCGCCGCATCATCGTCTCTCGCATCCAGCCACGGTGCCCCATACCCTCGCGACCCTCGTGACCGCGGAACCCGCGCTCACCCCTCTCGCCCATGCCGCCCATGCCATGCTGCTGATCGGGTTCGGCCTGCGCCGTTTGCGCCTCTCCGTCAGCCGCCGCATAGACCAGCGCCGGCGCGGCGATTGCTATTCCGGCGGCGAGGGCGATAGCGGCAATTTTCGGTCGGTTCATTGGGAATTCTCCATTGGCTATCCTGCACTACAATAGGCGGGGGGTCGGGCGAAGCTCCCCGCCGGAACCGCCGGCGGCGGATTAAATCGCTGACAGGTTTGTCGGAAAGGAGCGCACATATGCCGCAGACCAATGGCGAACGGGTCGTCGCCGACCTCAAGCGGCTCGCCGATTTCGGCCGCTACAAGACGGGGGTGCACCGCCCGACCTATTCGGCCGAGGACGTTGCCTCGCGCCAGTGGCTGGCCGCGAAATTCGCCGAGGCCGGGCTCGATCCGGTGATCGACGGCATCGGCAATGTCATCGGCCGCAATCCGCGCGCCTCGCGGCGCCTGCTGGTCGGCTCGCACAGCGAGACGCAGCCACACGGCGGCTGGCTCGACGGGGCGCTCGGCGTCATCTATGCGCTCGAACTGGCGCGCGCCTTCGCCGCCGATCCGGCGCTCGCCGGGCTCGGCATCGAACCGATCGCCTGGGCCGATGAGGAGGGCCATTTCGGCAACATGCTCGGCAGCCGCTCCTTCACCGACACCCTGCCGGAGAGCGAGATCGAAGCGGGCCGCAGCCGCGACGGCGTGCCGTTGCGCGCCGCCCTCGCCGAGGCGGGGTTTGCCGGCCGGCCGCGCGAGCGGCTCGATCCCACGCGCTATGTCGGCTATCTCGAAGCGCATATCGAGCAGGGCGATTGGCTCGACTCGGCCGGGCTCAAGATCGGCATTGTCGAGGCGATCATCGGCAACTGGAACTACTGGGTCACGATCACCGGCCAGCAGAACCATGCCGGCACGACGCAGATGGCGCGGCGGCGGGATGCCGGCACCGCGATGGTGCGGCTCGCCTCCCATATCCACGACCGCTTTGCCGGGATCGCCGGGCCCCGCACGGTATGGACGCTCGGCCGCATGCTGCTCGACCCCAACGCCCCGAGCATCGTCCCGGGCCGCGCCGAGATGCAGGTCCAGTTCCGCGATACCGACACAACCATTCTCGGCCGCTTCGAGAAGGCGCTCCTCGAGATGGTGGCCGAGGCCGACCGGGCCGGCCCCTGCGGGATCGCAATCGAGCCGATCTCGAAAAGCGAGCCGGCATTGATGGATCCGCGGTTTCAGGACCTGATCGAACAGGCCGCGGAACGCCACGCTCCTGCTGCGCATCTTCGCATGCCGAGCGGCGCCGGCCATGACGCGCAGATCCTGTCGCGCCGGGTGCGCTCGGCGATGATGTTCGTGCCGAGCCTCAACGGCGTCAGCCATCACTGGTCGGAGGACACCAGGGAAGAGGACATCGCCCTCGGCGCCCAGGTCTTCGCCGATGCCGCCGCGGCAATCCTGCGGGCTGGGTGAGTGCGATGGCGATTGTTCTGCAGGAATCGCTACGCGGGCTGTTCTATGCGCCGTACTACGCGGCGCTGGCGCTCGGGGCTTATGACAAGGAAGGCGTCGAGGTGCGGTTTGCCAGCGCGCCGAGCCCGGGCCAGGCGCCGCAGGCGCTGTTCGACGGCACCGTCGACGTTGCCTGGGGCGGGCCAATGCGGGTCAACCAGCTCCATGCCGAGCGTGCCGATTGCGACCTCGTCTGCTTTGGCGAGGCGGTGACCCGCGATCCGTTCTTGCTGGTCGGCCGCACTCCCTGCCCCGGCGATGCGCTGGCGGAGCTGATGCGGGCTCGGGTCGCCACGGTCAGCGAGGTACCGACCCCATGGCTCTGTCTGCAGCATGATTTGCGGCTTGCGGGATTCGATCCCGCCCGCCTCGACCGGGTCGCCGATCGGAGCATGGCGGAGAACATGACAGCGCTGCGCGGCGGCGCGGTCGACCTGGTGCAGCTGTTTCAGCCGCTTGCCGAAGAGCTGATCGCCTCGGGGATAGGGCATCTCTGGTACGCCGCGGCCAATCGCGGCCCGTGCTCCTACACGACCTTTTATGCGCGCCGCGCCACCCTCGATGCAAAACACGACGATCTTTTGCGCCTGGTGCGCGGTCTCTATCGCACCCAGAAATGGCTGCACGCCGCGTCGCCCGACGCGTTGGCGGATACGGTGCAGCCGTACTTCCCGGCGGTGCCGCAGCCGTTGCTGCGGGCCGCGGTGGCGCGCTACCGCTATCTCGGCATCTGGGGACGGAACCCGATCCTGCCGCAGGACGGCTACGACCGGCTTGCCGCCGGGCTTGTCTCTGGCGGGTTTGTCGGATCCGCCGCGCCGTTCGAGACAGCGGTCGACAACAGCCTCGCCGAACAGGCGGTGCGCGAGGATCCGCCGAGCCTGTAGGAACGGCGGAACGTGCAGATCCCGTCGCAGGTGTTCGCCGAAGCGGCGGCGTTCCTGCAGCGAGTCGTTACACCCGCACCGCCGGCGCGCGTCCGAACAGGCCGTAGGGCCGCGCCAGCAGCATCGCCAGGAGCAGCAGATACGAGCTGATCGTCCCGAAGCCGGGGCCGAGCTGCGGGTCGAGATACCCCGCGCCGAGGCTCTCGACGATACCGATCAGCATCGCGGCGACGATCGTGCCGGGCAGGCTGTCAAGCCCACCGATGACGACGATCGGGAAGATCTTGAGGCCGACCAGCGCGACGCCAAACCCGCCGCCGGTCACGAATGTCCACAAGATGCCGGCCACGGCAGAGGTGATCCCGGTTATCGCCCAAACCAGGGCGAACAGGCGGTGGGTATTGATGCCCGCTGCAGACGCCGCGCTTGGGTCATCGGCGATCGCGCGCAGCGCGATGCCGGTACGGCTGTAATGGTAGAGCCAGCTCAACGCGGCAATGCCCGCGGCGGCAGTCGAGGCCGCGATCAGCTTCTCGGGCGAGACCGGGAAGCCATTCATCAGCAATGGCTCGGTCGACACCGGTAGCGGGATGCCGCTCGGAATGCCGGTGAAAACCAGCGCGGCGGTGCCCCGCATCATCGCACCGAGACCGATCGTCACCATGATCAGCGAGATCACGGGGTGGCTCGTCAGCCGGCCGACAACGATCCCATTGAAGGCGATGCCGAATGCGGCCATCGCGGCCGCGGCAAACAACAGCGCGCCGACCAATCCGAGGCCGATCCCATAATATCCGGCGCCCGCCAGCAGCGCGCCGACCATGATCCACTCGCCGACTGCGAAGTTGATCATGCGCGAGGATTTGTAGACGAGCACGAAAGCCAGCGCGATCAGGGCATAGATCGCGCCGGCGAGGGCGCCGTCGATCAGCAAGGCAAGAAAATAGGTCAGGGCCGCCCCGGCCGCGTCAGTAGGTCTGAAACGCCTTCTGGATTTCGCCGGCGTCGCGGGTCGTCGTCAGCATCAGCATCAGGAGGATGCGCGCCTTTTGCGGCGAAAAGTCCTCGCCGGCGACAAAGCAGACCTCGCGCAGGTGACGGCGCGGCGCGACCCGGCCGCTCGCGGCGCGGCTGCATTGCACGACGACAACCCCGGATTGCGCCGCCTCGATGAACGCTTCGCGCTGATCCGGACTCGGGCTCCCCGGCGCCAACCCGGCCGATACCAGGCCCCGCGCTCCGGCCGCGACCGCCGCCCGCACCAGCGCGCCGTCGGCCCCGGCATAGGAATAGACGATCTCGACCCGCGGCAATTCGGCGATCTCGCTTCCGGCGAACGGCGTGTCCGGCATGTGCGCCTTGAGCGGCGCGCGGTAGAAATGCGGGCCGTCGCCATCGACATGCCCGAGCGAGCCGAAATCGAAGGAGCGGAAGGTCTGCACCCGGTAGGTCGAGGTCTTGACGACGTCGCGCGCCGGATGGATCTCGTTGTTCAGCACGACGAGGACGCCCTTGCCGCGTGCCTCGGGACAGCCGGCGACCTGGAGCGCGTTGACAAGATTGGTGCCAGCATCCGTGCCGAGCGCGCTGGCCGGGCGCTGCGCTCCGACCAGCACGACCGGCCGGTTGATGCCCAGCGTCAGGTTCAGAAAAAACGCGGTCTCTTCGAGCGTCGCGGTGCCGTGCGGAATGACAAATCCGGCGAGGCCGGGGTCCTCGCCGGCGGTGCGGTGAATGAGGGCGCGCAGTTCGAGCCAATCGGCCGGGCCGATCGCGGTGCTGCCGACCTGGCGAAAGGTGATCGGCACCGGTTCGGCGACCAGCCCGGTTTCCGGAAAGCGTTCGAGCAATGCCTCGCAGGTCAGCTTCTGCCCGAACTCCGGGTAGTTGAGCACGTCGAGGCTGCCGTCGCCGAGCGAGGAGATCGTGCCGCCGGTACCGATGACGGCGATGCGGGGAAGAGCGTCAGCCATGCGGGGGCTCCAATTTATAGGCTCGTAGGATGGGTTGAGCGCAGCGAAACCCATCATCTGCTACTCACTACGAGCCTGTGAGGCAGCCGCGTGGCGGAAATCTCACTGCCTCACTGTCTCATTGTGAATTCTTGATGGGTTTCGCTGTGCTCAACCCATCCTACAGCCGCCGGACCGGACTACGACAGCCAGCGCTTGCGCCGGCGATAGTGCTTGGTGTCGCGGTAGGATTTGCGCGAGCCAGCCTCGTTGAGGCCGAGATAGAATTCCTTGATGTCCGAGTTCTGGCGCAGCTGCTCGGCCGGGCCTTCGAGCACGATGCGGCCGTTTTCCATGACATAGCCGTGATCGGCGATCTCCAGCGCCAGCGCCGCATTCTGCTCGACCAGCAGCACCGTCAGCTTCTGCTCTTCCTTCAGGCGCCGGATCACGCTGAAGATCTCCTCGATGACCATCGGCGCCAGACCGAGCGAGGGTTCGTCGAGCAGGATCACCTTCGGGTTCGACATCAAGGCCCGGCCGATCACCAGCATTTGCTGCTCGCCGCCCGAGAGATAGCCGGCCGACGTATGACGGCGCTCCTTCAATACCGGAAAGCTGCCGAAGACCCGCTCCATGCCCGCCTTGACATCGGCCATATTGCTGCGGCTGTGCGCGCCGGCGACCAAATTCTCGTCGACCGTCAAGTTCTCGAACACCCGCCGGCCTTCGAAGACCTGCACGACGCCGCGCTTGACGATATCGAACGGCAACAATCGGTCGAGCCGCTCGCCGTCGAGCGCGACATGGCCTTTGGTCACCTCGCCGCGCTCGGTGCGCAACAGTCCCGAGATCGCCTTCAGGGTCGTAGACTTACCGGCGCCGTTGGCGCCGAGGAGGGTCGTGATATGCCCCTCCTCGGCGTTCAACGAGACGCCCTTCAGCACCAGGATGACGCCGTCATAGACGACTTCGATGTTGTTGAGCGCCAGCATCGTACCGGTTTCTTTGCTACTCCGCTTTCTTGATTGCGGCGGCGACGACCTCCGGGTAGGCGCGGAACCACTCGGTCACCTTGAGGAACTTGCCGCCCTTGACCTGGAAGATCTGGACGTATCCGCCACCCTCATGGTCAGCGCTGGTGACCTTGAGCGGCGGGACGAGGCCGCCGAGGCTGAAGTCTTGGATCTGCTCGAAGCCCTTCTTGACATCCTCGCCGGTCGGCTGCTGCCCGCCCTTCGCCTTGATCGCGTTGCGGGTCGCCTCAGTATGCAGGGCGGCCCACAGGATGCCGCGGTTGTACATGACGGTGTCGGCCATCGCCTTTGGCGGCTCCTTGCCCGCCTTCTTGTACATGTCTCGGATTTCCTGCCGAACCGGGTAGTCGTCGCCGACCCCGGCGAACGACATGGTGTGATAGCCTTCCGCGACCGGCCAGCCGCCTCCGCCGATAATGTCGTGTTCGCCCGAGGCCCACACCAGGGCGACGACCTTTGACAGCGGATAGCCGTTGCGTTTGAGTTCCTTGATCGCCACTCCGGGGCCGCTGCCGAACAGATGGTCGATCACGAAATCGGGCTTATAGCGTTGCGCGATATCGAGGATCTGGGCGCCCATTTCGACCGCCGGCGGCGGCACGGCAAAGGTCCGCAGTTCGAACCCTTCGATCTTCTGAAGGTCTTCGATGACCGGGATCGGTTCGCGTCCGGCGGGGTTGTCATAGAACAGATAAGCGATCTTCTTGCCTTTCAGGTCGCCGCCCAATTTGTCCTTGACGAACTGCACCGCCGCGGCGCCTTGCGACCAATAGGTGGCGGCGACCGGGAACAGATACGGAAAGCGCTTGCCGTCGGCTGAAGCTGCGATGCCAAAGCCGGGCGAGGTGCCGGGGATCTTGTCTTCTTCCAATTTCTTGTTGAGCGCCTGCACCTGCGGCGAGCCATAGACCAGAATCGAGGTAGCACCCTCGCCCTTCTCGCGCTGATAGGCCTCGACCGCCGGTGGCACCTTGTATTCGTGGTCGATCTCCATGTACTTGATCTTGTAACCCTCGACTCCGCCCTTCGAATTCACCAGGTCGAAATAATCCTGGATGCCCGGGCAAATACCGGCGCCGTTGACCTGCGTCGGCCCAGTGCGGTCGCACATCCCGCCGATGACCACTTCCTTCTGCTGCGCCACAGCGGTGCCGGCGAGGCACAGCGCCATGGTCGCGCCCGCCGCCGTCGCGAGCCCAACTCCCCACACGTGTCTCATCTCTTCCTCCCTCATTGTTCCGGGTCAGGCTAATAAGAGAAGGGCCACACCCGGAAGTAATTTCGGATATTGCGCCACAATCGGTTCAGACCGTCCGGCTCCACCACCAGAAAGAAAATGATCAAACAGCCGAACAGGATCAGCCGCAGATTGGGGATCGCGTTCTGTAGGTCCTGGCCCGAGAACAGCAGCCAGCCGTAATCCTCGAGGAACCACCGGGTCAGGATCGGCAGCAGGGTGACGAAGATGGCGCCGAAGATCGAACCGAGGATCGACCCGAGCCCGCCGATGATGACCATTGCCAGGTAATCGATTGAGACGGTGAGCTGGAACTGCTCGTAATTGGCGATGCCGAGATAGTAGGTATAGAGGACGCCGGTCACTCCAGCGTAAAACGACGAGATCGCGAACGCCCAGAGCTTGTAGCGGAAGATGTTGATACCGATGATCTCGGCGGCAATGTCCTGGTCGCGGATGGCGATAAAGGCGCGGCCGATCCGGCTGCGGATCAGGTTCGCGGTGCCGACGATCGCCAGCACGACAAACGCCATCAGAAACAGGTAGAGCTGCCCCTGTGTCTTCAAGGGTGTGCCGAACAGGGTCGGCCGCGGCACCTGGATCGAGGCCTGGACCCCGCCCGAGATGGCCGGGACGTGATTGATCGTCCACTCGATGATCAGTTGCGCCGCCAGGGTGGCTATCGCGAGATAGATGCCCTTGATGCGCAGCGAGGGGATGCCGACGACGGCGCCGATCAGCGCCGCCATGATCCCGCCGGCCGGGATCGTGATCCAGAACGGCGCATGCAGGTGGACCACGAGATTGGCGGCGGTGTAGG
>Ga0207646_10003490_pt1 | contig 17733 bp, 15 predicted proteins | sample KBSK5502metaG_FD_184343 | JGI IMG/M metagenome (GOLD analysis project Ga0207646, IMG submission 184343) | Corn, switchgrass and miscanthus rhizosphere microbial communities from Kellogg Biological Station, Michigan, USA - KBS K5-50-2 metaG... | ecosystem: Host-associated > Plants > Roots >... | reverse complement strand
CCCAGCGCCGCTTGCCCTCATCGCCCCCACCGAACTGATCGGGCAGAAAGACCCACGGCTGCACCGACGACGCCGCGCGTGGGACGGCGGGCATGGCGGCAGGCACCCCGGTCGCCGCGGGGACAGGGAGCGCGGGCGGCGGAACGAGCGCAGTCTCCTCCGTGCGGTAGTTGTCCCAGCGCAAGCGCGTGGGCTTGCTGCCGTCCGCTCGGAAGGATCCCGGATCGACCAGCTCATAAAAGGGGAGGCACTCTTGCGCCCAGCCGCTACTGGCCGAGCGGCGCAACACGCCGCCGACGGTCGTCTCGCCCGCGCCCACCACTACGGCAAGCTGCCACGGTTGGACGAAAAACGCCCGGTGCGCGTCCGCCTCTGCAGGCGACAGCGCGGCGTCCCCCCCGCCTCCTCGGTACCAGCCGATCAGCATATCGCCGGATTTCCGAAGCACGTCCTGCGCCACTACCCATCCCTGCACCAGCACCGTCTTGGCGTCGTCGTCCGGGCTCCCGGGGAGGCGGATGGTCGACTCGACGACGATATACGGCGCCCCGGTTTCCGGAGAGTTGACCACGTCTCCTATCAACAGCCCGAAACACGCGGCGTGCGTCGCCGCGCAGTGATCGTGCACGGCGGCCAACGCGCGCTGCGTGATGAAAATGGGAAGCAGCCCGGCGTCCGGCTCCGCCGCGCCGTCGATCGGCTTCCAGAGGATGGAAGCCGCGATCGGCATCGCTCGTTCGTCGGAGCCGGGGTCATCCTGCTGGTGATCGCCGTCGGCCTCGGCGGGCTCCGCCCCGCCGGGGACGCGAAAACGCGCCACCCTGCCTTGCACTCCGTTCTTCACTCGCTTCCACATGCGGCTACCCGACGACCAGGTCTTCTGGGGTTGAAATACGCCGCTTCGGTCACCGCGTCAACCGGTCCGACGCGAACGCCTGCATCATCCGGTACCAGAACTCGAGCGCGTCGTAGAAGCTCTGTACACTGAGCCGCTCATCGCGACCATGCGCTCGCACGTCGTTCTGCTCTTCAAACACCGCCGAGACACCGTAGGTGGGGATCCCGGCGTTGCGGAGGAACAGCCCGTCAGTCGCGCCCGCTTCCATCACCGGGACGACGGGGACGTTGGGGAACTGCTCGGCGGCGAGCTGCTCGATCGGGCCCATGATCGCGGCGGTGAGCGGGGATGGGGGGCTGGGGACCGGCGTGTTGGTCTCGCGCAGCGTCATGCGGTCGTCGGCGGCGAGGCGCCGCAGGGTCGCCTCGACTTCCGACGCGGGCTCCCCCGGGAGGATACGGCAATTGATGGTGACCCGGGCGGACTGGGGCAGCGCGTTCTCGGCGTGCCCTGCCGCCATCATGGTGGCGACGCAGGTCGTCCGAAGCTTGGAATTGTAGAACGGCACGGCCGAGAGGTGCGCGACGGCGGCCGAGTCCGGCGGATCCTTCAGGACGCCTCGCATGTCGTCGGCGAGGGAGCCGCTCTCGAGCGCGGCCGAGCGCTCGAAGAACGCGCGGGATACCTCGTTCAGCTTGACCGGGAACTGATACTGGGCCAGACGCTCCAGCACCGGTGCGAGCCGGTAGACGGGATTGTCCGCGGGCCGCGGGAGGGAGCTGTGCCCGCCCTTATCGGTGGCTTCGAGCACGTAGGTGGCATACACCTTTTCGCTCGCTTGCACCACGAACATGACCCGGCGTCCGTCGCGCAACACCCCGCCGCCGGCGTCGGTGTTCAAGGCGAACTCCGCGTCGATCAAGTCCCGGTGCTTCGCCACCAGCCACGCGATGCAGCTGCCTGCGGTCTCTTCGTCGCCCTCGAGTATCAGGACCAGATCGCGCCGCGGCTTGAACCCCGCCCGCTTGAGCCGCATGAAGTCGGCGACGAGCATCGCGGCTCCCGCCTTGTTGTCGGTCGTGCCGCGCCCGTAGAAGTAGCCGTCCTTTTCGAGGAAGGTGAACGGGTCGACGGACCAGTCCGCCCGCCGCGCGGGCACCACATCCAGGTGCGCGAACACGATGATCGGGCGCCCCGATCCGCCCGCACCGGTGCCGCGGTAGCGGGCCACGAGGTTACCGTGTCTGGCATCGGGGCCGATCAGGACGCGCACGTCTGCCGCGGGAAAGCCGGCGGCGAGGAGTCGCTGCGCCATGGCACGGGCGGCGCGCGGCGTGTTTCCCAGGGAGTCGGTGGTGTTGATTTCGATCAGCTCGCGGAAGATGTCGCGCGCGAGCTGGCGGTCGGTGGCGGCGAGGCCGGACTGAGTCGCGCCGGCGCGGGGTAGCGCGCTCGCGGCGAGCGCAGCGCATGCGGCGCGGGCGACGAAACGGATGACGGATCTCATGGCTGACAAATCTAGCCTCACTGCGGGGCCCCTACCCGACCCTGGCGATCGCGTCGATCTCCACCCGCACCGCCTTGGGCAGCGCCGCGGCCTGTATGGTGGTACGTGCCGGCTTGTGCGTCGGGAAGTGCTTCGCGTACACCTCGTTCATCGCCGAAAAATCGGCCAGGTCGATGAGATACACCGTGGTCTTCACGACCAGGTCCAGCCCGGAGCCCGCGGCCTTGAGGATCGCCCCGAGGTTCTTGAGCACCTGCTCGGTCTGCTCCGCCGTGGTCTTGCCCACGATCCCGCCGCTCTTGGGGTCGAGCGCAATCTGCCCCGCCGTATACACCATCCCGTCCACGACCACCGCCTGACTGTACGGGCCGATCGCTTTGGGGGCGCCCTCCGCGACCACGATTCCCAGGGCCTTGAGTGCCATTAGAAGAGTCCCTCGATCGTGCCGTCCGGGTGCACCCGGATCTTTTCGGCCGCGGGCGTCTTCGATAGCCCCGGCATGGTCATGATGTCGCCCGCGAGCGCCACGACGAACCCCGCGCCCGCCGAAGGCAGAATGTCCCGGACCTGAAGCGTGAAGCCGCTCGGCGCGCCGAGCTTGGTCGGGTCGTCCGAGAAGGAGTACTGCGTTTTCGCCATGCACACCGGTGTCTCGCCCAGCCCCATCGCGGGCAGCTGCTCGAGCGCCCGCTCCGCCGGAGGGGCGAAGGCCACGCCTCCGGCCCCGTAGATCTGCTTCGCGATCGTCTCGACCTTTTCCCGGATCGGCCGCTTCTCGTCGTACAGGGGCTTGAACTTCGCCGTGCGGCCGTCGAGCAGCTTGAGCACCGCTTCGGCCACCGCTACGCCTCCCTCCCCGCCCTTCTCCCACACCTCGCACAGCTCGACGCCCACCCCCTCCGCGGCGCACTCGGCCCGCACCGCTTCGAGCTCGGCGTCGGTGTCCGTGAGGAACCGATTGAGAGCCACGATCACCGGGACGTCGAACTGCTTCACGTTCCTGATGTGGCGGCGCACGTTCGTCGCGCCGCGCTTCACGGCGTCGACGTCGGCTTTGCCGAGCGCATCCTTTTTGACCCCGCCGTGCATCTTGAGGGCCCGCACCGTGGCGACGACGATCGCCGCCTCGGGGTTCAAGCCCGCCATGCGGCACTTGATGTCGAAGAACTTTTCGGCTCCGAGGTCGGCCCCGAATCCCGCCTCGGTGAGCACCACGTCGCACAGGGTGAGCGCGAGCCTGGTCGCCACCACCGAGTTGCAGCCGTGGGCGATGTTGCCGAACGGCCCGCAGTGGATGAATGCCGGTCCGCCTTCGAGCGTCTGCACGAGGTTGGGATTGATCGCGTCCTTGAGGAGCAGGGTCATGGCCCCCTGGGCCTTCAGGTCGCGGGCGCGCACGGGCTGCTTGTCGGACGTGAGCCCCACGATGATGCGCGCGAGGCGCTGCTCCAGGTCCTCGATGCCCGTCGCCAGCGCCATGATGGCCATGATCTCCGAGCCGGGGATGATGACGAACCGCTCCTCGCGCGCGGGGCCGGCGTTCAACCCTCCGAGTCCCACGATCACATTGCGCAGGGCGCGGTCGTTCATGTCGATGGTGCGGGGCCAGGTGATGCGGCGAGTGTCGAGACCGAGCGCGTTGCCGTGATGCAGATGCGCGTCCAACATCGCCGACAGCAGGTTGTGCGCACTCGCGATGGCGTGGAAGTCGCCCGTGAAGTGCAAGTTGATGTCTTCCATCGGGACGACCTGGGCATACCCGCCGCCCGCGGCTCCGCCCTTCACGCCGAAGACGGGCCCGAGCGATGGCTCGCGGATGCAGAGCGCGGCGTTTTTCCCGATCCTTCGCAGCGCCTGTGTGACCCCGACGGTCACCGTGGACTTCCCCTCACCCGCCGGCGTCGGGTTGATCCCGGTGACCAGCACCAGCCGACCTTTGGGCTTGCGACGCGCCAGCGCGGCGAGCCGCACCTTCGCCTTGTACTTGCCGTACAGCTCGATCTCGTCGTCGTCGAGCCCCAGCTCCGCGGCGATGTCGGCCACCGGACGCAGCTTGGCCGCCTGAGCGATGGCGATGTCGGTGGGTACCTTGGCCGTCGTGGTCACGGATGCTCTCGGCTAGAGGGTCGTGGCGAGCCGCGCTCCGAACAGCCGGCACGCGTTGTCCGTCGTGCGCTGGCCGATGCGCTCGAGCGACTCTCCACGGGCGCGCGCGAGCGCCTCCGCCACGGCGCGTACGAATGCCGGCTCGTTGCGCTTCCCGCGATGGGGCACGGGAGCAAGATACGGACCGTCGGTCTCGACGAGCAGCCGGTCGGGCGGGCAGGCGGTCAGGCGATCGGTCATCGTCCAGTTCTTGAAAGTGATCATGCCGCTGAAGGAAAAGTACGCGGCGATCGCCATCCCCGCCTCGAACACGACCGGACCCGAGCTGAACGAATGCAGCACGACCGGCGTATCTGCACCCCGGAGCATCGTAGCCACGTCGTCGTCGGCCTCGCGCGCGTGCACCACGACCGGCTTGCGGACCTCGCCGGCGAGGGCGAGCTGGGCCTCGAAGGCACGACGCTGCGCGGCCCGCGGTGAATGGTCGTAATGGTAATCGAGCCCCGTTTCTCCGAGCGCCACCACTTCGGGTAGGGCGAGCAATTCTCTCAGGCGGGCGGCGGCGGCGGCCGACCAGTGACGTGCCTCATGGGGGTGGATGCCGGCCGTGGCGGAGAGGCCGGGGAGGGCCCGGGCGAGCGCGACCGCCCGCTCGCTCTCCGCCAGCGTGGCCCCGATGACCACGATGTGCCCGACGCCGGCCTCCCGCGCGCGGGTAAGGACCGCATCGCGGTCGGGGTCGAACGCCGCATCGCCGAGATGGCAGTGGGCGTCGACCAGCACGTCACACGGCCGCTTTGGAGCGGGCCTCGGAGCCGCCGGTGGAAGGGGGCGGGGTGAGCGGCACGGAACCCGCGGGACGGAGCGCCCGGGCGCCGCGCGCGTCTTCGCCGGGCCAGCGCTTCTCGATGTACATCAGGAGCGGGGCCGCGATGTAGATCGACGAGAAGGTCCCCGTGAAGATCGCGAAGGTCATCACCAGCGCGAAGGGCCGCAGCACCTCGCCGGCGAGCAGCACCAGCGCGACCGTCGTCGCCATGGTGGTCCCGTGCGTCAACACGGAGCGCGGCAATGTCTCGTTGATCGAGAGGTTCAGGATCTCGTACAGGTTCTGGCGCCGGAACTTGCGCAGGTTCTCCCGCACGCGATCGAAGATGATGATCGTGTCGTTGAGCGAGTAGCCGACCATCGTCAGGACCGCGCCCACGACGACGAGGCTCACTTCGAGGTCGAGGTAGCGGATGAACGCGATCGTGCTGAGGATGTCGTGCGCCGTTGCGAGCACGGCGGCCAGGCCGAAGCGCCATTCGAACCGGATGGCGAGATAGACGAGGGTGACGATGAACGAAAAGAAGATCGCCAGGAACGCCTTGCCCTGAAGCTCGCGCCCCACCTTCGGGCCGACCGCCTCGGTGCGGAGGACCTTGTAGTGTTCGGGTGACGGGCCCAGCGCCCGCGCCAGCGCCGAGTCCACCGCGGCCGCGGTGGTCTCGGTCGAGCCCTCGACGACGGCGTCCGCCCGCCCGAGGCGCGCCCGGATGACGTATTCGTTGGCCGCCCCGAACTGCTGGATCTCCGCGTCGCGGATGCCGGCGGCGTCGAGCGCGCTGCGGATCCGCTCCGGTCCGACGGGCTCGGCCGTCTGGACCTGGATCAACGTGCCGCCGGTGAACTCGATCGAGTAGTTCAGGCCGCGGACCAGGAACAGGGCGAACCCGGGGATGATGATCGCGGCCGTGAGCCCGTAGGCCCACCGGCGCCACTTGATGAAATCGTAATTGGCGTTGGCGAAGAGTCGGATCATCTCAGACGCTCAAGGTGGCCATGTCCGGCCGGCGGTCGAGCCAGATCATGTAGAAGGTACGAACCACGAAGATGGCCGTGATCATGGACGCGGCGATACCGATGATCAGGGTGATCGCAAAGCCCTGCACCGGGCCGGTCCCGACGAGATAGAGAATGAAGGCGGTGAGTGCGGTGCTCACGTTCGAGTCGATGATGGCACTCATGGCGTGCTTGAAGCCCTCGTCCACGGCGGTGCGCACCAGCTTCCCGTGCTGCAGCTCCTCGCGGATACGCTCGAAGATCAGCACGTTCGCGTCCACCGCGATGCCGACCGACAGCACCAGTCCGGCGAGCCCCGGGAGCGTGAGCGTGAACCCGAAGCCCGCGAGCCCGGCCAATGTAAACACGACGTACAGCGCCAATGCGGCTACGGACAGCACGCCCGACAGCCGGTAGTAGCCCACCATGATCAGCACGACGAGGGCCACGCCCACGACCCCGGCACGGATGCCGTCCCGGATCGAGTCCTGGCCGAGCGACGGCCCGATGGTTCGCTCCTCGATGATCGTGAGGGGGGCGGGCAGCGCCCCCGCCTTGAGCACCAGCGCCAGATCCTGGGCGTCTTGCAGCGGCTTTGCGCCCAGCTCGATCTGTCCACGCTGCCCGATCTGGCTCTTGATGACCGGCGGCTGTCCCTGCACCCGGCCGTCGAGGATGATCGCCATGTAGTCGTTCACGTGGCGGCCCGTCTCGCGCTCGAAGATGCGCCCGCCGCGCCGCGACAGCACGAAATTCACCACCGACTGGTTGGTGAGCGGGTCGCGTGTGGCCTTCGCGTCCTGGAGGTATTCACCCGTGATGATCGGCCGATCCTCTCCGGCGTAGAGCGTCCGGTAACTGCGGCCGGCACGCGACAACACCTCGGTACCCCACCTGAGCTCGATGCCACGGGGAATCAGCCGCTGCACATCGGGCCGCGCCAGCAGGCTCTCGGCCACCGGCACCTGCTCTTCCGGCACGAGATACTCGCCGGGCAGCTGCCCCTGGAAGAGGAGCGACGAGAGAGCGCCGGGGGCGTTCAGGTCGGTCGTGTCCTTCGCCGCCGCCTTGCCTTTCGGCGCCTTGCCCTTCGCCTTCCCGGTGTCCGTACCGAACAGCTGCGTCACGCTCGCCGCCGCCGCCCCCTGGCCCGCTACCGTCACCCCGGCCCGCCGCAGCGCCTTGTCGATCTCGGGCAGCGCGTCGCGGAACAGGTTCTTCATGTCGGTGATGCGGAACTCGAGGAACGCCGTGCGCTGGATGATGCTCTTGGCGCGGGCCGGGTCCTTCTCGCCCGCCAGCTCGACGATGAGACGGCAGCGTCCCTGGATCTGCACGACCGGCTCGCTGGTACCGAACTCATCGATCCGCGTGCGCACCACCTTCTCGGCGCGCTGGATGGCATCCGCGCAGTCGGGGACGGGGCCCTTCGACTGGTCGACTTCGAGGGCCAGATGAATACCGCCCTGCAGATCGAGGCCGAGGTTGATGGGCACGCGACGGATCGTGGTGTCCTTCATGCGACCGGTCGCCGGGTCGCGCACGCGCTGGGTGACGTTGGTGGGGATCAGCTGCCACACGGCGAGGACGAGCAGCCCGCCGATCGCGATGAGTCGTGAGCGGATCGTGCGCATTCGAGTCTACCCCTTGAGGATCGCGCGCGCCGCGACCGCGTCGCGCTCGATCTGGTCCACCAACACCTGGCGCGACGGGAAGGTCTGGGTATCCCGCAGCCGGCGCACCCACTCCACCGTCACCGTCGCCCCATACAGATCGCCGGTGAAGTCGAACAGATGAACCTCGAGGCCGCGCGCGTGCACGCCGAACGTGGGCCGCGGACCCTGATTCATCATGCCTCCGTACCGCTTGCCGTCGATCTCCACCCGCACGGCATATACCCCATCGGGCGGCAGCAGCTTGCGGGGGTCGGGTGACGTGAGGTTGATGGTCGGCACCCCGATGGTCCGGCCCCGCCCCGCGCCCCGCTCCACCACCGCCCGCACACTGTACGGCCGCCCCAGCCCACGCTCGGCCGATGCCAGGTCCCCGTGCGCCACGGCCGTCCGGATCAGCGACGACGAGATCGGCTGCCCGTCGTCCTTCACGGCGGCGACCACCTCCAGGGCGAACCCGTCCTCGCGCGCCAGCCGCCGCACCATGTCCACGTCGCCCGCGCGGCCACGGCCGAACCCGTGGTCGTACCCCAGAACCAGCTCCTGCATCCCGAAGCGCGCCCGGAGCACGTCGCGCACGAACTCCTCGGGACCGAGACGCGCCAGCTCCGGCGTGAACGCCACGACCTCGACCCGCTCGACGCCGAGCGCCGTCGCCAGCACACGCTTCTCGTCGGACAGCGTGAGGAGCCGCGGCGCGGCGCTCGGGTTCACCACTTCGAGGGGGTGCGGGTCGAACGTCACGAGCAGGGTCGTGCGCTCGCCCGCCTTCCCGGCCCGCCGCACGACCTCGCGCAGCACGGCCTGGTGCCCGCGATGGATCCCGTCGAACGTCCCGACGGTCGCGACGGTGCTCCCCCCCATTACTGCTCCACCACCACGACGCGGGGCTTGAGCGCGTCCCCCACGCGCTCGGCGACCGCGACGAGCTGTCCGCTCCAGAACAGAGCGACGTTTCCCGTTTCCCGCGTCCCGTCTGCCACCGGCACCGGACGTCCGTGAACTACCGCGGCACGCCCCGCATCGTCCAGATCCCGAGCCGGCAGGTCGCGGACCAGCTCCGCGGGATCGCGCAGCGCGCGGGCCGTCACCTCGTCGGGCGCCACGGCGTCCGCGAGCCGGAATGCCCCGACCCGCGTCCGCCTGAGCGCCGCGAGATGCGCCCCGCAGCCCAGCGCCTCCCCCACGTCGCGGGCCAGGCTGCGCAGGTACGTCCCGCCACTCACTGTGGCACGGAAGCCCACGTCGGGGGGCGTGAAGCTTTCGAGCTCGAGCTCCGTCACGTCGACCCGTCGCGGTCGCAGCACCACGCCCTCACCGCGACGAGCCCGGCGGTACGCGCGCTCACCGGCCACTTTCACCGCGGAGTACGCGGGTGGCCGCTGGTCGTACGCCCCGCGGAACGCGGCCAGCGCCTCTTCCACGCGCGCCCGATCGAGTGCATGCCACGCCTCCGACGTCGCTACCGTCGCGCCGGTCGCATCGTCGGTGGCGGTCGTGGCGCCCAGCCGGATCACCCCCTCGTACGCCTTGGTCCAGGCCGCCGCGAACGGCGCTAACCGTGTGGCACGGCCCACCACGATCACGAGCAGCCCCGCCGCGAACGGATCGAGCGTTCCCAGGTGACCCACCCGATCGGTCCCGACGGCCCGACGCACGGTGTCGACGACGTCGTGCGAGGTGGGTCCATCGGGGCCCCCCGGCTTCGCGACCAGCGCCACGCCGGAGATCAGCCCGCGCCCTCCTTGAGTTCGCGCAGCTTCCGGTCGATCTGCTGGGCGTGCTCCAGCCCACGGTCGAGCTCGAAACGGAGCTCCGGCGTCACGCGTAGCGGCAGCTCCTTGGCGAGCTGGGCGCGCAGGAAGCGGGCGGCGCTCGCCAGGCCCTCGAGCGACTTCGCCTTGTCCTCGTCGCCGCCCATCACGCTCACGCGCACCCGGGCGTGCGTGAGGTCGGCGGACACCTCCACGGCGGTGACCGTGACGAACCCGACGCGCGGGTCGCGCACGCTCCCGGTGAGAAACGCCGCCACGGTCTGGCGGATCGCTTCCGCCACGCGCTCGGGGCGGTGGCTCGTCCGTCGCCTCATATCAGAAGAAACTCGCGCTCGTGTCCACGATGCGGGCGCCGTCGGCCGCTTCGATCAGGCGGTCTGCCTCCCGCAACACACTCTGCGCGTGGTCCCGGTCGGTCGATACCACGCACACCGTCAGCTCGGCGCGCTGCCACAGATCGTGATGCGCCGTCTCCGCCGCCGACACGTTGAAGCGGTTGTGGAGGCGGTCCTTGAGGCTCTTCAGGACGTGGCGCTTATCCTTGAGCGAGTGACACGCCGCGAGATGCAGCTCCCACGTCATGACCCCAACGATCACGCGGGGGTCAGCGAGCGCGCGACTTCCTCGATCCGGTACGCCTCGATCAGGTCGCCGACCTTCAGGTCGTTGAAGTTCTCGACGCCGATCCCGCATTCGAATCCCTCGCGCACCTCGCGCACGTCGTCCTTGAAGCGCTTGAGCGAGGACAGCGTGCCGTCGTACACCTCGACGCCGTCGCGGACCACCCGCACGCGCGCCGTGCGCGGGATGACGCCCGAGCGGACGAAGCTCCCGGCAATCGTGCCCACCTTCGCGATCTTGAACAGCTGACGGACTTCCGCCTCGCCCAAGACCACTTCCTTCTTTTCGGGCGCGAGCAGGCCCGCCATCGCCGCCTTCACCTCTTCCACCGCCTCGTAGATGATGCGGTAGGTGCGGATCTCGACCTTCTCGCGCTCCGCCGAAGCGCGTGCGTTGGAGTCGGGTCGCACGTGGAAGCCGATGATGATGGCGTTCGACGCCTTGGCGAGCAGCACGTCCGAGTCGGTGATCGCGCCCACGCCGCGGTGCACGACCTCGACCTTGACCTCGGGCGTCGAGAGCTGCGCCAGTGCGTCCGCGAGGGCCTCCGCCGGGCCGCCCTGATCCGCCTTGATGATGATCCGGAGCGCCGCCGCGCCGCCTTCGGCCCGCTCGGACATGAAGTCTTCGAGCGTCTTCACGCGACCGGTGCGGCGGTGCTGCGCCTCGCGCTCGAGCCGCTGGCGCTTCTGCGCGATGTCGCGCGCCGCCGCCGCGTCCGTCATCACCTGGAACGTGTCGCCGGCTTCGGGCACACCTTCGAAGCCCAGCACCTGCACCGGCGTGGACGGCCCCGCGCCGTCGACCGTCTGGCCGCGCTCGTCGTACATCGCGCGCACGCGCCCGTAGAACTGTCCACAGATGAAGTCGTCCCCGCCGCGCAGCATGCCATTCTGGACGAGGATGGTGGCGAGCGGACCCTTGCCGGGGTCGAGCGTCGCCTCGAGCACCGTGCCCTGGGCCCGGCGGTCGGGGTTCGCCTTCAGATCGAGCAGCTCGGCCTGCAGCAGGATCTGGTCGAGCAGCTCCTGCACATTCTGGCCCGTCTTGGCGGAGATCGGCGTGGCGAGCGTGGTGCCGCCGAACTCCTCGAGCACCACGCCGTGCGCCAGCAGGTCCTGCTTCACCTTCTGCACGTTGGCGGCGGGTAGATCGATCTTATTGATCGCCACGACCAGCGGGACGCCCGCGTTCTTGGCGTGCGAGATCGCCTCGATGGTCTGCGGCATGATCGCGTCGTCGGCGGCGACCACCAGCACGACGATGTCGGTCACCTGCGCGCCGCGAGCGCGCATGGCCGTGAAGGCTTCGTGGCCCGGCGTGTCCAGGAACGTGATCGAACGCCCGTCCTTGAGCGTGACCTGATACGCGCCGATGTGCTGCGTGATGCCGCCCGCCTCGCCCGCCACGACATTGGCCTTCCGGATGTAGTCGAGCAGCGAGGTCTTGCCGTGGTCGACGTGGCCCATGACGGTGACCACCGGCGCGCGCGGCTTGAGATCGCCCGCCTCTTCCTTGGGTGGTTCCTCGGACGCGGCGAGGGCATACTCCTCCTCGCGCTGTGCCTGGAAGCCGAAGGCCGAAGCGATCAGCTCGATCATGTCGAAGTCGAGGCGCTGGTTGATCGTCACCATCTGCCCCAGCTCCTTGAACGCGAAGCCGACGATCTCCTTGGCGGGCACCTTCAGGATGTTCGCGAGCTCGGAGACCGTGATGAACTCGGTCACGCGCACCAGCGTCTTCTCGCGCTCTTTCTCGTCGCGCCGCTTCTGCTCCTCCACCTCGCGGAAGCTCGGTCCCTCCTCGCGCCGGTGCCCTCCCTTCTTCGCCGCCGGCCCTTTGATCGACGCCAGCGTGCGCGAGATGTTCTGGGCGACCGCTTCCTGATCGACCAGCGACTTCTTGCCCTTCTTGCGCTTCTTTCCCTTCTCGCGCCGCCGCTCTTCCAGCGGAATCGCGCCCGGCGCGGCCGACGCGACGGGTCGGGGAGGCGCGGGCACCGCCCCCCCGGGCGTGGCACTCGCCACCGGCTTGGGCCGCACGGGGGTCGGGATCATGGGCCGCGCCGCGGTGGGAGGGGCGGACACGGTGAACGGCGCGGCGGCGTGGGCCGCGGCGGGAGCGGCGGTCGCCGACTCCGCCCCGGCCTCCTCGGCCACCGGAAGCTCCTTGAACAGCGCCGCGGCGCGCTCCTCGAGCGACGGCTTCTGCTCCTCGTCCACCGCTTTGGCGGCCTCGAGCGCCTCGCGCGCCTTCAACTCGCGCTCCGCCTCGATGGCCGCTTCGGCCTGGGCCTCCGCCTCGACCGCGGCCATCTCGGCCGCCGTGCGGCGGCGACGCTTGGGCCGCCCATCGGGCTCCACCGCCGCTACCGGCTCGACCGCCTTCACGGCGCGGCGGCGCTTGGGAGCCGCGGGCGCATCCTTCTGCTTCCGCTTCTCGCGCTCCCAGCGCGCGCGCATCAGCGCCACCTGCTCGGGCTTGAGCGGCGAGAGGTGGCTGCGCACGAAGATGTCCTGCTCCTTGAGCATGCCCATGAGCAGCTCAGAGGAGATCCCAAATTCAGCCGCCAGATCGTGAATCCGCGTCGTCGTCACTCACTCCTCCAAAGACCCGACCAACCCACGCGCCAGCGCGGCATCCGCCACGCCGACGGCCTGCACCGGCGGCCGCCCCAACCCCGCCCCCAGCCGCTCCGCCACCGGACCCACCAGCACCGGCACCCGCCGTGCCCGCGCCAGGCGCTCGACCTTCTCCCGAGTGCGCAGGCTGGCGTCCGCCGCGAGTACGACACACGACAGGGCGTCCCGCTGCAGCTTCGCCCGCACCCCGGTCACCCCGATGACCACTCGCCCGCCGCCCCCGCGGGCGCCCAGCCCCAGCAGCCGGATCAGCCGCTCGCTCACGCCACCGGCGCCGGCGCGCCGCCCCCGCCGCCCCCGCCGCCCCCGCCGCTGCCGTCGCCGCTCCCCCCACCCGCCCCGGGGTCACCCACGGCACCGGGCGCTGCTTCGTCGTCGCCGCCGTCTTCGGTCATCTCGTTCAGAAACGCCATGAGCTTGTCCGCGATCTCGGGCGTCATGCCGGCGATCTTGTCGACGTCCTCGCGCTCGAGGTCGAGGATATCCTGCAGGGTCTTGTGCCCGGCGCGCTCCAGCACGTCCACGAGCTCGACGGGCAGACCCTTGAGCTCGCGCAGCGAGACCTTGGTCGCGGCTTCGTCTTCCGCCGGAGGCAGCGGAGCGAAGAGCGGCCCTTCCCCACCGCGCTCCAACCATTCACGGCTCGAGTACAGGTCGATCTTCCAGCCGGTGAGCTCGGAGGCGAGCCGCACGTTCTGTCCGTTGCGCCCGATCGCGAGCGACAGCTGATCCTCGTCCACGATCGCCTGGATCGTCTTGGTCTCGGGGTCGGAGAACACGCGCGCGACCCGCGCCGGCGCGAGCGCGAGCTTCGCGAACCGCTCGGGATCGGGGGACCACGGGACGATGTCGATGCGCTCGCCGTTCAGCTCGTTCACCACCGCCTGCACGCGCGAGCCCTTCATGCCCACGCACGCGCCCACCGGATCGATCGCATCGTCGCGCGACGAGACGGCGATCTTGGTGCGGCTCCCCGCTTCCCGCGCCGTGGCGCGGATCTCGACGATCTGCTGCTGGATCTCCGGCACTTCGAGCTTGAACAGGGCTTTGACGAACAGCGGGTCGGCGCGCGACAGAATGAGCCGCGGGCCCTTGGGGGTCTCCTCGATCCGCTTCAGCACGGCGCGGATCGTGTCCCCCTGATGGAAATGCTCGCGGTGGTTCTGCTCGCGGTACGGAATGATCGCTTCGGCTTCCCGGAACTTCGCGAGCATGACGACGATCTTGCCGCGCTCGATCTGCTGCACTTCGCCCGACAAGAGCTCGCCGACCTTGTCGGAGAACTCTTCCCGGATGCGCGCCCGCTCGCCCTCGCGGACCCGCTGGATGATGCGCTGCTTCGCGGCCTGCACGGCGGTGCGGCCGAACGCCTCGAACGGCACTTCCTCTTCCAGGACATCCCCCACCTGGAAATCCGGATCCTCGAAGCGCGCTTCCTCGAGCGCCACCTGCGAGCCCGGGTCCTCGACGGTCTCGACCACCGTGCGGAGCACCGCGATCCGGATCGTGCCCTTGAGCTCGTCGATGCCGATCTCGTCCCGCACGTTGGGACCGTAGCGTTTCACGAGGGCGGCGTGCAGCCCGTCCTTCAGCAGGTCGAGCAGCTCCGTCCGCTCGAGCTGCTTGCTGTTCGTCAGCTCCCGGATCGCGGAGACTACATCGCTTGTATTCGTCGTCATGGGTTCCTCGTCACCAATCCACCGCCAAACGCGCGTCGCGAATTCCGGCCAGCGGCACCGGCCGCGGCGCTCCCCCCTGGGGCTCGAGCACTACCGTCGCCTCGTCCGGCACCGCCACGATGCGCGCCCGCACGCGGCCGAGCCCCGCCACCGTGGCCTGGACCTCGCGGCCCACGAATCGCACCCAGTGCCGGTGCCAGCGCACTGGCCGCTCGATCCCCGGGCTCGATACTTCGAGCATGTAGCGGCGCCCCAGCGGACCATCCGCGTCGAGCCACGCCTCGAGGGCCCGGCTCGCCGTGGCACAATCGTCCACCGTCACACGTCGCGGCGGCTCGCTGGGCGGCCATTCGATGCGCACTTGAACGAGCGGCCGGTGCTGCGTGCCGCCGATGCGGAGGTCGGCCAGTTCGAGGCCCAACTCTGCCAATCGGGCCCGAAACGACTCGACGAGGCTGTCGGAGAGCATAAAAAAAAGCGCGGGCCCAACTTCGCCCGCTTCACCGGCCGGAATCTAGCCGCCCGGGGGCGGCTGTCAAGCGAGCGGCAATCCCGCGTAAGCGATCATGCGTCCGTCGCGCCCGCCCGAGGCCCGGTGCGAGAAAAAGTGCTCGCGGTCATGCGCGCTGCACCACGGGGAGAGCGTGATCTCTCCCAGCCCGAGCGCCTGCCCCTGCTGCGCCAACGCGGCCCGGAGATCCACGTGCCCCGGTCCCGTCTCCGCGCGCCCGCTGAATTGGCTCAGCACTTCAGAACCTACTTCATAGCACTCACCACAAATGCCGACCCCACAATGCATTACAATGTCTGCCGACCGCAAGAACGCCAGCCGCTTCACAAGCTCCACGCCGCGCTCCAGGATGCCTCCCACAGTCCCCCGCCATCCGGCGTGGAGCAGCGCGACCACCTGCTTCTGAGGTGCGACGAGGTAGACGGGGATACAATCGGCGACGGTGACCGTGAGCAACAGCCCTCGTGCTCCGGTCGCGTGCCCATCCACCCCGTCCACGATCAGCCACCCGTCGCTGGCCGCCGGGTGCCACTGCACCGTGGTGCCGTGCACCTGGTGCGCCAGAATCACGCCGGGGAAGCGCGCACGGACCGCCGCGCCGACGGCGCGCCAGCGCGACATCACCTGGCCGACGTTCTCATCGCTCCACAAGCCGAGGGAGAACCCGTGCCCGCGGGTCGTGATCCCGGCAACGAGGCCGTAGCGGGAGGCCCATTCGGCGAGCTCCATGCGCGGGACCGCGGAGTCACCGAGCGGCGCCTCGCGCAGCGACGGAATGACGGACGCCGGAACGGGTGGTGAGAGGTGTTTCACGCTTCCCGTCTCTCGATTTGCGCTCCCACCGCGCGCAGCCGCTCATCGATCCGCTCGTAGCCCCGCTCGATCTGGCCGATGTTGTGGATCACGGAGTCGCCGTGGGCGGCCAGGGCCGCGAGCAGCATCGCCATGCCGGCCCGGATGTCCGGGCTTTCCACGACGCCCCCGTGGAGCGACGAGGGCCCGGCGATCACGGCTCGGTGCGGATCGCACAGCACGATGCGGGCCCCCATCCCGATCAGCTTGTCCACGAAGAAGAGGCGCGACTCGAACAGCTTCTCGAAGATCAGCAGGATCCCTTCGCACTGCGACGCGACCACGATCGCGATCGACATCAGATCGGCGGGGAAGGCGGGCCACGGGCCGTCCTCCAGCTTCGGCACGTGCCCGCCCAGGTCGGGGCGAATGCGGCGCTCCTGACCGGCATCGACGATCAGCTGGGTGCCGTCGAGGCGGGGGCGGACGCCCAGCCGCTCAAACCCCAGGAGGATGCTGCGCAGATCCTCGCCGCGCACGCCGTCGATCGTGATCGCGCCGTTGGTGACGGCGGCGAGCCCGATGAACGAGCCGATTTCGATGTGGTCCGGTCCCACGGTGCAGGCGGCGGCGGCGAGCGGCAATCCGCCCTCGATCGTGAGCGTGTTGGTGCCGACGCCCTGGATGCGCGCGCCCAGGGCCGACAGGAAGCGCGCGAGATCCTGGACGTGCGGCTCGCAGGCGGCGTTCCGCAGCGTGGTCGTGCCGCGGGCGGAAACCGCGGCCATCAGGGCGTTCTCGGTGGCCGTGACGCTGGTTTCGTCGAGGAAAATGTCGGCCCCGACAAGGCTCTTCGCCTCGAGCTGGTAGGCGGTGCCGACGGTGACCTCCGCGCCGAGGCGCTCGAGCGCGAGGAAGTGGGTGTCCACGCGCCGCCGACCGATCACGTCGCCGCCCGGAGGCGGGAGACTCACTCGGCCGAAGCGCGCCAGCATCGGCCCGGCCAAAAGGATCGAGGCGCGGATGCGGGCGCACAGCGCCGGGTCGAGCTCGCGCGGCTCGGCCCGCGCGGTATTGACCTCCACGGTGTTCGGCCCCAGCCAGCGGACCTCGGCGCCGAGATGCGCCAGCAAGGCGAGCATCGTCTCGACGTCGCGGATGTGCGGCACGTTGTCGATCCGGCACGGCCCATCGGCGAGCAGCGTCGCCGCAAGGATGGGAAGGGCCGCATTCTTGTTGCCGGCCGGGCGGATCGTGCCTTTCAAGGCGCGGCCGCCCGTGACCGAAAAGGAGGGAGGCATGGGTCAGCCAAGCTATGCGGCGGCTTGCGCCGGCGTCAAGCGTTCGCGAACATTCGCGACGTGAACGTGAGTCCGGTTCTCGCGCTCGCGGGACTCGCTGCGATCGGCCTGCTCGCGACGCGGCTCCCGCCCGTCCCGTGGCGCCACGTCACCAGCCTCGACCTGGTTCTCGCGGCCGGCGGTCCCCTCGTGTTGTTGGGTGTCGTGCTCGGACCGGGGATCGACCTGATCAATCGACCGGTGCTGGACGCGCTGGCGCCGGTCACGGCGCTCGCCATCGGCTGGATCGGCGCCGCCCTCGGCGCCCGCTTCGAGTGGCGCTACGTGCGGCGCATCGGACGCGGCACGTGGCTCCTGGCCGCGCTCTCCGCCGCCGGGGCCTTCGCGGCGGTCACGCTCGGCGCGTGGCTGCTCGGCCGCCTCGTCCCCGCCCTCGCCACCGTGTGGACGCCGCGCCTGCCGGC
>Ga0207646_10003483_pt1 | contig 17764 bp, 16 predicted proteins | sample KBSK5502metaG_FD_184343 | JGI IMG/M metagenome (GOLD analysis project Ga0207646, IMG submission 184343) | Corn, switchgrass and miscanthus rhizosphere microbial communities from Kellogg Biological Station, Michigan, USA - KBS K5-50-2 metaG... | ecosystem: Host-associated > Plants > Roots >... | reverse complement strand
TGGGTCACCTGATCGTCAACGGCGAACGTCTCGGCCGCGGGCGCCGGAGCCGGGGCGCCGAACGGGCTGCCGGGCAGGTAGCGCCGGGCCGCGGCGCGGGGTGCCTTCATAACTACCATCATGCGCCCTTCTCTGCCCAGCAGCAGGTCCGACCCCGGCCATCACTGCCGGACGGCCCCGGCCGGCTCCCCGATGCTCCGATTCGGTGATCCGGCCAGGCGGTGTCAGGAAGCAGGCGTGGCTTCCGCGGCGTCGATGAACTCCTGGAGCTGCAGCAGGAGCAGCGGAGTCTTCGCCGAGCCCAGGTCCCCGGCGACGCGGTACCACGTCCTCATCCCGCGGAACGGGACAAAGCCCTCGGTGACGGTGACCATAGCCCCTCCCCGCCAGTCACATGAGCGAAGCCCTCGCCACCCGGGCTCACAGCGAGCGTCCCGCCAATGGCTTCGGTAGTCAAACTCTCGCTGGCAGCAAGCCGCCGCCGCCGCCCTCAGCCACCCGGCCTCGGGCGCGACACCCCCGCCAGGTTCCGGCAACCCCCCATGCAACCGGGCGAGCGGCCACTCAGTCGAGGCAGAACTCGTTGCCCTCGATGTCCTGCATCACGAGGCAAGACTCCTCGTCGCCATCGGCAGGCAGTAGTCGCACGCGTACCGCGCCGAGCGCGACCAGTCGTGCGCATTCGGCCTCAAGTGCGGCCAGGCGTTCTTCACCCACGAGCCCGGTGCCGACCCGCACGTCAAGATGCAGCCGATTCTTGACGACCTTGCCTTCGGGAACGCGCTGGAAGAACAGTCGCGGGCCCACACCTGAGGGATCAATGCATGCGAACGCTGAACCCTGACGCTCAGGCGGCAGCGCGCGATCGAAATCGTCCCAGGTAGCAAACCCCTCCGGTGGCGGCGGTACGACGTACCCCAGCACCTCGCACCAAAAACGAGCGACGCGCTCAGGTTCTGCGCAGTCGAAGGTGACTTGGATCTGCTTGACCGACGCCATCGGTCCACAATAGAGGCGGCGTCTTGACCGGGCTGCATGGGGCCTGGAGGACGGCCAGGCCGCCCGCGTACACCGCGCGCAGCCTGCGGATGGCGGCCAGGTCCCGCAGCGGGTTGCCGTCGATGGCCAGGATGTCGGCGTCGAGGCCGGCGGCGATGCGCCCCTTGCGGTGCCCGAGCCCGCAGGCCTGGGCGGCCCGGGACGTCATCGCGCACAGGATCTCGGCCGGGGTCAGGCCGGCCGCGGCCAGGTCTTCGGGGGCGAACCGCAGCGCGTCGTGCGGTTTGGCGGGCGTGACCCCGGCGTCGCTGCCGGGTACGAGCACCGCGCCGGACTCATGCAGCCTCCGCCGGGCGGCGCCCAGACCGGCCATCCGGCTGGCGATCTGCGGCGGCACCGACCCGGCCTGGGCCTGGTCGATGCCGACCGTCCAGCCGACGGCGATCCGCTGCGCGGCGATGGCGCGGATCACCGCCTCGGGGGCATCGACGCCGTCGGCGGACATGAACGTCGCGTGCTCGATCCCGTCGACGCCGGCCGCGACGGCGTCGGCGATGGACCGCGCGCTGTGCGCGTGCGCGGTGACGGGCAGCCCGTGGTGGTGGGCCTCGTCCACGATGGCCCGCAACGACCCCGCGCCGAACTGCGGCTCGTGCGCCAGGGAGCCGGGGGTCATGTTGCCCCCGCTGGCCATCACCTTGATCACGTCCACGCCCCGCTCGGCCCGCTCCCGCACGGCCGCGCGGAGGCCGCGTTCCCCGCTGGCGGCTCCGCCGAGGAAGTGGCAGTGCCCGCCGGGGGTGGTGATCGGTGGGCCGGCGGCGACGATGGCGGGCAGCGGGCCGCCCTCGCCCGCGCGATGGCGGTCGCGCAGGTCCAGCGCCAGGTAGCTGCGGTCGCCGAGGTCGCGCACGGTGGTCACTCCCGCGCGCAGCGCCCGCCTGGCCGCCTCGGCCATCTGCTTCCCCAGCTGGTCGTCGCCGGTCTGGGCGAGGTGGCCGACGGGGTCCGTGGTGGCGTCGAAGCACAGGTGCAGGTGCGTGTCCACCAGGCCCGGCATCAAGGTCAGTCCGGGCAGGTCCACGACGCGGGCGTCGGCGGGGACGGGCCCGCCCGGGCCGTGCACGGCGGCGATCACGCCGTCGGCGACCACCACCGACGGCCTCGCCATGAGCGTCGGGCTGACGCCGTCGAACAGGGCCGCCGCGCGAATGACGAGCGCTTCTGCCCGCTCCAAATTTCGTGATAGTTTTACTATCTCCATAAGAGTAGTACTATCAACAATATGACCGAGGCTGTCAAGAGGCGCTACGACAACTCCCGCCGCCAGGCGCAGGCGCGGGCCACCAGCCTGAAGGTGATCGAGGTCGCCAAGCGCCTCTTTATCGAGCACGGCTACCCGGCCACCACCATCGATGCGATCGCCGAGGCGGCGGACGTACCGCTGCCGAGCGTGTACCGGCTGTTCGGCTCGAAGCGGGCGCTGCTGGCCGCGGTCCTGGATACCTCCTTCGGCGGCGATGCCCAGCCGGTCGCGTTCGGCGACCGGCCCGCCGTCCGCGCCGCGCGGGACGAGCCCGACCCGGCCAGGATGGTGACGGCGTTCGCCCGCATCGCGCGGGAGCTCATGGACCGGTCCTCAGCCATCCAGCACGTCCTGGCGACGGCCGCCCAGGTCGACCCCGAGATGGCCGAACTGCTGGCCGAGATCCGCCGGCAGCGTCACACCGGTCAGTCCAGGATCGTCGCCGCGCTGGACGCCAGGGGGGCGCTCGACCCCGGCCTCGACAAGGCCGAAGCCGCCGACATCGCGTACGCCCTGCTGTCACCCGAGGTGCACAGGATCCTCACCGTCGAGCGGGGCTGGCCCGCCGACCGCTACGAGCGCTGGATCGCCCGGTCCCTCAGTACGCTCCTGCCCACCGGCCAGCGCCCGGTGGGCTACTGAGCGGCCATTGGCGCCTGGCAGCGGGCCGGCGCGCGTCCAGCTCAGCGAGCTGTAACGGATCGTAACGACCCCGGTTGCGGCCAGGATGAGGCCCTGGCCCTGAAATGGCAGCCACCTGCGCCGATCCCGGACGGCACGCCGGTGGAGGACCTTCATGGGCGGGTCAGCCGGGACGGGCCGGCCTCGTGCGGTTACAGTGAGTACACGCAACCAGGCACGGCTTGCTTCCGGGGGTGGCAGCGATGGCAGGACTGGTCCGCAAGAGCCTCGATACGCCGGAGGAGACCCGCCCGTTCGAGGCCGGCATGGGCAAACTCGAGCTCGTCAGCACCGAGGCCGGCCCGGTCGGCCGGGCGACGTTCCAGCCCGGCTGGCGGTGGTCGGCGCACGTCAAGCCGATCGCGCAGACCGACAGCTGCCAGGCACCGCACATGGGCTATTTCATTTCCGGCCGGATGAAGGTGGTCATGGACGACGGGCAGGAGATGGAGTTCGGCCCGGGCGACTTCTCGGTGATCCCGCCCGGACACGACGCGTGGGTTGTCGGCGACCAGCCGTGTGTGGTGATTGACTGGCAGGGCTTCGCGGACTACGCCAAGCGCTAACCGGCACCGCGGCCGGCCGGTGCCGTTACTTTTTGATCCGGGCCAGATCTGGAGCACACAGCCGCCTCCTTTGCGGTGGCGGGGTCTGGCCCGGCCGGGCCAGCAAGGGGGAAACAATGGCGTTCGTGCAGGTCATCGAGATGACTACCACCCGGGTTGCCGAGATCGAGGAACTTATGGGCCAGTGGATGGCAGCGACGGAAGGGCGCCGCAGCGCGCACCGCAGCCTCCTCACCAAGGACCGCGAACGCCCCGACACCTACGTGCAGGTGGTGGAGTTCCCTTCCTACGAGGAGGCAATGGCCAACTCCGCCCTCCCCGAGACCGCGGCGTTCGCCCAGAAGCTGTCGGCCCTGTGCGTCTCCGGGCCTACCTTCCGCAACCTCGACGTCGTTCGCACCGACGTGCTGTAGGTCAACGCCAGTGCGGTCGCGCTGGCCTTCCAGGCGGTAGAGACTGCTGGAAGGCCACTGTTGACGTGGCTTGGCCAGCAAACTGGCTCATCCGGCGCTGGAGGCTACCTATGCCTGAGGAACTGGCCGCGACGGGCCGGGATCTTCCCAGCCGGGCGCTGTACGAGGGATTCCACCGGGCCGGCGCCCGGTCGTTCCTGTACGGCATCGGGTACACGCGGGAGGCGCTGGAGCGCCCGATCGTGGGGGTCGCGCACTCGTGGACCTCCACCATGCCGTGCAACTTCAATCACCGGGACCTGGCCGCGGCGGCCGAGGCTGGGGTCCGCCAGGCGGGCGGCACGCCGATGCAGTTCTCGACGATCGCCATCTCCGACGGGATCACGATGGGCACCGACGGGATGCGCTCGTCGCTGATCAGCCGGGAGGTCATCGCCGATTCCATCGAGCTTGTCGCGCGCGGGCATCACTTCGACGCCCTGGTCTGCGTCGCTTCCTGCGACAAGACGGTGCCCGGCTGCGCGATGGCGCTCGCCCGGGTCAACAGGCCCGCGGTGCTGCTGTACGGCGGGACGATCATGCCTGGCCTGTTCCGTGGCCGGCCGGTCGCGGTCGGCGAGGTGTTCGAGGCGGTCGGCGCCGTCTCGGCCGGCCGGATGGATCCGCGCGACCTGGACGAGCTGGAACGGGTGGCCTGCCCGGGGGCGGGCGCGTGCGGGGGGCAGTACACCGCCAACACGATGTCCATGGTGATGGAGGCCATCGGCCTGTCACCGCTGGGGCTCAACTCGATCCCGGCGACCGACCCGGCCAAACATGACGCCGCGCGCGAGGCTGGCGCGCTGGCCATGCGGGTCCTCGCGGCCGGCCGGCGTCCCCGCGACATCTTGACCAGGCCGGCGTTCCTGAACGCGGTGGCGGCGGCAACGGCGTCCGGTGGGTCCACAAACGCGGTCCTGCACCTGCTGGCCATGGCGCGCGAGATGGGCGTGGAGCTGTCCCTGGCCGACATAGACGCGGTCTCGAAACGGACTCCCCTGCTCGGCGACCTCAAGCCGGGCGGCCGGTTCACCGCGGCCGAACTCCACCAGGCCGGCGGCGTGCCGGTGCTGCTCCGCGAGCTTCTGGGGGCCGGACTCATCGACGGCTCAGCGGTCACGGTCACCGGCCGCACCCTGGGCGAAGAGATCGAACGCCGGCCGCCGCCGGACGCGGCTCAGCAGGTCATCCGGCCGGTTCAGGCGCCGCTCAGCCCCGAAGGCGGCCTGTGTGTGCTCCGGGGCAACATCGCCCCCGAGGGCGCGGTGGTCAAGGTGACGGCGGCGACGCCCCGGCATCACCGCGGCACGGCGCGGGTCTTCGACGGGGAGCACGACGCGCTCACCGCCGTGCTCGGCGGCCAGATCACCGCCGGCGACACGGTGGTCATCAGGTACGAAGGCCCCCGCGGCGGCCCAGGCATGCCGGAGATGCTCCAGGTCACCGCCGCTATCGTCGGCCGCGGGCTGGAGGACTCGGTGGCCCTGGTCACCGACGGCCGGTTCAGCGGCGCCACCCGGGGGCTGATGGTCGGGCACGTCTCACCCGAGGCGGCGCTGGGCGGCCCGATCGCCAGGATCGGCGACGGCGACCAGATCGAGATCGACGTCGCGCGGCGGGCGGTCGGGGTGCTCGGTGCGGACCTGGCGGCACGGCCGCCCATCCCCAGTCCCAAGCCAGCCCCGCCACCTGGCGTCTACCGCAAGTACGCCGGTAGCGTCGGCTCCGCCGCCAACGGGGCGGTCACGGCCGGCTGACGCCGACGCCGCGCTGCCGCACCGCGCTGCCGCGGCGCGCCCGGCCCCCGATGTCCTGGATCGCCGCTTTCCCCCGGTGTCTCGTTGCTACAGTGACGCCGCCGGTCGTAATCGCACGGAGGGGGTGCATGGGGACACTCCGTCGGCGCACCGGTGCCGCGCCGCAGCACCGGGCCACCATCCGCCCGCGCTGGATGCGCCCGCTGGCCCGGCACCGGTGGCGCGCGGCCATCGCGGGGATGGCCGGCGCCGCGGCCCTCGCCAGTGGAGCGATAATCCTCCTGCCCGGCCCCGCCACCCGGCCGGCGGCCGGCGGCTGCGGGCTCGTGACGTGCACAGCCCGGCTGCCCGCTCCGGTCAGCACCAAGCCCAGCGCAGGCACCGCGCCAGCTCCCGCACCGCCCTCGGTGTCCCAGCCGGCCCAGCCGGGCCCGTCCGCGCCGCCTGCCAGCCCGTCGCCAACGCAGCAGGCACCCCACCATGGCCAGGCCCGAGGACTCATCCACCGGCGTCACGGACGCTGGGCGCACACCGCCTGACACACGCCGCGGGTCACGGGACCAGGCATCTGGTAATCCGCGGCGCGCGCCGGACCCGGCGCGCGCACGGCCACAAGGACAACGCTGGTATATGCGATATCATATGTAATTGTTATGGATAATGCTGACGCCAGCGAGCTGCCGGCGGGACAGGCGGGTTCTCAGGCTGGCCGCGGGGTTTATCTGAGCAAGAGCAACTTCATCGCCGCCTTGCTCCGGGACTTGATTATCAGTGGCGACCTGAAGCCGGGGGAACAGCTAAGGCAGCGCGACCTTGCGGAGCGCTTCGGCGTCAGCGTGACTCCGGTTCGCGAGGCACTGCGGTGGCTCGAATCCGAGGGCCTGGTCAACTACGACGCCCATAAGGGCTCGACGGTCGTCCAGGCCGAGGCGGGCGCCACCAGGGAGAAGTACCAGATACGCGCCGTCCTCGAAGGTCTCGCCGCGTCCCTGGCCGCCCCCAAGATCTCCCATGAGGACATCCGCGAGCTCGAGTCCTATAACGAGCGAATCGCCGAGGCGGGCCGCAGCCCGGGTGAGGTAAACGACCTCAACCGCACGCTTCACTTCCGCATCTATGAGATGGCCGGCTCGCCGTTGCTGCTGGCGCTCATGCGGCTGCTCTGGCAGTCATTTCCGCAGGGGCCGCAGATGGCCCGCCCCCGGGAAGAATCCGTAGCCGAGCACAAGCAACTCATCGAGGCGCTCAAGGACCGCGACGCCGATCGCGCGCAGGCTATTACGCAGCAGCACATCCTCGGCGCCATCGCCTACCTGCAGGAGGAATGACCCGGGCTGCCGCCGACCCGCCTCATGCTCACCCCACCGGGCGGTCAGCCCGGACCGCCGGCCCGGACCGCCGGCCTGGGCGCGGCCTCGGGCTGGAACACCTCGCGCGGCGTGGCGAAATAGTCAGACGACCCGGACGCCCGCGCGACGACCATGATCACGGCCCCGATTCCCAGCAGAACATAGAGCGAGATGAGGTTGCCGCTGGCCCAGCCGCCAAGGCCGGGGACCGACTTCCAGGCCACGTACAAAAGGAAGGCGGTTGAGACCAGCGGGATCAGCAGCAGCGAGACCGCGTTCCGCAGGCCGGCCGCGGCCATGCGCCGGAAGTAGACGACCATCGTGATCCCGGTGAAGGCGTAGAAGAGCGCGAAGAGCAGCCCGTCGATCGAAACGATCTTGTTGAAAGAGTTCTGGACGCTGGACGAACCCAGAATGTAGATCCAGGTGCCGATGACCGCCAGCACACCGATGATCACGGTGGCCAGTGACGGCGTCTTGAACCTGGGATTCGTCCGGGCGAGGGCGCGGGGCAGCACCCCGTCGGCGCCCATGGCGAACGCCTCGCGCACGCCCGATACGAGCGTTGCCAGCGTCGACCCCACGGCTGAAAGCGCAACGGCGAGGATCATGTATTTCGCCAAAGCGGACCCGGCCACCTGCTGGGCTATATATGAAAGCGCATTGGCCCCGTTGGCCTGCAAGGCCTTGTTCGATACCGCGCCCTGGAAGGCGAAGGTGAAGAACGCATAGAGGAGTGCGAGGACAACGACCGAGAGCATGACCGCGTTGCCCGGGGTTTCGCGGGCGTTCTCGGTCTCCTCATTGACCATGATGCCGGTGTCCCAGCCGCTGAACATGTACACGGCGATCAGCGAGGCGGCGATGAAACCGCTGACGCCGCCGAGGGAACTCCACGCGAACCAGTGCACCGAGAAACGGACCGAGCCCGCGTGCTGCCCGAAGACGGCAACCAGGCAGAAGATGGCCAGGATCGTAATGCCGACGTACTCGACGGCGATCAGGACCCACTGGACCCACGCAGCGACGCGGATGCCGACATACGCCACGACCGTCACCGCCAGGACGGCGGCCGACCCGATGATTGCCTCACCGAGGCGGCTTTGGGCGTTGCCGAAGAGCGAGATCACGTAAGGCCCGATGGGGAGGCAGATCGAGATCACACCGACGAAATAGGCGAGGAAGATCAGCCAGCCCACCATGAAGCCGTAGTAGGGCGAGATGGCGCGGGCGCCCCACTGGTACGTGGCGCCGCAGTTCACGTGCGACCGGTTCAGCCGTTTGAAGGCGGCCGCGATCCCCAGCATGGGAAGCCCGATGACCAGGATGGCGACCGGGCTCGCGTACGAACTCGCGGCAACGATGGCCGCCAGGGTCAGCGCGAGCGATGCGGTCGGCGCCGCCGAACCGAGCGCCAGGCCCACGTTGCCGAGGAGGTTCAGCGCGTTGTTGCGCAGCCTTGTCCCGTGCTCTTCCGGGGCACCTGGGGCTGCCGGTGTCGCGGCCCCGGATTGATCCGCCATGTTGCCGCCTCCTAGCCGCGGTTCAGCTCAGCCCTGGCCGCCGGTCTCATGGGCGTGCGAAGGTGGCACATCCAGGGACGGGTTGCCGTCGAAGAAGCCGAACGGTTTGAGCGCGAAGCCGGCTCGTTCCACCGGCATGACCGGCCAGTCCTCCGGCCGGGGGATGTGATGGCTGCCGAGGGTGTACCAGAGCACGATGTCGGTGTTCTCGATGGGCCGGTCCGCCTTGGTCCACTCCGGGAGGCCGGCCCCGCCGGGATGCTGGTTCGGGTACTCCCCGGCGGGAAACCGCTCGCCGGCGGCGAACGGAGTCACCCACAGGTGCCTGGTCATGAAGCCGCCACGGCGGATCAGGGACGACTCCTCGTGCGCGAACGGCAGGACGTTGCTTTCCGGGACCAGCTTGTAGCCGACCGGCTGGCCCAGAGCGTTAGAGACATTGGGGTTGACCACCAGCCAGTGCCGGGCGGTGAGGGGGCTGATCAGCCGTTGCGCTTCCGATTCGGTCCGGAGCAGGGTCCGGCGCGACCGGAAGGCATTGCCATAGGGATTCTCCGGCCCGGCGGGCACGCGCTCAGTTTCGACTTCGTAGACCGAATTGCGGTCCCCATCGACCGCCATGTCGAGCCGGACGCTGAAGAAGTGCTGGTGGTGGGAGGCGAGGGTCTGCGGGGCCACCACCGTTCCGTAGTCGCTGACCTCCCCGCTCCCGAGCGCGGCGGTGAGCACGATACCGGTCAGCTTGACTTCCATCTCGACCGTGGCGTCGGCGTAGAAGTACCAGTAGAAGGCGTATTCGTAGTTGCCGGCGGTAACGATGGAGGACACGACCAGGCGCCGGTTCCTGCGCACCTCCGCGTGGTCGAGGCCGGCGTCAAAGTGTTTCCAGAGGATGCCGTGGTCTTCCTCGTGCAGGCAGATGGCATTCCTGATGGTGTAAGGCTCCCCGCGGTCGTCCGCGAGGACGGCGTCGAAATACCGGATCTCCCCGACGCAGTCGCAGCCCAGCGCCAGCGAGTTCGCCAGGATCCCGATGCCGTACTCGCCGATGTCGAAGGCGTTGCGCCACCCCTGGAACGGCCGCGGGTCGCCGTACGGGACCACGAGCTCGGTGACGGAGGCCCGGTGGATGACCGGCCGGAGCCGGCCGTTGTCCGCGTAGGCGACCGCGTGCAGCACGAGGGCTTCGCGTGCGTTGAAGCCGATGCGGAAACGCCAGTTCTGCCAGCGCACCTCCCAGCCGTCGACCTGGAAACTGGCCCCCTCAGGCTGCCGTACCTCAAGCGGCTTGAGGCCCGCCCGCGGGGTCACGCTGTCAGCGGTGTAGTTACCCGTGCCCGGCGGAAGGGGCACCACGCCGAGGTCCTCTACCCGGACAACCGTCATGTCGTCGATGTCGACGACGGCGTGCAGCCCTTGGATCGGCTTGGCATATGGGTTGTCGCCGGGGCTGGCCCGGTAGAAGCACAGCGTCCAGACCAGGCGCCTGCCCTCGTCCTCAGCCCGGGCAAAGCCGCCGATGCCCCACGCCTCGACGAGCACCTGGTCCGGGTGTTCGATGCCGCGGCGCCGCAGGCCGGCGCGGAAGCCTGGGTCGGCTCTGACCAGGCGCTCGCAGGCCGCGTACTCGTCAAGCGTGACCGGTGCCCGGGCACCGGGGACCGGCCGCCATGACAGCACGCACCCGGCGGTGATCGACACCACCGCCTCGTACGTCACATGCTCCCGTGGTTCCAGGGCCACGACGAAGGCCTCGCGCCGGAACGCCTGCCCGGGGCGGGCCGAGGCAACCTCGCTCTTCGGCGGTTCGTGCAGGCTGACCGACACGAACCGCACCGCGCCCGTCACCCGCTCATCCGCGGCGAGGATGCTGACCGCGCGCCTGATCTCCGCGCTGCTCAGCGGGTCGAGGGGGTGCCGCGCCGCGCGGGCCACCTCGGCCGCATCCTGCTGCGATACCATCCAGGCCCTCCCACGGTGCCCGGGCCCTCCTGGGCCAGCCCAGGCTGACAACGGCCTGCGCCTGCGGCGTGGCGCCCTCGCCGGCGTATTTGGGAATGTCTTGCCCGTATTGGCGGTGCTTCATCCCCCTCCGGGGCATACCTCCGCCGAGGCCGCGATGAGCTCGCAGACCCGCTCCGGGGTGAGCGGGAGCCGCACCGGCGCGCGCGGCGCGCCGAGGGCGTCACCCACGGCGCTGGCGATGGCCGCCCCGGCGGCCGCGATGCCGCCCTCGCCGGCCCCCTTCGCGCCGAGCGGGTTCGACGTGGACGGGTGGTCCTCGGTCACCAGCGTGGCCACCTCGGGGGCCTCGCCGGCGGACGGCAGCAGGTAGTCGATGAGGCTGGCGCTGAGCGGCTGCCCCTCCGGGCTGTAGGCCAGTTCCTCGAACAGGGCCCCGCCGATGCCCTGCAGCGCCCCGCCCACGAGTTGCCCCTCCACGGTGGCGGGGTTGATCGCCCGGCCAACCTCGTAGGCGACGAAGTAGCGCAGAACCGTCACGCCCCCCGTGCCGGGGTCGATCTCCACCTGCGCCAGGTGCACCCCGTACGGGTAGGTCATGTGGTCCACGGTGAACTCCCGCCGCGCGCCCAGGGGGCCGGGCGGCAGGTCCAGGCCAGCAGGCCGTCCGGCGAGGGCCGCCGCGATCTCGCCCAGGCTCACCGAACGGGCAGAACGGCCATCCGCCGCGGATCTCACCCGCCCGCCGGCCAGGCACAGGTCCGCCGGGTCCGCGCCCAGCAGCACGGCGGCCGCCTCCCGGGCGAGGGTGGCCGTCGCCTCCGCCGCGCGGCGGACCGCCGATCCCCCGACGACGGTCGAGCGGCTGGCCCAGGAGCCGACCCCGTCGCCGAGCAGGCCGGTGTCGCCGGCCACGACGCGCACCTCGTCCGGGCAAACGCCCAGCACGTCGGCGGCTATCTGGGCGAACACCGTCTCGATGCCCTGGCCCAGCGACGCGCCGCCAACCATGACCTGGATCCCGCCGGATTCCTCGACCCGAACCTCCGCCACCTCGTAGGGGCCGAGCCCGCTCTTCTCTAGGAATACCGCCGCCCCATTGCCCACGAGCCGGCCGGCGTGGCGGTGCGCGCCGGCCTCCCGCACCCAGGTCTCATACCCGGATTCGGCCACCGCGCGGTCGAGCAGCCCCGGGTAGTCCCCCTCGTCGAGCACGACGTCGGTGCCCAGCGCGCGGATCGACCGGTCGCAGGGCAGCTCAGCGGGGCCGAGCAGGTTCCGCCGGCGCAGCTCGACCGGGTCGATGCCCAGCTTCGCGGCGGCCGCGTCGAGCATCCGCTCCCGGGCGAAAGTGCCCTCGTACCGTCCCGGCGCGCGATAGGTGCCGCACGGCGTCTTGTTGGTCACCGCCACGTGCGCCGTCGCCGCAAAACCCAGCATCCGGTACGGGCCCGGCAGCATGCTGACGGTGAGCTCGGGCACCGTGAGCCCGTGCGTACGGATGTAGGCCCCGTTGTCGTGCCAGATCTCGTCGCGGATCGCCAGCAGCCGCCCATCGGCGTCGAAGGCCCCGGCGATGCGGTGCACCTGGTCGCGGGAGTGGTTGACCGCGACCAGGTGCTCGGCGCGGTCCTCGGTCCATTTGACCGGCCGCCCGAGCAGCCGCGCCAGGTACGCCACGAGGACGTCCTCCGGGTACAGCTCGCCGCGCACGCCGAAGCCCCCGCCCGCGTCACACCGGTGCATCCGGACCTGCGCCGGCGGCACCCCCAGAAACCCGGCGAGCACGCGCCGGTTGAAGTGCGGCACCTTTGTCGCGCCCCAGACCTCCAGCACCTGCCCGGCCTCGTCCCACACCGCGAGCAGGCTGCGCGGCTCGATGGGGACGGCGGTTTGCCGGCCGATGGCCACGTCCAGCTCCACCACGTGGGCCGCGTTCTGAAAAGTCGCCGCCGCGTCGCCGAACGACGCGGTCACCACGGCGACCTCGTTGGGCTGCGACTCGAACAGCGGCGCGGCGCCGGGCCCGCAGGCCGCGCGCGCGTCGCGGACCGGCGCGAGCTCCGCGTAGTCGACGGCGACAAGGTCGGCACCGTCCTCAGCCAGGTACGGATCGTCGGCGACCACGGCCGCCACGGGCTCTCCCACGTAGCGGACCCGGCCCTGGGCCAGCACCGGCTGCAGGTAGGGCAGCAGCGCCCCGGGGTCGGGGCTGACCCGCACCGGGATCGGCGGCAGGTCGATGTCCGCGGCGGTCAGGACGGCGCGCACCCCGTGCAGGGCCAGCGCCGCGGCGGCGTCGATCCCCCGCAGCTCGGCGTGCGCGACCGGCGAGCGGACCACGCGCAGCCACAGCTGTCCCGGCCGGTCCTCGTCGTCGGCGAAACCGCCGGCGCCCGCGAGCAGCCTGGGATCCTCGAGCCGCCGCACCCGGCTGCCGACGTAACCCATCAGCCGCCGGCGCCCACGTCCGCGCCCGCCCCGGCGCCCGCCCCGGCGCCCATGTCCGCCGCCGCGCGCACCGCGCGCAGGATGCCCTGGTACCCGGTGCACCGGCACAGGTTCGAGGCGATCACCTCGCGGATCTCCTCGTCGGTCGGCGACGGCGTCTCGCGCAGGAACGCCGTGATCAGCATGAGGAAGCCCGGCGTGCAGAAGCCGCACTGCAGGCCGTGCTGGTCGGTGAAGGCCTGCTGCAGCGGGCCCAGCTCGTCGGGGGTGCCGAGCGACTCGACCGTCTCGACGGACCTCCCGTCCGCCTGGACCCCGAACATGAGGCAGGAGCGCGCGGGCAGCCCGTCCACCAAGACCGTGCAGGCGCCGCAGATCCCGTGCTCGCAGCCGATGTGCGTGCCGGGGTAGGCCAGGTCGTGGCGCAGCACGTCGGCGAGCGTGCGCCGGGACTCGACGGCAAGCTCGTGCTCGGTGCCGTTCACCGTGACGCGGATCGCGTGAACGTCGGTCACTAGGTCTCCCTCCTGCTGCCCGCCAGGCCGCCGATGGCGGCCCTGCCAAGGTCCGCACCCCGGGCGGCGGCGATCGCGGCCACCACGTCCGCCGGGCGGACCGGGATCCGGTCCACGGCGGCGCCCACCTGAGCGAGCGCGTCGTTGACCGCGTTCAGCACGGCCGCCGGTGCGCCGATGGTGCCGCCCTCCCCCATTCCCTTGGACCCGGTCGGCGTCCGGGTCGTGGGCGTGCACAGGTGGTGGATCTCGAAGTCCGGCAGGTCTGCCGCCGTCGGCACCAGGTAGTCGACGAAGCTGCCGGAGACGGGCTGGCCGGCGGGGTCGAAACAGAGCTCCTCGAACAGCGCGGCGCCTATCCCCTGCGCGACACCGCCCGCCACCTGGCCGTCGACGATCATCGGGTTGATCATGACGCCGCAGTCCTCGACCACCACGTACCGAACCAGCCGCACGGCGCCGGTGCTGGGCGACACCTCGACCACCGCGCCGTGGGTCGCGTTCGAGAACGTCCCTTCCGGGTCGAACGACGCCGTCGCCTCCAGGCCCCGGCCCAGCCCGTCGGGGAGCAGGTGCGCGGCGTGATGGGCGACCCGGGCGAGCTCGGCGACCGGCACCGAGGTGGCCGGGTCGCCGCGCACCTGAGCCCGTCCGCCGGCCAGCTCCACGTCGCCGGGCGCGGCTTCGATCAGGTGCGCCGCGATCGCCCGGAGCTGGCCGGCCAGGTCCGCCGAGGCGCGCGCGACCGCCCCGCCGCCTGCCACGATCGAGCGGCTGGCGAAGGTGCCCCAGCCGTGCGGCACGAGCTCGGTGTCCCCCTGCCGGAGCCGGACCCGGCCCGGGTCGATGCCCACCGCGTCGGCGACGATCTGCGCGTAGGCGGTGGCGTGCCCCTGGCCGTGCGAGTGGGTGCCGACCAGCACGAGCACGCTGCCGCTGGGGTCCATCCGCACGGTCGCCTGCTCGTAACCGGGCACGATGGTCATCTTGCGCAGGCCGAACGACGCCGTGCCGTACGCGGTGGGCTCCACGAAACAGGACAGGCCAAGCCCGGCCAGCAGCCCGTCGGCCAGCGCCCGCGCCTGCACGGCCGGCCAGTCCGTGTAGCCGAGCAGCTCCGCGCACCGGGCCAGCGACTCACGGTAGGTCCCGGCGTCGTAGCTGACGCGCATCACGTTCCGGTACGGAAACTCCGCGGCGTCGATGAGGTTGCGGTCGCGCACCTCCACCGGGCCGAGGCCGGTGACCCGCCCGGCCTCGTCCATCAGGCGCTCCATGGCGAGGACCGTCTGCGGCCGGCTCACCCCCCGGTACGGGGCGATCGGGGTCTTGTTGGTCGCGATGCCGCGGGAGCGGGCCCGGTAGCTGCGCACGCGGTAGGGACCCGGCAGCTCGTTGGCGGCCATCAGCACCTCGACCCCGCAGGTCACCGGGTAACAGGAGTAGGCGCCAACGTCGCAGCGGATATCGGCGTCGAGGCCGAGCACCCGGCCGTCGCCGTCGAACGCGCCGCGGACCCGGTAGAACTGCTCGCGCGCCTGGAAGCCCGACGTGAGCCCCTCCCGCCGGTCCTCGACCCACTTGACGGTCCGCCGCAGCTTGCGCGCCACCGCGGCGGCGAGCACCTCCTCCCGGGCCACCACGCACTTCTGCCCGAAACCGCCACCCACGTCCGGGGAGATCACCCGCACCTGGTGCTCGTCCATGCCCAGTGACTGGGCGACCGCGGTCCGCACCGTGTGCGGGATCTGCGTCGAGGTCTGCAGGATGACCTGCCCGGTGCGCTCGTCGAACGCCGCGACGCAGGCCCGGCCCTCCAGCGGTGCCGCGGTGAGGCGCCCCGTGGACACGGCCACCTCCACCACGTGCGCGGCCGAGGCGAAGATCTCGTCCAGGCCGGGCGACGAGATCGGGGTGACGTCGACGAGCACGTTGCCGGGGGCCGCGTCGTGCACCGCGGGTGCGCCGGCCGTGAGCGCGTCCCCGGCGCTCACCACCGCGGGCAGCTCCCCGTAGCCGACCTCCACGAGTTCCGCCGCGTCCTCGGCGAGGTACGCGGACTCCGCCAGGACCGCCGCGACCGGCTCGCCGACGTGCCGGACCCGGCCCGAGGCCAGGACCGGCATGTCGGTCGGCACGAACTCGGGCCGGTCCAGAACGCCACGCAGCGGCGCCACCCCGTCCAGGTCCGCGGCGGTGATCACGGCCACCACGCCGGGGTGGCTGAGCGCGGGCGCGGCGTCGATCGACTCGATCGTGGCCGACGCGGCGTAGCTGCGCACCAGGACCAGGTGCAGCGTGCCGGGCGGCTCCTGGTCGCCGACGAAGCGCCCGCGCCCGGTGAGCAGGTACCGGTCCTCGACCCGCCGCACCGATGCCCCGATCCAGCGCCCGGCCGGCCCGGTCTCGCGCGCCTCAGGCATGCGCGGCCGCCTCCCCGAGGGCCCGGGCGGTGAGCACCCGGACCAGGTGGCGGCGGTACTCCGCGGACCCGTGAATGTCGCCGGGCGGGTCGGTCCCGGCGGCGGCCTCCCGCGCGGCGGCCTCGATCTCGTCGTCATCCAGGCTGGAGCCGATCAGCGCGGCCTCGGCGCCGGTGGCGCGCTGCACCGTGCCGCCCACCCCGCCGAGCACGATCCTGGCGTCGCGGCAGGCGCCGCCCTCGCGCTCCACCGCGGCCGCCACCGCGACGATGGCGAAGTCGCCGTGCCGCCGCGCGAACTCACAGATCGCCGTGCCGGGCCGGGGCCCGGGCAGCCGGACCTCCACGATCATCTCGTCCGGGCGCAGTTCGGTTTCCAGGAAGCCGGTGAAGAACTCCCCCGCTCCGATCACCCGTTCCCCGCCCGGGCCGCGCGCCACGATCTCGGCGTCGAACAGCAGCGCCGCCATGCACCACTCGGCGGCCGGGTCCGCGTGGGCGATGCTGCCGCCGAAGGTGCCCGCGGCCCGGATGGCGTAGTGCCCGATGTAGCGGGCCGCCCGCGGCAGCAGCCCGAACCCGGCCAGCAGGCCGGGGTCGGCGAGCCGCTCCAGATCGCGGTGCAGGGCCAGCGCGCCGATCCGCATCCCGCCGCCCGCCGCCCGGACGTAGCGCAGCTCGTCGAGCCTGCTGATGTCGACGAGCGCCGCCGGGCGGGCGAGCCGGAAGTTCATCATCGCGACCAGGCTCTGCCCGCCGGCGAGGAGCTTGGCGTCGTCGCCAAGCTCGGCGAGCAGCGACACGGCCTCGTCGGCGGATCGCGCGCGGTGGTAGCTGAACGGCGCGGGCTTCATCGTCTCCCCCTACAGTTCCTGCCCCAAATGCGTCACGGAATACAGGTCCCGCCTGCGGTCCTGGCCCGGCGTCACGAGCGGGCTGCGCCGCGCCGCCTCGGCGACCAGGTCCAGGTCGACCCGGGCGAAGACGAGTTGCTGCGCGTCCCCGGGCAGCGGGCCGGCCAGCGCGTCGCCGTAGGGGCCCGCGGCCACCGAGCAGCCGAGGAACTCAAGGCCGGGACCAGGGCCGGCGAACGAGACGGCCACCGCGAAGACCTGGTTCAGGTTGGCCTGTACCAGCAGCCCGGCCACCTGGCCGGGCAGGGACCGCGCGGCGAACGAGCCACGGTCGAACCCGCTCACCCAGGCCGACGGCACAAGGACCAGTTCGGCGCCCTGCAGTGCCAGGATGCGCAGCACTTCGACGAACCTGAGGTCATAACAAATACATATGCCAAACGGCCCCTGCGGCGTACTCACCACCGGAAAGCCGAGGTCACCCGGGGTGAAGACGCGCTTCTCGGCGGAAAAGAGGTGCGCCTTCCGGTACCGGCCGAGGACGCCCGCGGCGGACACCAGAACCGCCGAGTCGAACAGCCGGTCGCCATCGCGTTCGCAGAGGCCGCCGGCGACGTACCCGCCCCCCGCCGCCGCGGCGCTCTGCCAGGCCCGCACGGTCGGGCCGTCCAGCGTCTCCGCGGCCCGGGCGAGCGTGGCGGGGTCCGTCGTGTACCCGGGCATCGCGAGCTCGGGGAGGACCACGATGTCCGCGCCTGCCGCGAATCCGTCGGCGGCCATGGCCAGCCCTTGGTCCAGGTTCCGCGCCGGGTCCGGCGACCAGCGCAGCTGGCACAGGGCGATCGTCAGGACCCTGCTCACGGCTTCACCCTGGTGGCAGTCTCCGAGCCGGCAACACGGCCGAGGAACACCTCGCCCAGGTCGGGG
>Ga0207646_10003482_pt1 | contig 17766 bp, 22 predicted proteins | sample KBSK5502metaG_FD_184343 | JGI IMG/M metagenome (GOLD analysis project Ga0207646, IMG submission 184343) | Corn, switchgrass and miscanthus rhizosphere microbial communities from Kellogg Biological Station, Michigan, USA - KBS K5-50-2 metaG... | ecosystem: Host-associated > Plants > Roots >... | reverse complement strand
TACCACGAGTGCCTCGAGTTTGAATTTGAATTCCAAAGAATCCCGTTTGTGTCAAAGCCCCCGCGGACGTTGCAATATCGTGGCCGTACCCTTCAGCAGGCATTTTATCCAGACTTCACTTGCTACGAAAAAATCATTCTAGAAATCAAAGCCGTGTCTTTGCTGTGCGACGAACACCGCGCTCAAGTTCTCAATTATCTTAGCGCAGCCGGCTGCCAACTAGGCCTGCTCGTAAACTTCGGCCATTACCCAAGAATCGAATACGAGCGTCTCCTGCCAAGGAAACATGAACCCGTCGATTTCCATCTTTGAAATTTTTGCGCCTTTTCGTGTGTTTAGTGGGCAAGTAAATCTCTTCGCTTTCCGCTAATGCTGCTCTTTCTTGTTCTCTGCCCGCTCGCAGCCGCGATTTTGATCATCGCCGGCTCGCCCGCGCGACTGACTGCCCTGGTCGCGGCGATTTCGAACCTGTTTGTTGTTCTCGTTATTCTCGCCCGCTTCGATCGAATTGCAGCCGGTTTCCAATTTGTCAGCTCGTTTCTCGTTTCCGCGGACTGGCAAATTCATTTCGCGTTCGGCGTCGATGGTTTGAGTCTGCTCATGCTTCTCCTCGCCACCATTGTCACTGTCGCCGCGGTTTGGTTCACGGGTAAGATCGACAAGTACGAACGCGCGTTCTACGCGTGTCTCCTTTTCATTTCCGGCGGCGCGATCGGCGCCTTCGCATCAATCGATTTGTTTTTCTTCTACGCCTTTCACGAGCTCGCATTGATCCCGACATTTCTGCTGATCGGAATCTGGGGGACCGGCAATCGCAGCGTCGCAGCGTGGAAGATCACAATTTATCTGACGCTCGGCAGTTTTGTTCTGCTGATCGGGCTGATTCTTCTTTATCAAAGTGTGCCGGCGACGGCGCGAACCTTCGACATTCGAGAATTGCAGGCCGCGATTACCTCGCATCCCATCGCGGCTCCGGAACAGCGCCACATTTATCTTTTACTGCTGATCGGCTTCGGCGTTCTCATCTCGCTCTTTCCATTTCATTCCTGGGCGCCCGAAGCTTACGCATCAGCACCCGCGCCCGCGGCCATGCTCCACGCCGGCGTCTTAAAAAAATTCGGGCTCTACGGTTTGCTGCGATTGGCGATCCCGATGCTGCCCAATGGCACCCATTATTGGATGTATCTCCTCGTCATCCTACTACTCGGCAACATCATCTACATCGGACTCGTCACCATCGCGCAGAAGCAGCTCGATTGGATGCTTGGGTATTCAAGCGTGATGCACATGGGCTACATTTTTCTCGGCATCGCCAGCGCCAACATCCTTGGAACAATTGGCGCCGCCGCACTCATCTTCGCGCACGGACTTTCCATCGCGTTACTTTTTGCCGTTGCCGGTCAAATTCGAAACCGCACCGGCACTTTGCTGTTCGACGATCTCGGCGGTCTGGCCAAAGTGATGCCGTTTGCCGGCCTTGCCTTCGGCTTTGCTGTATTTGCCACAATTGGCCTACCCGGTTTCGCGAATTTCGCGTCGGAGATCATGATTTTCTTCGGCGCGATTCGAAACGGATGGGAGATGCAACGCTTCCACATTTTTCAAATCGCGACGGTACTTGCGCTTTGGGGGGTGGTGATCTCGACCGTTTACATGTTGCGCGCTTATCGCTCGACCTTCATGGGCACAATGAATGAGCGATGGGGAAAGCTTGCTGATCTGGGCGCTGGTCTGCGAATTCCCGTCGCGTTGCTGATCGCGGGTTTGATCTGGTTCGGGTTCTTCCCGCAAACGCTCGTGCGAATGGTCACGCCGACGTTTCGAACTTATTTCACCGCGACCAAATGATCGCGATCCGCGCGCCATATCTCGAGATCGCGGTGCTTGTGCTCGGCATGGCGATCCTGATCTTCGAAACCTTCGCCGCCAAGATCGACAAGAAAATCTTTGCTTACGCCGGGATTGTTGGGCTCGCGGCCGTGCTAATCGCCAGTTTCTTTTTGTCCCCGGAGTCGTCGGCTCACCAGACAAATGGTTTTTGGAATTTTTACACCGCGGACCCGTTGTCGATCTTCTTCAAACGATTTTCGCTCGTAACCACGATCGTTGTGCTCGTAATGATGATCGATTACGCGCCGGTTTTGCGGAGCGTGGCCGGTCACGCCTCGAACCTCGGCGAATTTTTCTCGCTGCCGCTCCTAACCTGCGCGGGTCTGATGTATCTGGTCTCGGCAATCGATTTCATTTTTATTTTCGTTTCGCTCGAGCTCGTTACCATTTCATTTTTCGTGCTCGTCAGTTTTCCGAGGAGAAATCCAATCGCGCTCGAAGCAGGGGTAAAATATCTTATTCTCGGCGCGCTCTCGACCGCATTTCTGGTTTATGGAATCACCTGGATCTTCGGCGTGACCGGCGAAACCAATCTGGAACGAATCGCAGCGGCGTTTTCCAGCGGCAAGATCGACAATCAGGCGGCAATGTTCGGCGCGGTGTTGGTGCTGGTCGGCCTCGGATTCAAAATCGCGGCCGTCCCGTTTCAAATCTGGGTGCCGGATGTTTATCAAGGCGCGCCGACACCGGTGACCGCATTTCTTTCCGTCGGATCGAAAGCCGCCGGGTTCGTCGTTCTTCTGCGCGTGCTCCAGCCGTTTCTAATGCTACCGAACATGCAACGTCTCATCGTGTTGATCGCGCTACTCACGGTGGTGTATGGAAATCTGGCCGCTCTGCCGCAAAACAATCTCAAACGTCTGCTCGGCTACTCCAGCATCGCCCACGCGGGTTATTTGCTGATTGGTGTCGCCTGCTTCGATGGCCGCGCGGTCACTTTTTATCTCGCGGCCTATCTGCTGATGACTTTGTTGAGCTTCGCGATCTTGATCATTGTTGCGCAACAAACCGGCGAAGAGATTTCTCATTTCGATGGCTTGGCGAAACGCGCGCCATTCCTCGCGTTCGCGATGCTCGTGGCGATGGCGTCGCTTGCCGGTCTCCCATTTACCGCCGGCTTTTTCGGTAAGTTCTTCATCTTCGTAAGCGCGGTCGCACAAAAACAAACCGCGCTGGTGGCGGTTGGAATCGTTACGGTGGCGTGCGGATTCTACTATTATCTGAAAGTCGTTCGCGCGATGTATTGGCAGCCAAGCGCGAACAACAATGCAATCGCAGTGAGCAGTCTCTCACGGGCAGTGATCATCTTATTGATCGTCGCCACCGTTTGGCTGGGCGTTTATCCGCAGCCGATCTTAAATGCATTAAAGCATTGACCACGGATTACGCGGATATCACGGATCAGAAAACAAAGCAGGATTCTGGTCAGGAAAGCAGGAAAACAGGAATTCAGCAGAGGAAGTTTCCTGGATTCATGGTTTCCAAATTCCTCTTATCCGTCTAAATCAGCGTAATCAGCGGTTCTCTCTCTTCTGATCCGTTAAATCCGCTGCCTGCCCGCCGGGGCGGGTAATCTGCGGTTCCGAATCAGTCGCTCAGCTCGACGTTCCAGTAGGCGAGATCGACAAAGTGCCGCCAGCTCTCATGCTGCGGCGCCGTGAAAGTGACATGCAAGAACGGCCGCCACTTCGGTCGCTTCGGTTTGCGAATCAGCGTCATCTGCGCTTCCTGCGGAAGACGGTTGCCTTTGCGCGTGTTACACGGAATGCACGAGCAAACTACGTTTTCCCAAGTCGTTGTCCCGCCGCGATCCCGTGGCACTACGTGATCGAGATTCAAATCATTACGATCAAAAGCGCCGCCGCAGTATTGGCAGGTGTTCTTGTCCCGCTCGAAAACGTTGTGGCGCGTAAACTTCACTTCCTTTTTCGGCAGCCGATCAAAAAAGAGCAGCACGATCACGCGCGGCACCCGGATCTTCCACGAAATCGTTTGGACGAGTTCGTGATCGGGCGCGTCCGTCGAAAAATCGCGCCAGCTTTCGAAATCGTGCGTCAGGAAATTATTCGCGTCGTCCGCGGAGACGACATGCGCGTGTCCGGCATAGACGAGCGAGAACGCACGTCGCGCCGTGCAGATGTTCACCGCCTGCCAGAGACGATTCAGCACCAAAACCTGACTATTTAACAACGAGTGCAATCTTTCTATTAGCCTCGGTTACTACGCTTTCAGCGAAATTATCGCGAAAGTGCGCGACACTATCACCCGCGTTTTCCCTTGTCAACGAAGGCGGACATCTCGCCGCCTGCTTGCAGAAACCCCGGGAACCTGACATGATCGCGATCAAATGCGGTGTTTCTCACCGTCCCTCCCAGTAAAGCTCCGGATTAGGCGCCAAAAAGGCGTATTATTTTACGTCCTTTGGACGTCTACTTCTCGTTAGACGTTCAAGAGGTCTTATGGATCACACAACAGCTTTAGCCGAGTTACTTTCGCAATACGGTTTTCGCCAGCACACACTCATTCGCAACCAAATCGGGCATTTACAGCTCGTCGGGTTACTCCAAAACGCACCGGTGGACATTCTACTCGACACCGGCGCCGCTAGTACGGTCGTCGATCTCTCCTATTGTCGCGCCAAGGGCATTCCAACACGGGACACTGGCCGCCTCGGAGGTGGGGCCGGCGGCATCACGTTAGCAATACATGCCTTGGACGGTGCGACGCTATCACTAGATGGTTACCCTCTTCGCAGCGATGGTATCTACGCTGTCTATCTTACCCACGTGAACGAAGGACTTGTGACGAAAGGAGCGTCTCGTGTGCACGGCGTGCTCGGGGCGGATGTTCTCACCTATCACCGAGCGGTCGTTGATTACGCCACGATGTCTCTGTTTTTGCATCACCCGAACGTCTAACCAGTCGATGAAGCCAACGTCCCCATTGCGATGCAACTTCCGTCTGTTTGCCACGACACCCTGCCGTGGCTTATCTTTTTCTCGTTAGATCGTGAACGCACCAAGTTTTGATTGCAGTCCGCAGCAGAATTCCACACCGCCATGACACATTCTCTCCAACTTCGTTTCGCGATAGCGCTCGTCGTGTTCGCAATCTCATCTCTAAGCCGCGGAGCAGATTCCACGGTGCAGGCTAACGATGAGAAGCCCATTCGCGCCTTAATTGCAGCATCCGGCGAGGCTTTCGCCAAGCTCGACGCCCATGCCTTTTCTATGGTCTTCCACGAAGATGCTGATTTCACAAACGTCTGGGGAATGACCGCGCATGGACGGAAAGCGATCGAAGAGTTTCACCGGCCACTCCTGGAAGGCGACGGGGCCGGTCCTATCCCGTCATTTAAGCATGCTCAGCTCAAGGTGCTGGACACGAGAATCCGGTTTCTGCGCCCGGATGTAGCGTCTGTGGATGCGACCTGGACCCAGACTGGAGCGGTGCAAAACGGCCGGGACATGGGATTTCGCAAAGGTCTGCTCATGCTCATCGCGACAAAGCAGGGCGACGATTGGGGTATCGCAGTCATGCACAACATGGATTTACCTGTGACGAAGTGAGGCATCTAACCAGGCGATGCAGCAGCACCAGAGATCAGATGTCAGAGATCAGCTTCGGAATGTCACTCGTCCTGGCGGCTTGTCCGCAGGAGTTGCGTAAGCGAAAGCCGTGGCTGAGCTCGCTCTCGTTAGGCCATCTCCACCCAGTGCAATGAACATCATCAATGCAAAACCTTGCCAACTAATACATCTATGAACAAACGTTACTTCGCACTATCGCTACTCATCGCTAGCCTCTTTTTTGGTAGCCGATCTGCAATTGCCGAAACCCCCGAGCACGCTGAAAAATCGGCAAAAGTCGCCGCTGCAGACGCTCTGGCGCGCCTCCAAGCTGGCAACCAGCGCTTTATCGCTGGCAAGCTTCAGCATCCGCATCAGGATTCCAAGCGCCGAGCGGAATTGGCGACCGGCCAGCGGCCGTTCGCGATTGTCCTCGGATGCGCCGATTCCCGCACTTCGCCGGAGGTACTCTTCGACCAAGGTTTGGGCGATTTATTCGTTGTTCGCGTCGCGGGCAACATTCTCGACGATCACGTTCTCGCCAGCATCGAGTATGCAGTCGACCATTTGGGCGCTCAGCTCATTATCGTTCTGGGTCACCAGCGCTGCGGGGCGGTTCAGGCTGCCAAGGAAACTCTCGACTCTCAGGCTGAAGCGCCAGTGCACATCAATTCGCTCGTTACCGCCATACAGCCCGCAGTGGAGGCTACTCGCGGTGCCGACGTGGAAGCCACCGTCAAAGCGAATGTTGAGAATGTGGTCCAGAGCTTGCGCTCCTCCGAACCCGTCCTCAAGAAGGAAGTTGAGGCCGGAGCGATTACCGTGGTAGGCGCCTATTACAACTTGGACACTGGCGCCGTGGCTTTTACCAAGGAAAAGAAAGACTAGATATACGTCCGAATGGCCTAACCAAGAGATACAGCGATGGGGAAGTTGAGGGTGAGAGTTGAGTGTTGAGAAAGGGTGGCTGATCTTGTTCTCGTTAGGCCTCAACCCACCGCGTAATGAAAACCATCATTCTAGTGTCACTCCTGGCCGTGTTATGCACAACGGCATACGGACAAGACCCGGTGAAAACATCGCCCCAATATTACAAAGTGCTGCTGGAAAACGATCAGGTGCGCGTACTCGAATACCGCCTCAAAGCGGGAGAAAAGGAGCCAATGCATTCGCATCCGGCCGGCGTCGTACATGTCCTCAGCGGCGCCAAACTTAAGTTTAGTTATCCGGATGGCAGGACTGAAGAGAGAGCTGCTGACACCGGAGAGACTATTTGGCGTGATCCGACAACACACGCGGAATGTCGGCGATACCGAAGCCCATGCCATAGCGATTGACCTGAAAACTCCTGGCCAACATTAACGCGACGCTTGCGGCCTAACCGGGCGATGCGGCTAACGGCTCGTAAGAAAGTAAAAAGTAGAGCTTAGAATAGAGCGAATGGATGAGCGACATAGAAAGTAAAGCTGCGATGGAAGCAGCGAGCGAATGTGGGCAGTGAGCGAGTTTCAAAGTAGAAAGTGTTACAAATGTCCACATCTACTCGCGTTCGATTGCTTAGAGGAAGCGGGTTGCTGCTTTTGTTGCTCGGGATCGTGCATTTGATAGCAACGCCCCACATCGCGGCCCTCATTCGACATACCGTCTCCACGAGTGCGGCCGACAATCTCATTCCGCCTATGCTTCTGAATCATATTTTGGTCGGGCTGTTACTGCTTCCGCTCGGCTTTCTGACTTTTTATGCCGCGCCGCATTCGGCTCATTGGGCGCAAGTGATCGTTCGGACAACGGCTCTCACCGTTGCAACACTCCCTCTGACGCTGCTTTGGCTTATGGGCGTACGCTATTTCGACGCGCCGCTGTTCGTTGTCGGTTTCTTCCTGGTAGTTGCCGCGTCGGTGACGTTGCTGATGGCTGCGTTTACCAAACCCCGCACAACCGGTTCCGCCGAGACCGCGCGTAGCTAACAACAACTATCGTCGCGTCGGCCCGGCCGAGCTACGCGCCGCAGCCCGCTTCATGAAATTGCCGGGTAGCCGCTTTTCGTCGTCGGGGACGGCGCCGGCGGCGTCGCCAAGATGCTCCTCCTCAGCGGGAAGGAATTGTTTAAACCGGTTTTTGTCGATCGCTTTCATGAACGCTTCGTGCGCTGTGACCGTTCCGTTTTCCAACAGCGCAAAAATCGCGTCGTCCATGAATTGCATCCCCTGCGCTTTACCAGAAACGATCACGTCCTGAAGTTTCTGGGTTGCTCCTTCGCGAATGATCGCGGAGACAGCGGCGTTTGCGACCAGGATTTCATTGACCGCGATGCGGCCGGAGCCGTCCGCTTTTTTCAAGAGCAATTGCGCGAGAACGCCGCGCAACGAATTGGCCAGCATCGCGCGCGCTTGCGGTTGACGCAGCGCTGGAAAAACGTCGACCATTCGATCGACGGTTTTGCGCGCATTGTTGGTGTGGAGCGTTCCGAAAACGAGCAAGCCGGTTTCGGCGGCGGTAAGCGCAAGCGAGATTGTTTCCAGATCGCGCATTTCACCGACAAGAACGAGGTCCGCGTCTTCGCGCAACGCCGCTTTCAGCGCGACCGGAAACGATTCGCAATCACCAGGGATCTCGCGCTGCGTAATGATGCTGCGCTTGTTGTCGTGCACGAACTCAATCGGTTCCTCGATCGTGACGATGTGCCGCGAAAAATTGTCGTTGATGTAACCAATCAGCGCCGCCAGCGTCGTCGATTTGCCGGAACCGGTTGGGCCGGTGACAAGGACCAATCCGCCACGCAAACGCGCAAACTCTTCGGCGACGATGGGAATGCCAAGTTCTTCCAGCGTTGCGATTTTCGTCGGAATCAAGCGAAACACCGCGCCATAGCCGTGCGTCTGCTTTAAATAATTGCATCGAAACCGGGATGCCGCGTCCATCTCGTAGGCGAAATCGAGGTCGCCGCGGTCTTCGAGAATTTTCCAGTTCCGCTCGCCACAAACCTCGCTCAACATCGACATCGTCTCGTCGTGCGTCAGTGGCGTCTCTCGAATCGGCGCGACGTCGCCGTGCTTGCGCATCTTTGGAGGTTGACCTTCGCCGATGTGCAAATCCGAGCCGCCTTGATCGACAATGACGCGAAGAAATTGATCCAGGGAAGCCATGGCTAAATGACAAATGACAAATGACGAATGACGAAACAATGACAAAACTCGAATGCCAAAAAGAGATGTCGATCTTGCTTTCGGATTTTGGGCTTCGTCATTCCTTCGAAATTCGTCATTCCAATCATTCCTGCTTCGTCATTTCGCGAGCCGCGTTCGCATTTCGCGTTTTTGATCGGCGCGCGCGAAGGCCTCCTCGGCGCTGATCAAACCACGGCTGCAAAGATCGAGAAGCGCGTCGTCCATCAGCTGCATGCCTTGTTTCTTTCCGGTCTGAATTATTCCCGGGAGCATGAAGGTCTTGGCTTCGCGGATTACGTTGGCGACTGCCGGAGTGTTTGTAAGTATTTCGAGCGCCAGCACACGTTCCTTGCCGTCGGGCCGCGGAACCAATTGCTGACTAATGACACCGCGCAACGATTCGCTGACCATGATGCGAATCTGCTCCTGTTGACCGGGCGGAAACACATCGAGTAACCGATCGAGCGTGCGCGAGGCGTTACTAGTGTGCAGTGTTCCCAAGACCAAATGGCCGGTCTCGGCAGCGGTAATGGCGAGCGAAATCGTTTCCAAATCGCGCATTTCGCCGATCATGATGACATCGGGATCCTCGCGGAGCGCGCCGCGCAACGCCGCCGCGAACGAGCGCGTATGCGTGTGCACTTCCCGTTGGGTGATGTGGCAGCCCTTCGGTTCCAAAACATACTCGATCGGATCTTCGAGGGTGATGATGTGCTCGCGCCGCTCAATGTTCGCTTGCTCGACCAACGCCGCGAGCGTGGTCGATTTTCCACTGCCGACTGAGCCGGTGACGAGAATCAGTCCGTTTTGATAACGCGTCAGGAGTTTGAGATGCTCGGGCAAACCGAGCTCGTCCATCGTGCGCACCTTTGTGTTAATGATGCGAAAGACGAGATCGACCCCGAGCCGCTGGCGGGCAACGCTGGTGCGATACCGGCCGAATGCATTCGCGTAGGCAAAATCCGCGTCGCCCCGCTCGTTCAAATGCGTTTTGTGCAGGCTGGAAAGAAAACCTTCTGCGAGCGCGAGGGTTTGCTCGGAAGTGAGACGCGGGGCGTCTGGCCAAATCGGTTGCAGCGTTCCGTGCAATCGCCAGATCGGAGGCGCGTTTACGCCAAGATGAATATCCGACGCGCCGGCACTTTGTCCGATGGCCAGGTATTCATCGACATGCGACAGCGGATGCGAGCGCGGAGAGCTTTCCGTCGATGTTGGGGACATAACGCACCACGATTCTTATGCAGCGCGACGGTGCGCGTAAACTCAAAAGCCTTTCGGCCCGGAACGCCCGCGCCCCGAATAGCTCCCAAGTCTCTTTTCGAGAAAGTTCATGACCACCGGTTTGAGCAAGCTAGCGGCGATCCGCAACGCTCCCAATATAAATCCAGCCTCCAACAGCGCGTGTTTGGATTTCGTTGCGCCCTTTGCGTCGACATAAATTTTTTTTCTCCGGCTCACGACCGCCGTCACCAGCAAACCAACCGCGATCGCACCGATAATCCACGGGACCGGCTCGCGCCGGACCGAGCGACGAATTTTACGCGGCAAATCAACTTCCTCGCGAACGCGGTTCAACCTGAGCGCGAAATCTTCGCGCGATCGCGCGATTTGCTCTTTCAGTTCCGCGTCTGATTTGTTGTTTCCAGATTTTTTAGCCATTCTCGATCCTTTTTTAGTTCGGCCGTGGTCGCGCGAAAGAGCGGCCGCTTAATTCCACTGCGCGCGATTAACAGAAAAATCAGCGCCATCAACAAATGGAGGCCGGAGGCAGCCAAGGCTGTCCACAACCATGAGACTTTCGCCAGATGAGCGACGGCAACAACCGCAGTCGCGAGGAGAAAGATGTATCCAAAGGCGAAAAACAACAAACCTGCGATCAAACAGATTGCGACCAGAACCAACTGGATGAGCGCCGCTTTCGATTCCGTCGCAAAGAGTGCGGCGCGACTCTCGAAAAAATCCGCGAGCGTGCTCGCGAGCGCGACCAAACTGCCGATGAAACCGGTCTGGCGCGTTCGACTTTGGGACAGCGAATTTTCGCCAGGCATTCAGCAAATCGCGATCAGCGCCGGAAAATCAGCCCAAGAACAAATCCCACGCCGAGCGCGGTGAAGATTGCCTTGGTCGGATTTTCGCGGACGTACTCTTCCGCATCGTCCTGAAACGTCCGCGCGCGCGTTCGCGCATCGCCCCATGCTTGCTCGGCTTTGCCGCGTGCGTCCGTCCAGGCATGTTCCGCTTTCTGCCGGGCATCGCCGAAAGCTTGCTCGGCTTTGCCGCGGTATTCGCCAGCAATCGCGCCGGCCGCGTCCCGTAAATCCTCGGCCGCTTTGCGGGCGTGCATTTTGCTGCTCTCGAATTTGTTCTGCGCATCCGCCCCGGCGGACGCGCGATGTGATTTGTTTTCTTCAGCCATAGTGCTCTCCATTTAAATTTCGTTATAGGAACTATCCGCGCGCTTGCGATCTTGAGCAAATCGGGCACCGAATGTCGATCTTTCGCTTATTGCTCGCGGAAAATGATGCGGGCCTTGGTCAAATCGTAAGGCGAAAGCTCGACCGAAACTTTATCGCCCGGAACGATGCGGATGAAATGCTTGCGCATTTTGCCCGAGATGTGCGCGAGAACGTTGCGCTGACCGGCGAGATCGACCCGAAACATCGTTCCCGGCAAAACCTGAGTCACCGTGCCTTCCATCACGATCTGTTCTTCCTTCGGCATCGCGCGAAATATATTCCGCGACGCGGTGTCCCTCAACCACGCTACATCGTTGTCATTTTCGACGATCTTTCATTAACACCGGGCTTCAGCCCAGTGCTTACCGCAGGCATCACAACCAGCCGTTTCTAATGGCTTCCATCGCGCAGCGGAGATACAAAGCCGTTGAAACGGCTGATTATTCATCTCGTAGAGTCACCCGGCCTGAAGCCAGGTGTTAGGTGAAATGCATTCTTATTGCACGTCTTCGAGCGACACACTTGGCAAGTATTCGCCAAGTTCCTGACGTTTCCACCACGCGCCCGTTTCGCGATGTTCCTTCGCTGTCGTGAAACGGTAGCGGTAAAAAGTCGCGCGAACGTAGCGCGGCGGATTTTGCGGAAACGGATTGCGTTCAAAAAGCGCTGCGACTTGCGGTTTGCCGTGCAACAGGGAAATCACCGTTTGAACAAACCATGGGTTCTGTCGATACGAGCCGAGCGCAGCGAACCACATTTGCCAGTCGAGCCGCGGTTGATGCGGTGCACACCAACCCGGCGCGCGGTTTACGCTGCCCGGCTTCCATTTGAACTCGTAAGGCTGCCAATCAATTCCGTCGGCGCTGCCCTCGATCACAATCTCGCGCCGGTCTTTCGTCATCACGCGAAAAAGACCGTAGCCGTTTACGATTCGGAAAGATTCCGCTCGCGCATAAACGGATTCGAGCAGGTGCGACCATTCCACTTCCGGTTCGAACGCGCTGTAAATCAGCCGCGCATTGAGCGGCAAAGTGAGAATAATTACCGCAGCCGCCGCACAATGCGACAATCTATGCGCAAAATAATGGGACACGACGGCGCGTGCCCCTCCATCTGCTTGGAGGGCGCCGCGCTGTCGGCGCCAGATTGAATCATCAATCAGCAACAAACACAACGCGATCGCCAGCAAATTGAAGAAGCAGTAATTCCCCGTCGCCGCGATCGTGATCTGTAGAAAAACGAGAAACCCACCCGCAATCAACCGCAATCGGCGCGGCGCCCAAATGAAAAACGGAACAATGATTTCGACAACGAGACAGAATGCGACCGAAAATTTCTTGAACCACTCAGGACTTTGATCGGCCCACCAGCCGATCACGGTTGGCAATGGCTGCGACCAATAGTGATAATCGAGCGCGGTCAGGTTCCACCACGAATCGTCGCCGCTGGTGAGCTTCACCACGCCGGACATGGCTATCAGTTTGAAGAGCAGGACCTTGAGCAGAAAAAGTGCGGCGCCCGAAACGGGTGGATCCGTTCCGCGCTTTGGCCAAAGCCGCCATGGCGCGAGAAAGATCGACAAGAAACCGGTCTCGATCAGAAGAATGTCCCACTGAAAACTGAGGAACGTTTGCCCGGCGATCGTCAGTGACAGATAGAAAACAACGAGCCCGACCAGCGACAGCGCGGGCGCGATTCCGACGATCAAAAGGAGTGAGAGGATAACTCCGCCGCCACAGAGAAAATGGAGAAAGATGTCGCTTGAGTTGAACCAGCAAAGTGTCGGCAAGATCGACAATGCGCGGTCGCCCAGTTGGGCGCGGGCCGCCGGGAGAAATTCGCGCACTGGAGTAATTCCATTCCATCCGATGAGTCCGTCGATCTGGACCCAGAGCGAAACGAACGCGATCAGAAAAATTAAACCGACCGCGCGCAAAAACCATCGCCGCGCGACAAAATAAGTCGGCGGGCGAACGTCATTGCCCCAGAGAAACCGCGTGATCGCCGAAGCAAATCCGCGATTAAGCGAAATAATTTTGTAAAAGCTTTCCGAGACCGGCGCAAAACCGGGCACGTGTTTGTAACTCCACGCGAGCCATCTCTTGGAAGATCGACATCCTAACGATCGAAAGACAGCTTCAGCGCCGGAAAAGACGCTGCCGTCGGTCTCGATATAAATCACAGAGCGCTCGAATTGTTCGCGCGGAATCTCGGGGAATCGTTCGGTGTTTTCCTGAGACGTTGCGTAATCGACCGCGCCTCGCGTGATTTCGCGCCAGCGCTCGATCCAACGCCGGCAGAAATGGCAGTCACCGTCCCAAATCATCAGCGGCTTCGGCAGCGGATTAGAAATGTGAAGCGGAGTTTTCATTAGAAGCTTAGAGCGCCGCTACAATTTAAACTCTGCCCAAATTGGCGCGTGATCGGAAGGATCTTTGCCTTTACGCATCTCGCGATCGACTCCCGAGGCCGTACATTTTTTGGCGAGTCCTTCGCTCGCCAATACCGCATCGATCCGCAGCCCGCGATTTTTCGGAAAAGAAAGCATCCGATAATCCCACCAGGTAAAAACACCGGGCTCGTGCGGGTGCAGTCGCAGCGTGTCGTGCAAACCGATTTCACAGAGTTGTTGAAACGCTATCCGCTCGCCGTCGGAGCACATGATTGCGCCGCGCCAAAGCTGTGGATCGTGAACATCGACATCTTCGGGCGCGACATTGAAGTCGCCGCAGACGACAAGTCCGCCAGTCGGACGGACTAGTCCGGAGGCGAGATCGACCCGTTTCGCGCCTGGAGGGCAGCCGGTTGTCTCAACCGGCTGGGTCGCCCAGCTCCTTCTATTGAGGTCTTTTTTGCGAACGCCGACATTGGGTTGAAGGAGCTGCCCGCCGGAGGCGGGTTCGGCGACATCTTTTTCTTTCGCCAGGCAATCGCGCAATCGCGCGTACCATTTCAATTTATATTTGTAAGCCGGCGAACCAACTGCCTGTCCGTTCGGCGCATAAACGGAATACACCCGCACATTTTCAATCGTCGCCGAAATCACGCGGGCTTGCGGATCGACAACTTCATCACAGAGCGACGCGCGAACTTCCTTCAGTTTCGTTTTCGAAAGAATCGCGACGCCGTTGTAAGATTTCTCGCCGTGATAAGCGGAGTCGTAACCGGCCGATTGCAGCGCCAGCGCCGGAAATTGTTCATCGGTGCATTTCGTTTCCTGCAAACAAACAACATCGGGCGCGGTATTTTCGAGCCACGCGAACAATCGGTCCTGACGTTTGCGCAGCGAATTGATGTTCCAGGAGACAACTCTCATGCTGTCATTCTGAGCGAAGCGAAGAATCTCACAGTGGGTGATCGATCACACAAATTAATGAGCGTGACGAACAACAAAATGAGAGATCCCTCGCGTTCGCTCGGAATGACACGTGGGAAACTCTTGCGAAAAGGTTGCGTCACAATTCCAATTCCATTCCCGGCGTCGGCACAATGATTTCTGAATTGGGCAAATCGGACGCGAGGCGTGCGCGCATCCACTCCACCGCCAACGGATCGCCATGGACGAGCAACACTTTTTTTGGCGCGAGTCTTTCCGCGAATGCAATAAGCGATTCGCGCGACGCGTGCGCGCTGAACTGAAATTGTTCGATGTGACAGCGCACGCGTTGAGGCGCTTCGCCTGAATCAAGCGTTACCTGTTCGTTTGCCAGTGCGTTTCGCAAAATTCCGGCGGGCGATTCCGGATCGGCGTAACCAACGAAGAAAATGGAATGGCGTGGCTGATCGACGATTCGCTGCGCGAAAATGTTGGAGAGAGTTTTGGGCGTCATCATCCCGCTGGAAAGCGCGTAAACGCGGCCGGCACGAGTGCGCGCGTCGTGAATGGTTTCGGCGTTCAAAACAAATGGGCGCAATTCGTCGAGCAATTGCAGACGCGGGAGCTGGCGTCGCCCCGTTTGCGCGCGCCGATCGTAAATGTCGCTGATCTTTGAACTGAGTCCGCCGATGTAGATCGGGAAATCGAGAATTTTTTCCCGGCGCAATTTGTAGAGCATCGCCAACACTTCCTGCGTTTTTCCGAGCGCGAACACGGGAATCAGGACGCAACCTCCGCGCGCGAACGCGTTTTCAATCGATTGTGCGAGACGTTGTTCCTCGCTCGCACGCGACCAGGTCGCCGGCACCGGCGTATCGCCCCGAGTGCATTCTATAATGAGGATGTCGATCTTCTCTTCCGGAAAAACCGCCGCCTGCGCAATCGTTTGATCACCAAAATTGACGTCGCCTGTGTAAAACAGCGTGCGCCCTTCAGCGTGAATGAGAATTCCAGTGGAACCGAGCACGTGTCCGGCTTCGAAAAATTCGAACGTGACTGCGTCACCGTCAGCGCCGGCGCCTCGTTCTCCCGAGAGTGTGTAAGGCTGCCGTAGCGCGCACGATTGCCAACGGTCGGCGGCGCGATCGGTCTCGCGATGGGTGAAAAGGGGATACAGCGCCGTCCCGAACTCTTCGCGTTGCCGCGTCATCACGTTAACGGAGTTGTGCAGCAACACGCTGCCGATTTCGGTCGTCGGCTCGGTCATGAACACACGCGCCTGCGGTTGGCGCCGCATCAAAACGGGCAATGTGCCGATGTGATCTTGGTGGGAGTGCGAAACAATAATCGCGTCGAGCCGACGATCGCCGAGCGCCTTCCAATTCGGGAGCGCCTCTTCGCCTTCAAACTTCGGATGCATCCCGGAGTCGAGAACGAGGCGACGGTCGCCGGCCTCTAAATAGTACGAATTGGCGCCAATCTCAGTTCGGCGCGTCAGATTGATGAATTTCAAAGGGTCTCTTGCTCTTACTCCTGCTCTTGCTCTCCAAAAGAAAAATACTCGCCCGATTCTTCACCAACGCCCGCTCGCAGGCTGTTTATCAATCCCATCAGCATGGAGACGATTTCGAAAAGCTGTTGTTTCCCCAGAGCGATTCTTGCTATGTCCGTTAACCGTTTTGCAACTAGAAGATCTAGACACGTCGCGCATTCGAGCGCAGAACCACGCGCGAAATCAAGATAACGGCAACGATCTCTAATCGCGAAGTTGCCGTTTCCTTCCGCGATATTTAATGGGACGCTGGTAGAAGCTCGATCGAGTTGATCTTTGACCGCAGCCTTGGCTTGGATTTCGATGATTTGCTCCGTCGCCCAAGCTACAAATTTAAGTGAAGCTTGGTAGACGCTAAGTTTTTCGTGATCAAAACGGGGGTTCATTGTGCCAGCGTGAGCACGAGCAAGAGTAAGAGCAAGATCAAGAGATGGCCTAGAGAAGCTCTCCAAAAATGCGCAGCCAGTTTTCGCGCAGAATTTTCTCGATGTCGTCGTCGCTGAAGCCGCGCTCGATCAATTTGCGTGTCAAATTTCGGGCGTGCGAATGATTTGTCAGGTCAGTGATGAAGTGCGGCGTCGTTAATTTTTCCGCCACCCACTTCTTCTTAGATTCCGGCCATTGCCGGTAGATGAACTCGAAGAAATCGAACCCGATCCCGACGCAATCGATCCCGATCAAACTCGCGACATGTTCGATATGGTCGACATAACAATCCAACGTGCTCCCCTTTTGCTCGGGGCTGACGAGGACTGAATTGATACCAATCACGCCACGGCGTTGGCCGATCATTTTAATCTGTGCGTCGTTAATGTTGCGCTCGACATCGTAAAATTTCCTGGCGTTGGTGTGTGAAACAATGAGCGGCTTGGTCGTCAGATCGACAACCTCCGTGAAGCCGGCCGGATTGATGTGAGCGAGATCGATCATCACACCGAGCTTTTCGCATTCGCGGACGAGATCGCGACCGAACGGCGTTAATCCTTCCGGCGATGAGCCGCTGGCCGCAAAAATGCCGCCATGACCAGCGGCGTTCGTGCGCGCGTGCGTCAGTCCGATTACCCGGACACCAAGTTCACAAAATGCGCGGAGCAAATCCAAATCGTCGCCGAGCGGTTCGACGCCTTCCATGGTGATGAGAAAGCCAACCTTTTTGGAATCGAGTGCGCGCGAAATTTCCTTATGCGTGCGACAAACGACGCAGCGCTTCGATTGCTCGGCTTCGGTGTAAAGCCGCGCAATTTGGTCAAGCGCCACCTGCAACCCGCGCTCCGGAAGATACCGATCTTCGATATAGATGGCCGCGCCAATGAGCCCCATCCCGCCGGCTTTGAACTCCGGTAAAAATTCCGTCGCGAGGACATCCGGTTGAGTCCGCTTTTCGTACAAATCCATCGGCAAATCGAAATGCATGTCGATGATGCCGCCGGCGTGCAGTCGATCGACACGGTGTTCGATGGAGACGTGAGACATCGTTAGCTAAGACACCGAATCCCAAGCTCCAATACCCAGGGAAATCTCAAACTCCAATCTTCAAAAAGCGATTTCGCGCGGACCCGATCCGGGCCTCGGTTATTGGGATTTCTTTGGCGCTTGGTCATTGGGGTTTGGTGCTTCGCCTAAGGCGCTGGAGGCGGCGCCGCAATGGCGATAGTGCGGGCAGAATCCTTCGGTTTCGGAAGAATCATGGCGAACAAGACCGAAATCCAAGCCGCTCCAAGCGGCAACCAGGCCGGGATCCAAATTGAAAAACGCGAAATGATCGCGAGCGCGATCAGACAATACGCGGCCGAAAACGCGATCGCCCCGATGATCA